>FSXF01000512.1_pt1 | contig 108756 bp, 84 predicted proteins | sample 1638161 | NCBI WGS metagenome assembly FSXF01 (sample SAMEA3914788, study PRJEB12502) | metagenome | biome: forest; material: soil | place: Canada | collected 2011-07-03 | depth 0.1 m
AGCACGTTCGGTGTTGACCGACATTCCCGCCATGAGTGCATTGACGGATACGCACAGCTTGGCTTGAACGAATATTTTCCGGCCTCGCGCAAGACGATGTCGTTGGAATTGCGAGCGCCCAAGCTATCGGCCCGTAGCGCTTTCGCTAAATGAATGGACAATGCGATGCAAGTGGAACTCTCTATCGTCAGGCCGGTGACCCAGCTCGACGAGTTGTGCGTGAATACCCTGCGCTTCCTCGCGGTCGATGCCGTTCAAAAGGCCGACAGCGGTCACCCGGGCTTGCCCCTGGACGCGGCGCCGATGGCCTACGTGTTGTGGACCAGATTGCTCAAGCACAATCCGGCCAACCCCAATTGGTTCGACCGTGACCGCTTCGTACTATCTGCCGGGCATGGCTCAGCGTTGCTGTACAGCCTGCTTCATGTCACGGGATATGCTCTGCCGCTGGCAGAGATCAAGCGTTTTCGCCAATGGGGCAGCATCACGCCGGGACATCCGGAACGCGGCGTCACACCTGGTGTCGAGACCACGACCGGTCCGCTGGGCCAGGGATTCGGAAACGGCGTCGGCATGGCCATGGCGGAAGCGCACATGGCTGCACGTTACAATCAGCCTGAGTTCCCTGTCATCGACCATTACACCTATGGCATCGCCAGCGACGGCGACTTGATGGAAGGCGTTGCCTCCGAAGCGGCATCGCTAGCCGGTCATCTGCAACTCGGCAAGCTGATTTACCTGTACGACAATAACCACATCACCCTTTCCGCCGCTACCGATATCAGTTTCACGGAAGACTGCGCTCGCCGATTCGACGCTTACGGCTGGCACACGCAGACGATCGCGGACGGCAATGACCTGCATGCGATTGAAAACGCATTGCACAATGCACGCGCAGATACCGCGCGGCCTTCCTTGATATTGATACGCACCCACATCGGCTATGGCTCGCCGCATAAACAGGATACGTTCGAAGCCCACGGTTCCGCCTTGGGGGTCGAGGAAGTCCGATTGACGAAAGAAGCCTTGGGTTGGCCACCGGATCTGCCGTTTCACGTGCCGGAACCGGCGTCCGACCACTTTCTCCAGGCGCTCGAACAAGGCAAATCGGCCGAAGGAAAATGGAATGACATGATCTCCGCCTATGCGGAGAGTTTTCCCGAACTTGCCCGGGAATTGCGGGAGCGAATCACCGGCAAACTACCCGAGGGCTGGGATGCAGACCTGCCGCGGTTTGCCGCCGATGCCACCGGTCTGTCAACCCGTGCCGCATCGGGAAAAGTCATGAATGAGATGGCAAAGCACGTACCCGCGTTGATCGGCGGTTCCGCGGATCTGGATCCCTCGACCTACACGGCATTGAAAGGCCATGGCGATTTTGAGCCGCGTAGCGCGACGCCGGGCGACCGTCAGGGCTCCGATAGCGGCGGCTGGTCCTATGCCGGGCGCAACGTGCACTTCGGCATACGCGAACATGCAATGGGCTCCATCGTCAACGGGCTCGCCGCGCACGGCGCTCTGATACCCTATGCCGCGACCTTCCTGGTTTTCTCCGACTATATGCGCCCGCCGATTCGTCTGGCGGCTTTGATGGCGCTGCATGTCGTCTACGTCTTTACCCACGACAGCATCGCCTTGGGCGAAGACGGATCGACCCACCAGCCGGTGGAACAATTGGCTGGTTTGCGCGCCATTCCCGGCTTGATCGTGATACGTCCGGCCGATGCGAACGAGACCGTCGAGGCATGGCGCATGGCGATGGCCTCCGTCGATGCGCCGGTAGCACTCGTACTGACTCGGCAAAGCGTACCGACGCTCGACCGCGCCGTCCTGGCAGGCGCAGACGGCTTGGCGCAAGGCGCCTACATCCTGGCCGACGCGCCGGACGGCAAACCCGACCTGATCCTGATGGCAAGCGGCTCTGAAGTCGCCTTGATCCTGGCTGCGCGGGAACAATTGTTGGCAAAAGGAATCCAGGCGCGTGCCGTATCCATGCCCAGTTGGGAGCTGTTCGAATCGCAAAGCCGACAATATCGTGCCCAGGTGTTGCCGCCGGCAGTCACGGCGCGGCTTGCCGTGGAAGCCGGCATTGCCCAAGGATGGCATCGCTACGTCGGGCTTGACGGCGACATTCTGGCAATCGACCGCTTCGGCGCCTCGGCACCAGGCGAAACCATGATGCGCGAGTATGGATTTACTGTCGACAATATCTGCAAACGCGCCAGGGCGCTCCTGGCGGGGGCAACCTGATGCACTCGCTCGCCATAGCCAAAGCCGACCGTGCTTCCTGGCCTCCCGGTCGACGTGCAACACCACGAAAAATCATCATGGCCATGCCCTTCAACATGGGAGAGACGCGATGAAAATCGGCATGATCGGATTGGGGCGCATGGGCGCCAACATGGTACGCCGCCTGACCAGGGGCGGACACGACTGCGTGATCTTCGATGTGCAGAAAAGCGCGGTTGAGGCCCTAACCCACCCCGGCGCCATCGGCGCTTCTTCCATGATCGATTTGGTCGAAAAGCTCGACAAGCCGCGTGTGATCTGGCTGATGGTGCCGGCCGCCGTGGTCGACCAGAACCTGGCACTGCTGGCCCCCGTGCTTGAAGCCGGCGACATCATTGTCGATGGCGGCAACTCCTATTACCACGACGACATTCGGCGCGGCAAGGAATTGCAGCCACAACAAATTCACTATGTCGACGTCGGCACCAGCGGCGGCGTGGCCGGCATCGAACGCGGCTATTGCCTGATGATAGGTGGCGAAAAGAAAATCGTCGACTATCTCGCGCCGATTTTCACGACCTTGTCGCCAGGAGCCGCAGCAGCAGCGCCAACGCCAGGGCGCACGAACGGAAGCGGCACGGCTGAACAGGGCTATCTGCATTGCGGTCCGCAGGGAGCCGGGCACTTTGTCAAGATGGTACACAACGGCATCGAATACGGCATCATGGGCGCGTACGCCGAGGGTTTGAACGTCTTGCACAACGCCGGCATCGGCAAGAAGAAAGAGGCCGTGGACGCGGAGACCACGCCCTTGCGCGCCCCGGAACACTATCAATATGAATTGGATCTGCCGGAGATAGCCGAATTGTGGCGCCGCGGCAGTGTGATCGGCTCATGGTTGCTCGATCTGACCGCGCTCGCTCTGCTGAAAGACCCCAAGTTGGAAGGCTATGCGGGCCGCGTCTCCGATTCCGGCGAAGGACGCTGGACCATCATGGCTGCCATCGACGAAGCAGTGCCGGTTCCGATCCTGAGTGCCGCCCTGTTCGAGCGCTTCAATTCGCGTGGTCAGGCGGATTTCGCCGACAAAGTATTGTCCGCGATGCGCCATGGCTTCGGCGGTCATGTGGAAAAGCCTAAATAATGATTCCCCGATCAACGAATTACGCGTCACCTTATCGAAAAGAGTTCGCCATGAACGCAACCCAAAAGCTGCACGAACTAGGTCAAAGTATTTGGCTCGACAATATCACTCGCGGCTTGCTCGATAGCGGCACCCTGAAAACCTACCTGAGCGATTATTCAGTCAGCGGCCTGACTTCGAATCCGACCATTTTCGAGCAGGCGATCCGAAGCAGCAATTTCTACGATGACGCCATCAAACAGAAATTTTCTCAGGGCAAGTCACGTTCGGCGCTGTTTTTCGAATTGGCGCTGGAGGACCTGGTGCGGGCCGCCGACATGCTTTTGCCGATTCACAAATTGTCTGCCGGCGTCGACGGATGGGTTTCACTGGAAGTGTCGCCGCTACTTGCAGGGGACGCGGCCGGCACCGTCCGTGAAGCCAAGCGGCTGCATGCCCTGGCCAAGCGTGAGAACCTGTTCATCAAGATTCCCGGCACTGCCGCCGGCCTGATCGCGATAGAGGAAGCCATCTTCGCCGGCGTGCCGGTTAACGTCACCCTGCTATTCTCGCGCGAACAATATCTGGCTGCCGCCTCGGCTTATGCTCGAGGTATCGAACGGCGCGTCGCGGCCGGACTCGATGCAAGGGTCGGTTCGGTTGCCTCCGTCTTTGTCAGCCGTTGGGATGTGGCAGTCAAGGACAAGGTGCCAAAGAATCTTGCCAATCGGCTGGGCGTCGCCGTCGCAAGGCAAATCTATGGCGCCTATCGCGAACTACTGACTTCCCCGCGCTGGAACCGGCTCAGCGACGCGGGCGCCATGCCGCAGCGCCTGCTATGGGCCAGCACCGGCACCAAGGACCCGGCGGCGCCAGACACGATGTATGTCGAAGCGCTGGCCGCGACCTGCACCATCAACACAATGCCGGAAAAGACGCTGCTGGCCTTTTTCGATCACGGCCTTGTCGACAGTGCAATGGAAGCCGACGGCGGGGACGTCGAAGACCTGCTCGCCGACTTTGCGATGAGCGACATAAACTTGACGACACTGGCCGACGCACTGCAAATGGAAGGATTGAAGTCGTTCGAAAAATCCTGGAATGATCTGATGACGGTAATCGATGTAAAAAGCTCGCCGGTTACAGAGCCCGCAGTGGCGGACGCTACACAATCATGAATACCGGCTGGACTTCGCCGCTCTATCTATTGCCGTTTGATCACCGTGCGTCCTACGTCAGCGATATGTTTCACTTTCCGCTGCCCTTGCTCACGGCGCAATATGAAGCGGTGGTTGCCAGCAAGTGGCTGATCTACGATGGTTTCCGCCTGGCCCAGAAGAGCAACGCATCGACCGCGCACGCGGGAATACTGGTCGACGAGGAATTCGGTACCGACATTTTGCGTGACGCGATCTCGCACGGTTATATCAGCGCCGTTTGCGTTGAAAAGAGCGGCGTCGACGAATTTGATTTCGAATATGGCGAGGCGTTTGCCGCGCATATTCACCGCTTCAAGCCGTCTTTTGCCAAGGTGCTGGTACGCTACAATCCCGAAGGAGATGTCGCGCTCAATCTCCGTCAGGCTGGCCGCCTCAAGCGGGTATCGGACTATTGCAGAACCAACCGGCAGCGCTTTATGTTCGAACTGCTGGTTCCTGCCACCGACGCGCAGATGCTCAAGCTGAATGGGGACAAGATCGCCTATGACAAAGAATTGCGTCCTGCCTTGGTGAGCGATTCCATCCGCACGCTGCAGGAAGCAGGCATTGAGCCGGACGTCTGGAAAATCGAAGGATTGGAGACTCGCGAAGATTGCGAACAGGTTGTCGAAGCAGCGCAACGCGACGGCCGCACGAACGTCGGTTGCATCGTGCTTGGACGCGGTGCCGACGAGGAAAGGGTCCAACGCTGGCTGACGATAGCCGCATCGGTGCCAGGTTTCATCGGGTTTGCCGTGGGGCGTACCACCTTCTGGGACGCGGTGGCCGATTTCGAAGCAAAGAAGATCGATCGACAGGAGGCGGTGCACCAAATCGCACAACGCTATCGACATTGGGTTGATACCTTCGAGCAAGCTCGTATCGTTTCCCCCAGTACCAAGCGATGTGCGACAGCCGTTGCAAGGCTTACCTTATGAAGGTCAGCCCGCTGGCCGGCAAGCCGGCCCCCCCAGATCTGCTGGTGGACGTTCGCAAGCTGATCACGGCGTACTACAACAAGCGTCCCGACCCGGCGCAAGCAAGCCAGCGCGTGGCCTTCGGAACCTCGGGGCATCGCGGTACGGCCTTCGACGGCAGTTTCAATGAAGCTCACGTCCTGGCGATAAGCCAGGCCATCTGCGAGTATCGCGCCCGGAAAAACATTAAAGGCCCGCTGTTTCTCGGCATCGACACCCATGCCCTGTCTGTGCCTGCCAGCGCCAGTGCCCTTGAGGTGCTGGCTGCCAACGGGGTCGACGTCATGTTGGCGGTGAACGACGAATACACGCCGACACCGGCAGTATCGCTGGCGATACTGACGCACAATCATGGCCGCATAAGCGGTTTCGCCGATGGCATCGTGGTTACGCCGTCGCACAACCCGCCGGACAATGGCGGATTCAAGTACAACCCGCCCAACGGCGGACCGGCCGACACCGATGTCACCGCGTGGATTGAGGCCAGTGCAAACGCATTCCTGCAAAATAATCTGAAAGGCGTCAAACGTCTGCCGTTCGACAAAGCCTTGCATGCGATCACGACCCATCGCTACGACTATCTCAATAATTACGTCAATTCACTCGACACAGTCATCGACATGGAGGCGATACGCAATGCGGGTATCCGTATTGGCGTCGATCCTTTGGGCGGCGCCGGCGTGCACTATTGGCAGAAAATAGGCGAGCGCTATCACCTGGACTTGACGGTTGTCAGTGACGAAGTCGACCCGACCTTCCGCTTCATGTCCCTGGATTGGGACGGCCGCATACGCATGGACCCGTCCTCGCCCTATGCCATGCAGCGCCTGATCCGCTTGAAGGATGAATTCGACGTTGCCTTTGCTTGCGATACCGATCACGACCGCCACGGCATTGTCACGAAGAGTGCCGGACTATTGCCTGCCAATCACTATCTCGCGGTCGCCATCGATTACCTGTTTCGGCATCGCCCCTCGTGGTCAACCAGCGCCGGCGTCGGCAAGACGGTCGTCAGCAGCCAGTTGATTGACCGGGTCTGCGCAAGACTGGAAAGGAAACTCTATGAAGTACCGGTCGGTTTCAAATGGTTTGCCGCGGGCCTGGGCGACGGTTCTTTGGGATTTGGCGGCGAGGAAAGCGCAGGCGCATCATTCCTGCGCCTCGATGGCTCGGTCTGGACGACCGACAAGGATGGACTGGTACCGGCCTTGCTGGCGGCGGAAATGACGGCACGCACAGGTCACGATCCCGGGCAATTGTATCGATCTCTCGCCGAACAACTCGGCGACCCGGTGGCCGATAGGGTCGAAGCCCGCGCCACCCCGGCGCAGAAAAGAAAGCTGGCAGGCCTCACGACCCAGCAGTTGAAAAGCACCGACCTGGCTGGCGAACGGATTCTGGGCATACTCACCAAGGCACCAGGCAACGACGCCGCGATCGAAGGAATAAAAGTCGTGGCGCAAAGCGGATGGTTCGCTGCACGCCCGTCAGGTACCGAAGATATTTACAAGATCTATGCCGAGAGCTTTCTCGGCAACGACCACTTGCGACGCATCGTCGAAGAGGCACAAGCCATGGTCGATGCCGCCTTGGCACAAAGCGGCGAGGAGCCGCCCCATCCGCCGTAACCGTCCGGCAAGAACGCACGCGAGATGCGAACGATTGAATGCGAACTTTAGGCCCGCATGCCTATTTTTTGCGGATTCAACTGCCGATTTTGATTCGAAAATGTTTGGGACGATGGCGAACAACCGCCCAAATTGACCGTTTGACGTTCCTTCGCAGAACACCGGTTGGTTTGTATTTCCGCTCAATGCTGGCTAGCCCGTCAAATAGGGCGTCACGCCACCGCCGGCAAGCCCAAACCGCGCACTGCTTCAATCATCTTGATCAACACGGCTTGCGCATCGCCATAGACCATGTTGCAGTTCTCGCCGTAGAACAAGGTATTGACGATACCCGCATAACCCTTGCCTTCGCCGCGCTTGACGATCAAGACTTTCTTTGCTTGATCGGCATTGAGAATAGGCATGCCGAATATGGGGGACGTTTTGTCGCTGCGGGCTACCGGATTGACGACGTCGTTGGCGCCGATGACCAGGGCGATATCGGTCGCGGCGAACTGGTCATTGATGTCTTCGAGCTGGAAGATCATGTCATAAGGCACGCCGGCTTCGGCCAGCAACACGTCCATCTGGCCCGGCATGCGGCCGGCAACCGGATGTACGGCAAACTTCACGGCGACACCACCTGCCTGGAGCAATTTCACGAGCTCGTATAGTTTCCCCTGCCCTTGGGCTACGGCCAGGCCGTAACCGGGGACGATGATCACCGAACTCGCGTAACGCATCGCAATTCCTGCGTCGCCAGGTTGCATCGGCTTGAGGCTGCCTGTGATACTGCCTTGTTTGTGCTTGGCGACGCCGCCGAAATTGGTGAATACCACATTCGCCACTGAACGATTCATTGCTCTCGCCATCAGCAGGGTCAGTAGCATGCCGGCGGCACCCACCACCATGCCGGCGATCATCAATGCCGGGTTTTGCAGCACGAATCCTTCAAGGCCGACGGCCAAGCCGGTGAAAGCATTGAAGATGGAAATGACGACCGGCATATCGGCGCCGCCGATCGGTAGGGTCATGAAAATGCCGAGCGACAGCGCGCAAAGGAAAAAGATGGCGATCGCCAATGGAGTCGGTAGCGGGAGTGGAATAGGGTTTTGCATTTCCAGTACCAGGTAGGCGCCAACCGCAAGGGTCGCAAGCAGCACCAAGGCGTTGAAGGCCTGCTGTCCTTTGAATCGCACGGGCTTGTTGAGCAAGCCATCGAGCTTGGCCCAGGCAATCAGCGAACCGGTGAACGAGACGGCACCGATCAACGCCCCAACCAAGGTCACTGCCAGCGCGGTCGGGCCACTGGCGTTGCTGCCGAAAAGTTCAACGGCTGCGATCGCGCCGGCGGCACCACCGCCCATGCCGTTATATAGCGCCACCATCTGCGGCATGGCAGTCATCGCAACAGTTCGACCGCTCCACCAAGAGACGCTGCCGCCCAAGACCAAGGCAGCGACCACAAGCAGCATATTGACCAGGAGGTGCGGCTGCGCCGCGGCGCCAACGTCAAACGCATACAAAAAACTGGCGGCAACAGCCACCACCATACCCAGACCGGACACAAAGATTCCCGATGAAGCCGTGACCGGGGAGGACATGCGATGCAGACCGTAGAGAAAGAGAAACGCCGCAGCGAGGTCGGCGGCGCCGATGACCAGTTGTGGCAAAGAGGAAAGTAGGTTCAACATAGCGATGCCCTCAAGGTTTCTTGGCGTGGATCGACTTGACGCTGGCCCGCTTGCGATGGACCGCAGGGGCGCCGCTGGACTTGAACATCGCCAACATGCGGTCCGTGACGGCGTAACCGCCAGCTGCATTCCCGGCGCCGAACAGGACGGCAATAAAGCCGATAGCCTGCTCCTGTGCGCTCGCGGCATTCAATAATGCATAAATACCGCCCACCACGACGATACCGTGCACGAAGTTCGACCCCGACATCAGGGGCGTATGCAGGATCGCGGGTACACGGCCGATGATGACCCACCCCGCGAAACCGGCGAGCATGAAGACATATAAGGCGACGAAGCCGGAGATGCCGATCTGAAAGTCCATGATGTTGTTCCTGTTTGACTTAAGCCTCGGCTGCGGCAGATTTGGCATGCCCGGGTTTTCCAGGCGGTTTGGCTTCGGAAGCGCTCGCTTCATTGTCGGTAAGTTCTGCCTTGTTCTCGCCGTTGTGGGTGAGCACTGTCTGGGCCAGGATTTCGTCGCTCCAGTCAATGTCTACCACATTGTTTTTCATGATCAGCGCAAGCAGGTTGTATTGATTTTTCGCATAAAGTTCGCTGGCGTCTTCACTGAGCAAGGACGGAACATTAAGCGGCGCAACCAGTGTGACCCGGCCAATCCGAACGGTTTTTCCCGGCTGCGTGTCGTCGCAATTACCGCCGCCCTCGGCAGAAAGATCGACGATTACGGCGCCGGCTTTCATGCCCACGATCTGCTCATGGCTGATCAGCTTCGGCGAAGCCTTGCCCGGAATCGCGGCAGTGGTGACGATCAGGTCGGCCTTCTGGATGTGCTGTGTGAGCGCCGCCGTCACGCTGACTTTCTCTTCTGCTGTCAATGCTCGTGCGTAACCGCCCGCTCCGCGCGCGTCTATGCCGCTGTCGACAAAGGTGGCGCCTAGCGAGAGCGCCTGCTCGCGTGTCTCGGGGCGTACATCGTAGCCTTCGACGATGGCGCCCAGGCGGTGTGCCGTGGCGATCGCTTCGAGTCCGGCAACGCCCAGGCCCATCACCAGGACCCGAGCGGGGCCGATGGAGCCGGCCGCACTGGTGACCTTCGGGATCACGCGCGCCAGATGCGTCGAGCCAAGCTGCACAGCGTAGTATCCGGCCAGCGCGGACTGACTGGACAAGGCGTCCATCGCCTGCGCGCGACTGATGCGCGGCACGCGCTCCATGGCAAAGCACGTGATGCTTCGTTCCAGCAGACATTTGACGAGTGCCGGTTCGTTGTGAGCGTAGATGAACGAAACCAGGATCGCGCCAGCCTTCATTGCCTTGACGACTTCGATCGCCGGCGGTTGCACCGCGAGCACGACGTCGGCATCCTTGACCAAGGAAATGCGGTCGGCGATGAGAACGACGTTCTCGAAAGCATTGTCTTCCAGACCGATAGCGGCGCCGGCGCCGGGTTGCATGTGCAGCCTGGCGCCCAATTTGAGCAATTTCGGGATCACCGACGGCACGAGCGCCAAACGGCGCTCGTGTGCCCGCGTCTCGGTCAAAACAGCAACGTTGATGTACATATGCGGGTTTGTATGAGAATCAGGCCGGCGCGTCGTGGTTCGCAGTGCGGACGAGTTTCTTGTTCACAAACTCCTGAATCCCCATGTCGCCGAGTTCGCGGCCGTATCCGGAATACTTGATCCCGCCGAACGGAAGTTCGGCATCGGACCAATCGAGGTTGTTGATGAACATCATGCCGGTATCGACCTGGCTTGCCACACGCTTGCCGCGTTCGACATCCTTTGTGAACACCGAGCCGCCGAGACCGAAATCGGAATCGTTGGCCAACGCGATCGCCGCCGCCTCGTCCTTGACGCGGTAGAACGAGACGACGGGGCCGAAAAATTCGTCGCGATAGGCCGGGTTGTCGGGCTTGATATCCGTCAGGATGGTGATTTCCATGAACGATCCGGGACGCTCGATGCGCTTGCCCCCCATCAGCAGCTTCGCGCCGTGTTTGACTGCGCCGTCCACCTGCTTGACCAGCTGCAGCAGCGCGGCTTCGGTGGACAATGGGCCGTGCGTGGTTTTCGGGTCCATCGGGTCGCCCGGCTTCAGCGCGGACAAGGCCGACTTGAATTCGGCAAGAAACTCGTCCGCAATCGAGTCGAGCACGATGAAGCGCTTCGCCGCACAACAGGTTTGCCCGCCGTTGTACATCCGGCCCCATACTGCCCAGGGTATGGTTTTTTTCAGATCGGCATCATCCAACACGATAAATGCATCGCTGCCGCCCAATTCCATCGACGTCTTCTTGAGGCTCGCGCCGGCGCGGGCCGCGACGGTTTTGCCGGCGGCCACACTGCCGGTCAGGGCGACGCCCTTGATGCGCGGATCATCGATCACCGACTCCGACTGCCCGTGGGATATCAGAAGGTTCGTATAGGTGCCAACCGGTGCGCCTGCCTCGATCCACAGCTTCTCGAACGCAATGGCACATTGCGGCACGCAACCGGCATGTTTTACCACGATCACATTGCCTGCCATCAACTGCGGGCCGGCGACCCGCGCGAGTTGGTAGTACGGGAAGTTCCACGGCTCGACACAGAAGAGCACGCCAAACGGGCTGCTTTCCATATGCGCTTCGCCGATCTTCGGATTCAGCTTGACCGGCGCCAGGAAGCGTTCCGCGTTCTTCGCATAGTAGGCCAGGATATCGGCGCTGAACTGCACTTCGCCGCGCGCTTCGTCGATGCGCTTGCCCATCTCCAGCGTCGCCAGCCTGGCGAAATCGTCGACGTGCTCATGCAGCAGTTCCGACGCCTTGGCGACGATCGCGGCGCGCTCTTTGTAGCTTGTATTCTTCCAGGCACGGAAGCTTGAATCGGCGGTTGCCAGTGCTTTTTCAAGCTGGCTTTTACTGAGATGTTCGAACGTTTCGAGCGTCTTGCCGTCGTTTGGATTGATGCTTTGATATGTCATGATGATTTCCGCTTTCTGATGAACGTAAAGGTTGTGCGCTGCGCAGTATTGGGCGGCGCAACAGCTTGAATTGAGAAACCGATGGCCTTACGATCGACTTCGATGATGTCTTGATGAGGCCGGAAGCCGAATCGAGAAGATGTCGCCGCCGGCCAAAATGCAGATGCCTACCACAGCATTTGCAATGAAAATTTCCTAGACCTCGATAATGACTTTCAAGGTGCGGGTTTCCGCCGCGTGGCTGAAGGCTTCATAAGCTTCCAGGACGCTATCGAGCTTGAAGCGATGGGTGATGAGCTTGGATGCGTCGAGTTTCTTGGACTGCAGAACCTTGAGCAGCATCGGCGTGCTTACCGTGTCCACCAAGCGTGTCGTGATGGTCAGGTTGCGGTCCCACAGCAGTTCCAGGTGAAGATCCACTTTGAGGCCGTGGACGCCGATATTGGCAATGGTGCCGCCGGGCGCTACGACTTTCTGGCATAGCTCAAATGTAGCCGGAATGCCGACCGCTTCGATTGCCGTATCGACGCCACGCCCGCCGGTCATTTGCATGATCTTGGCGACGGTATCGCCATTGTTGCTGTTGACTGTCGCTGTGGCACCGAATTTCTTTGCCACCGCAAGCCGATTTTCGTCGAGGTCGATCATCATGATGCTGGCAGGCGAATAAAACTGCGCAGTGAGCAGCGCGGCGAGCCCGATGGGCCCGGCCCCGACGATTGCCACCGTATTGCCCGGCTGCACCTTGCCGTTGAGCACACCGCACTCGAATCCGGTTGGCAGGATATCGCTTAGCATGACCAACGCCTCTTCGTCGGCGCCATCGGGGATCGGATAGAGACTGGTGTCGGCGTAAGGTATGCGCACGAACTCGGCTTGCGTGCCGTCTATCTTGTTGCCGAGAATCCAGCCGCCGGTGGTGCAATGCGAGTACATCTGTTTGCGGCAATAGTCGCACTTGCCGCACGCGCTGATGCACGAAACGAGAACGCGATCGCCGGCCTTGAAAGCGGTGACCGATGCGCCTACCTGATCGATGACGCCGACGCCTTCATGCCCGAGGATGCGGCCCGGCGTGCAGGTCGCGACGTCGCCTTTGAGAATGTGTAAATCCGTGCCGCAAATGGTAGTCTTGGTGATGCGGACGATGGCATCGGTTGGATCGGCGATAGTCGGCTTGGGGCGTTCTTCCAACGCCTTTTTACCCGGCCCCTGATAGACGAGAGCTTTCATGAATAATGTTCCTGACAGAATGATTTAATGGGTTGCATGGTCAAGGTCCGTCGGCATGGGATCAGCGAAATACCAGGACCGGCAGCTTGGTGTGGGTCAAGACCTTTTGCGTCTCGCTGCCGAGTATCATGCCCTTCACACCCTTCCAGCCGTGCGAGGCCATGGCGATCAAGTCGCAGTGCTTTTCCTCAGCGGCGCGAAGGATCGCGTCATAGGGATAATCGCTGGTAACGTGAAGCGGGTTGCATGGCACCCCGGCATCGCGTGCGACAGTGTTGATTTCCTCGAGGAATTCCTCCGCTGCAGAAACGCATTCGCGCCGGAACTCCTGCGAGCCCTCCTCGTTGTAGGCACGCGAATACTTTGGCATGACATGCAGCGCGGTGATGATCGCCCCCGCATCTTTGGCAAAGCTGACGCATTCCCTGATGATGTGTTTGGATGTCGTGGCACCATCGGTGGGAAACAGGATGTGCTTGAACATGGCGAATTCCGTTTCGATTGAGTATTGATCGCGAATTAAAACAGCATTGCATTGCGGTGCGTTTCTCCGCATGGAAGCACGGCTTGGTCCGACGCAACGGGCAACTATCAGGTCACCATGCAATGCTGATATTGTTGTCCACCTTGCGTACGCCGGGCGTCCCCCAGGCGGTGCGCCTTACCAGCTCGCGCTCCGACCAGTTGTCAACGGTTCCGGATAACGTAACGTTGGCGTCGTGCACTTCCACCTGCACGTTATGTGCGTTTGCCCGATTGCGCCGGCCGAGTGCCGCTTCGATCTCCGATTTGATGGAGCGCGACGACACCGCCGGGCGAAGACCGATTTGATCGCTCACGCCCTTGACACCCATCAGATGGCTCACGCCGTTGACGGCCGCCCGCCTTTGATATTCCCATTCGACTTCGCCGGACAGTGTTATCCAGCCGCTCTCCACCATCACGTTGACGTGCTCGGCGGGAACATAGGTGCTCCACTGCAAAACATTTTCTACCGAGCGCGCAATGTCGGCGTCGGTGCGTTCACTGGAGCCGGGCAGGTTCACGTGGAGCTCGACGGCCAGCGCCTTGACGCCCGATACACGTTGGGCGGCTGCTTCGGCATTCCATTTCTCGCTATAACTTGCGACGTGCCCGGCCAGGGTCACGACACCGTCACTTACCTCGACGCCTATCGCCGTTGAATTCAGCGATTGATCCCACTTCAGTTCCTCAATCACATCCTGCTGCAATTGCATATCGGTTTTCATACGTTTCGTCCTCTGCTTGGTTGACGTATTCAGGTTGCGCGGGCTGCGTCATCTTGCTCTGTTCGGTAGGACACATAAGGGGGTGGTTTTTTGCAGTTCCGGCAGGAATAAACAAAGGGAAATTTCATTGCGCCAACGCAGTGGATTCGGATTGCAAGCGCTACTTGCAATCAACCAAATAATGGGCCTGCCAGATCGGGACGGATTGCGTCTCGCGTGATGCTTGAATTTGCGCGACTCCTGCTTTCTGCAATATCAATTCGCTCGTCAATTCACATAAGGCAAAACTTCCAACGGCGGGATTGCAATATCCATGCACCGCCGGTCGCTGCTACCGCTTGCCAACACCGCAAAAAATGTGGCTGCGACATGCGCGCGGCTTATTTCCGAGCCGGCTCAATGGGTACGCTAACGCACCGATCCTTGTAGCAAATCAATCTATAACCATGAGGTGCAGCCCGATAGCATTCGTCACGCCAGCGCCTGGTCATGGCGCGACGGCATGCTTATCCACGTTGGACGAATGCGTGGCGCGCTTTTTCGCAGGTTTCGCCATTCGACTACATTTAATTTAAAGAAGATACATCATGCACCAAGACAAAAAACCGGAGAGCAAGGGAATCGACGCCAGCGCCATCCGCCATGCCGCGAAAAATTTTGAGGATGGCGCGGTCACAGTCGGCTATCAAGCCGACCGCAAAGGGGTGATCGCCATGCTGAATAATGCGTTGGCGACGGAGCTGGTATGCGTATTGCGCTACAGGCGACACTACTACACCGCGACCGGACTGCAAAATGGCCCCGTGAAAGCGGAGTTTCTGCAGCATGCCTTGGAAGAACAAGGGCATGCCGACTTGTTGGCGGAACGGATTGTGCAGTTGAACGGCAAGCCCGACTTCAATCCCGCCGGATTGAACGATCGCAGCCATGCGGAATATGACGATTCGAGCGAGATCGAGGACATGATCAAGGCGAATCTGATCGCCGAACGCGTCGCAATCGAGTCCTATCGCCAGATGCTCGAAGAAATCGGCGAAACCGATCCGACGACCAGGCACATGCTGGTCGGCATCATGGCGAAAGAGGAAGAACATGCCGACGACATGCGGGATCTGCTCGCCTGAATCGCATGAAAATACTGCAGGCCGGATCACGCAATCGACCAATCACCTTTCAAGGAACCATCATGCTGGAATCAAACTTTAAAGCAGTCACCAACGACGTCAATATCCTGCTGAAAGATGCGCAGGCATTGTTTCAGGCCGCAACCGCCATGAGCGGCGACAAGGCTGACGAGATGCGCAAGCGCGCCATGTTGCTCGTCGATACGGCAACCGTCCGTACACAGGAACTGCAAAATTCCGCTATTGCCGGCAGCAAGGCAGCGGCGTTGTCGGCAGAAGCTTACGTCAAAGAAAACCCATGGCGAGTCGTTGCGACCGCAGCTGGAGTCGGGCTGGTTGCCGGACTCATTCTTGGCGCTAGATAGTCCCGTACCCGGGCAATCGTGCTCGCGCTGCAGCAAGCTCTTGCTGCAGCACATCGATGCGTTGCATCAGGGTCATGGCGAGCGCCACGCCATGGAGATTCAGCTCGAAATCATCGCGCACGCGGCGCGCGATCATCGCAGTGACGATATAGCCTTGCCGATAGCGGCGAATTCCGATCATGCCATCCATAGGCGTGATGACGCCGACTTCAACCAGTTCGTCGAATTCGGCGCTCGACAAACCGGAAACGTCGGTAAGGTGTTCGGCCGTGCAGGCATCGCCGTCATCGAGCCATGTCCATTCCGAGGCATGCATGTTCATTTCTTTTCCCTCTCTTCCGGTTCACGCACATCGGAGTCCGATGCGGCTTCAAGTTGCTCATACAATTTTCGCTCGACGTCGCTGAGTTTTTTCGGCATGACGATCCGGATGAGTGCGTATAGATCTCCGGTTTCTCCATGCGGCGACGGCAAGCCGCGGCTGGATAAGCGCAGCCGCTCTCCGGATGAGATTCCCGGCTTGATCTTGAGCTGAACTTTTCCCCCAAGGGTCGGGATCTCGATGGAGGTACCCAATGCCGCTTCCCAAGGTGCAAGAGAGAGATCAAAGAATAAATCTCGTCCGCTTACCCGGTATCGTGCATGGGGCGCGATTGCCAAGACGATGTAAAGATCGCCCTGCCGGCCGCCGTTGCTGCCCAGCCCGCCTTTGCCGGCCAAGCGCAGGCGTTGCCCTTGCGCCGCTCCTTTGGGAATGGTGATGCGAAAGGTGCGATGCACGCGGTGCGGCACACGCTGTTCCTGGCTGTGTTCCGGGATGTCAACGCCGACATCAATTTCGCCGCCGCTGTAGATACTTTCCAAGGGCACTGCAACATTTACAGAATAGTCGTCCCCGTGCATGGAACGGTTCGCGTTACGTCTTCCACTTCCCATATGGCCGGTCGACCTGAAAGCATTCAGGAAGTCGGAAATGTCCACGTCTTCGAAGTTCGCATCGCCGGCGCCGTGCCGCTCTGCCCATTCGGGCGGTGGCGTGAAGGTCTGGCCCGATGGGCGTTGGCCGAGATCGTCGTATTCCTTCCGCTTGTCCGGGTTTTTCAACGTACCATAGGCTTCCGCGATTTCCTTGAATTTTTCTTCGCCCTTGGGATCTTTTGAAATGTCCGGATGAAACTGATGCGCAAGCTTGCGATAAGCCTTCTTTATGTCCTGGGCAGTGGCCGTCCGCTCCACGCCCAACGTCTGATAATAGTCCTTGTATTTCATTGGAGTCGCATTTTCATGGTTTGAGAGCCGATACGCCTTGAGTGCGGTCCACACGCCTTTCCAGAGGACGGCTCAGGCCCGAGCCGAAAATGGCATCGACAACCAATTCGGCGCCTTCCAGGCAATCCGGTGTCATCGCCTTGATCGGTTCACGCCAGAGGGCGGCGTGGTATGCCGCCGCACCCCGTAGCCGGTCAGTCGAGGCCAGCGAGGCCACGCAGACCGGCCAATCGGCCGCCGCCAAACGTTGCGCCACGACAAAGCCCTCCCCGCCGTTGCCACCGGGACCGCACAGGACGATTGCACGCCGCATCGGCCAACGCTGCAAGATGGCATCGGCCACCGCACAGCCTGGATTTTTCGTCAGCGCGTTGGCACTCATGCCGTAAGCGATGGTCAGTCGATCGACCTCCGCCTTCTGGGCATTCGTCAACAAGGCATGCCGGGTTCGTTGTGTCATCCGCGCGGCTCCAGGTAGCGACTTGCAAGATCGGGCGTCGCGCGAAAAAGAAGCCGCACAGCGCCGGCTTTGCCCGAGCGGGGAGATCGCTGAAAATCGGATTCATCGGGCCGCTTGGTGCGCGGCCGAAAGATCAGGCGTCCCGCGCTAGTCGGGATGAACCTCTTCCGCACGTTCCACCTCGACGATCCAATAGCCCGGTTGTCCATAGTGCTCATGAAGCCCGGCTTCGAATTGCCGATCGATTTTCACATCCGGATCGAAGTGCGGCGCCCCTTCCACGTCTTGCCGGGACATGTCGATTGAAATGGCCGTATCGGACCAGTTCACTGTCTTGATCCATTTTGGACTAATCAGTACTTGGACGGAATTCGACCAACCGCCGGTCTTGACGACAAGGTAGCGTACCGCCCAGCTTCGTTCGTCGATCAGCAAGTCTTTGACCAGGCCGATATCGCCGTCGCTCCCCACGACACGGCTGCCTATCAATTTCTTGCCGCTGTGAAGTCCGTGCTGCGAATGCGTCTCCGCTTCGACGTCCTCAGGCTGTGGCGGCGGCGGACGCAATTCGAACGGCGGCGCGTTGAAGCCGCCGGAGCCGGTGGTGAATCTGCTCGGGTAAATGTCGTTACCCCAAAGACTGGGGCCGCCCCAATAGTAAGGATAGTTGTAGTAGCCCAGGTATTCCACCTCGTTATGCTTCGTGACCGGCTGCTGCTCGTCATAGGCGGGGCTGTTCCTGACTTGTTCCTTGGTGATCGAGACGGGAATTGTCTTTTCTCCCCAGTTGGGGGCGCCGATTCCCATCGGCGAGACCAATACCATCCGGCTTGAGAGCCAGGTGCCGGCATCAACGACGAAGTAGCGAATCACCCAGGACTTGTCGTCGAAAGTGAAATCATTTAAATGACCGATATTGCCGTCGCTTGCGTGGATGGCATAGCCTTCCAGATCGTTCATGCTGCGTAACATGGTTTGCACCTCTTTCTTTTAACGTCACCTGCCGAATGGCCGGCGAGCGAATCGATATGGCGGCATGCGCCGGAATTTGTTCCATGCTGCGCAAAGTACGCTGCACCGTCGGTTCGGTAACCGACATAGCCGAACATCGATGAAAATCGGTTCTGTACGACAAGACCGCCCGCAGACGACTTATTGAACTCCGAATCAATCCGAGACGCCCTTTGTGTGATGCCGCACAGATTCGATTCCGAATTGGGAACATCTTTGCCTTACTCACATGAAAGCGGAGGCAACCATGAGATTCGATTTCTCGCCCCATCAGGCGACCATTCAAACGGATACGATCAAAGATTCATCGAATCCTGCGTACGGAAAATGGGGGAAAGCAACACTAGCCGTCACTTTTCTGGTCTTTGCCGCAGCGACGCTGATACCGGGCACGACACCGGTCTTTGCCAATGATGCCTCGTCATGGAAAGTGGCAGCGACCCAGAGGAACGAAAAGCAATTCGATTGGATCTTGCACACGCGGCAGACGCTCGAAGAACTCAAAGGGACATTGAATCTGACTTCGGGACAGGTGGCGGCTTGGGACATTTGGTCCGACGGCATCATAAAAGATGGCCAGCAGCAACTTGCGCGCAAAGACAACCGGCGTAAGGCATCGATTGCGGCGAAGGATTCCTCTGGCGGCACCACGCCGGAACGCATGGCCCAGGGCATCGAACACCTGCGTATTGAAACCGCGTGGATGCAGGAACATCTGACCCAACTGGAGGCTGCCCAGGTGCGAACCAGCACTTTTTACGAAGCGCTGGATATCAACCAGAAAACCATATTCGATCTTTTCTGGCACGAGATGTATCACAGGGTTTCGGGTCACGACCTCGGGGGTAACTTGCCTGGGTACCGCTATCGCCCCCCTATGACCTGAGAGACCGGCCGGGCATCCGGCGACCCGATTGAAAACGTATTTTGGACGACCCCATGAAAATCAGCTTGGCAACTTATTGTTCTCTTGTCGGCTCGGCGTTGATCTGCGCCACATTGGCATTGCCGGCAGCGGCTCAATCACACGACGGCGGCACGCGCGGCAGCGGCGCGAGTAGACATGCAGACGGCGCGCGCATTGCCCGAGGCGGACGATATGGCGGCGGCTGGCAGCGAGGCGGTCCGGGATGGTGGGACGTGGGGCCCGGTATGGGATGGGGATGGGGATGGAGCGGTGCCTACTATTTGGGCTATCCCTATGCATGGTCGCCAGGCTACGACGCGCAATACGATTCTCAGCCGGTGATCGATATTCCGCCCGGGCAAATTTTGCCGCCTTCCGACTATGGCGCGCGGCTCACCCTGCCCGTCACGCCCAATTGGTATTACTGCGTGTCATTAAGAAGCTATTACCCTTATGCAGGCAAATGCCCGGAAGCTTGGCAGGTGGTGCCCGCGGTGCCGGCGGAGGTCACGAATTGACTGTTTAAATGGAATCCTCAACCGTCCGAAAACCCGTCAACCCCTTATCAATCAAATGCAGCTTACATATGCCAGTCGGCATAGGAGAAGAACCAACATGAACCCGATCACAACATTCCTGGCGTTCGTCTTTGTCGCGGGGGGAATGGCGGCCGGCTATCTGATCAATCCCATTCTCGGCTTTCCGTTCTTCGTCGTTGCGGCGATCATCGCCGCTTCGCTGAAGATGGCCAATGCGTGGGAGAAATTCGTCATCCTGCGCATGGGGAAGCTGCAAAGCGTCAAGGCAGCGGGACTGTTTGTCATCATTCCCGTTATCGACACAGTGGTTGCCATCATAGATGGAAGAATCCAGACCACCGCATTCAACGCCGAGCAGGCGCTGACCAAGGACACCGTGCCGGTCAACGTCGACGCGATCATATTCTGGCATGTGCACGATGCGGAAAAAGCGGCGCTCGCCATCACGGACTATCGGGAAGCGATCGACCGCGTGGCGCAAACCTCGTTACGCGAGATGATCGGCTCTTCGATGCTTGCAGCGCTGCTTTCCGACCGCAAGGACGCCGACGAACAATTGAAGGATGAAATAGCCCAAAAAACCGCACCTTGGGGCATCTCGGTGAGCTCGGTGGAAATCCGCGATGTGGCGATTCCCGTAGCGCTGCAGGACGCCATGTCGCGCCAAGCGCAGGCAGAGCGCGAAAAGCAGGCGCGAGTGATCCTCGGATCGGCCGAGGCGGCCATCGCGGGGCAATTCGTCGAGGCGTCCAAAATCTATGCGGGGCACCCGGTCGCCGTGCAATTGCGCGCCATGAATATCGTCTACGAAACCACGAAGGAACGTGGTGCCACGATCCTCCTGCCGAGTTCAATGGTCGACAGCTTGAATCCGTCGGCAGCGACGCTGTCTTTTGCCCTCGCCGGCATAGCGGCGCCGGAGCTGAAAGCAGCGCAAACGAATGCAGCTCCCCCGCCGTGAGGCCAAGTCGCGGCGAGACGCCAATATCGAGAGATATTGCTCGTCGCAACGACAACCACGACTTTCAAGAACATGACAGTCACGGTCGTGTTTTCGCGTTGAGTGTGGCAAGGATTGTTGATAAAACGATGAAAATATATCCCCCCGATAGCCCGCCGGGAATGGCACGCTCGGCGCACTCGGATGCCGCCCTGGACGAAGCCTTGGCAGAATCATTTCCCGCGAGCGACCCGATTGCGGTCAGTTTCCCTCACGCGGTTGAATTGACCGTTGCAAACCGCGCCGACAACCCCAGGAAGGCCCCGCCCCGGAAACTCCGATTGAGCCCGGAAATAGAACGAATACCGCCATGAAGCGCTTCCTTTCCTGACAGCGAAGGGGCGACTGATTTGCCAACCGCGTTCAATGTGGCGGGCATTAACGGGCGTTTTCTCGCCAAATGACAGAAGCGGCATTCACCGTGGCCGCAGCATCATTCATGGCCGGGTCCGTCGCGGCGACCGGCTATCGTCAGCTATCCGGTTGGTGACGCCGTCCAGTACCGCTATCCGAGTCAACCCATTCCAATTTTCGACAATCCTTTGCTACTTATCAAGGATTTGAGTTTCCCTTCATGCTTCAATGTAGTCATCGCATGAAGGAAATCGATCTTCGCATTTCGATTCATTTTCGCATCTTCGATAACAACAGATGAAAAACGGATATCTTTTACGATTGCTCGCCGGCCCGCTCAATGCCTTGTTATTGGCCGCTTGCGGCGGGGGCGGGTCCGATTCCCCTTCGACCCAAACCGCGGCGCCGACACAGCCGGTCACGGCTGCGCCTGCCAATCCCAGCAGCAGTATTTCCGGTGTTTTTGACGGCACCATCAATTCCGGCGCCCCGATCACCGTGCTGATGCAGCAGGATGGATCTTACTTCCTGGTGGTTTCCGACACTACCGCGTCACACTCGGCAGTCGGCGCCGTTGTCGGAACAGGTACCTTGACAGCGGGTAGTTTTTCATCAAGCAACGGACTGGACCTCGGCCTTGTATCGAGCGCGTCGGAAACGCCGCTTGCAGTGACATTATCAGCGAGTTATGTCGCGCAGCAATCGCTCAACGGCAGCCTGAGCTACGCTTCGGACGGACAGGTCACGACGTTCACGAGCAGTTACAACAGCACCTATACCACGTTGCCTCCTTTGACCGCCTTGGCAGGTACCTACACGGCCGCGATGGCGTCATTGAATGCAAGCGAGACCGGCATTACGCTGACCATCGGAAAGAACGGAACATTGAGCGGTCAATTGAGTTGCGGCTGCAACATCACGTCGACGCTCACTCCACGCGCCGATGGCATGGCATATGTCGCGAACCTGTCAATGGCGGGCGGGGATAATATCCTGAGCAACAAGATCTTCGCCGGAAATGTATATCTGGATGCGAACCGTGGTCGACTGTATATCGTCGGCAATATCGTCGGCACCACGGAGTTGTTGATATTCGTCGGCACCAAATCCTGAAATTCGGCGCGGGCAATGACCCGCTCCCCGTATCGACATATGTCCTGAAATTTTTTGAAAGGAGGCAGGCGGGATACGATTTTCACCGGCGGGGGAGGGAAGGGGGTGGGCAAAGGCCCGCAAAACCGTCTACATTGGTTCGACTCCAGTCCCCGCCTCCAATTTTTCAGCGACTGCATGTTTTCATGCGGTTGGATATTGATGCCAAAAAAACGGACAGGCCAGCGTGAGCTGGCCTGTCTCCGCCCAATACGCACGTTTCAGTTCATGTCCGTTTTCGATCGAATTTCTTTTTCAAATCGGCATCAACCTACACGAGGCAGTGGCAGAAAAAACCTACTTCGCCGAAGTCTTGCAAGCCGTTTCCGAACTCTTGTGCGCGGCGTTGGCTGAGCTCATCGCGCTGAGTGCGCTCTCTTTGGCATCGCCGGCTTTGTTCTTGTCGTGGCATTCCGCAGCCTTGGTGTGGTTCTTTGCCGCTTCCGAATGATCATTTGCAGCTTGCTTGTGAAGACCGCTTGCTTCGTTATGTGTTTGCATGATGGTTCCTTGATTGATTGATACATCCGATTCAAATTGCGAGACGCATGCAACGATGTTCCGACCCGTTGAATGTCCGGTCACCATAGACGCTAAAAAGTCGCTACACCGTTCGGCAACGAACATGGTTCAGAGAAAGTAAATGCTCTGGCGACGCATCATTATCATGACGCCCGCGGTGATCTGTCGGTCATCAATTATTTCCTGCTGCTGCACTAGATGAAGTGTTCTTGTTCATTGTCAAACAGAATGCTCGCTCGCTGTGTTTCACTATCAATACCGGGCAATATCGCGCGTCGGCCAAAGCTGCTTCCATCTGCAGAGATGCCGATTTCGCGGCGGATTGATACCACGGAGCCTCCTTGGTTTTCATATCGTCTTGCCGGGATCTGTTTGTCTTTGCCTTCTGGTTCACTCGCTATAGGAGTCGATCGTGAAAATCTATCCCGTGATCCTGGCCGGAGGTTCCGGCACCCGTTTGTGGCCACTGTCGCGTGAAGCGCTCCCCAAGCAACTCCTTCCCCTGCTTTCCGAACTGACGATGCTACAAGACACCGTCATGCGTCTGCGCGGCATCGCGAACTGCGCACCTCCGCTCATCGTGTGCGGCAACGAGCATCGCTTCCTGGTTGCCGAGCAATTGCGGCAGGTAGACGTAAACCCCCTGGGGATTTTGTTGGAACCGATTGGGAAAAATACGGCACCGGCGATTGCCATTGCTGCGCTTCAGCTGCAGAAACACGACAAGAACGCTCTCATGCTGATTTTGCCGGCAGATCACGTGGTCGGCGATGCAGGCGCATTTCATGACGCCGTGCAGCGCGCAATTCCCGCGGCCGACGAGGGCAACCTGGTGACATTCGGTATCGAGCCGACGGGGCCAGAAGTCGGCTACGGCTACATCCGCCGGGGGATGGCTCGAACGGATGCCGCCAACATCTATGCAGTCGAAAATTTCGTGGAGAAGCCGAATCAGGCCACCGCGCAAGCCTACCTTGCGTCGAATGACTATTGCTGGAACAGCGGGATATTCCTGTTTCACGCCGCCGACTATCTGAAACAGCTTGCGCAGTTTCGCCCCGACATCCTGAAGCAATGCGAAAGGGCCTATCGCGACGCATTTCGCGATCTCGACTTTTGCCGTATAGACGAGGTGGCGTTCTCGTCCTGCCCGGCTGAATCGATCGACTACGCGGTCATGGAATCTACCAAGAAGGCCGTTGTCGTCATGGCCGACATGCAATGGAGCGATGTCGGGTCCTGGTCGGCGCTATGCGAAGCGCACACGCCCGACCAGGACGGGAATATCCTGCGCGGCGACATCTACACCGATGCGGTCGGCGATTCGATGATCCGGGCGGAGAGCCGCTTTGTCGCCGTGGTCGGTGTCAAGGACCTGATTATCGTGGAGACGAAAGACGCCGTTCTTGTGATTCACAAGCATCAAGTGCAGCGGGTGCGGCTGATCGTCGATCAACTCAAGAAGCAGAAACGCTGCGAGCATTTGGCCCATTCAACCGTTCATCGCCCCTGGGGCAGCTATGAGCGGGTCGATCTTGGGGAACGGTTTCAGGTAAAGCGAATTACCGTCAAGCCGGGGGCGAAACTATCATTGCAGATGCATCACCATCGCGCCGAACATTGGGTGGTGGTCAGCGGATGCGCCCGCATCACCTGCGGCGCATCCGTCAAACTTCTGGCTGAAAACGAGTCCTCCTATATTCCGATAGGTACCGTGCATCGGCTGGAAAACCCCGGGAAGGTGGCGCTGCACCTCATCGAAATCCAATCCGGCGGGTATTTGGGGGAGGACGATATCGTACGCTTCGAAGATGACTATCAGCGCGTGTGACGGATGCGCGACGCGGACGGCTTTTCGGCAACAGCATCAATGTTGCGTCGAAACGAATCCCACGCCACCCTGAGCGTGCTGGATTATTGCGCATGCGTCGATCGGCCGGCGCTGCTCCCAAGCAGGCCGCAAGATGGAGGTTGTCAGCGTATCGCCGACCAGTGACGAAAGCGTTTCGACGAATGCGGACAAGATCAAGGCATTCGCGTCCCGCATTTCTTCAACATCGCGACCGGCGAAGCAGGCCTTGAAATGGAGAAATTGCGATCCGCTCCGATGCGGAAGCAGAATATTCTCCAACCAGGGAAATTGACCTTTCGCGAGGGAGACGCTTCTTGCAAAGAGCATTCGAAAGCCCCCGTCGCCGATGATGCTGATCAATTCCATCGCAAGACCCTCCCAAAGCATGATGGTTTGGTCCAGGAATTGGCCAGGGGCCATCTCACCCGATTGGCGATCACGTCGTTCAGCTTCAGCGTCGTTTATCATAGTGTCGTATTCCATTTTCAGAAAACGCGGGCGCCCTACTGGCACTTCGATGTCTTGACGGTTCGCTGCGCGCCAGGTTGCACCGCGCGCGAGCGTTGGGCAGGCAGGCTGCGGATAAGCTTGAAGACATCGCCTTCATTGATTTTTATGGAGCGTTGGTCGACACCGATCACGCCGACCTCCTTCAAGGCCGACATGGCGCGGCTGACCGTCTCGAGGGACAGTCCGAGATAGCTTCCGATTTCCTGCCTGGTCATCCGCAAGCTGAATGCCGAGCGCGAGTATCCCATTTCGTGGAATTTCTCAGAAAGATAAATCAGGAACCTCGCGACTTTTGCGTCCGCCTTTTGCGCACAGAGGAGGCTGATCAACGCCTGCTTGCGAAAGAGCTCGCGGCTCATAACGTTGTAGATGATTTTTTCAAACTCCGCCTTCTTGCGCCCAAGTTCGACCAACGCATTAAACGGAACCAGAATCAGATCGCACTCGGAGAGTGCGACGGCCTCGGACGAATAGAATTTCGTATGGATGGAATCGACGCCGAGTATGTCGCCCCGCATAGGAAAGCTCAAAACCTGTTCGCTTCCGAAATCGTCGCGTAGAACCGTTTTCAGGAAACCGGAATTAACGATGTAGAGGGTATCGAATGCCTGCCCGATTGCATGGATCCGATGCCCGGTCTTGAATTGGAGATGTTGGAACGTGGGCTTCTCTTCCGATGCCAGGTGTTCACACGGGAGATGCAGTATTTCGCAGACGTCGTAGATATTCGACCAAATCCGGGATTGCCTGCCTCTCTTTGGCTCAACCACCTCCTCGCTGCACGAGGCCAGGATATCCGGATCTGCTCCGGGTGGCGCGCTCCTATTGAAGCCGCTACCGATTTCAAAATGCGAGATGGCTGACATGGATACTTCCCCAATCGGATGAAGTGAATTGAAGCTTTCTGGAATGATTATGGAGATGAACGGTTGCCCGGAACATCGGCGAGGGCTGAAAAAACAATAGGACTTCCTATCGGATAGATAGGAGTATTCCTAGTCCGTACAGTGGTTATTTTTTTCGGAAAATAGCCGCAGATCTCATATTGCACTCGCGCGTCCTGACGCCGATAGTTTGCCGGTCGTTTCCAAAAACGGTCTGTAGTCGCGCTGCACTTTTCAAGCCAGGAGCGGCTCTCAAGAAGTTCTCGTAGAAGTCGAACCAAACCTCTCATCTCCTCTCAGCAAGACAAGAATCTTTGCTTTCGCAAGGGGTAATCACGGCTTGCGAAACACAGGTGCCGCCAATCAGCGAAGGCCATCTGTCGGGCCGCACAGCGTCGAAAAAACGCGCACCTTCCTTAAGAAATAGTTTCAAGGAAACCATGGATATTTCACAATATAAAAAATATCTTGCATTTATATGTAAATATATTTAACCTTTGGAACAGCATTTCGCTGCAACACATTTAAGGAGGGACCGCAATGCGCCCATTGAAATGGCTGAAACGACCTGTTCGCTTAGCGTCCATGGGGTTGCTGACGGGCACGCTCGTTGCCTGTGGCGGCCAACCCGCAGATACCTCATCCAGTGCGGCGACATCGGAAGCCAAAGCACAGGTCACTCAGGCCGAACCGGCGCTCTCCAACAAGGAGGCGCAAGTGGCACGTCACGGACATGCACCGCGTGAACCTGTTGCAACGACAAGCACGCCTGAAGCTTGCCCTCAGGCGACAAGCAATGTCGTGCCGGTGATTGCGACCCAAGCCGCCTGGGACGCGCAATGGACGGCGAAATACGGCACCACGGTCCCGAATTTGTCCGGAGACGGGGAGACCTTTGCCTGGCAGGGTTACTACGACGTCCGTGCGTATGTGTCGATGGCAGAAACTTACGGGGACACGAAGTACCTGGATCGGGCCGTCACGACGATCAACTACTGGTTTGGCCACACCGACGGCGGCCCCAAAGGACAAGGCTGGGCCTATTCCTATGGACAGAGCCAATCGATGCTCGACACCGGTGTGATTGCGCAGGCGATCTCGACGTTCGCCTACGAAGTCTGGAAGGATTCCAGATTTACCGCATACCGGACGACAGCTTCCGGCTATATCGCCAAGCTGGAACCCATGCTTCATGCCTATGACGCCCAATGGGTGAGCGACGCGCCCTATCCCGGCGCGCCTGGCGACTGGGTCTACGATACCTGCGGCAGCGGCAGCACTCTTTGCAGTAGCGCGTCCCTGGTCATGTATAACCAAAGCGCCACCCTGGCGAAATCCTTGCTCTTGATCAGCCACATCGATCAAATGCAGGGATTGACTCCCGATCCGGCATATTTGACAAAGGCGGCAGCTGTCGCGGCTTATTTCAAAACCTTCGTCACCACCAACGGCAGCGCCTATGCATGGAGTTACGGCGGCGCCCGGACCGCCGGCAACGGACCGGAAGATATCAGCCATGGAGACCTCGATCTATCGCTGGTCAATTGGGCTGAGCACTTCGGCCTGGGCGGACTTACGTCGGCCGACATGACGCAGCTGGTCGGCACGGAGCATGCCATTTTCAATGGCGGAACCGGACCGGACAACGTGGCCTTCTACGTGGACGGCACAGGCGCGGCGAGCAGCTACTACATGCCGGCGGTCGGTTGGAGCTGGATCGATGTCACCGACTTCGATACAAGCAACGTCCTCTTCAATAAAACAGTGACGCTTTTCAATGCTTATCCGATGACGTCGAATCCCTCCGGCTATTTCCTGGGCTGGGCCGAGATTCTGCGCAAGAAGCAGTGTGTCGCGCTGTACTAGTTCTTGAAGAGTACGACCGGCGTGCTTGGCTATAACAAGTGCGACTGAAGAAGTAGAACGCCAGGCCGCTCATTGCGCGCCTGGCGTCCGTCCTTGCAAAAGGCAGAATAAATACCGCGCTATCGTCTATGATGAGTTATGTTCCCCCAACAGGCTCATCGCGTGATGACTGCTCGCCGACAGCAACCGATTTGCATTCCCTACGCGGTTTGTCTGCTAGGGGCGATTTTTCCCGGCCCAGGCGCAAACGCCGAGGGCGTCACCTCGACAAGCGGCCGCGCGACGTCAATGCATGCCTCGGCACCCAATATGGCTGCGCCGCAAGTCGACAAAGTCGGCATCGTAATCAATGCGAAAAGCTGCGAAATCGATGCCGTCCAGGCGGCCGTCGGCATGGCGCGCCCGGGCGATACGGTGTTCATTCCAGCAGGAAGCTGCAATTGGAATGAACGCCAGTTGGACGTTCCCGCCAACGTCCATCTTCGTGGCGCAGGAAAGGAGATCACGACGATCAGGCGATCGGGCCGTGTCGCGAATTCGAGTTATTTGATCGCTTTCGATTGCTCGCAAGGCGGTACGGTCAAATTTTCCGGGCTCAGCCTCGTTGGAAATGGCAATGGCGACATAGAGGACAAAGGCCTGGGCCTCCTGCATGGCTGCGTCGACTTTGTGGTCTCGAATTCCCGCTTCAGGAATTTCATTTTCAGCGCCGTCTACGTAGGCGATTCAGAGACCCAGCGGGGCGTGATTTTCGGTAATGAATTTATCGATAACTATAGCCCCGCACTCAGGAATTTGGGATATGGCGTCGTTGTTTACGGAGGAGGAACATGGCCGGAACTGAGCCTGGGCACGCAAAACGCCGTATTTGTGGAAGACAATTACTTCTCCGGCAATCGGCACAATATTGCTTCCAACAACGGCTCCACTTACGTGTTTCGACACAATACCGTGATCGGACTCGAGCCGGCCAAGGATTTCGCGATGACCGATGCGCACGGCATGTCGTCCTCCACGCGAGGCTCGAGAAGCTACGAGATCTACGATAATCATTATTTAGTCAAGCTGGCCCACGGCCTGCAGCGCACCGCGATCGGCGTACGCGGCGGCGATGGCGTCATTTTCAACAACGTCGTTACCGCCGATATCGACCGGGCCATCGAGCTCAGTGCGGAAGGCTTCGCCTGCGGCAGCTATCCAGGCCAGGACCAAATCAGGTCGCTTTATATCTGGAATAATTCATACCAGAGCGCCAACGCGCATTTTGAAAACGGCATAGACAACGAATGTCCGAGCTCAATCCGATTGAACCGGGACTACTTCCTCAACCCAAAACCCGGATATCAGCCATATGCCTATCCTCATCCGCTTCGAGCGGCATAAGGATTCATTTTCCCGACATGGCCAAGCCCAGCAGCTGCCGGGATATTCCAATCAGAAACAGGGTATTCGTGACGAGGTAACGCCAAAACAATCGTCTCGGCTCGGAATACAGGCGATATAGCCATTCCAATCCGTTCCTCTGCCACCAAAGCGGTGCGCGCTTGATCGTGCCGGCGTGAAAATCGAACGCCGCGCCGACCCCGATCATCACCGCGTTGACGCGGCCGCGATGCGCCGCCATCCACGTTTCCTGCTTCGGACATCCCAGCCCGATAAAGACCACATGCGCACCGGATCGATTGATGATGTCCACTTGGCGTTCGTCCTCTTCGACGCTCGTTCCCGAAAACGACGGTGAACAGGTGCCGCCAATCAGGAGCTTGGGAAATCGCGCTTTTATGGCGGCGACCAGTTTTTCCAGTGTCGCATTCGTCCCGCCGAAAAAATACACGACTTGTGCAAACTGCTCCGCCTCGATGAGGTATCGCCACATCAAATCGGGCCCGCTGATCCGCTCCTGGTATATGTGGCCGAGCTTGCGTACAGCCCAGGCAATCGGCGCGCCATCGGCCAATGCCAGGTCCGCATTGTTGATGACCGATTGGAATTGCCGGTCTTGCGTCGTGGTGACGACCGAATGCACATTACACATGCTGACATAGCGCGACTCGTGTTCCGCGCCCCATATCAGGATCTGTGCCAACGCGTCGTCCCAGGCCAACGCATTGATGCGCGCCCCCAACACCGATAATCGTCTAGACATTTTTCGCCTCCCTTGTTGATGAAGTCTCTGCGGACATCGCATTTACGTATATGTCCATCAGCAATTTGTAGTTTTCCGAAGCGCAATATCGCTTGAGATATTCCGCGCGCGCCGCGCGACCCATGCTCAGCATCTTGTCGGGATGATCGCAAGCCCATTGGATTTTCCTGGCCAGATCGGCCGCATCGCCGGGTATTGCCAACAAACCGGTAACACCGTCTTCGACCAATTCTCCGAGCGCACCGTGATTGCTGGCGATGACTGCCACGCCACAGGAGAATGCCTCGATGACCACCAGCCCGAAGGATTCGCCACAGGTGCTTGGCACGACCAGGAACAACGATGTGCGGAGCAGGTCAAGCACTTCGGCGGCGGACTTTGCGCCCAGATAACGATCTCCGAATTGCTTCTTCGCCTGTCCCTCCATTGGCCCCGATCCGACCACCCTGATGCGACGATACGGACAGTCCGCCGCAGCATCGCCACGCATGCCTTCCATCGCCTCGATCAATACGCCAAGGCCTTTTTCCGGAGAAAGCCGGCCGACGAACAAGCCGCCCTTGCGCCCCGTCCATTCCGGTGTCTCTGCGACATCGACGAAATTGGGTTTGACGTGAATCCGCTCCGGCGGAAATCCGCCCGCGACGAACTTTCCCCGGCTGAATTCGCTCGGCGCAATGTAACTTGTGACCTTGTTGCGATACGTCCCGATGGCGCGATGAGCCGTTAACATGACGGCTACCGCGCCGGACTGCGACAAGGAATTCCGGTAGCATTTTCTCGTCACGGCGCGCCAGGGCAGTTTGCCCAAACACGCTTCGCAGTTCTTGCCTTCACGCAGAAACATCGCCTGCGGGCACAGGAGCCGGAAATTGTGCAATGTCAGGACGATCGGTATCTTTCTTCTCGCGGCCAGCCAATACAGCGCCGGCGATATCAGGGGGAAGGTGTTGTGGGCATGGATCAGGTCGGGCTGAAACGCAGCGCATGATTGATCGATGGCGGCTGCCGACCTGTGCGACCAGATGCTGGCGCAGGCCAGCGCCATTGCCGGCATCTCGTGAATGCCGACGTTGCTTTGACGATAGCATTCGACGTCGTGGCCATGGTCGCGAAGCAATCGGCTCTCCATGTCCGCAACGGCATCTTCCCCGCCACGCTGCAGATAGCTGTTATGTACAGTCAAGATTTTCATTGGCAGCATCTTAATGATCTTCAATATCCTCATTAGAATCCAGATAACTTCCGATCCATTGACAATTATCAATTCATATCGATAGAACTGTAAGAAACTATAAAATCCTGCAATATCCGGCAGCCGATCCACTTCTCAAGCAACGCGGCGAGGAAAGAAAATGCCATACCCCTTTCAATTGTCGATGGCGCGGACTAGCCATGGAGCATGATCGTCGACAACCGGATCGTCACGACCGCCGCCTCTCGCAGCGCGCGACGCCTCACGAGAACAACCCTGCGTTGAGCGAGGACGCAATGGTGCAGCCTTCGATGCAAGGGGCCGAGGATCATTTGACATCGAGCCGCGAAGCGACGACTCGCCTGAGGGAGAGCATCATCCATTCCCGGCAAAGTGTTGCGTTGATGCGGGAAAACGCCGTCTTGGCCCGCGAACGCGAAGTGAGAACCCGAGAAGACGAGATTCAAGACAAGGAAGCCAATGTATTAGCCAAGGAAAATCACGAGGCTGAAACGAGCCTTCTCGGACAGGACGACCGCAATGCAACCTTGCAGATGGCAAACGAACAGTTGGTCATTACGGCCATCCGGTTGCAAATAGAGACGGCCGAGAATGAGAAGACCACCTCGGAAATGATCAAGCTGGCCCGATACGACTTTCTGACCAGCCTGCCCAATCGGGTTCAGCTTTATGACAGAATCGATCAGGCAATCGCCATGGCAAAGAGGCATCCGGCAAAATTGGCGGTCCTTTTCCTGGACCTAGATCGATTCAAAGTCATCAACGATACGCACGGGCATGCAATCGGCGACAAGTTGCTGCAATCGGTTGCGGATCGTCTCAAAAGCTCTGTCCGGAATACGGATACCGTCAGCAGGCTGGGCGGAGACGAATTTGTTTTGCTCCTCTCCGAAGTCGGCAAAGACGAGGCACTCGAGGTCAAGATCGAGAAGATTCTTACCGTAGTCAGTGCGCCTTACAGCATCGCCGGGCACGAGATGCACGTCGGCGCCACGATCGGAATCAGCATCTTTCCTCAAGACGGCGACGACTCCGCCACTTTGATTCGGAATGCCGACACGGCGATGTATTTCGGGAAGAAATCGGGCAGGAATACCTACCGATTCTACGCCCAGGAAATGGGCGCGCACGATACCGAGCGAAAAAATATCGAAGCCGGCTTGCAACAGGCTTTGAAAAAGAATGAATTCGTTCTCTTTTACCAGGCGCAGTTTGATTTGGAGAGTGGAAAAATCAGCGGAGCTGAAGCACTGATACGCTGGCAGCATCCGATCAAGGGTTTGCTTCTTCCCAGCGAATTCATGGGGGTTGCCGAGAGCAGCGGTGCGGTTATCCCGATAGGACGCTGGGCCTTGCGGGAAGCCTGCGAGCAAGCGACGCGATGGCACGTGGCCGATCTCTCCTTCAATGTAATTGCGGTCAATATTTCGGCACTTGAATTCGAGGATGAACACTTCCTGCAAAACGTGTTGCAGGTCTTGCAGGAAACCGGGCTGCCGCCCGCACATCTAGAGCTTGAATTGACGGAGACAGTGCTGATGAAGAGCGTTGATGCAACGACGCTGACATTGAACAAGTTACGAGCGGCGGGAGTCAGCATTTCCATCGATGACTTTGGGACCGGTTATTCGAGTTTAAGCTATTTGAAACAGTTTCCGGTCGATACGATGAAGATCGACCAGTCTTTTGTGCGCGACATTTCAACCAGCAAGGACGACATATTGCTCAATGCGGTTATCGGAATTGGAAAAAGCTTGCGTCATCGGGTTATTGCAGAAGGTGTCGAGACAGAAACGCAACTGGCGTTTTTGCGGGAAAACCATTGCACGGCGGCCCAGGGGTTTTACCTGAACGAACCGATGGGCGCAGAGGATTTTTTCAACTTCCTGGTTGCCGGCGTGGCGCGGCACGCCATTTGATTTTCGTCGCGCATCATGTTTTCGAATACGGACAACGCCGCCCGCAGTTTCTCACCTTGGATTGGAAAAAGACCATGGATCCTCCGGTATCTGGAATGCCCTCCGACTACAATCCGAGCCGGCTGCTCGATGCGATCATCGAAACCGTCGGATTGAAGAATGATGCGGCGCTGTCGCGGGCCCTTGCTGTGGAAGCGCCCGTCATCAGCAAGATTCGTCATGGAAAACTGCCGGTAGGAGGAACCTTGTTGATACGCATGCACGAAGTCAGCCACTTGAGCATCAAGGATCTACGTACCCTGATGGGCGACCGGCGCGACAAATTCCGTATATTGCCCGTCAATCCAATGCGCAAGGAGAGGCGCAACACGGGTGAGGAAGACTAGCAATTGGCCTATGCGGCTTGGTTGCGGATTTACGGCTCGAGATGTTCGATCAATTGATGTGCCACGGCGTACAATACCATCTCGGAAATTGCAGTCATTCCCATCTTTTCCAGAACATGCGTTTTGTGGGTACTGATCGTCTTCACGCTCAAGTGCCGGGCTTTCGCTATTTCTGTCAGGGATTTACCGGCCACCAATTGATTGAATATTTCAAACTCGCGATCGGTCAGCCGTTTATGCGGCAACCTTTCCCTTGGCGCCATCAGATTTCTTGCCAATTCCTCGGCGGTTTCGATGCTGATATAGGGTCGCCCCAATGCCACCCGCCTGATCGCATGCAGCAGCTGGTCCCCGGCACTCTCCTTCGTGAGATAGCCCTGCGCTCCGGCGCGTAGCGCACGCACGGCATATTGCCCCTCGTCGTACATCGTCAACACGAGAATGGGAATGCCGGGCGCTTCAAGGCAAATTTGCCGGATCAGTTCGACACCGCTACGTCCCGGCATGGAGAGATCGAGCAGGATTTGATCGAAACCACCTTTTCTGATGCGTTCCAGCACCTCGAAGCCATTGGATGCCTCGCCGACGACGCAAATATCTTCCGCCGTCTCAAGTATGCGCTTCAATCCCTCTCGCATGAGGGTATGGTCGTCGGCGATGAGCAAGCGAATCATTGGCGGGAACCCGTTTTTACGGCAACAGAGGGTAATTGGAGAGGGACCCTTATCCCGTGGAAGGCAGCACAGGCGGCCGACGCCTATCCAGGCGAACAAGCTTCGCCAGCCGCCGCTTCAAACTAACACGTCCTTCAGATAATGCAATGTATTTGCTTGATCGCGACGGCGACGGCGGTGCCACCCACAGGCGAGCTCACGAATTGATATCAATATGGTAATTTTTCAACCGTATGGGGGATAATGTGCAATCCTGCCGGGAGAAAACCGCCACGCGCCCTGACAGAAAAAGCGAGAAGTCGACCAATACCTTCTGGGTCGCGCCAACTCCGGGCCCAGGTAGCACAGACAGTACCAGCACGCCGGTCACTACGGCAAATTTTTTCAGTTCGACCCCCTGCAGGCTCCTGCCACTGTAGATAAAAAGGAAGGCGATGCCGCCGCCCAGCATCCACCCCGAAACGACCTCCGATAGCGAATGCACATGCAAGACCAGGCGCGATACGCCAATCGCAAAGCCGAAGGCGACGCCAAGCAAGACGCCCACTCGTTGCAGTGCCCTGGGGGCTCGATTCAACAGCAGGTAGAGGAAGACCGGGGCGATCGCCATCGCCCGGGTCGCGTGCCCGCTAAAACCGGTAAAGTTCAGCGCGCAGATTCCACAGCCCCAGGCAAGAAACGCGATCTTGGAGGCCACGACGAGCACCATTCCCATCCCGATGAGAAGGCACCAGAAACAAGCCGCGCGCCAGGCCCGTCCGAAAAGCAGGCCGGCCGCAATCATCGCCGCGGTGAATCCCATCGTCACAACGTCGCCCAGATTGGAAAGATGCAACCAGAAATTCATCTACGGCGTGTCCTGATGGGGCGCAGGGAAGAAGCGTGCGGCCAATTGTCCATTGCTCAAGCGATTTGCAACGGGCACGCATCCTTGCACATAGGCAATGAACTCTTCCAGATCGTCCCACGCGTTCAAGGAGTCCATGTCGCCCGAATGACTCCATAAGTGAAAGACGGTGTCGTTCGAATGGGCGTGATCGAACATCCGGTACAAGCGCTTGATCCAGGCTTTTCGACCGAGGGCGAGAATCAAGCCGTCAAGGCGATGTGGCCATCTGCCGCCTCGCGCGAAATTGCGCAAATACACGCCGCGGTCATGCGGATAGAATTGGCAACTGGTCGGCATCCGGTAGCGGTCGATGCCGACATCAAAGCACAAATTCATCGTCGTTCTGGCATAGCCGAATCCGGCGGACCTGACGAGGTCGACATGCTCTTTCCTGAATTTTCCGCCGGGGTAACAGAATCCCGCCACCTTCCTGCCCAACACGCTCTCCAGCATGGTCTTGCCTCCGGCGATCTGCAAATTCGCGTGGTTGACGTCGACCGCATTAAGAAAGCAATGGGAAAAGGTGTGCGAACCGATCTCGTAGTCCTGGCCAAGCTCGCGAATCAAATCCGGAGACAGGACTTTTTGCCCTTCGTCATTGACGATCGGAATATAAAAGGTAGCGGGCATGCCGTGTCTGCTGAGAAGATTCGCCATCTTCATGTCGGAGGGATGTCCATCATCCACGGAAAAGGTAAAGATCACCGGCGCCTCACGAACACATCATTTCTTGGCGCGAGATGTCCAGCTCCGAGTCCGCGACCAGCGGATCGAAGTGGTCGCTGACCTCGGATACGCCTAAAGCGATGGAAATGCCCGCTTTCAGGGCCGTAGCGACCGCCGCCAGCAGATAATGCCTGTCGCATCGAACCATGTTGGCGAAATGAATCGCCCCGCCGGGCACATACAAGGATATTCCCGAATCGTGGCGATTCACCAGAAATCCCTCGCATTTGGTGCCGGATAACAGCTTGGCCATCTTGAGATCGAGCTCTCTTTCGCCATGCCACGCGCCGATCAAGCGCCGCAAGGTGCCGGCATCGGAAGTCATCAGCGAGGCTCCCGCGAATACGCCGAACTCGCTCCCGTCCAGATCCACCAACACACGCTTCCCAAGGCTTCGCGCAGACGCCACCATGTCATTCAGATCGATCAGTGCGCAATGTCGATATTCCGAAAATACGATCACATCGTACTGCGGCAACAGCGAATGGAAATGCGATATTTGGCGTGACCGCGTCGCAACGTCGGCTTGGTTCAGGAGGAGAAAGCCGACCATGCCCCCCAGCCCGGCCGCAATCCGCGCGATATTTGCCGCGCCGCCGAATTGCGACAGTTCCTTGATGCGCGCCGATGGTCTTGGCAGCCGGGCGACCTCCCTGCTTGCCGCCAGGCGACCGGAGATGACGTCTCCTATGACAAGGATGCGAAATTTCTCTGAGCGAGTGTTATTCATCTTCCAACCCTATCCCTAATATATTGCGCAACCGCAAAATCACGCACGCATTCGAAATGCGCAAGCGCCGGCTCCAAAGCACGACACGCTAGTGCGAAAGCAGGCAGGCGCAGATTCCGTCTCTGATCCTGCCGGCCATGTTCTCCAGCGTGTACCTCGAAGCACTGGACAATGCGCCCTCACGCAATATCTCGAACATTTCCGGATGCAGCAATACTTCACTCACGGTTTCCGCATAAATCTTCCGATTCATCGGTGTCATGACGCCATTCTTCCAATTCGACAAATAGGAGATTTCAGGCGAATGCACGCCGCAGTTGGTGGTAAACATCGGCCTGCCGCTCACGAAGGAATCGAGGATACCCAAACCTACCAGGCCCGGGTTAAGCATCACATCGGCCAACATCAGGACTTCGGATTTGCGCTTCCCTCGAAGCGGTCCCAGGCAACGTATCCACGGGAAGTTTTTCGTTGCCTCTTCGATCGCGCCCTGCTCAGGGCCGGCGCCGACGATAAGCAATGAAAAGCCCGGTATGCGACGGCGTATCAGATGTGCCGCCTCTAAAAGAAAGTCGAGCATCTTTTCCCGGTAAAGCGAGCCCACGAACACGCCGATCGGCCCGTCCTCGAGACCCAGGCTTTGGCGCAACCGGCGGCTGTCTTCCCCCGTGATGTCGGCGCACTCGGAGCGCATTTTTGCCGTATCGACGGCATTATCAACCACGGTGATGCGCTCGCTCGCAAAGCCGGCTTTTTCAACCAATTTCGCGCTGCTGTCGGTATAGGCAAACCACCAGTCGACCTTCCTCACGGTCCAGCGTTTAAACCGTTCCTTCAAACCGTTCGGTCTGGAAGATTGCATATTTGCGCCGTGCCCCCAAAAAGCGATGCGTTTTGGGCGATTGAAAAAAATGAGCCAAAGGTTGTAGAGCATCTTGTTTTCGTGCGCAACGATCACCATGTCCGCACCCCGGGCGTAAGCGCCGAACGGTTGCCAGCACAATGCGCCGCCGAGAAAGTAGCGCGTCGCAATCGGTGTCGCCCAATGGACCGCCACTTCGTCCCGCCTCGCCCCTTCAACCGGGGTTCCTGTGCCGACCAACAATTGGAGTTCCACGCCGTCCACGTGCAGCATGTCGCGCAAGCGTTCGTAAAAGGCAGCGCGGTAGTGCAGCAGTTGCCTCTCCACGATGACGACTCGAACGTGGCTTCCATTATCTTTTGTCAGGTACACGGTTCTTCCGCCTCTCTGCTTTTCCAAGAAACCATGCCATTTGACTCCGATGGCAAGTGTCGATCTTGACAATTGTCATGGATCGACATCATTCCTGTATTGAATGCCAGCGCCGGATGCGCGCAAACGCATGGTGCGCAAAGCATCCGGCGCACTCCTGCACGAACCAAGCAGGACCAGAACCAGGAATATCTGCCACATCTGCCCGCGCGCAGCCAGCAGCGACGCCTCGGTCAGGTTATGCACCATGTATCCAATAACGAATGGGATGGAGAAAGGCATCATGGCGGCTGCGACACCGCCGCGCCGGAAGAAAGCGCCTGCCCAGGTAGCAATCAGCGATAGGAACAGGATGATGGAAACCAGCCCGCCGCTCACGCACAGGTCCAGCCAACCGTTGTGATACGTGGGGTAAGGCATGTTTTCCGTCTCGATCAGGAAGGCGTGATCGTCGAAACTCCATCCGAGGAGCGGGCGCCGGGAAATTGCCGAGAGCGCATCCTCCCATACCGACGTCCTGCCGGTAAAGTTGCTGTCGCGGCCGAACGATTCCAGCACCCACCCCATGTCGAATTGGCTTGCAATCAGGCATGTAATTAAAATCGTTGCGCCGGCGATGATCAGCAAGCCGACGAAAAACTTCCTGCGGACACCGAGCCCCGCGAGTTTCGCCATGACGACAATGGCGAGGAGGCAGCACAAGGTCGTGACGATGGAGGTAACGCTATTCGCTTCCAGCATCGCCACAGCCGCGAGAAGGGCGAAGGCGACGTGCGGATAAGGACTGCCGGGCCGTCGGCAGATCAACATGACACAATTTGCCCACAAGGTGGTGTATGCCAGGGCCCCCAAGGTGTTGGGGTGCGACGTCAGCCCTTGCCAGCGACCTTGCCAATCGATCGCGTAGGACGGCATCGAAAGCGCGGCCCCGACCTGCAATACCATGTTGATACCCAGCAGGTAGCTCAGATGCTTTGGCAGCGACCAGGGGTCGTGACGATAGTGAAGCGCGGCCGCAGTAGCGATCAACAGAATGCCGAACAGATGCACCGCGCTCAACATGGTCTTTTCCGGCCGCATGGACCACAGTACGCTCGAAGCGACCAGGATCATCAAGCAAGCCAGCGGCCATTGGCGCCGGAACATGGCGATGACAGTCTTGGGCCTGTGCATCAGCATGATGCCGGACAAGGCGTAAAGGCCGGCCAGAAAAAAAACGAACAGGATCGAGCTTCCCGAATTCGACATTGCCGTCGCATCGGAGGTCAGACCTGCGACATCGGCCACCGTCATTGGTCGCGACTCGGCCAGGTCGTAGTTCAGCGGCAAACCGCTTGCGAACATGAGAATAAGAAAGGGGACCGCCTTCCATTTGTCGGACGTCTGGCCATGCTCGAACGGCAACGCCGCCTCAATGGGTCCGCGAAACGCTGTATTCTTCAAAATCGCTCCCGTTGAAACAGCGCGACAACTGCCCGGACGCAGCGGCAACGCGCACCATCATCGCAATGCAGGACGGGTAGGAAAAGACGCGTAAAACCGCCGCGGCGGCCAGTCCGGCCAGCACTTGCGCCAGCTTGGTGCCAAACCAGAGGCACTTGCGCATGACCGAATAGCGGCTGACGAATACGCGGTTGAAAACTTGTCCACTACGGAAACCGCGCAACCACACCCAGCGCAGCGTCAATCTTGCCTCGGGAACCGGCTCGATCACCAGCGCCTCGTCGCACCAGAGCAAGGAACGTCCCACGAGATATTGACGATAAAAGAAATCCGTATCCTCCCCGCCGGTCAATCCGAACGACGGATTGAAATGCGCCTGCCCGTGATCGAAGACATGCGCCGCCATCATGACATTGCCCGCGCCGCCAAATTCCACATGCGTTCCGGTTTCCCGCCTCGCCGTCTCGAAACATCTGCCGGCCCAGGGCGGCGCATGCGTCGGCAACTGCTTGAACACCGGCCCGAACGCGACATCGCAGCGATATTTCAGCATGCAGGACAGCAAAGAGTGGAGCCAGTCCTGGGACGGAAATTCGTCATCGTCGATAAATGCCACAAAATTGGCGCTGGCGTGAGACAGGCAACGGTTCCTCGCCAGGGCGATGTTCTGTTCGGGCTCGACGTCGTACAGAAAGTCGAATCGCTCCGATCGATAAAATGCGCACGCCGCCTTCTCCGCGCTGCGGTAGCGGTCGTTATCGACCACGATGACCCGTAGCTCGATGCCGTTCAAGTCCTGCCTTTCCAGCTCATATAGCAAGGCCGACAAAGCGGCCGGTCTCTTGTAGGTCGCAATGCAGACGTCGACCGTGGCTAATTCACATCCCGGCTCTTTCATTGCGAATCTCCCTCCAGATGAGTAGCGCCAGCGTAACTTCGCCGGCCAGAAGCCCCAATACGGCGCCGCTGACGCCGAGCCAGTAGATCAAGACGGCGGACAACGATGCGGTGATGACGACGCTCGGAATATTGATCAGCATGAGCAGTCGAAACTTGCGTTGCACCTGCAACAGAATTCCCCCGCAACTCCGGGCCATTTGCACGACCAGCAACAGGCACCAAATCCACACAATCGAGACGATGACCGCGTCATGGCGCCCCAGAACGAGATTCGACACACGGTCGATGTTGCCGAGCAAAACCAGGGAATACAGGGTGGTCAATATCAACAGCCCTGTTGTCAGCAGAAACGAGACCCTGAACATTTCCTCCCGATTGCTGCCGCGCAATTCGACCAGCCGCGGAATGGCAACCTTGTTGACGGACGTGAGAATGAAGTTGAATGGGGAAATGAAAATGCGGGCCGCGTTGGCCTGGCCGATACCTATCGGCCCCAGATAGAACGCCAGCACATACGCGTAGGTCTGGGTTTGCAGCCAGGTCAATGCCACGCCGCCCAGAGCCCATCTGCCATGTATCCAGGATTCAATCATGTTCTCGATCAATTTTGGCTGGTGAACGCGCAGCTTCAAGGGCGACGCCCGATATGCCATCAGCGCACTGGCCGACGCCCCTGCTGCGTAGAGAAGCAAAGCCAGGTCGCCGCTCAAGGCAAGATGCGAAAGGCGAAGCGCCGCAAACCCCGCCAGAATCACCAGCATCGTCAACGCGTTGACGGCGACTGCGGCATGTTCTCTTCTTCGGAGAAATGCATGGCAAATGAAAAACTCCGCGCCCAACAGTGAAATGGCGGCCAGCATGATAGCCAATACCGACGGCAGAAAGCGCGCAAAGGCGGGCAATATCGCCCACGCAATGATTGCACCAACGACCGTCAAGAGAAAAAGCGACGCGCTCATCAAGCACAGCGAAAACAGCATGCTTTCTGCGTACGCAATTTTTTCCGCATCGTTTTTTTCCGGCATGTTGACGATCATCTGGGTCAATATCACGGCATTGCCGACTCCGATATACAGCATGCAAATGCCGAACCCGATTCCATAAACCCCAAACTGCCCCAACGCCAGCGTACGGGCCAGGTAGACATTAATGAGAAAATTTCCCCCGCCGCCAATCAATTGGTTAAGCAGACTCAAGGCAAGGGGGACCCTAATGCCATTCGGGAAAAATCGCCTCAGGCCGCAATTGAGTCCAGTTCGGGAGGAATGATTTTCAATCATTGTCGGTCGATGCCATCACGCTCTCATCGCGCATGCGGCGCAGCGCACGAATCCCATTGCGCCGCCTACGGCATACGTCACAACGGAAAATAACGGCGGCCCTGCCGCAATTTGGACGCAGTTGAGGGAAGCTCTACGGAAAGGTCAGTTGCGCTTCGCCGGCGAAGCGGCCCTTTGTTTGCCCTGATCCGTTTCCCTCAACTGCGTCCAAATCGCGCAAACCGGCCCTGCAACGATTTTTGCCTTTCGCCTGCTGCGTCTGGCGAGCATGTAATCAACGAAGCATGCTGGGCAACAGATTCGACAATGCATCCGGCATGCGTATGCCGATTTGATACTCAAAGCGCCGCTCGCGCGAACGGCCGTCGAGCGCCCTGGCTTGCGTACGACGCGTATTCTGCTTTTCGCTTCTGCAAAAGCTCTGATATGTCTCATTCAAGCCATCCTCCAAATTCACGCCCGAGCGCCAACCCATGTCGCTCAGACGGCTGACGTCGAGCCATTTTCGAGGAGCCCCGTCGGGCTTGCTGGCATCGAATGCGACGCGCCCCCGATAGCCGACCACTTTCGAGATCAATGACGCTATCTCGGAAATGGTGACGTCGGTCCCCGTTCCGACATTGATGTGCGAAAGCCTTTCGGAAGTATTTTCCTTGTAGGCTTTCTCGCTCAAGTCCATGACGTAAATGCTGGCTTCCGCCATATCGTCGACGTACAGAAATTCGCGGCGCGGCTGTCCCGTTCCCCAAATCAGCACTTCCGAAGCGCCGCTGTTTTTTGCTTCATGAAAACGGCGCATCAGCGCGGGAATCACATGACTGTTTTCCGGATGATAATTGTCGCCCGGACCATACAGGTTGGTCGGCATGACGCAGCGATAGTCGGTCGCATATTGGCGGTTGAAGCTTTCGCACAATTTGATGCCGGCAATCTTCGCCATCGCGTAGGCTTCATTTGTCGGCTCGAGCGGCCCGCTCATCAAATATTCTTCCCTGATCGGTTGGGGCGCCATACGGGGGTATATGCAGGATGATCCGAGAAAGAGCAGCTTGCGGATGCCGTTGCGCCAGGCCTCCTGTATGACGTTTGCCTGGATGATCAAATTGTCATAGATGAAATCGGCGGGATAGGTGTTGTTGGCGTGGATGCCGCCGACCATGGCCGCCGCGAGGTATACTTCGTCGATCATCTCGGAAGCGAAGAATGCCTGGACCTGGGCCTGATCGCGCAGATCGAGTTCCGCATGCGATCTGGTCACGATATTGGTGTTGCCGCTCCGGCCCAGGGCCCGCACAATGGCCGAACCGACCAAACCGCTGTGTCCCGCTACATAAATCCTCTTGTCGTGCTCGCGTGCCATGTCAGTTCTCCGGTGAATGTCTCATTCGTTGTAGGTGTGGATCGGGAAGCCGTTATCCTGGACAAGTACGAATTTGCGCAAGTCGGCCAGTTCGGCCTGCATCATTTCCTTTACCAACTGCGGAAATGTCGTCGTTGGCCGCCAACCGAGTTCCCGTTGTGCCTTGCCGGCATCGCCCAGCAGGCTGTCGACTTCCGTCGGCCGGAAATAGCGTGCGTCGACCTTGACGATGACCTGGCCGCACCCAACCGCCGACGGGCCGTTCGCCTTGAGGCGTAGGCTCGAGACGTACCCTTCCTCATCTGCGCCGGCGCCACTCCAACCGACAACCAGCCCGACCTCTGCCGCCGCCGTTTCCACGAAGTGCCGAACGCTGTGCTGTTCTCCCGAAGCAATCACGTAATCGGCGGGATGGTCCTGTTGCAGCATCAGCCATTGCGCTTCAACGTAGTCGCGTGCATGCCCCCAGTCGCGTTTTGCATCGAGATTTCCCAGATACAGGCAATCCTGCAGTCCGACCGAGATGCGGGCCAGCGCGCGGCAAATCTTCCTCGTGACGAAGGTCTCGCCGCGCAAGGGCGATTCGTGGTTGAACAAAATGCCGTTGCAAGCGAATATTCCATATGCTTCGCGATAATTCACGGTAATCCAATAGGCATAGAGTTTCGCCGCGGCGTACGGGCTGCGCGGATGGAAGCGGGTCGTTTCGGATTGGGGCGTTTCATGCACCATGCCGTACATTTCAGAACTGGATGCCTGATAAAATCGCGTCGTTCCTGCCAGGCCGAGCGAGCGCATGATTTCGAGAATGCGCAGCGGCCCGAGTGCGTCCGAATTCGCGGTATATTCGGGCTCCTCGAACGAGACGGCGACGTGGCTTTGCGCGGCCAGGTTATATATCTCGTCCGGTCGGACTTTTTCCATGACTCGCAACAGCGAAGATGTGTCCGTCATGTCGCCATGATGCAGGAAGAGATGACGTGCCTCCTGTTGCGGATTCTCGTACAAGTGATCAATGCGGCTCGTATTGAAGAGGGAGCTCCGGCGCTTGATACCGTGGACGACATAGCCCTTTCCCAACAGATACTCGGTCAAATAGGCGCCATCCTGCCCGGTTATCCCCGTGATCAAGGCGGTCTTCCCGGCTCCTGACGACTCCCTCTTCACGGCAGTCGGGGTGCTCGGCAACAGGTCATTTTCCAAGGTAATCCCTCTCATGCTTACGGTGTCGGATTCTATGACTTTATCTTCGCTTGAAAAGCCTCTTGCGGCATTGACGTTTGTCATAGAAACGCGACTTAGTTGTTCTCCGGCGGCCACTGCAGCAGGGCGGGATGGATAGAATTTTAAAACGCGGATATAAAAGAAAACGGCAGTGAAGCGGGACGTGACGATACGAGCGCGATGCCGCAGCAAGAGGAGCTGAAGAAAATCGAAAAACGAAACGTCAGTATGCGTTCTTCCCGGACCATCCCTTGAACGCTGTCCACGCGATGATGCGGAGATCCATCGACATGGACCAGTTTCGGATATAGAAGACATCGCATTGCACGCGTCTTTTCATCTTTTCCACCGTGTCCGTTTCGCCCCTATGCCCATTGATCTGCGCCCAACCGGTGATGCCCGGCTTCACGCGATGACGAATCATGTAGGTTTCGAGCAGATCGCTGTACATCCGGTTATGCTGCAATGCATGCGGCCTCGGACCGACAATCGACATATCCCCCAAAAGCACATTGAAGAATTGAGGCAACTCGTCAAGGCTGGTGCGTCTCAGGAATAGCCCAAACTTCGTAACACGCGCATCCCCCTTTTTTGCCTGCTTGATCATGCCAATGTCATGGTGAGGCTTCATGGTTCGAAATTTGTAGACATTGAACTTCCGGCCATTGAGGCCCAGGCGGGGCTGCCGAAATAGAACGGGCCCCGACGACGATGTTTTTATGCCGATCGCGATAGCGACAAGCAAGGGCGCCAGCAAAGCAAGCGCCACGATGCAAAACAACTTGTCGAACGCCATCTTGGCCACGCCATTCAAGCCGCTGGCCGCGGGCATATTGATATCGACGGCCGGGAATCCCAGAAAATCGCCGACCCGATTGCTAAGCAGTTGCACACCAATCGTGTCCGGAATCCATTTGATGTCAACCAGGACGTTGCGCAACGAATATTGGATTTTCTCCAGCTTGTCCGAGGAACGGATTGACAGGGCGATCCAGATCTCGTCGATGCCATGCGCAACGACATAGTCCGCGATGTCCTCGATGCGCTCGACCTTCGTCACGATGCCCTCATCGATGCGCCGGTATTCCTCTCCGCTCGAATGTACCGCCATCACCTCATAGCCGTACCAGTCGCGCTGCAGGGCGCGCTCATGCAATTCCACCCCGATTTCACCATAGCCCACAATGATGACCGTCTTTCGGTTGAACCCGCGCCGGCGCACCCGGCAGAGCGCGGAAAAACATGCCCAGCGCACCATGAATATTAAAAGCGTGCCTGTCGCAAACCAGTAAAGAAGCCACAAGCGGGATATCTCTCCAATCTGGTGAAGCAGATAGCTGAACAGCAATCCGGCCAACAGCACGCCCGCCCAGGTAAAGGCAACCTTGCCGCACATGATGAAGCCGGAGCGGCCTCGCCACGATTCGTAAAAGTCGAATTTTCCGAATAGAATGAAAGCCAAGGTGCAGCAAAAATACAGTAGCACGGAATAGATTGCCGCTTCGTCACGCAACACCGCGCCGAAGCGCAGCAAGCCGGAAACCTCGCCGGCCAGGAACAGGGTAACGACATCCGCCATGCGCAATACAAATTTGAGCACAGGGAAATTCGCTCTTATCGGGTCTCGCAACATGTCTTCAGCTCGGTAGATGATCTTCGTCAGGCAACGCCAAAAACAATTTCCAGGAGGATGCTCGCGTCATTTCAGTACAAGTTTCGCGACGCGGTAGAACACGCCCTTGTTCTGCTTTTGCATATGCTTCCAAAGGGAGAGCTTCCGTTTGAACCACATGCTGTAAGCCCTCGCGACCATGTCCATATTCAGCAGGAAGCGGTATCTGGAGCGATAGACGACGACAAGATCAAGCTCTTTGGGCAAGGCCATCAAGGCGTACTTGTAGTGATAGCGCCCCCATAAGAAGTGCAGTTCCATGGCGCCATGCCGTATTGCCTCGCAAATGGCGTGGTAGTTGCAGAGGAGGCCGAGACTGTATTCGTTGTATTTCGGATCGTGCGTCACCATCAGGCAAAAATAGTTTCTGTCGATCCGGTAATTGATGATTCCACCGCAAATCTTTCCATCGATGAGCGCCAGCGTCACGACGCCGCCGCTTTTCGTCAGTTGGATCAAGCGCTGGCGTTCCGCCTCGGCGTAGGTCGATATTTTCCGCTTCTCCGACATGCGCGCACGATTGAATGCGATCAATTCCAGTATCTGTTCTTCCTCGATCTCGTCCTTTTCCAGTACCCTGATCTCGAACGATGGATGGTCGACCTTGATCGACTTCATCTTCCGTCGCACGTTGCTTCGCGTCTTCGGGCTCAACATGGCTGCGTAATCGTCTTCGCTGCCTGGAAGGCGTATGACCATGTCTTCCAGGTAGTTCAAGCGCTGAATCTTGAAGGGAACGGGACGAATGTCGGTGTGAATGGCGCGAAAGCATATGACGTCCACATGTTTCAATTCACGGAATATGTAACTCGAAAACCGCGCGATTTCCGCCCTGCCGAGATCGATCACCTCGTTTAGCACTGTTACCTTGTTGCGTTCCACTTTATACAGCAGGACCGCAGTCAATTTCCCCTGGTCGCGCACAACATAGGTACTGGCATCGCCAAGCCGGCCTTCAAAGGAGAGGTGAGGCAACGATGTGTATAAATTCCCGTACAGGCGCTCGATTTCGGCGCCGACAAATTGTGGGATTTCGCCTTGGTAGTGAAATGAACCGGGCGACTTCGGCGTATCGGAAAGTGTTGCGTCTACGTCCGGAATGCCCTCGTCGATCTGAGATGAAAGTGCGGTTTGCATGTCGTCTTTCCTCTTCCCTGGGTTCTGCGAGAATCGCAATTTTTCGCGGCAAGCCTCTGCCCAATTGACTTTGCTTCGGCTTTCAAGACAGGTGCAAAAGATCTTCACCCGTTTCGTAGTTGTAGATTTCATATTGCCTGGACCGGACCTTCAAGTCATTGAACAGAATGCCGGTTGGCGATATGCCGGCATGGTTCAACCGCTTTATCGATTCGTTGATTTCGCTGTCGGTTGTGATGTCGGAGCGCGTCAGGATGAACACCGCTCCGGCATGCGCACCAATGACGAGGGAGTCCGACACAGCGAGGATGGGCGGCGGATCGACCAGGATGTAGTCGTAGCCGGTCGAGAGCAATTTAAGCAGATCCCCGAAATTCTTGTGCAGCAGGAATTCGGAGGGATTTGGCGGCAGGGAACCCGTACTGAGGAAATCCAGGTTCTCAACCACACCGCGATGAATCACCTGCGCCGGCTGCCTCATTCCGGATATCAAGTCGGACAAGCCGCCCTTGCGCTCCAGGCCAAAATATCGATGCAGATGCCCATTGCGAAAATCCGAGTCGATCAGCAATACCCTTTTCCCGCTTGACGCCATGACGGCTGCAAAATTCGCCGATACGAAGGACTTGCCGACACCTGCCGTGGGGCCCGTGATCATGACGACATTGTTCTTGAATCGAACTGCCGTATTTTGGAAGGTAGTCCTGAAACTGCGCAAGCTTTCGATGGCGGAATCGGCGGGCGACAGTTCGGCGAGCAGGGGCAGGATTTTCGATTGCGCAGTAACCCTCTTCAACAGGTCCCGCTGAATCTTGCTATGCGGTATGCAGGCGTAGATCACTTTGACTCCCAGCATTTGCTCAATCTTCCGCGGATCGTCGATTCCGCCGCGCACCATCTTCCTGAACACGACAACGGCAAGGCTGAGAATCAAGCCGACCAGGAAGGCCAAGCCGATTATTTTGGGCCGATTGGGGCGCAAGGGCTTGTCCGGCGTCATCGGCGCGTCAATCAGTCGCACGTTACTGACTTTCCCCGCCTTCACAAGGCGAAGCTGTTGCGCTGTACCCAACAACGCGGCATACAGGTCGGTATTGGTCTTCATTTCCCTGCCAAGCCGAAGCAGATTTTCTTCCATGAGCGGAAGCTGCCGGATGTGCTCGTTGATGGCGCCGATCTCTTCGTTCACGGATCGAATTTGCTTGTCTATGCCGATCACGACGGGATGATTTTCCGTAAAATTGACCAGCAGCTCTTCCCGTTTTTGCTGTAGTTCCAGGCGCTTGGCCTTATCCGCCGCGCCTTGCTGCAGGCTTAGCCGGGCCTCTTCCGGCAGGTCTATGGTTCCATGCCCGTTGCGGAATTGAAAATAGTCGGTCTCCGACTTGTCCAGTTTCTGCTTCAGGTCCGGCAATTGGTCGTCCACGAACGCCAACGATTTTTCGGCTTCCGCCAGTTTTCGGGTGATGTTCTGTTGCAGATATTCTTTTCCGATCGTCGACAATATATTGCTTGTCGCCGCCGGATTCTCCCCCTCCAGCGTGACCGCGATGATGCCCGACTGCTTTCCCCGCTCCGCAATGGTCAGGGATTTCTGCAAGTCTCCGATGGCAGCCATTTTGGGCCGGTATTTCAGGATGAACTGGCCGCCCGGTCTTGCGGACATCTGGCCTACCAGCAATTGCATGCTCCCCAGGCCGGTCTCCACATTCATGGGCACCCCGACGGTGCCGCTCTGCTTGACGCCCAACTCTTCCTGCGATATCTGGTATGAACCATCCGCACCTGCGGTGATCACGAAGTCTTTGTCCTGCAGGCCGTCGGCCGCGGTGAAATTGGCGATATTTATCTTTTCATTTCCCCATAGATAGCCACCGTAGCCGAAAATGCCAGGATCGGACGGCGCTTGGCTGTTTGCGGAAACCCAGCGCCCGATGACGGGGAACTGCTTGGGGCGCACGTTGACGTACAGTCCCAGATCGTCGACCACCCTGCCGATGACCAGCCGGGAATTGAGCAATTCCATCTCGGAGGTGGCTTCCGTCTTCACGTCGAACAATGTCGAGATATCGCCCAGCATATTCTTTGAGGTATTCGGCTTGTCCTCTTCCACCTGGATCAGCATGGTTGCCTCGAATACCGGCTTTTGCACGAAAGCATAGGCCGCACCTAGCCCGGTGACGACAAGCGTGATGCCAAGGATCAGCCAGAGGTTATCGAGGAGGATGTCGAGATAGCCGGATATCTCCATTTCTTCCTCGTAGGGCACCATCGTCGGTGCGGCATCGATGTAGGAAGAATTGATCGAGAGGTTGCCAAGCGACCTGGTAGCGAGCGTGTTGGAATGAACGTCGGTATTCACGGCGCTCTCCCGGCGCCGACCGCAGTCGACAACGCCTCCGGCAACAGCAAGCTGATCGTACGATGCCAATCGGTAAGGCCCGTCGGCGCCACATAAATCAAGTCCCTGGGATTCAGCTCGAAGCTTTCGGCCATCGCCAGCGCATCGGTCGATTTCGCGTCGAGTCGATACACGACGGGCTTGGTTCCCACCTTGCGTACGACGTACACTTGTCGCGGATCGCCAGAAAGTGGGTTGACGCCACCGGATTCGCCGAGCGCTTCATTGAGCGTCAATGCGCCGTTGTGCATGGTCAATGATCTCGGCGTGGTCACTTCTCCCGTGACAAACACCTTGTTGTCGTCCCGCGAAGGTATGCGGACGACATCGCCGCTAACCAGCAACAGGGTCGATGGATCGACGCCGCGCTGTATCAGCTTCGGCAGGTTGACGACGTAGTTCGCGCCGGCCCTGGTCACCTTGATCTGGCTTTGATCGGCAGTCGGCAAAACGCCGCCGGCCCTGTTCAGCGCCTCCATCAAGGTCATGGGGATGTCATTGATCGCCTCCAGCCCCGGCGTCTTTACTTCGCCATCGATGTAGACCCGTTTGCTGCGGTAGGATTGAATACGCAGGGTGACGTTTGGATGGTTGATGTAACGTGAAATTTTTCCGCTCAAAAGCTCGCGCGCCTCGCCTTCGGTCAATCCGGCCATCTTCAGCGAGCCGACGAACGGATATTGCAACATGCCATCATGGCCCACCATGAAGCCGAAGGGTATCTGTTCTGCGGCGCCCCCCGCTTGCATGCCGCCTGAGGTAGGCTGAGTGGCTGTTGCCGTACCCGCGACGAGTTCCGGATGCCCCCAAATGACGACAAGGATGATGTCGCCGGGCCCGATCAAATAAGGCTGGGGCGTCGCGATCAAGTTGTCGAGTTCTTGCCCTACTTGCAGATCGCGCTGTGTTTTTTGCTCCTGGATCAGCTTTTCGGTGATGGGTTGTACCACGGCCGGTTCGCCGTCCGCCTGGCCCGACCCCGCCTCCCCTCCGCTTGAAAGCATGTATGGGGCGTTAGTGGAGCAAGCCGCCAAAGCGAAAGCGGAGAAGCACAAGCTCAGGCATTGCAACACGGTCTTCAGGCTTGTTTTCATGTTGTTCGCAGTCAGGAAAATGTCGACGCGGCAAAAGGCCAGTCTCGCAATGTTGCGGGGTGACGAGGACGCAACTGTAGATAGCGCGCGGCAGACGCATTGCTCCCGCCATGCCTTCCATGAATCGGGGTCCGGGCAGAAGGCCGCTTCCACAAGCTACAGACTACCGGCTTGGAAAACCTTCGATTTGCTGATTGTCAAAGGAAGTGAGGAAAAAGACTGCCGATTGCTATTTGCGCGGCATCGATGCGACGACTTTCGTGCCTGCGCCGATTTGCGAAACGATCGTGAGAGTGCCGCCCAACATCTCGACGCGCTCCTTCATGCCCAGGAGGCCGAAGGTCTTCCTCCTGTTGCGGGTCGACGGCGCCATGCCGACACCGTCGTCGTCGATCTCGATGGAAATCGCATGACGCGAACATACCAGGGCGATGCTGATACGGCTCGCCTGCGCGTGACGGCCTATGTTGACCAAGGATTCCTGCAGCACGCGGTACAGTGTCGTCACCGCCACTTCATTCAATTCGATCGAGGCGTCGCTAAGAGACAGATTGCAAGGCACCTTGTGGCGGCGCGTGAACGATCCGGCGCACATCCGGATGGCCTCGGCAAGGCCGGCATCGAGTGCGATCGGCCGCAAGTCGTTGATGATGCGCTTTACGTGCAGCATCGTCTGATCCACGCTTTCTATCAAATCGGCGCTGTCACGTGTAACGCGCGGCTGCGCCATGGACGAAGACATTTGCAGGCCCAACAAGTCCATCTTCAGCGCCAGCAGGTGCTGCCCCAGCTCATCATGAATCTCCCTGGCAATTCGCTTGCGATCGCATTCCTGGGAAAAATCCATATGGCTTGCCAGGGCGCGCAAATCGTTTCTCGATACGCGCAGGGCCGCTTCGTTTTCCACTCTCGCCGTGACATCGGCGAAAATCGCAATATAGCGATACGCGGCTCCCGCTTCGTCATTGCACGCGATGATCATGGCGTTGAGCCACGACGTCGCGCCCTTCTTCGGGCTGTGGCGCACATCGCCGCGCCACACGCCATGTCGAGCAACCGCGCGCCACATGTCGTCTGGATGTTTTGCCTGCTCGGGAGCCGGCGCAACGAAATCGGAAAGGTGCCATGCCGGTTCCGTCGAAAAGTTGAAGTCTGTACGCAACTTTTTGCTGACGGCGGTCATTCTCCTGTCGAGTCCCATTATGGCAACGTATAAATGGTCGTCAAATATGCGGAAAAATTCCGCTGGATTTTTCCCCATCGCCGCTGCCACATCGCTATCTCCGACGTCAAATATCCCGAGATGTCCTTTTTCCAGGAGCGGATTTTCTTCATTGGAGAGCGACTCATTCATGCAAAATTTTCCGTTTTCATAATCACCCCAGGCCGCACACTCGACAGCTTGCCGGCTCTGGATTGCGAATCCGTGTTCCGCTCGCATCGACACCGACAGAGAAAATGCAGCGCCGGTTTTCCGAAGCTAATAGTATTGATGCAGCGCGGGACATTCTGTTCGATAGCGAACATATATAGCAACCGGACGCAAGCTTGCGCCTGAGATGTGACTCGGCGAATCGTTGCCCTGAAGAATTCAATGCAAATCAAGTTGCACATGTCTCAAAGCAAAGGGATATGATGCTGGCTCGTAGACAGAGGTGCCACATGATCCGTCCCGATCCATTCGGCGACAAAAAGCCGATCGAAGATTCTGCAACAGAGCAAGGCTCCGGCATCCCTACCAATTCTGTGCGCGCATTGCACCGCCACATCGCCGAGGCACGCCTGCGACAAAGTTCCGCCACCGTTGACAATGCAACCGATGCGCCCTCACAAGAAGAAGCGAAGCGGCTGCTGCACGAATTGCGCGTGCACCAAATCGAACTCGAGATGCAAAACGAGGCATTGCGGGAATCGCAGATTGCGATCGATGCGGTGCGTGCACGTTATTTCGATTTGTATGACTTGGCGCCGATCGCTTATTGCACCGTCAGCGAACAAGGCCTGATCTGGCAAGTCAATCTGTCGGCCGCCAGCCTGTTCGGCCTGGCAAGGAATGCCTTGTTAAATCAGCCCTTTTCCCGGTGCATTTTTGTCGATGATCAGGATGTCTATTACCTCGCCAGACGACGGCAGGCATACGGCGGCGAACCTCAATCACTGGAATTGCGCCTGGTCAGGCATGGCGGAGAGCCGTTCTGGGCGGCGTTGACCCTCGCCATTGCACAAGACGCGGCCGGAAAGCGGGAAGTGCGTATGGTGCTATCCGACATCAGCGAGCGCAGGAAAGCGCAAGCGGAGCAGGCGCGGCTCCGCCAGACGCTGCTGGAGACAAACGCCGAACTCGAAAGCGCCAACGGTCCTGCAGGCGCCGCCGCTCGGGAAAGGTCGGACTGCATCGTGGAAATAAGCCGCGAACTCGATACGCGACTTCATGCCATTCTCGGTAGCCTGCGTGCAACCTGTTCTCCTCCACTGACTGAGGAGCAAAAACAAAGCATGGAGAAAATCCAAAGTGCGGGGCGTTTTCTGTCAAACCTGATCGGCGATCAGCGCGATCCGGCGGTGTGCGAAGCAGCGAAGGCGGCTGGCTGATCGGCATGCATCCTGGTGAGTCGATGACAGGCGCTATGTGCGCCAGCGAACCGAGCGAAGCCGAAATAAAAGGGATGATTTGCCTGCCTGCAACCGCAGCCAAAAAGCAGGCACGACAACTTTGTTCGCCAGGCCGGTTTCCATGGCAGCTTTATTTTCCCCATTGGCCCGAGCTCGCACATGAGGCTTCGTCGGCTTGCGCGCTACGAATAGGCGAGCCAAAAGCCGAGCCGCGCCTTATTTGAGCGCGCAAGGTTTCGCCGGCGCGAAAAGCCTTATACTCGTAGACGACGCTATCCTTGGCGCAGTGGAGACCTCAGTGCCAGCAAAAAAAGACGCCAAGCGGCCGGTGACGAAATCGGTTGAAGATGCGCCCGACTTTCCCACCCCGGCTTCCCCCGAGAAGGAAAATGCGGAAGACGCGTTCCTCGTGGTCGGCATCGGCGCTTCCGCCGGAGGATTGGCTGCGTTCGAGGCGTTCTTCTCCGGTTTGCCCGCGCGGGCCGATCCGGGCATGGCCTTCGTGCTGGTTCAGCATCTGGCGCCGAATCACAAGAGCCTGCTCACCGAACTGATACGACGCTGCACCCGCATGCAGGTATTCGAAGTCGAAGACGGCATGATCGTGCAGCGCGATTGCGTGTATATCATTCCGCCCAACCACGACATGGCCTTTCTGGATGGCGCGCTGCATTTGCTGGAGCCGTCTGCGCCGCGCGGACAGCGCCTGCCGATCGATTTCTTCTTCCGTTCGCTGGCGCAGGACCAGGCCGAGTACGCGGTCGGCGTGGTGTTGTCCGGCACGGGCAGCGACGGCACGCTGGGCGTGCGCGCGATCAAGGGCGAAGGCGGCATGGTCATCGTGCAGATGCCGGAATCGAGCGATTTCGACGGCATGCCGCGCAGTGTGATCGCCACAGGTCTGGCGGACTACGTCTTGCCGCCGGCCGAGATGGCAACGCAATTGATCTCTTATGCGACCCACGCTTTCGGCAAGCTTTCCCGTTCCGGCGGTATCGATACGCCGAAAACCGAAAACGCGCTGAAAAAGATTTTCATCCTGTTGCGTTCCCACACCGGCCACGATTTCTCCCATTACAAGCCGAGCACGATCAACCGGCGCATCGAACGGCGCATGGCGGTGCATCAGATCTCCGAAATCGGCAGCTACGTCAAATACCTGCAGCAGACGCCCACGGAAGCGGAAGCGCTGTTCCGCGATCTGCTGATCGGCGTGACCAGCTTTTTCCGCGATCCGGAAGTGTTCGCAGCACTGGAGAGCGAAATCATTCCCGCGCTGTTCGCCCAAAAACCTGCCGGCGCGACGATCCGCGTTTGGTCGACAGGCTGCTCCACGGGGGAAGAAGCCTATTCCATCGCCATTCTGCTCAATGAGCGCATGGAAGCGTTGAAGCAAAACTATGTCGTGCAAATCTTTGCAACCGATATCGACAGCCGCGCGATCGCAACAGCGCGCGCGGGCGTCTATCCGGCCAGCATCGCCGCCGATATCACGCAGGAGCGGCTGGCACGTTTCTTTTCGGCCGAACCCGACAGCGGCAGCTTCCGCATCCATAAAAGCATCCGCGATATGCTGGTGTTTTCCGAACAGGACGTGATCAAGGACCCGCCCTTCTCCAAGCTCGACCTGATCAGTTGCCGCAATCTGCTGATCTATCTGGGCATGCCGCTACAGAAGAAATTGATCCCCCTGTTCCACTACGCACTCAACCCCGATGGTGTGCTGCTGCTGGGAACGTCGGAAGGAATCGGCGACTTCACAGGTTTGTTCAACGTTCTGGACCGCAAATCGAAGTTATTCCAGCGCAAGGAAGACTACCAGGCCAGGCGGATTGCGATGCCTAGCCGATCTTTGTGGCATGCCCCGCTGTTGGAGCAAATCGGCTCGGCCGGCTCGAAACGGATGGCGCCCGCTGCCAAATTGCCCTTGCGCGAGATTACAGAGCAAGCGCTGCTGCAACACCTTGCACCGACAGGTGCGCTGGTCAACCGGCACGGCGATATCCTGTACCTGCAGGGGCGCACCGGCATGTACCTGGAGCCGGCTCCAGGCGAGGTCGGCATCAGCAATATCCTGAAAATGGCCCGCACCGGGCTGCGGCGACCCCTCGCGCTGGCCCTGCATGATGCGGTCAACAGCAAGGAGGTGACGCGCGCCCCCGGTTTGCGGGTCAAGACCAACGGCCACTTCTCGACGGTGGATTTGGCGATTTGCCCGGTATTGGCCGGCGCTATGGCCGCGCCGGAAACGCATCTCTATCTGGTCATTCTGGCAGACATGTCGGCAGCCCCCCAGGAAAGCACGCCGCCGGTTAGCGCATCGGCCAAATCGCCGGAGCCCGGCACGGCCGACGCCGATGCGGAGTCAAGGATTGCCTTGCTCAAGCAGGAATTGCGCGCCAAGGATGAATATCTCCAGAGCACGCATGAGGAACTGGAAAGCTCAAACGAGGAACTAAAATCCTCCAATGAAGAAATGCAATCGATCAATGAAGAACTGCAATCGACCAACGAGGAATTGGAGACGTCGAAGGAGGAATTGCAGTCGGTCAACGAAGAGCTGGCAACCGTCAACAACGAATTGCAAACCAAGGTGCTGGATTTGTCGCGCGCCAATAACGACATGAACAATCTTCTGGCCGGCACGGGGATCGGTACGGTGTTCGTCGACTATGCGCTTCGCATCCTGCGCTTCACGCCCGCAGCCAGTTCGATCATCAATCTGATCCCTTCCGACGTCGGGCGTCCGGTGGCGCACATCGTCTCCAACCTGGTCAACTATAGCAGCCTGGTGGAGGATACCCAGGCGGTATTGGACACCTTGATCTTCAAGGAAATCATCGTACAGACGATCGCCGGCAACTGGTACACCATGCGATTGCAGCCTTACCGCACTCTCGACAATGTGATTGAAGGTGCCGTCATCTCCTTTATCGATATTACCGATACCGTACGTACCCGCGATGCCTTGCACAGGGCCAACGGCTTGAGCCGCCTGGCCATCGTTGTACGCGATGCCTTTGACGCGATTACCATGCAGGATATGCAAGGGCGCATCCAAGCGTGGAACCCCGGTGCGGTCAGAATGTATGGCTGGAGCGAACAAGAGGCGCTGCTGATGAACGCCGCCGATCGGATACCACCCGAATTGCGCGCAGAGTCCCTGGACACGCTATCGCGTCTCTACAAGGGAGAAGCCTTGGCGTCCTATGACACCCGGCGAGTCACCAAGCAAGGCAAGGCAATCGCCGTATCGGTCACCTCCACCGCCTTGTACAATGAAACAGGCGAGATCTACGCCATCGCCACAACGGAGCGGCCCTTGGGCCAGGCAAGCTGATGAGCGCGCATGGCGGAACCGGCGGCGCGAAGAGACCTGTTACCCCCTCCGCGAAAACGCGTGTTGCCGAATCAGGCGCCGCACAACGCGAACGCGCCGAGGCATACCTGCACGAACATGCCTCATCGTTTCCCGAGGATAGCGTATCGCTGTCACCTGAAGAATCGAGGCATTTGGTGCACGAGTTGCGCGTCCATCAAATCGAATTGGAGATGCAGAACGATGAACTGCGCGTGTCGGAAGCCGCGCTTGACGCAGCGCGGGAACGTTACTTCGACCTGTATGACCTGGCGCCGGTCGGATATTGCACCATCAGCGAACAGGGTTTGATCAAGCAAGCGAATCTGAATGCAGCCAAGCTGTTCGGCATGACGCGCAGCGCATTGATCAAGCAGCCCCTGACCCGCCGTATCCTGAAAGAGGATCAGGATACTTATTACCTGCACCGCAGGCAATTGACGGAGCATGGTGCGCCGTGCTCTTTCGAATTGCGCATGGTCAAAGAGGACGGTACGCCGCTCTGGATCGCCCTATCCATGACTATCGGGCAGGATATCGAAGGCACTGTCGAACTTCGCGCCATACTAAGCGACATCAACATGCGCAAACAGTCCGATGCCGAATTGGCACGGCTGCAGCGCGATCTCCTCGGCAAGAACGCCGAACTGGTGCGGGCCAGGATGGTTGCGGAAAAAGCCAGCCAGGCAAAGTCGGATTTCCTCTCCAGCATGAGCCACGAATTGCGCACGCCGCTGCATGCCATTCTGGGTTTCTCCCAGCTCCTGGAAATGGGACCGCCACCGCCGACACCCGAGCAAGGCCAGAGCATCGACCAGATACTCAAGGCCGGATGGCATTTGCTCGAGCTGATCAACGAGATCCTCGATCTGGCGGTGATCGAAGCCGGGAAGATTGTCTTGACGATGGAGCCGCTCTCCTTGCCTGAGCTCATCCGCGAGTGCGAGACCATGGTCGCCCCGATGGCACAGCAATATGACATCGGCATCGCGTTTCCGCCGGAGCAGGCCGATTGCTTCATCCTGGCCGATCGCATGCGGGTGAAACAGGTGATCATCAACCTGCTTTCGAATGCCATCAAATACAACAGCGCCGGTGGAACGGTGACGGTCTATAGCAGCGCAGTCTCTGCCACACGTATCCGTATCCGCGTACAGGACAGCGGGATGGGGCTAACGCCGGACAAACTGGCGCAATTATTCCAGCCGTTCAATCGTCTGGGACAAGAAGCCAACGCCATACGGGGTACGGGAATCGGTTTGGTCGTGTGCAAACGCCTGGTTGAATTGATGAACGGTGCAATAGGCGTGGAAAGCGTGGTCGGTCAGGGCTCGGTGTTCTGGATAGAGCTCAATCTGAGCGCCGAACTCCGGCATCTTGCTTCTGCAGATGTAAGCGGTGGGACATGAATTGTGGGCTCGATGAACACAATCCACTTGTTTTACCGCTTTGTATTGCGCTAGATTAATTTAATTGTTATTGAACAATCATTGAATATTTGCCAAATCGCGTCGCGTGACGTGCTATTCTTCCAAAATCGAATTAGTCTTAGGCTCTTCACTGCCGCAGAAACCGATTTGCCGATGGAGGATAAAGATGGAAGATGCCTCTGCTTCTGGGCTCGGCAGCATCGCCGTCGCATCAAAGCCCGCCTCACAACTGCGTACCTGTCTATACGTCGAAGATTCCCAAGCCGACGTATTGCTCGTTGAGAAACTGATTGCGCGTCGCAACGATCTGTTATTGCTGAAGGCCGACACCGGCCCGCTCGGCCTGAAAATGGCGCAATACCATCACCCGGACATCATCCTCATGGACATCAACCTTCCCGGCGCAAGCGGCCTGGACGTGCTCGCTATATTGCGTAGCGATCCATCGACGGCGCACATTCCAGTCGCCGCAGTTTCTTCCAACGCCTATCCCAGCCAGATCGAGGAGGGCCTGAAAAGCGGATTTTTCCGATACCTTACCAAGCCGTTCAAAATCGTCGAATTCATGGCGGCAATCGACGACATGCTGCTACACGCAGATAAATTTTTCCCATTTCAGGAGCTGCCGGGAATACGAACACATCATCCCGGGTCGGCTGCAAGCTAAATCGCTTTTCAAGCCCGGCGCCTCGCTTTGGCTAATGCGTCATCGCGGAACCATCGGAAAGAGTCGTTGCTCGCCTGATCGCATAGATTGCATTCAAGAAATCATTTTAGCCTTCTGTGCGCCAACACACAGACGTTAGCGCTTTGAGGCAATACTGTGCAGACAGAAAGTCCTGCCATATCGCCTCGCAACCATCAGCCGCATTCGACAATCTTGCCGGACTACGCGAGAACACGACTGGAATCAGGAATATCGATATGTCCACTACGCATGACCCGAATCAAAACCACCTGCTCGCCGCCATGCTCGATGCGGAGTACGACCGGCTGGCACCGCATCTCGAATTGATCGAGATGCCGCTTGGCGACGTGTTGTACGAGTCGGGCGACAAGTTGCGCCATATCTACTTTCCCTCGACCTCGATTATCTCGCTGCACTATGTGCTCGAGGATGGCGCATCGTCTGAAATCGCCGGCGTCGGCAATGAAGGCATGGTGGGCATATCGATGTTCATGGGCGGCAATTCAACCCCCAGCCGCGCCGTGGTACAGACCGGCGGCCATGGCTATCGCCTCATGTCCCCAATCCTGATGGAAGAATTCAATCGGGCCGGCGCCGTCATGCGGCTTTTGCTGCGCTATACCCAGGCACTCATTACCCAGATGTCGCAGACCGCCGTCTGCAATCGGCATCATTCCGTGGAACAGCAATTGTGCCGCTGGCTGCTGTTGACGCTCGACCGCATGCCGACCAACGAATTGACCATGACCCAGGAACTGATCGCCAACATGCTGGGCGTGCGGCGCGAAGGCGTGACGGAGGCGGCGGGGAGATTGCAGGAACGCGGATTGATCCGTTACCGCCGCGGACACATCACCGTGCTGGACCGCGCCGGCCTGGAAGACAATGTATGCGAATGCTATGAAGTAGTCCGGAAGGAATTCACGCGCCTGATGTCCGACGTGCGCCAGCGCCAGCAAAACGTCAGGAAGCTGCACACATCATGAACACTTCGAAAGAACACCATGGTTGACCCATCGGAGATTCGGAACGCCAATATCCTGGTTGTCGACGATCAGGAAGCCAATGTCGCGCTGCTCGTGCAAATGCTGCGCAATGCCGGCTACACCAACATCAGCACAACCATGGATCCGCGCACGGTTTGCGCAATGCATGCGGCAAACCGTTACGACTTGATCCTGCTTGATCTCCAAATGCCGCAGATGGATGGATTTCAAGTGATGGAAGGTCTGAAGGAGATCGAACACGCCGGATATTCGCCGGTGCTGGCCGTCACCGCCCAACCGGCTCACAAATTGCGGGCGCTGCGGGCCGGCGCCAAAGATTTCCTCAGCAAACCTTTCGATCTGTCGGAAGTGCAGACACGGATTCACAATATGATCGAAGTCCGCCTGCTTTATCGCCAACTTGGCGAATTCAACCAAACGCTGGAGCGAACGGTGAGAGACAGGACTGCGGAACTGCGCGAGAGCGAAGCTCGCTTCAAAAGCTTTACCCAGCTCTCCTCGGACTGGTACTGGGAACAGGACGAAACGGGGAAATTCATCAGAACCTCCGGCCCGGTCTTCGACATGCTGGGCATCGTACCCGACGACCCCTCCGCCGGCGGCGAGACATTTACGGGCGAATGGAACACCGATGAGCGCGCACTTCTCGACGCCAACATCGCAGCACGGCGACCGTTTCTCGATTTTGTCTATAGCCGGAAAAAAGCGGATGGCAGCAGGCAGTATCTGCAGGTCAGCGGCGAACCGATGTTCGATCCAAGCAGCCGCTTTGTCGGATACCGCGGCATAGGGATGGACGTCACTGGCCGCATGATTCGGCGGAAATAGTTTTCGGCCGGCGTGCCATCGAGTCAGGCTGGCGTGGTCGCTTTTAAGCGAATGCCAATGCGATACAACGTCGGACGTGCGTGCGTCATTGCAGTTTCAGATTGTAAAGCTCGGAAAATCCTGTAAGTTGTCCCTTGTCGAACGCACCGACGATATTGGCATACTTGAACCCGCCGGCGATGTGCCAATACATGACGTGGTAAGCATCGTCCGTGTTGTGCAAGTTGCGCGCATCGCTCACGTCGACCGCATACAAGTAGGGAAAGACGCCGCGCAAGAAATCCAGGAAATCAGGAACGCTGATGCGCTGAAACGCATTCAAGCACCAATGATTCAGTTCCAGGACGACGACCGGCTTGTCGCGCTGTATGGTTTGCGCCAAGCCTTCCATCACGTTCTTTTCGAACCCTTCGACGTCGATCTTGATGAAATCGATATGCTGCAACCCGGTTTCCTTGATGTAATCATCGCCCTGCACGATCCTGATTTTTTCAACCTGATGGCCTTGCGAGGCTTTCGTCAGATTCGAAACAAATCCGCCTGAGCGATTGCTCTTGGCGAAAGTCAGCTCGAACGACCCATTTTCTTTTCCCAAGCCAAAATTCACAGGATTCACGTTGGCGCATCCGGCTGCTTGCAGGTTTTTTTGAAGATAAGAAAAAGTAGTGGGGGAAGGTTCAAAACCGAAAACCTGCTTCCCAAGATCGCCGAACAAGATGGCAGTGCAACCGATATTCGCGCCGACATCCAGTATCACTTGTTCCTTGTTGATCAGGGAGCGGAACAGCTTGACCATTTCCGGTTCGAATTCGCCTTGAATGTGCTCCAGATAATCGTCGTCCGACGTGATTTGACAAGCGCGTCCACCAATGTTCGTAGCGATCGTCCGGTCACCGGCAGGCGGCTTGACGTGAATGTTCTCCTCTGCGCGATCGGGAGCGTCAACTGCCTCGGACGGCATTGCGTCACCATGCGTGGCAGATTTTGACAGAAGGTTTTTGACGTGACGAATTAAACTTCCCAATATTTCTCTCCGATTGTCAAAGCGGCACAAAGTATAGGTAGAAAAAAGGCAACTTTGCATTGTACTCCGTAATTTCACCTAGAATTCTAGAGTGCCCAGCTCCAACCCCGCGTCAACAGACATCACGACTCCCTGCCTCGGAATTTTCCCCCGCAAACAATAGAACAGCAGCTTCCCAAGACCCGCTACATCGACCATGAGCGGCGTTCCCGCCGGGCCATTGACAAATACGCGCTCCAACTTTCAGCGCTCCTCAAGACCGAGGCTGCCAAGTCGCGCAAGCAGCGGCGCACGCTAAAACAGAGCCACGAAGACTTGATGGAATTGGGGTTTGAGGGCTCTTACGACAGGGTCGCGGCGTTCGCGAGGGTATGGCGGGAGGATCAATCTAACCGGGGCAATCCAGCCGGCAAATGAACGGCTTACGTTGATATTGCTTCGGGTAGAGTGTCTTCTACCATTTCATCGACGTTTGACCACAATCGGCCGTGTTCAATGCCAGCAGGTTGCCGATATTCTTCGTACGCACGCGCACGGCCCCGTATCGACAATTAACGGCGAACGAGCTCGAAGCCAAGGTCCGCATCTTCCCTCTCGCGCCAACGCGAGAGGGAAGAATTCGTCAAGCTTGGCCCGCGTCGTGCACTGGCGCAGGCGCGCCGGGAGCGGCAGGCGCGCCTTTTTCCCTGCTGCGCCCGAGCCGATTATTGATGCGATCGAGGTACAGGTAGATTACCGGCGTCGTAAACAAGGTCAGCGCCTGGCTCAGCACCAGGCCGCCGACCATGGTATAGCCGAGCGGCTGGCGCAATTCAGACCCGGTGCCACGCTCGAGCATCAGCGGCAGCGCCGCCAGCAGCGCGGCCATGGTGGTCATCATGATGGGACGGAAGCGCAGCAGGCAGGCCTGGCGGATCGAGGCTTCCGGGCTCATGTGCTGCTCGCGTTCGGCCTGGATGGCAAAGTCGACCATCATGATCCCGTTTTTCTTGACGATCCCGATCAAGAGGATGATGCCGATCAGCGCGATCACGCTCAAGTCGAAGTGGAACACCAGCAGCATCAACAGCGCGCCGACGCCGGCCGAAGGCAGGGTCGACAAAATGGTCAGCGGGTGGATATAGCTTTCATAGAGCATGCCGAGAATGATGTAGACGGCGATCAGCGCGGCGGCGATCAGGTAGGGTTGCGATTTGAGCGAAGTCTGGAACGCCTGCGCGGTGCCCTGGAAGGTGCCGACGATGGCGCGCGGCATGCGGATGTCGTAGACCTCTTTCTGGATCGCTTCCACCGCCTCGCCGAGCGCCACGCCCGGCGCCAGGTTGAACGACAGCGTCACGGCGGGGAATTGCGCCTGGTGGTTGATCGAGAGGAAGGCGACGTGCTCGGTATCGTAGTGCACGAAAGCCGACAGCGGCACCTGCTGCCCCGTAGTGGGCGACTTGATATAGAGCTTGTTCAGCGCATTCGGATCGGTCTGCAGCTCGGGCGTGACTTCGAGGATGACGTGGTAGGTATTGAGCTGGGTGAAATACTGCGTCACCTGGCGTTGGCCGAAGGCGTCGTCCAGAGTCTGGTCGATCAAGGCCGGCTGGATGCCGAAGCGTGCGGCCTGGTCGCGGTCGATCACCAGCGAGAGCGAGGTGCTGTTGGTCTGCTGGTCGGTGGCCACGTCGCGCAGCTGCGGCAGCGCCTTGAGCTTGTCGAGCAGCTTGGGCGCCCATTCATTCAGTTCGTCGAGGTCGGGGTCGAGCAGCGTGTATTGGTATTGCGTACGCGACAGCCGGCCGCCGACATTCAAGTCCTGCGCCGACTGGAGAAAGAAGGTGGCGCCGCTGACTTTTGAGAATTTGGCGCGCAACCTGGTCACGATCTGGTCGGCGGTAGCCGTGCGCTCTTCGCGCGGCTTCAGGCCGATGACGACGAAACCGTTGTTGAGCGGGCGGCTTCCGCCGACCGAGGTGGCCCAGCCCGCCACGTCCGGATCTTGCGCGATGACGTCGGTGAGCTTGTGCTGCAGGCGCACCATCTCGTCGAACGACACGTCCTGCGCCGCATCGGCCAGGCCGGCGATGATGCCGGTGTCCTGCTGCGGGAAGAAGCCCTTCGGCTCGACGATGTACAGGCCGACCGTGGTCGCCAGCGTGAGGAAGAAGGTCAACAGCGTTGCGCGCTGATGGCGCAGCACGAAGTCCAGCCCGCGCGTGTAGTGGTTCAGCATCCAGTCGAAGAAGCGTTCGCTGATCTGGTAGAAGCGGCCGTGCTTGGCATGCTTTTCGTCGCGCAGGAAGCGCGAGCACATCATGGGCGTGAGCGTCAGCGAGACGAAGGCCGACACGGCAATCGTCATGGTGACGGTAATGGCGAATTCGCGGAACAGCCGGCCGATGATGCCGCCCATCAGCAACAGCGGAATGAACACCGCCACCAGCGAGATACTGATCGAGAGGATGGTGAAACCGATCTCGGAGGCGCCTTTGTAGGCCGCCTCCATCGGCGTCAAACCGTCTTCGATGTGGCGGTGAATGTTTTCCAGCATGACGATCGCGTCGTCCACCACGAAGCCTACCGCGATGGTCAGGCCCATCAGCGACAAATTGTCCAGCGTATAGCCCATCACGTACATCAGCGCAAAGGTGCCGAGCAGGGACAGCGGAATCGTCACGCTGGGGATGAGAGTGGCCCAGGCGCTGCGCAGGAACAGGAAGATCACCAGGATCACCAGTGCAATGGTCAGCACCAGCGTGAATTCGACGTCGTCGACCGACGCCTTGATGGTGGTGGTGCGGTCGATGATCTTGTCGACCTTGAGCGACGCCGGCAGCGCCGCCGTCAGTTGCGGCAAGGTCGCTTCGACGCGGTTTGCCACGTCGATGATGTTGGCCCCCGGCTGTTTGTACACCTGCAGCAGAATGCCGTCCTTGCCGTTTTGCCAGGCGATCATCTGGTTGTTTTCCGGGCCGTCGACGGCAAGGCCGATATCGCGCACGCGCACCGGCGCGCCGTTCTTATAGGCGATGACCACGTCGTTCCATGGCGCGGCTTTCAATAGCTGGTCGTTGTCGTAGACCACGAAATTGTGCTTGGCGCCGTTGATCACGCCCTTGGGATTGTTGACCGTGGCCACGGAGACGACGTTGGCGACATCTTCCAGCTGCAGACCCATGGCGGCGATTTTTGCCGGATCGATCTGCACCCGGATCGCGGGTTTTTGCTGTCCCCCGATCGACACCAGGCCGACGCCTGAAATCTGCGACATGCGCGGCAGGATCACATTTTCGGCGTAGTCGTCCGCCGTGATCGCCGGCAATACGTCGGAGTGGATGGCATAGATGAGGATCGACGCTTCGGCCGGATTGACCTTGCGGTAAAACGGCGGCGTCGGCAGGTTCTTCGGCAGGTAGCCGCTGGCGGCATTGATCGCCGACTGGACATCCTGCGCCGCGGCGTCGATGTTGCGGTCGAGATCGAACTGGATCGTGATCTGGCTGGCGCCCAACACGCTGGTGGATGTCATCTGCGCCACGCCGGGAATCTGGGCGAACTGGTTTTCCAGCGGCGTCGATACGGTGGAGGCGACGGTTTCGGGGCTCGCACCGGGCAAGGTCGTGCTGACGATCAGCGTGGGGAAATCGACCTGCGGCAGCGGCGCGACAGGCAGCAGCGGAAACGCCGCGATGCCGATCAGGAACACCGCTGCCATCAAGAGCGAGGTGGCGATCGGACGCTGGATGAACGGGGCCGAAATATTCACTGGGCTGCGCTCCCTGCGCCACCGGCGGCGGCCTTGGGTGCACCGTTTTGCGCCGTCAGTATCTGCACATGCGTATTGGGCTGCAGGCGATACTGGTTATTGGTCGTCACGCGTTCGCCCGCTTGCAAACCCTTCTCGACGATGGTGACGCCGTTGGTATCCTCGCCCAGCACCAGCGGCCGCACTTCGACCGTGCTGTCGGCCTTGATGACGTAGGCGAACACACCGTCCGGACCGCGTTGCACCGCCGCAGCCGGGATAGTGATGACGTTCTTGCGCGTCTGCAGCAGCACGCGCGCGTTGACATAATCGCCGGGCCAGAGCTTGTTTTCCTTATTGGGGAAGCTGGCTTTGATGCGTATCGTGCCGGTGGTCTGGTCGATCTGGTTGTCGACCAGGCCGATCACACCGCTGCCGAGATCGGTCTTGCCGTCGCGCGATATCGATTCGACGCTCAACTTGGCCGAAGACATGGCCTTCAGGACGGACTGCAAGGACTCGGCCGGCAGCGTGAAAATCACCGAGATCGGCTGCACCTGCGTCACCACCACGATGCCGGCGGTGCCGGCCGCGTGCACGATGTTGCCCGGATCGACCAGGCGGATGCCTGTCCTGCCCTGGATCGGCGAGCGGATGGTGGTGTAATCGAGCTGCGTTTTGGCGTTGTCGATCACTGCCTGATCCGCTGCGATCTGCGCCTCCACTTGGGCGACCAGGGCGCGCTGCGTATCGAGCGTCTGCTTGCTGGTGAATTCCTCGGGTGCCAGGTCGACGTAGCGTTCCAGGTCGACCTTGGCATTGGCCAGCTGCGCCATGTCCTTCTGTTTTGTCGCCTTGGCCTGGTCGAGCGCAGCCTGGTAGGGGCGCTGATCGATGATCGCCAGCAGGTCGCCCGCATTGACGGTCTGGCCTTCGACGAAATTGACTTTCATCAGTTCGCCATCGACGCGCGGACCGACCGTCACCGTATAGTTGGCTTGCACCGTACCGAGTCCGTTGACGTAGACCGGCAGATCGACCCGCTTGGCCTCGGCCGCTTCGACGCGCACGACCTGCGCATTGGCTGCCGCAGACGCCGAGCCGGGCTTGTCCGCCGTCTGCTTGTCGGCGCCATAAACCACCATCCCGAACAAAAACAGCGAGCCCAGCCCGGCCATCGCCGCGCGCGGATTGCGGACCAAGCCCAACGCGGGTTTGATCACTTGATTGATCGCCTTCTTATTAACCTTCATGTGCCGTCTCCTCCTTTTGCCATCCGCCGCCGAGCGCGCCGAACAAGCCGACCAACGCCTGCACCTGGGAATATTTCGCCTGGATCAAAGCGTCTTGCGCCGTGAACAGAGCAGTTTCCGTGTTAAGAACCGTGAGAATGTTGACCACGCCCGAATGCAGCTGCGCCTGGGCGATGCGATGTGCGCGCTGCGCCTTGTCGACTGCGATCTGCAGGCGCTGCGCCTGCTCTGCACTTTGCTGCACGCTCACCAACGAATCCTCGACGTTGCCGAAGGCGGTCAGCACGGCCTTGCGATAGTCCGCCGCCAATTCGTCGTAACGCGCCTTGGCATAATCGTATTGGCCCTGGAGCAGCCCGCCGTCGAACAGCGGCTGGGCGATACCGGCGCCGACGCTATAGACGCTGTTGGAAGAGCGCACCAGATTGGTCAGGGCGCTGCTCGAATAGCCGGCCGAGGCGGTCAATTGGATGCTCGGGAAAAAAGCCGCGCGCGCCACCTTGATGTTGGCATTGGCCGCAATCAATTGCGACTCGGCATCGGCCACGTCGGGCCGGCGCGCCAGCAGTTCGGAAGGCAGGCCGGGGGTGACGGCGGGCAATGCCAGATTGGCCAGCGTCGCCTGGTCCGCGCTCATCGCTTCCGGATTGCGCCCGATCAATATTGCCAGCGCATCGAGGCTCTGGCGATACTGCTGGCGCAGTGGCGGAACGGCGGCGGCCAGGGTGGCGACCGTGGTTTCCTGTTGCGCCACGTCGAGCGCGGTGGCGATGCCGGCGTCGAGCTGGCGGTGCAGGCCTTTGAGCGTGACTTGCGCACTCGCCAGATTGCCTTCCGCCACGGCAACGCGCTCGCGCAATGCCATGCTCTGAAAGTAAGTCAGCGCCACGCTGGTGACGACGGTCAGCTCCACCGTGGTCCGGTTGTAGCGGCTCGCCGTGGCGGTGGCGAGCGCAGCCTCTTGCGTAGCCCGGTTCTTGCCCCAGAAATCGAGCATGTAGCTCGCTGTCAGCTGCGGCGAGTTGGCCCGATAGGTACTGTAGGTGCTGCTGGTCGATTGCTCGCGCTCTTTCACCGAATTGAATTGCGCACCGACCGTGGGCAGCAGCGCCGCGCCCGCTTCGGCTGCCAACGCATCGGCCTGGCGCACCCGCGCAAGCGCCGCCGCCAGGTCGTTGTTGGCGCGCCGGGCCTCGGCGATGTAAGCGTCAAGCTCGGGCGAATTGAACGCATGCCACCATTCGGCCGACGGCCAGTTCGCCGCAATCGCCGCATCGGCGGCTTGCGTCTGCCAGGCCGGTGGCGACGCCATCTCGGGGCGCTTGTAGTTAGGCCCAAGGTTGCAGCCGGCCAGCAACAGGGATGTGCTGATGAGGGCCGCTGCGGCGCGCCGCTTTGACCCGTTAGCAGGCAAGGGAGGAATTCGCATAGGGATGGCGCACAAAGACATGAGCAGGGGCCGGACGAAGAAGGTAGAGCAAATTATAGGACTGCAAGCGGCTATCCGCGCAAGCCCACTATCGCTGTTGAGATCCATCAACTTGCCCAAAAATGTCGCTTCCGGAATTTGACAAAGGCCAACTCGCCGGCAAGCCGGAAAGTCAGCCAAACGTGAACCATCCGTAATGTATATGGCTATTTCTGTCAGCAAGCTGACAGTAAAATGACATTTTTGCGCGAGAGCCCATATCGTGCGGTTTTTTGCGCCGGAGAACATTTCGGCAAGCGGCAAAACGTGCCAATATGGCAATGCAAGAATGTACTGTGATGTGTCCCGCGCGTTTGCCTTGTGCGGACGCAGCATGCGGCCGATGTCTGACGAACAGGTAAGCAGCTCGCTGCGGTTTCGGCACTGCACACTTTGAAGGTGTGGGCGGAAACGCAATTGACGCGACGCGGAGCTGCTGTGCATATTCGCATCAACCGTGCCGCCCTTTCGCATAACAATCATGCCACCCGCGCGCGCTTCAAAACTTACCGGGCAACCGCTACATTGGCCCCGCCGCAACCCAGCCTTCGCGGAGAGCCGCAAAGCGGCGTGGTCGGTCGAGAACACAGAGCGACTGGTGGCTTGCGGCCATACACTGCGTCCATCTGGCGTAACGTTCCGGCGGGGTGAAGCCGCCCATGTTTGGCTTCCGCAAATCGAGCCGTCACAATTCCGACAATGGTGTTGCGGAATATGTCGACAAACATCGCTTGGGTTTGCCGGTCGACCCACAGTTGAGATATTTCCATAGACAGATATCCAGCGCCATTGTCGGCATAAAACTAGAATAGTTTTCGCATGACCTTAACTCAATTTCGGCTCGATATTGGGTGGCGCAAATCCGCTTTCCAAGCTTTGCGAGCGATGTAAAACTCCGCATCGACAAGACGGTTTGCGACATTACGGGCAAACCAGGACTTCCCATATAGACGCGACGAAACAAACTCGTGGCATCACGATGGTATGGCTTTCGTCCGTGCGAATGTCCTATATTCATCGCAACTCGCTTTTCGTCGATCAAATAAATACGCATTCCTCGAAATAGTCCGTTGTACCTTCTTCTTATCCAAGGCCGACCTGGGGACTGCATTCGATGTAGATCTCGGCAAGTTCAATGCCTGGCCCTCTACTTGGCATGCGCCATCGAATAATCCACCAGTATCTGCGTCAAGTTGCCGGCTTCCGCGTGGGGCACCTTGCCCAGGTATTCGTGCACCAGCTTCTCTCCGGTGATGTCAAGGAAGCGCCGCACGTAGGGATTGACGTTGGCGATCTGCATGTTGTGCGCGGCCAGCTTGGCTTCGAATTCGCTATCCTTGGCGCGGCTCCATTTCCAGCCGCGCTCTTCCGCGCGCGCCGCATCGGCCAGGAGGCGCTTTTGCATCTCTGACGGCAGCGCGGCGAAGGCGGCTTTGTTGATGAAGACGATGTTCTTGGGAATCCAGGCGTTGACCTTGTAGTAGTACTTCATGCCGCTCCAGGCGCTGGTCTCGATGCCGGTGAGGTTGGAGGTCAGCATCATGTCTATCTTCTTGTCGGTGATGGCCTGCGCCAGGTCCACCACCTGTATCGTCACCGAACTCACGCCCATCAGTTGCGCCAGCCTTTCGGTCGATGGGCCGTAGTTGCGCATGCGCAGACCGCGAAAATCGGCGGGAGTATCGATCGGCCTGTCGGCATAGAGATTTTGCGGCGGCCACGGCGTGGCGTAGAGCAGCACCAGGCCGCGCGCATCGAGCGCCTTCTCCACCGCCGGGCGCGACAGGCGCCACAGCGTTTGCGCGTCTTCGTAGCTATTGACGAAGAACGGCAGCGAATCGAGCCCGAATGCCACGTCTTCCTGCGACAGATTGGACATGATGATCTCGCCCAACTGTGCCGATGCGCCCTCCTTGACGCCGGTGAAGATCGCCGCCGGCTTCAACAGGGAGCCGGAGGGATGCACCTCGATGTCGACCTGCCCGGCGGTGTCGTTCTTCACCTCGGCGGCGAACTGCATGGTGTTTTGCGTCTGGTAGTTTTCCGGCGAGTACGCTGAAGCCAGTTGCAGCCTGGTGCTCTGGCTGAAGCCAGGAAGCGGCAGAAAGGCAAATGCCAGCAGTGCGAAGGTGCGGATGACGGATAGATTACGCATGATGATTTCCCCTTTTGATGTCGAACGATTAATCAGTGAAGCGGTCCCCGGTGATTTTTAATAAACACGAAACGTATATAATTTCTATACAAAACATAATAGACTTTAAAATCAAATACGATACAATGTGCTCACACAATATTTTTTTATCCTTGCTGAGCAGCTTTGCTGCGAGACACGGAAAAGCCGGATGCCGGGGCTACACAACCAGGCGCGGCGATGTACGATATGAGAGACAGAAAGGGTTCGACAATGCAAAAGGAAGGAAGCAAGGCAGCCGTGCCGCAAGCCCGTTGGCAGTTCTGGATAGATCGGGGCGGCACATTCACCGATATCGTCGCGAAGAAGCCCGACGGCAGCCTCGTCACGCACAAGCTGCTATCCGAGAATCCGGAGCAATACAAGGATGCGGCCGTGGCCGGCATCCGCCACTTGCTGGATTTGCAGCCGCACGAGCGCATCACGGCAGACTTGGTCGAGGCGGTGAAGATGGGCACCACGGTGGCCACCAATGCCTTGCTGGAGCGCAAGGGCGAACCGACCGCGCTGGTCACCACGCGCGGCTTCCGCGATGCTTTGCGCATCGCCTACCAGAATCGCCCGCGCCTGTTCGACCGCCACATCGTGCTGCCGGAGCTGCTCTACGGCGCCGTGGCCGAGGTCGATGAGCGCGTGTCCGCACAGGGGGAAGTCATCGTTCCGCTCGACGAAGCGGAGGCGCGGCGCCACCTGGAACATTTGTATGGCGAGGGTTACCGCAGCGTGGCCGTGGTGCTGATGCATGGCTACCGATATTGCGATCATGAAATGGCGCTGGGACGCATCGCCAAAAAGATCGGCTTTGCGCAAATCTCGCTCTCGCACGAAGTCAGCCCCATGATGAAGCTGGTCTCGCGCGGCGACACCACGGTGGTCGATGCCTATCTCTCGCCCATCCTGCGCCGCTACGTCGACCAAGTCGCCGGCGAAATGGAAGGCGTCAATCTTCTGTTCATGCAAAGCAACGGCGGCCTGACCGACGCGCATCGCTTCCAGGGCAAGGATTCGATTCTCTCGGGGCCCGCGGGCGGCATCGTCGGCATGGTCGGCACGGCCAGGGCGGCGGGCTTCGAGCGCATCATCGGCTTCGACATGGGCGGCACCTCGACCGATGTGTCGCACTATGCCGGCGAGCTCGAACGCGAGTTCGAGACGCAGGTGGCCGGCGTGCGCATGCGCGCGCCGATGATGAGCATCCACACCGTGGCGGCCGGCGGCGGCTCGGTGCTGCATTTCGACGGCACGCGCTATCGCGTCGGGCCCGATTCCGCCGGTGCCAACCCCGGCCCCGCCAGCTATCGGCGCGGCGGCACGCTCGCCGTGACCGATTGCAACGTCATGCTGGGCAAGATTCAGGCGGCCTACTTCCCCAAGGTGTTCGGCCCGAACGCGGACCAGTCACTGGACCGCGACGTGGTGGCGCAAAAATTCCGTGCCCTGGCCGACGATATCCACCGGGCCACCGGCATCCGGCGCGAACCGGAAGAAGTGGCCGAAGGCTTCATCGACATCGCCGTGGGCAACATGGCCAACGCAATCAAATTCATTTCGGTGCAGCGTGGGCACGACATCTCGGATTACGCGCTGTGCACCTTCGGCGGCGCCGGCGGGCAGCACGCTTGTCTGGTGGCCGATGCGCTGGGCATGACGCGCGTGTTCGCGCATCCCTTGGGCGGCGTGCTCTCGGCCTACGGCATGGGCCTGGCCGACCAGACCGCGATGAAGGAAATGGCGGTCGAGAGTGTGCTGACGGATGCCGTGATCGGCGAACTGGAAAAACGCTTCGACGACATCGGCAGCGCCGCCGCCAATGAATTGATCGCGCAAGACATTCCGGCTTCGCGCATCGAGGTGTTGCGCCGCGCCCACTTGCGTTACGACGGCACCGACTCGGTCATCGTGGTCGCTTTCGGCAGCGTGGAAAATATGCAAACGCAATTCGAGGAAGCGTACAAAAAGCGCTATTCCTTCCTCATGCACGACAAGGATATCGTGGTCGAAGCGATCTCGGTCGAGGCCATCGGCGCTGCCGACGGCAAGGCTGCCGGCGTGCAGGCGCGTCCGGCACGGTCCGAACCCTTGCAGGCCAGCGAAGTGGTGCGCCTGTATTCGGGCGGCCAGTGGCACGATACCATGCTCTACATCCGCGCCGACACGCGAGCCGGCGACGTGATCGCCGGCCCCGCCGTGATCGCGGAGCAAAACGCCACGATGATCGTGGAACCGGGCTGGCAAGCCGAAGTGACCGGGCTCGACAATCTCCTGCTGACGCGCGTCGCGGCCAGGCCCAAGCGCCGTGCCATCGGCACCGAGGTCGACCCGGTCATGCTCGAAGTGTTCAACAACCTGTTCATGAGCATTGCCGAACAGATGGGCTTGCGATTGCAAAACACCTCGGTCTCGGTCAACATCAAGGAGCGGCTCGACTTCTCCTGCGCCCTGTTCGACGCCGAAGGCAACCTGATCGCCAACGCGCCGCACATCCCGGTGCACCTCGGCTCGATGGGCGAGAGCATCAAGACCGTGATGCACGAAAACGCCGGCCGGATGCAGGCCGGCGACGTCTTCATGTTGAACGACCCTTACCACGGCGGCACCCACCTGCCCGACATCACCGTGGTCACGCCCGTGTTCGATCGGGCCGGGGAGCGTATCCTGTTCTACGTCGGTTCGCGCGGCCACCATGCCGATGTCGGCGGCATCACGCCGGGCTCCATGCCCGCCGACAGCACCAGCATCGAGCAGGAAGGCGTGCTGATCAACAACTTCCAGCTGGTGCGCGCCGGCAGCCTGCGCGAGAAGGAAACCGTCGCCCTGCTGTCGTCGGGCGACCATCCGGCGCGCAACGTCGAGCAAAACCTGGCCGACCTGCGGGCGCAGATCGCGGCCAACCAGAAGGGTGTCGAGGAATTGCAAAAGATGGTCGAGCAGTTCGGCCTCGATGTGGTGCAATCCTATATGCGCCACGTGCAGGACAATGCGGAAGAGGCCGTGCGGCGCGTCATCACGGCGTTGAAGGACAGCAGTTACGAATACGGACTCGACAACGGTGCCGTGATCAAGGTCGCCGTCAAGGTCAACCGCGAAGCTCGCTCGGCCACCATCGACTTCACCGGCACATCGGCGCAATTGCCCAACAACTTCAATGCACCCTCAGCCATCTGCATGGCTGCCGTGCTGTATGTGTTCCGCACCCTGATCGATAGCGAGATTCCGCTCAATGCGGGCTGCCTCAAGCCCTTGAATGTCATCATTCCGGAAGGCAGCATGCTCAATCCGGTCTATCCGGCTGCCGTCGTCTCGGGCAACGTGGAAACCTCGAGTTGCGTCACCAACGCGCTTTATGGCGCACTCGGCGTGCTTGCTTCGGCGCCGGGTACGATGAACAACTTCACCTTCGGCAACGAGCGTCACCAGTATTACGAAACCATCTCCGGCGGCTCCGGCGCGGGAGAGGGTTTCAATGGCACCGACGTGGTCCAGACCCACATGACCAACTCGCGCCTGACCGATCCCGAAGTGCTCGAATGGCGCTACCCGGTGCGGCAGGAAAGCTATGAGATCCTGCCCGATTCCGGCGGACGCGGGCGCTGGCACGGCGGCAACGGCGGTGTGCGCAAGATTCGCTTCCTCGAAGCGATGACGGCATCGATCCTGTCGAACAACCGCATCGTTCCACCGTTCGGCATGGCCGGCGGCGAAGCTGGACGCTGCGGCAGGAATTACGTGATCCGGCGCAACGGCAAGGTGGACCGATTGGGCTTCGTGGCGAGCACCGAAGTCGAGCCGGGCGATGTCTTCGTGATCGAGACGCCCGGCGGCGGCGGGTTTGGCAGCGCAGTGAAGTAGCCCAGCCGCGCTACCCGTGAAACGCCCGCCTGGCGCGGGCGTTTTTCATATCACGGACTGTAGGTTGGCGCTGAGCGAAGCGAAGCCCAACAAACCCGCGGTTCCATCATCACCGAATGTATTGACGCGACCGTCGGATGTTGGGCCGGGCATCGCTATGCTTCGCTGCGCTCAGCGCCAACCTACCGGTACAGTGCGGTCAAAGCGAGGCTGCCGCCCGTGCCGCCTGTTCATAAGCGCCCGAGAGCATGCGCAGATGCCGCGCAAACCCCGCCAGCTCGCTGGTATCGGCCAGGTCGCCGGCCAGCGAGTTGACCAGCAATTCCTCGCGGATCTCGGCATAGCGCGCGCACAGCGTCTGGCCGGCATCGCTGGTCGAGTACAGCACTTCCTTGCCGCGCCGCGCGGTTTCCACCAGGCCCAGCGTCTGCAGCTTGCGCAGCGAATAATTGACGACGTGCGTATCTTCGATGTTGAGCGTGAAGGCAATGTCGGCCAGTTTCTTTTCGCGTGCGCGATGGTTGATGTGATGCAGCACCAGCACATCGGTGATGGTCATGTCGCTCACACCGGCGGCGGACATGCAGCGCACGGCCCAGCGCGAAAAGGCGTTGTAGGCAATGATCATGCCGAATTCGAATTCGCTCAATTCCGACACCGGCCCGGCGGCCAGGTGGGAGGAAGAGACGATCGGCATCTTGGTCGGGGCTTTGGCGGTGCGCGCCGGTGCTGCCGCTTGCGTCGATTTTTCCTTGGGCATCGCTTTCCTTCTTGGTGTGGGAGCGGATGCGGTATTTTACTACCGTGAGCGGTGGAAAAAAGAAAGCCGCCCGCAGGCGGCTCGCCAAGACGGGCAGGTGCCGTCAGAACGTGTGACGCAGGCCCGCACCGTAGAAGCTGTCGCTGTCGTGCACGAAGCCGGCCGAGAAGCCGCCTTCGACCTTGCTGTACATGTAGCCGGCGTAAACCTGGGTGCGCTTGGAGAACTTGTACGTACCCAGCAGCGAATAGAACGCATTGCTGCCGCCGCATTTGGAAGATACCGTATCGCTTGCCGCGCACAGTCCGCCCGAATAGTCGTTCTGCTTCACGTCGTAACCGGCCACGGCAAGCGTGAACGCAGGCGCGATGTTGTACGATGCCCCAAGGTAGTAGATATTCAGGTTCTTCTCGACGCTGTAGGCGTTCACGTTAGGCGTGCCGGCCACGGGCACGCCGAAGATGGTCGTGATCAGTTCGTCGCTAACCGGATTGGAGGGATTCTGGAAATTCATCCGCTCATAGCCGCCGCTGATACGCCAGCCATCGCCTTTGTAGGCCGCCGACAGCATGGTGGCCGTGGTGTCCGCGACCGTCAGCGCCACCTCGCCCGCGACGGCCGAATTGCCGGCCGAGATGGCGTCGTCGGCCCTGGAATACAGGCCTTGCACGCTGAACGGACCGGCTTCATAGCCCGCCGTCAGTTGCACTTCCGATTGCGCGCTGGTCGCACCGGCCTGACCGCCCAGTTTGTACAGCGCACCGAAGTTCAAACCGTTGTCCAGCTTCAAGCGGTACTTGATGCTGTTGTCGATGCGGTAGTCCTCCGTGAAACCGCCGGCACCATAGGAACCCGAATAGCCGAACGGCGAAAATACGTAGGAACCGCCCATGGGGTCGTAAGCGATCAGCGCGTCGTAGCCGAGCGAGTTGTTGCGGCCGAAGGTGACGCTGCCCCAGTTGGAGGACGTGAGGCCGACTGTCGCTTCGCGGGTAAACAGTTGCCCCGCCAGCGAACTGTCGCCATTGGACGTGACTTGCTTGGTCGTCGGATTGTCCGCGACAGAGGCCACGCCGTTGTTGACCGCGCCGTCGAACGAGTTGAAGCCGGTCTCTAGCTTGAACGTTGCCTTCAGGCCGCCGCCCAGGTCTTCCATCCCCTTGAAGCCGATGTTCGAGCCGCCCAGGCCGCCGTTGAACATGCCGTTCACGCTGTTGGACGCATAGTGGGTGATCACGGGCGTCAGGCCCATGGTGAAGTTGGAATCCGCCGAGAGCGAATACTGCGCGTGCCCCACGCCGACGTCGAACGCACCGTAAATTTGCACGGCGCTTTCATCTGCCGTCTGTGCCATGGCGGCGTCGGCGGCGAAGCATAGTCCCAGGACAATCATTGCCTTTTTCATGTGTTCTCTCCTTGATGTTTCAAAAGCCTTCTCGATCTTTGCTGCGGCTCGTCCGATCGACGAGCGCAATGCGCGGCACACCTCCGGTGCCGATGTATGGTCACGTGTTGTTTCCCCCCTCTGAGATAAGAAATTCTTGAGAAAATTTTTCTATGAAAAAAGAATAGACGCGATCAAAAATTATCGCTATCGAGTTCTTTTTATCTACAACGGACAGAATTTCTCAATTGACTTGCGGGCGCCGCCAAGAATCTACTGCGCGGCCGATGGCGCTCGCTACGATTCTTGGCGGCGCCGGTTAGGAGGGAGTGTTGTTGAAAATGAGAGGAGAAAACGGACAGCGAGATGAGGCAGGAAGAAAAAATGCGTACGCTCAGGGAGCGACTTCGATCCAATCGAAACCGGCCTCATCCAAGGCCCGCCTGATGGTGCCGTTGGTTTTGGCGTTCTGCATGAACTCTGTGATGTACGCGAGCGCCGCAGGGCGGCCTTTCGGGATGGCGATGGCGACGCCGTTGACTTTGAACGCGCCGTCCAGGATGCGCGATCCCGGCAATTGCGATTGCAAAGCCGGCAGCGCATCATGCGTCAGGGCGAATGCCTGGGCTTTTCCCGAACGCATCAAGGCCATGGCATCGTCGATGGACTTCGCGCTGACGACGTGCGCCTTTTGCAGGTATTGGCTCGCCGCGCGGTTGGTGGTGGAGCCGGCGATACCGACGATGGTGATGTCGGAGCGGTCGACTTCTTCCAGCGTCTTGATCCCGGAAGTCGCTGCGACGAGGTAAGTGCATTCGATAGAAAAATAGGGCGGGCTGAAATCGAGAATCTTCCGGCGCTCGTCGTCCACCGGCATGAAGGCGATATCGATTGCGTCGGACTTCAATGCGTCCGCCAGTTCACCGGTAGTAGCCTTGGCGACGACCTCGACGTCCACACCGAGCGATTTGGCGAGTGCCATACCGATGGTGCGCGGCACGCCGCGTACGTCGCCGTTGGCGTCCCTGCTGACGAATAGCGGCGTGGCGGACGGCGCATACGCAACGCCCACGCGCATCGTGCCTGTCGGCGCGAGCTGCGCCAGGACTTCGTTTTCCACCGCCCCGGCGGAGCCCGTTGCAACCGCACCGATTGCCGATACGGCTGCCACGCCAAATAGTCGAACGAATCTCAAGGCTGCACCCGTATTGTTGGTCTCGCCGGTTGCCCTTATGGCGTTCGCGGGAGTTGAGTGAGCTATTGTCCCAGATTCCCGCTTGCCTTGCTGCTCATGGAATCATGAGGAAGGCCTCTATCGTCAATCGTATACGCCGCATCCGAGCAGCACGCCGTCAACGTTTTCGATGTACACCCGCTTGTGCGCAATCTCTTTGGTCACCGGGTTGACCCATTTGTATTCGACCCAGCCGTTGCCTTCCTTTTTCTTGCCTACGGCGAGGATGTTTTTGATGAGGTATTGCCCGTCTGCGTCCTTCATCTCCAGCACATTCTTGCCGACCAGTTTCAGATTGCCGCCATTGGCCAGCTCCACGCCGTCGCCGTCGGCCATGAAGGCGAAGATGTAGAGATCGCGGTCGATGAAGCTACCTTTAGGGTTGTTGAACTCCGCAAAGGCTTTTTCCTTGCCGTTTTTCTTCAGGTATTCGCCGGCACGGTTGACCATGGCCTTGGCCTCGTCCGCTGTGGCGCGCCGTTCAGCCGCTAGTGCCGGCGGCAGTAGCGTCAAGGCGCATGCTGCGAGCATGGTGTGCAGGAAAAGTTTGCGCGAGAGTGCTTTCATGATGTCCCCCAAAGTATCAAGATTCCAATTGTTTGCCGCGTGTCTCGGGCAGGGACAGCGCCGCCAACATCATCAAACCATAGGCCGCCGCTGCAAACAAGCCAATGGTTTCGCCCAGCGCGACATCGTGGCTCACGATGCCGATCAGGTAGGGAAAGAGTGCGCCCACGGCACGCCCCATGTTGTAGGCAAAGCCCTGGCCCGAGCCGCGGATGCGCGTGGGGAACAGCTCGGTCAAGAACGAACCCATGCCGCTGAATACGCCTGAGACGAAGAAGCCCAGCGGGAAGCCGAGGAACAGCATCACCGAATCGGTCACCGGCAGATGGGTGTAGATCAGTGCGATGCATAGCGAGCCGAGCGCGAACAGGACAAAATTCTTTTTGCGGCCCAGGTAATCGGTCAGGAAGGCGCTGACGATGTAGCCGACATAGGAACCGAAGATAACCATGGCAAGATAGCCGCCGGTGGCCAGCACCGTCAAATGGCGCTCGGTCTTCAAGAACGTCGGCAGCCAGGTCGTGATCGCGTAATAACCGCCTTGCGCCCCGGTTGTCAGGAGCACGGCGCGCAGCGTGGTGCCGATCATCGGCAGCGAAAAGATTTCCATGAAATTGACACGTTCGGCATGCGTCGCTTCCTTGCGCTTTTGCGCGACATACAGCGCCGGCTCGTCGACCAGGCGGCGGATGAAGATCACGAATAGCGCAGGCAGGATGCCGAGCAGAAATAGCGCGCGCCAGGCCAACTCTTGCGGCAGGACGGAAAACATCAGCGAATACAGCAATGCTGAAATCCCCCACCCAAGAGCCCAGCCCGCTTGCACCATGCCCACGGCCTTGCCCCTGTCTCTGGCACGTATCACTTCACCGATCAGGATCGCGCCGGCGGTCCATTCGCCGCCCATGCCGAAGCCCATCAAGCCGCGCGCAATCAACAATTGCTGGAAGTTCTGGGTCAAGCCGCACAGCACGGTGAATACGGCGAACCAGGTGATGGTGATCTGCAGCGCGCGTACGCGTCCGAAACGATCGGACAAGATGCCGGCCAGCCAGCCGCCCAGCGCTGAGGTCAACAGCGTCACCGTGCCGATCAAGCCGGCATCGGCTTTCGAGATGGCCCAGGTTGCAATCAGGGTCGGGATCACGAAACTCAGGAATTGCGTATCCATCGCATCGAGTCCGTAGCCCATCTTGCAGCTCCAGAAGGTGCGCTTCTCCTTGCCGTTGAGCTCGCGGTACCACGAAAAGAAGCCGCCGTCTCCCGTCGCTGCGCTTGTTATTGCCGGTATTTCTGCCTTCATCGCTCTCTCCTTTTATATAGCTCTGTCTCTCTCCCGGCGGGCCTTCAGGCCTCTACCAGCGAAACGTTCGGTATGTCGGTCACCAGCATGTAGCCGGGCTTGTGCGTGATCGCCAGCGGCAGCCGCGCTGCGCGCAAGGCTTCCTGCGGCGTCACCCCGCAAGCCCAGAACACGGCAATCTCGTCAGGCATGATCTCGACCGGATCGCCATATTCGGGCCGCGCAATATCCTCGATGCCGATCAAGGCCGGGTCGCCCAGATGCACGGGCGCACCGTGCACCTTGGGGTAGCGGCTCGTGATCTGGATTGCGCGTATCGCATCGGCGGCTTTCATCGGCCGCATCGATACCACCATGTTGCCGCCGAACGGGCCGGCTGCCTGGTTTTTGATCGAGGTGCGATACATCGCCACGTTCTTGCCCTGCGCGACATGGCGCAAGACAATGCCGCCGTCGATCAGCAACTGTTCGAAGGAAAACGAGCAGCCGATGGCGAAGGCGACGAAATCGTCCTGCCACAAGTCGTGCAGGCTGTGGCGCTCCTCGCTGAGCTCGCCGTGGCGGTATACGTAATAGCCGGGCAGATCCGAACGCAGGTCGAGATCGGCGCCAAGTTGCGGCGCGCTCCACTGGCCCGGCAGGCTCACGCCCAAGAGCGGGCAGGGTTTGGGATTGCGTTGGCAGAATTGCAGGAAATCGTCGGCTTGTTGTTGCGGCAGCACAACCAGATTGGCTTGCGCGTATTGACCGCAGTAGCCGGAAGTTGGTGCGCGGAAGGTGCCGGCGCGAATCCGCTGGCGCAAGAGTGCGGGTGTCATTGTGGTTCTCGTTGGCAAGAATGGGCAAAGGCTGACGACAAGAATAGGCCTGTTTGGAAAATGCTGCCATCGAGTTTTTTTCACCGCTTGTGTATAGATTTATTTAACCAAAATCCGACGACATAAGGGCAGAGTTAAGATATTCTTTTCCCGTCGAGGAATCCGCTCCCGGGGGAAAACCATGAACACACGCTTCGTCGAAACCTTCGTCACGCTGGCGCAACTGAGGAGCTTCCGCGCCACGGCGCGTGCCTTGCACGCCACGCCGGCCGCGATTTCATTGCGTATCAAGACGCTCGAAGAGGAATTGCAAACCGAGCTGATCGACCGCAGCGCCAAGGAATTCCGTCTCACGCCCAACGCCGAATACCTGCTCTCCTACGCCAAGTCGGTGCTCGACGCCACGCGCCGCCTGCGCAATGCCGCAAAAAAGGAGAGTCTGGTGCGCGGCCGCCTGCGCCTGGGCGTGATCGAATCGATCGTCCATAGCTGGCTGGCCAGCTACATCAAGCGCTTGAACGCCAGCTATCCCGAACTGGAGATCGATCTCACCGTCGACATGAGCGCGGCGCTGGAAAAACGCCTGCGCTCGCGCGAACTCGACATGGTCATCATGGTTGACGGCGTGCACAGCAACGACATCCTCTCCGACGCACTGGCCAGCTTTCCCGTGCGCTGGATTGCGCGCAAGGGATTGCTGCCGCTGAAGAAGGACGGCCTGGTGCGGCGCGCGCTCGAATTCCCCTTCCTCACTTTCGGCCGCGGCACCGCGCCGCAGCGTGTGCTCGAAGAGATCGTCGAAAATCTTGCCGCGCAGGCCAGCATTCCCTTGAACGAGGCGCGCATGACATGCTCGCCATCGGTCGCAGCCATCGTGCAACTGGTGCGCGACGGTTACGGCATCGCCGCCATCCCCAGCCTGTTCGTCACGGAATATCTGGAGTCCGGCGAATTCGTCGAAGTGCCGATCCAGCCCACGCCGCCCCCAATCGTCACGGCGCTGTGCATGCACGCCAACGCCGAAATGATGGTGCATGCGGCAGCCCAGGAAGCGCGCCAGGTGTGCGCAGACTTTTGCTCACACATGGGCGGCAGGTTTGTGGAGTTGTTGTGTTGAGTCAAGCGAGAACGGCCGATTTCTCGGCGTCGCGTAAAAAGCCAAAGAGATGTTCTCGATGACCTTCTTGCGAAGAGTGAAATTCTCCTGACTTTGCGGCCGATTCGCTCAAGTTGAGCGATTGCCATAAACGTGTGCTCGGATAGAGCAACGCCGCAACAGGTGAATACCTGAAGTTGCGCGCTTACAACGTCGAGTTGGCCAACCACGACGCCTTAACCCCACAAAGCGCCTGCGAAACCACATCGACTATCGGGCAACAGGCGACTTGATGGGTAAGTGCATGATCGGAAAAGCCGGATTGACGCATCTGATCGTGCCCTTGTCCAAGTTCCAATTGTCGAAGCTGTACATGGTATGCAATCATGGAATGGATTCTCAACGCGTTGAAAAATTCAACCGAATCTTGAACGAAATGGATAATGACGGCTCAAGTGACGCAATTGAACGAATATCAATAGCTCGATTTTCCCAAGCCCATTGCTGCCTATCCGGACACGCACATGCCGCATAACTCTCCCCCACGCCTTGGCGCCCCGGCTCCCGCCATCAACATCAAGAAGCAAATGCAGCAAGCGGCGTCGCTGGCCGCCATCGGAGATGCGGACGGCGCGACCCGGCTTTACGCGCAGATATTGAAGACCCACCCGAATCAGCCGGACGCCTTGTTTTTCGTCGGCGAGATTGCCTTCAAGCAGAAGCAATACCCCATCAGCATCGACTTCTTGAGCAAAGCACTGGAACTCAAGCTTGCCAGGAACATCCCCAACGCCTTGCTGTATCTTTCCACCTCCTTGCAACTGGTGGGTCGGGTGGCGGAAGCCCTGCCGATACTGCGCAAGCTGGTGCGCCTCGACCGCAACCACCATGAAGCGCAAAAAAGCCTGGCCCTGACCTACTTCACGCTCGGCATGCCCGCCGAGGCGGCCGAGCACTACAAAAGAGCGGTGACCTTGAAACCGGGCGACGCCTCCGCTCACAGCGACCTGGGAACAGCGTTGGCCGCCGTAGGCAGGGTGGCCGAAGCGGAAGCCGCATACCGGCGCGCGCTGGCCTTGCGTCCCGACCTTGACAGCACCCGCTACAACCTCGGCAGCACCTTGCAAGAGCTGGGCCGATTCGACGATGCGCTGGCAATCTATGCACGGATGATTGCCGACAAGCCGGACCACGCCCTGGCCTATCTGCGCTATGTGCAAAGCAAGAAGATAGGCGAACAGGACCAGGTCTTGCTGGCGCCGCTGGAAGAGGTGGCGCGCGCCGAACATCCCGATCCGGACAACAGGATCAATGCGCTTTTTGCGCTCGGCAAGATGCACGACGACTTGCAGCAATACGACCGTGCGTTCGGCTTTTATCTCGCAGCCAATCTGCAGGATCGCGCCAACCACAAATTCGATCGGCAGCAATTGATCGATGAAGTCGACGCCCACATCCATTTCTTTACCAAGGCGTTCTTCGATGAGCACGCCGATGTCGGCTTGCGGGAAGAAATCACACCGACCTTCATCATCGGCATGCCGCGTTCCGGCACCACGCTGATCGATCAAATCCTGTCCAGCCATTCACAAGTGTCGAGCGCGGGCGAACAGCATTTCTGGATCAAGCGGCCGTGCGCTTTGCCGCGACCGGGCCAGCAACCGCCACAGCGCGAGGAAATTGCCGCGACGGCCGAAGACTACCTGCGCTTTATGCGCTCGGTCGCGCCGCCCGCGCCGCGCATGATCGACAAATTGCCGCATAATTTCCTGCGCCTCGGATTCATCCACCTCTGCTTTCCGAGCGCGCGCATCATCCACTGCCGGCGCGACCCGATCGACACCTGCCTATCGATATTCTTCCAGAGGTTTATCTCGACCCACCCCTATGCCTGCGACCTTGATGATCTGGCCTTCACGTATGAGCAATATCTGCGTCTGACCGCGCATTGGCAACAGGTCATGCCGCAGCAACTATTGGAGGTGCGATACGAAGACGTGGTCGCCGAGCAGATCGCGCAAACGCGCAGGATACTGGCGTTTTGCGGCCTGGAATGGGAAGACGGCTGCATCGACTTCGCCGGCAACCAGCGCGCCGTGATGACCGCCAGCAATTGGCAGGTCAGACAGCCGCTCAACAACGTGGCGGTGGCGCGCTGGAAGCATTACAGCGCGCATCTGGGTCCTCTGCGGCGCCTCGCGCAGGCGCAATCTTGACGCCTGCTCCACTCAGCTTGGCATAACGCGCTTGCGCCGCGCGTCAGGCGTCATGTGCCATGTGCCATGCGCCATGAACGGCAAAGCGGTGTCGACCGACGGAAATGCAAACCGGGTTCACGTGTCATGGCGTACCATGGCGCGGCGTTGGCGCAGGTTGTCGCTGACGCCATGGCCAGATTGAAGATCCAGCGCGGCTTTCGTTCTTCCTCTCGATCGGCAAAGGCAGACAGCACGACAAGCCGTCAATTACCCCGGCACATCGCCGCACCTCCCTATGCCTGTCAATCCTGACAGGTGCCGCAAATTTTCCCATGAATATGGGATTTACAAGCCCGGCCAAGCGGCCTACTCTCGCCCCACCTCATGAGGGATTGTTAAATTTTTTAACATTCAGGATTGCAACAAATTTACCTTGGCGCTGTTGCACCAGTTAGCCAACCCTGCCGTATCGCCTGCATCGGCGTGCCTGGAGCCCCAACGGCTTCCAGCTGCGCTTATTCCGTCACGGCCTCTCATTAAAGGAAATTGCCATGCCTAGTCCCGGTACCACTCCAGCGGTCCAATTCGCCTCCGATTCGATTCAATTCGGCATGTGCGCAGAGGGTCAACAAGTCAGCAAATCGGTTGACCTCGCCATCACCGGCACCTCGGCGGTCGCGGTCACCATCGTGCTGGTCGGCGCGCAGCCCGGCACTTTCGTCGCGCAACTCTGCAACAACCGCCTGGAGCATTCGCTGCAAGGCGAAAACACCATGGTGGTCAGCGTGCTTGCCAGCTCTCCCGGCAACACCAACAACACTGCCTCCATCCCGCCGCCGCCGGCCAGCGGCGATTCCCTCACGACCTACGGCTCCTACAGCCTCACCGTGAACTTCACCGCGCCGGCCACGCCGATGCCGGGCAACTGGACCGGCACCGTGCTGGTGTCTTGGGAAGGCGGTTCGACACAGATTGCGCTCGATGCGACCACCGCCGACCTCAGCGCCACCATCGTCAGCAAGCAGCCGATCGAATTGACGCCGGGCGGCAACGCAACGGTATCGGTCAAGCTCGATTTCAATTCCCTCGATACCTCGGCGGTCGAGGTCAAGGTCGCCGCCGCCGCGCACCCGCCCAAGCCGGATCTCAGCGGCCTGAACATTACCGCCAAGACGGTAAAGATGTCGCCGACCTACGTGAGCGAGACCGTCAGCGGCAATCCCAAGTCCGGCAACCCGGCACTGGCCAACAGCGGAGCGACCGGCATTCCACATAAGGAACAGGTGCTGGTCCAGCATCGCACCGCCACAGTCGAGATTCCCATCTCTGCCGGCGTATCGACCCAGCCCGGCAACAAACAGGCTTTCTACCTGGCCGTCACCTGCGCCAGCCTGCCCGCGCCCGTGGGCGGAGAACGGGACTACGAAGTGCTGTTCGACGTGCCGCCGCTGCCGGTCAAGATTTCGCCGCCGGACAAGACGGTCAACCTGCTGGCGGGCAGCACCGCGTCGGTGCAATTGAGCGTCGCTGCAGCCGGCGCCAACACCCTGCTCGACATGGGCGCGGCCAGCGCCACGTACGAATCGGCCATACCGGGCGGCGGCGCCATGTCCGGGAAAGCGGACGTCAAGGTGACGTGGCCTTCCTATGAAAACAATGGCGGCAAGATCCAGATCCCCATCGGCGGCGGAAAAATCGAGACGAGCTTTTCCATCAGCGCCCCGGCCAGTGCCCAGGGCGGCGTGGTCAGCATTGCGCTGCCCTGGAGTGCCTATGACGGCAAATCAAAGGGCACCACCGTGGTCCAGATCAACCTGCTGCCGACTTCCATCCAATTGACCGGCAAACTTGGCTACGCCAAACTGAGCGGCAGCTATGTCTGGTCGCTCAATGCCGACGGCTATTCCTACTTCACCGGCTCGGTAACCGTTCCCTACACCGAAGTGCTGGCCCAGGACTACGCCTGCGGCATTGTGCTGTCCGCCACCAATGCCGGCGGCGCCCATGCGGGCGTGACCCATTCGGGCACGATGGGCGGCGCAATAGGCACGTTCTTCGGCGACGACAGCGACTCATGGAGCGACGTCAGCCGCTGGAACGGCGCGGGCGGCTGGATCAATTCGAACGATGCCGCAACCATCCTGGACGCCTGGGCCCAACTCTGCGAGGCATCGCGCACAGTGAGCGTGAATTATTCCCCCGATGCGCTCGATACCGTGATCGGCATCCTGACCGGCGCCACCGCGCTGGAATGCGTGTTCTTCGGGCTGTACGAAGCGGGGAAATGCGTCTGGACGGCTGCCGGCAGCGCCGATAGCGGCGGTGACGACGGCGGCGATGGTGATGACGATGACGACGGCGATGACGGCTACGCCAGCGGATCGCTGGCGTGTTCGTGAGGCCTGTCGTGAAACCGGTCGCAACAGGCCGGCGTGATATTGGTCTTGACGCTTATCGCGCCGCTTGGGCGATAGACGAATGAACGCAATGAGCGGGCAGGCTGCCAACGCGATGCATCACCGCGTTGGCAAAACCTGCCCCTTTTTCAACGAACGCATTCGCCCCACCCTGGCCGAGATAACGCCGTAGCCGGTTGCGGTCATGCGCTAAAATGCGGCATTGTGCTACGTTATCATTTTGTCCGTTGCTGGGCAATCTGGCGCAAGACAACTGTCGGCCAAAAGCTGTCATAGGAAGACAGAAGGAATCTGAGGTTACATTTGTAATTTAATTATTGCAGCATTCGTAAAAATATTGTCCCACGAGAAGAAGTCGCTCATGAAACCTTGGCTAGCTATTCTGGTCACGTTCGGACTGATACTTGGCTGCATAATGATTGCGGCCATTTCCGGTTACGACATTTCCATTGTTATGATTTTAGGCACGTCCCTTTGGGCTGCTATTGATTCTTCGAAAATCGAGCTGCGAAAATATCAATCTGGAATATCGTATGGGCCATTTGTGATATTTTTCGCAATCGCTTTCTTATGGATCGCTGGATTCCCATGGTACTTGATTGTACGTTATCGGATAAAAGTGGGAACGGCGACTCTGAAGAACGATTTGACGAAAGCCGTGCCTCAAGCAAATCAAAACTGATTTCAGCTCGTAGGGCGGATGAGCGAAGCGTTATCCGCCATATGTGATGAACTTGAGACCCCTTCCGGCGGAAGGCGCCTTCGGCTTTTCCGCTCTATGTGCTTTTTCCTAATGCGGAAGCACGCAACTTGGTGGCGAAGGAATATGGCGCGATTGAAGGCGGGAACCAAATACTGGCGCGCCTTGCAGGCTATGTAACCAAAATATAATCAAGGAGAAAATCATGCGGAAAATTGTCTCGTTCGTACATGTGTCACTGGATGGTTTTGTTGCCTCCACCGCTGAGGGTATGCATAGCCTGGGCTGGATAAGTTTGAGCGACGATTTGTTTGGATATGTGGAGCAGCGGGTTCAGCAAACCGACACCGCGTTATACGGGCGCGTCACCTATCAGATGATGGAGTCGTACTGGCCAACCGCTGCCGAGCAGCCCAACGCCAGTCCCCATGACCATGCGCATTCGCGCTGGTATAAAGCCGCCCGCAAAATTGTGTTGTCGAAAACCCTGTTGGAAAAAAATCACCCTGGTACCCAAATCATCAGTAACAACTTAAGCGATGAAATCAGCAAGCTCAAGCAGAGTGCTGGCAGCGAGATTTTAGTGTTTGGCAGCCCCTCCGCCACTCACGCGCTGATGGCGGAAAACCTCATCGACGAGTACTGGCTATTCATCAATCCGATTCTGCTGGGGCAGGGTATTCCGTTATTCAATAACATTCAGGACAGAACCGCACTCAAGCTGGTGAATAGTAAAACTTTCCCGTCGGGGGTTGTGTGCCTGGATTACGAGGTAAAACGAAATCAGTAATGCAAAGTTGTTATATTTCGTGGTGGTGATAACCGCAAAGAGAGTTGTGTCGCCGGCAGGGCAATGGGCGGCAATGCCGGCTTAATATGCAAACCGGCCGTAGACACTTTTTGGTCGACGGTCTGGTTAGGGTCGATATCGTCCCGTCGTGGTCGGTGAAAGCGGCCTGTCAATTGTGAAATTTTTGTTGCCGCCAATATCCCTCCGCCGATGACGGCTATGAGGGTGATGAGCCCGCTCGCGGAACGGTATGTTGGCCAAGTCGGCGACCGTTTTGTATCTGTAAGCAGTCGCATTTTATGGGGGAAATTCGGTCAGTGACTGGGAACGAGTAGAGCAGATAGGCTTGGCCCCATGATTCGTTTACAATCCAAGTCAAACTGTAAGTTGGCTTTATTGCATCGGGTTGCAACGAAATTATCGGCTCGGGCGCAACGATTCTCCTTATAACGATTGCCATCCGGCATTGCGCCGGTACAATGTGACTGACGCGGCAGTGCCGCACTCCCACGCGGCCACATCCCTTCTTTGACCATGTCCGCAACAGCGATCGAAAAACTCCATCGGCAATTTTTTACGTTGGCAGCGGCCTTGGTCGCGGTGCTACTGGTCGTCACGGCATTCGTGGCTTTCACGGTGCTGCAGAGCCGCCAGCGCTATTACGACACGGCCCAGGAGACCTCGCACAACCTCTGCGTGTCGCTGGAAAACTACCTCGATTCGTATTTCCGCGACGTCGATCTCACGCTGCAGCGCGCGACCGGCGAGTTCCGCGACCTGCACCAGCAGGACCGCTTCGATAAGGCGACGTTTTCCGCCTACCTGCGTACGCTCAAGGAGCGCGTGCCGTTGGCGCGTTCGATACGCGGCACGGACGCCGGGGGTAACGTCATCTATGGCGAAGACATCGACCCGGCCAACATCCAGAACCTGGCCGTGCGCGAGTTCTACCAGCGCGCGTTGACCGATCGCGACTTGGTGTTCGGCGTACCGATCATTTCGCGCATTTCCGGCGTTCCTGTGTTCCCGCTGATACGCGCCCTGACCCTGCCCGATGGCAGCTTCGGCGGTACGGCCTACGTGAACATGAACAGCGAGCTTCTGGCCAAGCTGTTTTCTTCGCTCAACGTGGGCGATGAGGGGATCATCACCCTGATCGACCAGCAAAAGCGCATCCTGCACCGTTTCCCGAATTCGCCCGCGCTAGTGATCGGCTCGCAGATCAGCCTCAATTCCAAGACCTCGGCCTTCATCGCCGCCAATGGCCAGCGCAGCTCTTACTTGTCAGTCAGTGCGCGCGACGGACGCGAACGCACGATCAATATCGAACGCGTGGGCGCCTACCCGATCTACGTGGTGGTGGGACTCGCATCGGAAGACTTTCTTGCGCCCTGGCATACCGAAGTCCATAACGCCGCGGCCTTCCTGGCCTGCCTGTATCTGCTGTCCGCGGCGATGCTTTACGGCGCACGCCGCGCATTCTGGCGCCAGGCCGAGGATTTGCGCTCCATCGAGCAAAAGGACTTGGCGCTGCGGGAATCCGTGGTGGCGGTGACCGCATCGGAGGCGCGCTGGCGCTCGCTGACCGAGGGCTTGCCGCAGATGGTCTGGACCGTGACGCCGGCCATGCGCTTCGACTTCCTGTCCAGCCAATGGGAAACTTATACTGGTTTGCCGCCCGAGGCATTGCTGAACGGCCCGGCCTGGACCGGGGTGATCCATCCCGAAGATCAGGAACGTATCGACACCGAGTGGCGCCGCACAATGGCGCAGAAAAGCCAGTTCCGCTGCGATTGCCGGCTGCGCAGGCACGACGGCGCATGGCGCGTGTTCGAGGCCTATGCCCTGCCCCAGCTCGACGTAAACGGCAAGGTCGTATGCTGGGTCGGCAGCAGCACCGACGTGACCGAGGAGCGTCAAGCCCATGCCGATCTGATGCAGGCCAAGGAGCAAGCCTTGCAGGCCGGACGCGCCAAATCCGAGTTCGTGGCCAACATGAGCCATGAAATACGCTCGCCGATGAACGCCGTACTCGGCATGCTGCAGCTGTTGCAGCAGACTCCAATGGATCTGCGCCAGCGCGACTATGCAGGCAAGGCCGAATCGGCGGCGCGTACGCTCCTGGGACTGCTGAACGACATCCTTGATTTTTCCAAGGTCGATGCCGGCAAGCTGGCGCTTGATCTGCACGCCTTCAGCTTCGACACCCTGCTGCGCGACCTGGCCGCCGTGGTCTCTGCCAACCTCGGCGGCAAGCCCGTCGAGGTGTTGTTCAATACCGACGCCACCCTGCCGCAGCGCGCCGTCGGCGATGCGTTGCGACTGCAACAGATCCTGCTGAACCTGATGGGCAATGCCGTCAAGTTCACCGAGCGCGGCGAGATCGAGCTGACGTTGCGCGTGAAGGCGCGCACGACCGCAGCGCTGCAAGTGGAATTCACCGTGCGCGACACCGGCATCGGCATTTCTCCCGAACAGCGCGAGCACATCTTCGAGGAATTCTCGCAAGCCGAAACCTCCACCGCGCGCCGCTACGGCGGCACCGGCCTCGGCCTGGCCATTACGCGGCGCCTGGTGGCCTTGATGGGCGGCACGCTGGAACTGGAGAGCGCACCGGGGCAAGGCAGCGTGTTCCACTTCGAACTCACGCTGCGCACGGTCGCCGATCTTCCCGAACCCGAGCACGAGAAGGCAGCACTGCGCCGGCTCGAATGCCTGGTGGTGGACGACAGCGCGGCCGCGCGCCAGATCCTGGCCGAACTGGCGGCCTCGTTCGGTTGGCGCGTCGATACCGCCGACAATGGCCTTGATGCCCTGGCCGAAGTGCGGCGGCGCGGTGCCGGGCGACCCTACGACGTGCTGTTCGTCGACTGGCAGATGCCAGACATCGACGGCTGGGAAACCTGCCGCCAGTTGCGCGCACTGCAAGCACCCGGCGCGCGCGCGCCCGTCATCATCATGGTCACGGCGCATGAGCGTGAGCTGCTGGCACTCCGCGAGGCCGAGATGGAACAGATTTCTCCGGACAGCGAGGCACCGCTGCTCGACGGCATCCTGCCCAAGCCATTCACGGCTTCCATGCTGTTCAATGCGGTTTCGGAAGCCAAGGCCGGCGGCGCGAGACCATCGCACAGCGTCCCGATGCCGGCTTTGCGCCGTTTGTCGGGCCTGCGCCTTTTGCTGGTAGAGGACAACCTGCTGAACCAGCAGGTGGCGTTCGAACTGCTCGGCAATGAAGGCGCCGTGGTGGAACTGGCCGATACCGGCCAAGCCGCGATCAACCGCATGGCGCAGCGCAACCTGCCGCGCCCGCACGCGATCCTGATGGATATCCAGATGCCTGGCATGGACGGCTACGCCACCACGCGCGCCATCCTCGCCATGCTCGGGGCGGCCGCACCGCCTATCATCGCCATGACCGCCAACGCCATGGCCAGTGACCGGGCAGCAGCAGCCGCGGCCGGCATGGCCGACCACATCGGCAAACCGTTCGACCTGCATCAACTGGTGGGCTTGATTTTGCATCATGCCAGCAATGACGAGCCTGCCGGGCCGGTACAGGCGGTGCAGGACAGAAATGGACAAGTGCCGGCGCCGATTTTGCCGCACGAAGAAGGCTTGATCGACAGCAGCGCCGCTCTCGAGAGGCTCGGCGGCCAGGCGTCGATCTACCTGCTCGCGCTGCATGGCTTCGTCGACGAGGCGCGCAAGCTGCGCTCAAGGCTGGAGTCCGCACTGGAACAGCAAGATATCAAGCAGGCGCAGCACGAACTGCACACGCTCAAGGGCCTGGCCGGCACCGTGGGTGCCGTCGCGCTTGCCGTCGACGCCGCCACCGCCGAGCAGGCCTATCGTGCGATTCGTGCGATGCCGGGAGAAGCCGATGCGGCACCGCCCGACTGGACGCTGGCAGAGCGCGTGGTGGGCAACATCGAACCGCACGTTGACGCGGTGGGGCGGGTGATCGCGCGGTTTGCTTGACACATTCGGTGCAGTACGCGACGCTTGCGTCCCATGAAGCCGAGAGGATTTTCCTCCCGGTCGCCGTGCAAATTTCCTTAGAGGCTATTGCGAAATTAGCGTGGCTAGGCGCGACGACGACAGTACGAATAGTGCGGCGAGGAGTTGCAACAACGCCACGGTAATTTCGCAACAGCCTCTTAGCGAGACCGGCCGCTTGGGCATCCAAAACAGTCATCCAGATAACCGTAAGCTTGCGCTGCGAACGGGAACGTCATCCTCATGGCGGCCATCGGCGTTCAAATACTTTGCGTTTTGAATAGCCGGTTCATGGCGTAATGCGCCCCGTCGCGACGCCGCTGCCAATTTCTGGTGGCAGGATTGGGATGCGAATAGCTTGCAGGGTTGAAACGCCAATCGGAATACGTTTTCCGTACCAGAAACAAAAAAGGACCGAGGCTTTCGCCTAGGTCCTTGATCTGTATTGAATCCTTTGGTGGGCGGTACTGGGATCGAACCAGTGACCCCTGCCGTGTGAAGGCGAAGCAAGCATTGTCGGGGACCTTAAAACCCGCGTCAATACTGGGGTATAGCTTACCATTTTTCTGATACAAATCAAACATTTACGCACATGTGCATGTAAATGATTTTTTTGCCTTTTAAAACCCTTCGAGTCAATACTTTAATAAAAAGTGGCAATAAATTGGCAATGAAATGCATTGAAACCACGGCGTTTTTTGTAAGCGTCCAAGGCCTCCACCTATCCAGCAGAGCTAGATTGCCGTAGACGCTCGCAAAGGCAGCAATTCATCAATCCGGCTGTTATTTGCGGTGCATGGCGTGGATCGGCATGGCAAGGTGATGATTAAGAAGACGTTGAGGCGGGAATAGATGATCGCGTTCTTTGCCAAACTCAGTTCCTGCGTCGCCATGGAAGCGTGCGGCAGCAGCCACTATTGGGCGCAGCGTTTGGCCGGGCTTGGGCACACCACCAAATTGATTGCGCCGCAGTTCGGCAAACCCTATGTCAAGGGCAACAAACACGATGCGGCCGACGCGGCTGCCATTTGCGAAGCGGCAAGTCGGCCCAGCATGCGGTTTGTGGCTGTGAAATCGCCGGAGTCGCAAGCTGTTCTGGGGCTGCATCGGGTGCGAGACGGTTTCATCAAGGCCCATACCGCCCAGGCAAACCAATTGCGCGGCTTGCTGGCGGAGTTTGGGCTGGTCGTGCCGCTGGGGTTGTCCAGGCTGTTCAAGGAGGTGAAAGGCATGATTGCTGACGATAGCAATGAAATGCCGCCGTTGATGCGGCACCTGGCGCAACGCTTGCTGTCGCACTTGCTGGAACTGGATCGGCAAGTGCAGGAAATCGACAACCAGGTACGCGATCTGTCACGGCAATCAAGTGTATGCCGGCGCTTGGAGCAAATTCCAGGAATCGGCCCGATAACGGCCACGGCGTTGGTCGCAACGATAGGGGAACAGATTCGCGAATTCAAGAACGGCCGGCAACTGGCAGCATTCCTTGGGTTGGTGCCCAAGCAACACTCCAGTGGTGGCAAAGAGCGATTGCAAGGAATCAGCAAGCGCGGCGACGGCTACTTGCGCCGGCTGTTGGTGCATGGCGCCCGAGCGGTGCTGCACCATACGACGAGCAAAATCGAACGCGCCGGCAGTTGGCTGGCGCAGTTGGCCGCGCGGCGCAATCCCAATGTCGCTTGCGTGGCGCAGGCCAACAAGACCGCCCGAATCGTATGGGCATTGATGTTTCATGAACGGGAATTCCGCGCTGATTTCTCTGCTAGCAGAGAAATCGGCGCGGCTTGATTAACCAAGTAGCAAAGCAGCACGTCAGCAGGTTGCGCAGGTAGAAGACAAGTGATGGAAAACAGGTAAGACCGGGACGGCAAAAAACCGCTAAGAACCGAGAGCCAAGAGCTCGCGAAACAAATAGGGCTGCCGTCAGCGAAATCCATGAGGGCCAATGGCTAAAGCCACGATCAAAGGCCGGATGTAAGTTCGCAATCTTTATCTTGTTTCTGTCAGGCGACTTATGCTTGCACAATGGCGGCGTCCATGTAAGTTCTTAGCTCGTTGGTTGGCTGATGTGGATTCAACAGCAGCCGCGCCCCACGCCAGATATTCGTTCTGCGACCGAACGGAAGACCCGCAAAGGAATCGACCGCCCGTCATATTTCAATTGTTGTTGCCAATTATTGCTTTGTACGATGTAGTATGGTCGGAATGCGTTCACGAGCGCCCGACTTGCCAGGACCAAATATTTAAACTCAGCCCTGCTGCGGTTCGTGTCAAAAATACTGAAGCCGCATCTTTACCTGCCGCCCATCGTTGAAGTAGGTGAATGTCTCTTTTTGGGGGACGCGATGAACAAGTTATTGCGCAAGATTCGCATTTCGGTTTCAGTTTCAGCATCCGCACTCATTACCTTGTTTGTTGGATTGGCTTTGACGGGGGCCCTATTCACGGAAGTGCGCCAAGTCGAATCAGCTCGTCAAAAAGTCCAGTTTCAGCAAAGTGCCACATTGCGTACCTCGACGGTCGTGACCGGATTGCAAGATGCAGTGGAGCAACTCGTTGTCCTTAACCAACTGTTTCGCAGTTTTGGCATTATTAGTCGGCAACAATTTCATACCTTCACTGAGCCGATACTGCAACGCTATCCAGAAATTCAAGCACTGAGTTTTCAGCGCCTTGTGATGCAAGCGGATCGGCGTAAATTCGAAACCGAGACAGGTAAGCGCTATCCGGATTTTACAGTGACGGAAATCGTTGACGGCAAGCGACAACCTGCCGCCATCCGAGACAGCTACAACATCGTCGACTATATCGAACCAACTATCGGCAACGAAGCCGCTATGGGTTTGGATACCGCATATAACGATGATCAGACGCTAGCCAGAAAGCGCTCGCGCGAAACCGGCAGACCAACATCAACCGGGTTGCTCTCGCTGGCTCAGGATAAAGGTTGGCATACCGGCTTTCTGGTTTTGGCACCGGTCTATTGGCAAGGCGCGCCGCTCGACAATGCCGCGATGCGCGTGCGGGCTGCAATCGGTGAGACCGCCGCGGTATTCCGCGTCGACCACCTGATTGGCACCATTCTTCATGCCCACGGTTTCGCCGATGAGAAAGGCATGATCATCAGTATTTACGCCGGGCCGAATGCCGACGCGAAAAACATGGCCTTTCGAGAGTCCGAGCTGCAGGAACCGGATGACGCCTTTCGACTTCCGCCAGGCTGGCTCTTTTACGACAATATGGAGCCGTTGGGCGAGACATTTACGTTGGCCGACAACCCATGGCATTTGGAAGTGACTCAGGCATCAACCTTGTTTACTGTTCACAATATGGGAGCGTTATACGTTTTGCTTGGGGGACTATTGTCAAGTCTGCTGGCTTCCGCTTACGTATACAGGTTGGTATTGCGGATCGTGACAATCGAACGCGAGACCAGGGAACGAGCAGCTTCGTTGCAATTCGCGAACCTGCGCTTGTCGGAAGATATCGCATCGCACATGCGCACCGAAAAATCCCTGCGCTTGCGCGAACGGGTGATTGAGGTATCCTCCAATGCCATCATCATTTGCAGCGCCGACGCGCCGGACTATCCGATTGAATACGTCAACCCGGCCTTCGAGCGTATCACGGGCTACCGTGCGGACGAGGTGGTTGGTCGTAGCCTGGAATCCTTGCAAGGCAGCAGCCAGGATCAACAAAATATCGAAGAAATCCGCTCCGCACTGCGCGATAAGCGTGAAGGCCACGCCCTTTTGCAAAATTATCGCAAGGACGGCACAAGCTACTGGAATGATTTATTCATTGCGCCAGTAATGGATGAGAAAGGCACCCTCAGTCATTTTGTGGTTGCCCAGTACGACATCACCGCAGTGATGCGGTATGAAGCGGAAATAGAATTTCAGGCGAAGCACGACATTCTGACGGGTTTGGCCAACCGCAATCTGTTGCGTGAACGTCTTACTGAAGCAATCGCCGGCGCCGAGCGCAACGGCAGACCGCTGTGGGTCGTGTTCGTCGACCTGGATCGATTCAAATTTATCAACGACACGCTCGGCCATGAAGCCGGCGACGTATTGCTGAAGGTGCTTGCCGGGCGACTGCAATCGGCTACGCATGAAGCCGACACGGTAGCCCGTCTTGGCGGTGACGAATTCGTGTTGGTATTGCCTGATCAAACCGAAGATGGCACCGGTCAAGTTGCACTGCAATCCATTATGGATTCGGTCGCGCAACCGCTTATGTTGCAGGATCACGAATTTTTTCTGACCTGCAGCATGGGCGTGGCAAGATACCCGGACGATGGCAATACCGCCGAAAGCTTGATCAAACTCGCCGATATTGCCATGTATCGCGCCAAGGAAATGGGACGAAATACATGCCAGTTCTACACTTCCGCCATGATAGAACGCTCTCTGGATCGATTGAGTATTGAGGCAGACTTGCGCCATGCGCTCGAACGAAGTGAATTCCAGCTTTACTATCAACCGCAAGTTTGCCTGAAGCATGGGCACATTGTCGGCATGGAAGTTCTGCTTCGCTGGGAGCATCCGACCCACGGTTTAATATCTCCGGCACGTTTCATCGGGCTGGCCGAAGAGATGGGATTGATCATTCCAATTGGCGCCTGGGTCATACGCACAGCTTGCATGCAAACCAAAGCCTGGCATTTGGCCGGCTATCCCGATCTGCGGGTCGCCGTCAACCTGTCTCCGCGTCAGTTCACGCAAAAGGCATTGGCGCAGTCTATCGCCGATGTATTGCAAGAGACTGGACTGGCGCCACGTTATCTGGAACTGGAGCTGACAGAAAGCATGGTCATGAATGACGTGGATAATGCGATCAAGATTCTGAGTACGTTGAAAGAACTCGGCACACATATTTCCATTGATGACTTTGGCACCGGGTATTCCAGTTTGTCTTACCTGCGCCGCTTCCCAATCGACGTACTGAAAATCGACCAGTCTTTTGTCAATGAATCGACCGTCGACGCCGATGCCGCTGCGATTGTTGTTGCGATCATTTCGCTGGCGCATAGTCTGCGTTTGCGCGTGATCGCTGAGGGTGTGGAAACAGAGGAGCAGCTTGGTTTCTTGCGTACGCAAGGGTGCGACGAGATGCAAGGCTATTTTTTCAGCCGCCCGATCGGCGCCGATGCGTTTGAAGCGCTTTTGCGACGGGAGGCAGGACAAAAACGAAAAATGGCGGCTGGATAGGCTTGTCACATTTTCGGTGACTACGCCCTGAATACGTTACGTAACAGATGTGGTTCCCAGTCGCAAAGTGGGCTACCAAGCCAACCCTGCTTGAAGACCTGTGAGCGCTAGCGAACGGAAAAAGATGAATGCGCGCGATAGGCTAGGGACCAAGCAGCGAATTGGCATAAAACCCGGTCGTTTTCGACAATCAACGCTATAAAAAAGACCATGCGCCTTTCAACTTTTATTCTCTCCAACCTCGAAGCCATACTCCAAGAATGGGAAGATTTTGCGGCAACATTGATTCCGGCCGGACAAAGCGTAGACAAAGCGTTATTGCGCGATCACCTTAAGATGATGCTTCAAACCATATCGACCGATCTTAAAACACCGGAGTCCGAGCATGACGAAATCGAAAAATCTCAAGGCCGCGACAATTCACCTCCGTCTGAAAAAACGGCAGCCACGACTCACGGCAAGGAACGTTTAGCGCTAGGCTTCACGTTGGATGCCGCCTTGGCTGAATATAGGTCGTTGCGTGCCAGCGTGACGCGGATGTGGCAAAAATCTCTGGTCGACCAGCCTTTTTCCGAAACCATTATCAGGGATCTCATCCGGTTTAACGAGGCAATCGATCAATCCATCAACGAATCAGTCACGAGCTACTCGTTCGAAAAAGAGCAGCAGATGCGCGTATTCGATACGATCTTATCGTCCCTGCCCGATATCAGCTTTACCCTCACTTTGGATGGGCGATTTTCATATGTCAACAAGGCGCTGATTGAATTGTTTGCCATGTCGGCCGCTGATCTGCTCGGCAAGAATTTCGTGGATCTTGGATTGGCAAACGGCCTCGATCTGCAACGACAGATCTCCCAGGTCATTCGTACCAAGAAGCAAATTAGAGGTGAAATGTCGTACACCGATCCCAATGAACGCTGGGGATACTACGCTTACGTACTTGTGCCCGCCCTCGGGGAGGATGGGTTGGTCGAAGCCGTCGCAGGTACCGCGCACGATATTACCGAGCGCAAAAAAATGGACGACAAAAATTGGCAAAAGGCGAATTACGATCAACTTACCGGATTGCCTAACCGGCGATTGTTCCTCGATCGCCTGGAGCAAGAAGTCAAACACGCAGGGCGTATCGGCGCCCGCACGGCATTGCTGTTTATCGACCTTGATCATTTTAAGGAAGCAAACGATGAATATGGTCACGACACCGGGGACCAACTCCTGCGGCTTGTGACAGACCGACTTCGTTCGTGCGTTCGCGAAACAGATACGGTTGCACGCCTGGGTGGCGATGAATTCACTATTATTTTGCAGGATTTGTCGGATACCAAATATGTTGAACTTGTCGTCGAAAAGATTCTGTCCGAGTTGGCAAGTCCATTCCACATTTTCGATCACGTTATTCGCGTTTCGGCAAGCATTGGCATTTCACTTTGCCCGCAAGATGGAAGCACCCACGAAGCCCTAATAAAAAACGCGGATCAAGCAATGTATATGGCAAAAAATGCCGGGCGCAATCAGTTTCGTTTTTTCTCCCCTGAGCATACGCAGGCCGTCATTCCGCTTAGTCGATATGACGGTAGCGAGTCGCGCTAAGCGGATATAAGCGCACAGCTGCGCGATGCTTCCCGCCGTCGCACCTCCGCCGACCTGCCGTAGCGCTCCCTCCCGATTGTCATACTTCGTCCAGCGGGAGCCGAAACATCTTCCATTTTGAATGGCCGTTCCCACTCAGAAAATTGCATTAAGGAATTATTTTTTCTTGTCTGTGCGCTGGCGTACTGTGCCTTCATACAAGTCATGCCATGCTTTTCGGCCAGAAATGCCTGAATTTCAACGGTGTTATTCGTCCCGAGCGTATTTGAACAAGTTTGATGTCGATTTTTTTGAAGATCGATCGCGCCTTCGCGCGCAACCTCCAAGTCGAGTCGGATGACCACGCTCTGTGCGAAGCCCTCATCGCAAAGGCGCACAAGCTTGGGCTGCGAGTAATTACGGAAGGCGTTGAAGCTGTCAGTCAGCGCGATTTCCTGATGAATGCGGGGTGCGATCTCGCACAAGGGTTTTTATATGCGGAGCCCTTGCGTGCAGAGCAGTTCGAAACAATATTTTTGGAAAGGTAGTCAATGCCAAACGAATCAAAAGATCAAGGCCCCGACCCGAGACAAAATTTCATTCTCGCCGCACTCCCCAAAAAAGACTACGAACGTTTACTGCCGGATTTGCAGTTTGTCGACATGCCTTTAGGGTGGACCTTATCCGAGTCGGGCGATCATGTGAACTACCTTCACTTTCCGGTTTCAGGCATCGTGTCGCTGATTTACGTACTGGAGGATGGGTCATCCAGTGAAGTTGCCTTGGTAGGCAACGAAGGGTTGGTTGGCGTATCCATCTTCATGGGTGGAGAAAGCATGCCGAGCAGCACGGAGGTGCAATGTGCCGGTGCCGCCTACCGTCTCAGCCGAAAGGTTATGAAACAGGAGTTTTCTCTCGGCGGGAAGTTGCAGCATCTGGCACTTCTGTATACGCAGGCGTTGATTTCGCAGACGTCACAGACTGCGGTATGCAATCAACATCACTCCCTCGAACAAAGGCTCTGCCGTTGGCTGCTGATGAGTCTGGATCGATTGCATGACACCGAAGTCTCGATTACGCAGGAGATGATCTCGAATCTGCTCGGTGTGCGCAGGGAGAGCATTACCACAACGGTAGGCCAGCTTCAGCGAGATGGAATCGTCGAGCAAACGCGCGGCCTGCTCACAATTTTAGACCGATCCAGCATCGAGCAGCGCGCATGTGAATGCTATTCGATGGTGCAAGAGGAATACAGCCGCTTGTTACCATTTGCCACTATATCTGCTCCTGAGTCGGGCAAGTAATGCGGAATACCTGCTGTCGATGCATGTAATGCCGGTATTTCCTGATATTTTCCGTAGCGCATATCTATTGTGTCCAAGTTAAGCCAGTGCCGTTGGGATTGCCATTGCAAATAAATGTAAATAACGCTAGGTCATTTCAATTTAATGGCGTATATTACAACTTGTACTTGCATCAAGTCGTTTTATTGTCGGCCCCAATTCCGCATGGCTGTTTCTTCAAAGTCGTTCTGTTTGTTCCCTCAGTTTTATCTCTTGGTTTCAAGTGCCTTTCGGGCATATCGCCTATGATTTAAATTAAAGGAAACAACATGAGCAATCAAACCGGTATTGTTAAATGGTTCAACGACGCCAAGGGCTTCGGCTTCATCACGCCAGACGCAGGCGGACCGGATCTGTTTGCCCACTTTCAGGACATCCAATCGTCAGGATTCAAGAGCTTGTCGGAAAACCAGCGCGTTTCCTTCACGCGCACCGCTGGCGCAAAAGGCGACAAGGCCTGCAGCATCCAGGTTCTCGCGTAATCAAAAACGATAGACAACTTCCCATTCGAGTGCAGATGATTTTCATTGCCACTGGGCGGCTAGGCGGTATATCCGTGGATCGGCACTTTGCAGATAGCAAGGGTCGAAGAAAATAGCTGAGGGAAAACGTCAATCAGCAATGACCTTGCTTTGAGGGGTTAGTCGCAACACTACCTACTCACTTGCGCAGGTCAATTCTTACCGGCTTCGGGCACTTCACAGATAGTGAAGGTTCGAGGAAGATGGTACAGTTGACCGGTGATTTCGTCACCAGCGTGGGAATGATCGCAAAATGCCTTCTCCCACGCGCGCAAGCAATTCCGAGCGATCCGGTGCAAGCAGTGAGCGTGTGCCGGATCGGGCGGCTTGAAGTAATAAGCAAATATGAGAAGCCCGCCATTGGTGGGCTTTTTGCATGCGGCGCCCAGCAGCCGCACCATTTCGCTCTTGAATACTCTTCCGTAAGCCGATCACAGCGACTGCGACGACGCAGGACTTCAAGCAGGGAAAGAATGGCCATACAGACACCGACTTTGATCAGTCAGGTGGACAATAAGCCGGATAGCTACCCGATAAGAATGGAGCATTGAGCATGGAAAGAATGGATCTTTGTGACGCAAGCGATGCTGTTTCCAGCATGCACGCGTTACGTGTGGAACTGACCGAAGACTTGGATGATATAGAAAATCGCATGCATGAACTCGCGCAATCGTCCATGGCAACTTCAGATAGCGGCAACAATGAAATGCAGGTGTACTGGGTGGCCCGGGCTGCGTTATATAGTGGCTTGGCCAGTATCAATGAAGTACTGGGATGGGTGCGGTTGATGGCTGCAAAAAATAGTGACGGCAACGTGGCCGAGGTAGTGAAAACGCTGCCAACTGTTGCGGTGTTTTCAATCCACTAAATTTACGAAACAGGTTGGCTCTTACCGAGCCGAGGAGCAAAATCATGAGTAAAAATCAGGACGCAAAAAAAGCAACCAAGAAAGAACCCGCCAAGACCATGAAAGAAAAGAAGGCTGCGAAGAAAGTAAAGAAGGAAGAAAAGAAGCGCCAGCAGTAAATTTCCTGGGTCAATGCCCCAGGCAGGAATGCAATTCACGGCAAGCGTAACAACTGCGGCGCTACCAATTTTGCCGCCCGCTATCAGGAATTAACAACTGCCAGCGAAGCCAATACTCGCCGGCTCATCCCGACAGCGCGTCGTTCGCTCGCCGCCTGGAAATGGCCGGCAACCGGTTAGAAACTACGTTCCAAACTGGTACTTCGACGGGTAGCCATGTGCAAGTGCCTGCGCATAGCTCCGAGAACCTTGCGTGGGTCTTCCGATCCATACGGTGGAGAGGGGGCAGCGATTGTGCACGTCAGGTCATTGACACTGGATGATACTGCGCCGGATCATCCCTTCCTGACTCCGAAGAACAGTAGCAAGCCCCCAACAATGATTGCACCAGCTCCCAGCCATACCGGAACATTGACAACCTGTTTTTCATTGACCGAAACCTGGAGAGGGCCGAGTTTCACCTCGTCGGTTTGCTTCGTGTAACTGAAGCCGCCATAAAGTAAACCCAGTACGCCTGCGACGATCAGTATGATTGCAAAGAATTTCAGCGAAGCCATTTTTCCTACTCCAGAAGTTTGATGGTTTATGACCTGCCCGTCCGTTCGACTTCTCACCTTGCGGTTGGAAATGCGGGGCCATTGCGAGAATATGTTCCCCGATAGCTAAGGTCATTTTTACACGCCGGGAATTGGCCTCGTATCGCTCATCACTGGGCGCTTGACCCTCGAAACAGACATCGCGCACAATGTGTCTCAATGCTCTCGGGCAACGAGCATACTCTCTGGACGGTAGTGATGCTCCGTAGCGCCGCTGATTGTCGAGCGGGGCAGGAACCTGGGTAGGTTCGCCATGACGCAAGCCATGAAGGATGGCCTGATGTAGCGCTTCCCGGAGACCATTCCCTCGACGGCGCGCAATGCGACCGATTGCGCCGATTGAATTTTTGTGGCGTCGTCGGTCCCCATACCCATCTCCGTTTGCGTGGGCCCCGGGCAAAGCACGGACACGGTAATGCCATGGTGCGCCAACTCTTCGGCCAGCCCCTCCGCAAACAAAAGATCAAATCCCTTAGTTGCCGCGTAAGTCGTCACATAGGGTGCCGGGGCAAGGGTTGTGGTGGCGACGATCAGGATCTGGCCGGCGCGACGCTCGACCATGCCCGCCGCAAACAGATGGGTCAAGTGCAGCACGGATTGGCAATTGAGGCGAATCATCGCCAGTTGATCTTGCAAATCGCTGCGCCAGAATTCGCCGTAGCTCATGATGCCGGCATTGTTGACGAGCACACCGATGTCTATTCCGTTCTCCCGTGTGAAGCGATACACCGCGTCCGGCGCGTCAGGCTCGGTCAAGTCGGCGACCACGACATGGGCGTCAATGCCGTGTGCCTCACGTAAGGTCGAGGCGAGCGCCTCCAGCCTGTCGGCACGGCGCGCCACCAGGACCAGGTTCAAGCCACGAGCCGCCAGTTCAGCGGCAAGTGCCTTGCCGATACCTGAACTTGCGCCGGTCACCAAAGCCCAACGGCCGGGCGAAATCGAGCTAGTTGCGCGGAGAGTTTGCTTTTTTATCATGTTGACCTCTTGAGGGGGTGATAGGAATAAATATACCCATTGGTATAATATACCATCAAGTATATTTGTTGTACAATCTTTTTATGAAAAAAACTTCACCTCCAGGCACAAAACGCGAGCGGACGAGGGCGGCCTTGATTGAGGCTGCCCTTGCGATCGTCGAAGAGAAAGGTTTTGTCGCAGCCACACTCGATGAGGTCGCGACACGCGCCGGCATGACCAAGGGCGCGATTTATTCCAACTTCGGTTGCAAGGCCGATTTGATGCTGGCTGTCGCGCGATCTCGTTCGGTTGCGTTCGCGCCCGATTACGCTCCCGGCGCGTCCCTCGAGGCCCATCTCACCCAGGTGGCGCAAGCGATCGCAGCCATGCTGCCTGCAATTCAAAAAGCAGCCCGACTGCGCGCCGATTTCCAGGTCTTTCTTCAGGGCGAGCCTGAATTGCGCGCCAAGATGGCTGAGGAAATGACGAAGGAATTGGAAGCGTTGATTGGTCTGGTGGATTCACGCCACGGCGACGAGTTGCGCATCTCCGCGACGCAGTTTGTCGTGACCGCACAGGCGCTTGCTGTGGGATTGGCGCATCAATCCATGCAGACGCCGGAACTGGTCACGGAATCGATTATCCTGAGTGCATTCCAGACGCTGGCAATCGGCGCAAAGCGAGCTACTTGATCTGATTTTCGGAGACGCAATGTATTACTTCTCGGTCGCGGCACTCATGTTGGTTCTCCCGCTGTTGTCCATCGGCGTAGCGGCCTGGACTGACCACGCCATTTTGAACGTCTCGCTGGTTGCGAAATGGTTTGTCTTTTGGGCAGTCGGTGTTCGTTTATTGCTGGCAGGCTTGAGGCAAATCACGAAACCGCAATATACGGCACAGACTATCCTTGGACTGAAAGGCGACGAGGTGCAGCTGGTCGTGCGAGAACTTGGGTTCGCCAATGTGGCGTTCGGAACAATCGGAACGCTCAGTATCTTCAATGTTTCCTGGACAATGCCGGCCGCCTTGGCCGGCGGCATCTTTTACGGGCTGGCGGGAATCAACCACACGATGCAAGGCGGACGAAATCGGCTGGAGAACACTGCAATGGTGAGCGACTTGATGGCGGCGCTATTGCTACTTGCCTTTTGTTGCTGTCGATGCATAACAACTGGACGGATTGATTGAGATGACGACATGAGATGAAGTAGTTTCGACTTGATCTGACAATAAGCCTTGCCAAAGGGTGGGGTTACCCGGTTTGATAGAGGTGCGAATCTTTATTAAACCAGCGCGCAAGCGCCAAGGAGTAACCCCATGAGTAGTGTCCAGCTCCACCGGAAGCAACGGCAAGGCGGTGGTGGTTGGAGCGGGCGAGTTCTGCGACGAAATCCATACGCCAAGTTTACCATTGCGTTCTTGTCTGCACACATGGATTTGCCACATTGGCCAGCAATGTTTGCGTGGCGTCACACACGCCATGTCGCTTGCGGTATGGCTGTGAGCCGGCGCCAATCCACGCCTGTCGTCAGCCATTGCCAATCGGCCTGATTCATGGGGAAGATGGTGTCCTCGGCGTGCGGCCAGGTGAAGCGGCCTTTATGCAGACGACGCACGCACAGCCACACGCCGGTGTCGTCCCATATCAGCAGTTTGATGCGGTTGCCGGCACGGTTGCGGAATGCGTAGCTGATCACACCGCAGAAGTCCTGAAGCGATTTAACGAGCTTATACACGCGCGCGACCGATATTGAAGCATCGAGGGAACAGGCAGGGTTTTACAGTGCCCGCAACTCAGTCGCGACGCACCAACAAGAGGTGGCCCCACATCCAGATTAATGTACGGCTGGCCTAGCGGCCTAGCTGTCGAAAAATACTGCAATGTGATGTCTGTGAGAATGACATCAATCGGACATGCAAGACACGGCACGTCAACCTGTGAAATTTACGAGGTGACAGAATTCTAAGAGTCGGATAAATTAAATACAAGAACTTCAAAATTGACAGAAAGACGGTGGAAAAAATTACCTAGTTGCACAGCACGGCGCCGAACTACCCCACTCTCATTTCGCAATTCTTCCTGTTTTCATGGCAGGGGGTGGATGCGGTTGACACTGAATCGCCCCCAGCAGGCAATGAGGAACCTTTTTGAGTCTCCAAGAGAGAATGCGCAGCCACTTTATCAACCTCCTGTTCAAGCAGCACCAGATAGATTGAGAAATCACTCCATTCACCTGGCGGCAAGCGGCGCATCCATGGACAAGATTGTCCCGAAGCGCCGGAGCAAGCACTATCTCGCTGCTGCGATCATTTTGGCGAGCGCCCTTGCTGGGGCTTATCTGGTATTACACGACCTGCCTCACGGGCTGCGGGTCGCTCCCGCCGACGTGCGCATCGTCAGTGTCGGGAAAGGCCTGTTCCAGGACAAGATCATCGTACGAGCCAGCGCCGCGCCGCTGCATTCTATTCTTCTCGATTCCGTTGAAGCCGGCCATGTCGAAGAAATCGACGTGCGCGACGGTGCGATGGTCAGCAAAGGCCAACTGCTGTTCCGCCTGTCCAATCCCCAGCGCAATATCGAGCTCCTGGCACGGCAGGCGGAGCACGCGCAACAAGTCTCGAACCTTTCCAATTTGCGCGTGATGCAGGAGGCCAGCCGCACCGAACATCAAAGGCGGCTGTCGGAACTGCGCTTCTCCCTGAGTCAGGCCGAAAAGAAGCACGCCCGCAACGTGCAGATGGCCAAGGACGGCTTCATTTCGCCTGCCGCACTCGACGAATCGGCCGACTTGCTCCTGCAGCAGCAGCGTGCTTTGAAAGATGAAGTGGAGAACGGGGAAAAAGATGCAGTGGTCCGCGAAAACGCTCAGGCACAAATGGAAACGGCAATCAATGGACTCCAGTCCGGCTTGAAACTGGTGCAGGCCACGGTCGATGCGTTGTCCGTCCATGCGCCCGCATCCGGGCGGCTGACAGGCTTCAGCCTGCAGGTCGGGCAAGCCGTCAAAGCAGATGATCATATCGGGCGGATCGATGATCCCTCGGAATTCAAGCTGGCGGCAATGGTCGACGAGTTTTACCTGAGCCGCATCCAGGCAGGCCAGCGCGCGACCGTGCGCCACGATGAGCAAAACTATGACGTCGAAGTCAGCACTGTGTATCCGCAGATCAGAAACGGCCAATTTGCCATCGAGATGGTGTTCCGGAATGGCCATCCCAAGACTATCAATCCCGGCCTCAGCATGGACGCCCAAATCACGCTGGGCGAACCAAGCAATGCCCTGCTTCTGCCCAACGGCACCTTCATCAACGACAGCGCCGGTGCGTGGGTCTATGTGGTCGATGCGGACGGCAGGTCGGTCGAAAAGCGCGCCGTCAAGATAGGGCGACGCAACAATAGCCAGCTCGAAATCCTATCCGGGCTCAATGCCGGCGACAAGGTGATTGTTTCTAGTTATGCCGCGTTCGGATCATCACCACGGCTGCAACTGGCCGACTAAAACCAAATCAGGGAATCAGCATGATCAAACTCTCGCGTGTCAGCAAGGTGCACCAGGCCGGAGAAGTGCAGACCACCGCGCTCGATAGCATCGACCTGGACATCAAGGCAGGCGAATATGTTTCCATCACCGGCCCCTCCGGTTGCGGCAAATCGACCTTGCTCAACATCCTGGGCCTGCTCGACGTGCCGAATCAGGGAGAGTACTGGATCGACGGGCAAAACGTCGCTGGCTGGAGCGAAAGCAGATTGAACAACATGCGTCGCGGCCGCATCGGCTTCATCTTCCAAAGCTTCAACTTGATTGAAGAGTTGACGGTCTTTGAAAATATCGAATTGGCCCTCGAATATACCGACATGCCGACCGTCGAGCGACGTCAGCACGTCGGCGCCATGCTAGAGAAGCTGGGTATTGCGCACCGCGCCGACCACAAGCCGTCCCAACTGTCCGGCGGACAGCAACAGCGGGTCGCCATCGCCCGGGCACTGGTAGCCCGGCCGACGATGCTGTTGGCTGACGAACCAACCGGGAACCTTGATAGCGCCCATGGCGACGACGTGATGCAGTTGCTCAAGACCATCAACCAGGAAGGCACGACCGTTGTCATGGTGACCCACTCTGCGGCCCACGCAGCGCAGGCTTCGCGGGCATTGCATCTGCTCGACGGGCGCATCGTCAACGACGCGAAGATGGCCGTCGCCTAGCTCCACTCAGGTCAGTTCGATTTCCAATAATTTTAACTGGGGCGCTGACGGCGCCCGGGAGAAAGTCATGAGACTGCGCGATTTTCTTGTCGGCTGGCGGTTCCTGAAAAAAGAACCCGGATACTCGTCCGTGGTGGTGTTCGGCTTGAGCATCGGCTTCGCCGTATCCTTCCTGCTGCTGGGCTACGTCCGCTATTGCCTGAGTTACGACAGCGACGTACCGCAATCGGGCCAGATCTATCTGGTTGAAAACAAGTTCAATCTGGTCAGCAAGGCCGCCTGGTACGAGCTGACGCCCCTGCCCTATCTCGAAGTAGCCCGGCAAAGTGGCTTGATCGCGTCCGGGACGCCGGTCAAAACCACGGCGCAGTCCCCCGTCAAGGTTGACAACCACATTGTGCCAGTCGATCTGGTGGGCGTTTCCTCGGACTTCCAGCCCATGTTCGGCCTGCACGCGGTGGAAGGTGACCTCGATGATGCGCTGTCGCGTCCGGATCGGATTGCCGTCACGGAAAGCACCGCGCGCAGGTTGTTTGGCGAACCACGTGCCGTCGGCAAAAGTGTTCAGATCAACGAACAATCCTTCCTCATCGGTGCAGTGCTGGCCGACCCGCCCGCCAACAGCACGCTCCAATACCAGGCCCTTACGGCGCTGGAGAGCAAAGCCATCTGGAGCGAGGACGAGCGGAAATTCATGACCGGTGCTTGGGCCAATATCGGCGCGAAGGTCTACGTCAAACTTAAGCCTGGCGTGCCCGCAGCATCACTGGTCCAGATATTGCAGGATGCCGCCGACCACTCCCCCTTTAGCAAGGAACTTCCGCCTGAAGTCCTGCAGGGGCTGGGACAGAAAAACATCATGGACATTCGCCTCGTGGCGCTGCCCGACCTCTACTTCGACGATGCAACAGCCAAGTCGCCCGGCAGCACCCGGCATGGCGACCGACGCATGGTATTCGGGCTAGCCGGCATTGCGTTCCTCATCCTGCTGCTTGCGTCGATGAATTACGTCAACCTCGCCACCCTGCGCACGCTAGGTCGGCAGCGTGAAATTGCCGTCAGAAAAGTGCTAGGCGCCTCGATAGGCAGGCTGATGTCGCAATTCATTGCTGAATCCTTGCTGGTTGCCTTCGTTGCCGCAGGCATGGGGCTGCTAATTGCGTGCCTGTTGCTGCCTTTGTTTTCTGAGCTGGCAGATCGTAAGATCGAACACGTATTCACACCCGTGACGCTGCTGTTCGCCCTGGCGCTCACTCTGTTTGTCGGCGCGGCCTCCGGTGCCTACCCGGCATGGGTCGCCGTGCGGGTCCGTCCGCCCAACACGCTGGCGGGGCGCGGCAGCAGTGAAACCATTGGAGGACTCTGGTTGCGTCGGATACTTTCCATCCTGCAATTCTCCACCTCGATAGCCTTGACCGGTGTGACCCTCGCGATTGCCTGGCAGACCCAATTTGCCAGCCAGATCAATCCGGGTTTCAACCCTGGCCCGCTGCTCGTGCTGGAACTACCGACCTCGGCCAAGAAGCCGGCCGGCAGAGGCCTTGCCGACGCCCTGTCGAGAGTCCCCGGCACAACGGGCGTGGCCGTCTCGAATGACCCCGTAGGCCGTCAATTCATCGGCAGAACTTCGGACTTGGTGCGCTCCGACGGCATCCGTGGCAGCGTGGTCTGGCGCGCGGTCAGCGCCAATTTCTTCGGTGTATTCGAAGTCAAGCCGGTCGCCGGACGCCTGTTCGACCCCGGGATCGACAACGATGACAGGAGCACGGAGGAAATCAGGGCCACCAGAGATAGGAACGTCGTCCTCAATATCGCGGCGGTGCATGCCTTGGGCTATGCGACGCCGGAAGACGCCGTCGGGCAACTCGTCGCCAGCGGCGAAGGCGATGCAAGAAAGGTGGTCCATGTCGTCGGCGTTGCGCCCGACATCCGCCAGGAGACTGCGCATGAGCATCCCCAGCCGATTGCTTACTTTCCCGACAAGGACGCCAGCGTGCTGACGGTCCGCACCAATGGCGACATGGCCGCGCTCGAAAGTGCCGCCAGCGCCCTGGCACAGCAAGCCTTCCCCAATGATGTCATCAC
>FSXF01000012.1_pt1 | contig 35244 bp, 41 predicted proteins | sample 1638161 | NCBI WGS metagenome assembly FSXF01 (sample SAMEA3914788, study PRJEB12502) | metagenome | biome: forest; material: soil | place: Canada | collected 2011-07-03 | depth 0.1 m
ACGTCGGTGAAGGAGCTTCAGCTCATCAAACGAATATTGAATATAGCCAAGCGTGAATGGGATATCTATATTCCCGAAAACCCGGTCGGCAATATTCGACTTCCGCGCGTCAACAACGCTCGCACCCGTAGATTGCAATCCATCGAGGAGCAATACCTGATGGCTGCGTTGGAGCCCGTGCAGCGCGAAGACAATGGGACCTTTGGCGACGGCGCTCGCAATTTCTGGGCGCGGCCAGCGATTTGCCTCGCCATCGCGACCGCAATGCGGCGCGGCGAAATCCTGGGTTTAAGGTGGAAATATGTGGACCTTCATCGGCGAGTTGCGAGATTGCCAGTCACAAAAAACGGTGATCCACGAGATGTACCGTTGTCCTCGGAGGCCATTGCCATTCTTAAAGCATTGCCGCAATCGCTGGATGGTCGGGTTTTTCCTATTTCGCCTGAGAGTCTCAAAAAATGCTGGCAACGTGCAATCACAAGAGCGAAAGATGCTTATTGCAATGACTGCGCAAATGCGAACCAACGTCCTGACGACGAGTTCTTGGTAGATTTTCGATTCCATGATTTGCGGCATGAAGCGACCACGCGAATGGCAGACCGGATACGGAACCCGCTCGAACTCGCCCGGATTACCGGGCATCGAGATCTGAAGATGCTGCTCCGCTATTACAACGTCAGCGCAGAAGAGCCGGCACAAAAACTCGGCTAGCGGCTTCAGGTTCGGCGATTTTCCACTCTTTAAATTTGGAATTTACATGAGCGACTACTTTGATCGTGAGGCAGGGCTACGCGCGCTTGCGGTGTTCAAGCCGGCGAATTTTGATATGAGCCCTTATGCAAGCGAATTGCGGAAAATCATGGAAGATTTGTCGATCATTGGCGGCAAAGAGACCGTGCAGAGTTGCTTGGACTATTTTGCGAATCCGGCCGCACGCGGCGCTTCTACGATCCAATCCTATGTCAGCTGCTTGCGGACCCAGGAAAAGTACAACCGTGACTTCATTTTGTACGAAAATTCGCGAAGCTATCAAGTCCATCGTGCTGCTCTCGTTTATCAGGCAAATACCTTGCTCTACACGGCGCTTTTTAACGGGTGCCGTTACCTGCGAGGCGAACTGAAGCCAGCGTCGGATTCCGAGGTTACACAAATTGCTGAATCTATTGAAGGGCCAATTTGCGAATTGCAATCAATTCGTAGCTCGACTCCGCGCCGCACCATCAGGCACTCGAAGGGCAAGGATTCTTTACTACTCCGTCAGCTGCCGATCGGTTGGCATAACGAGTTGTTGACTGCAATCGCGTCGGATCCGACGTATGGGCCGGCCGTCGCCATCTTGTGCCTGACCGGTGCGCGGCCTTCGGAATTTGGTGGGCAAGGGATCTTTGTCACGAGAGATGAAGCGGGGCGCCTGCTTTTACGTATCAACGGAAAGAAGGTTCGTGCCGGTGCGGGTCAGCCCTGGCGGCGCGCCAGAATTCCTAGTCGCGACAACCCCGCTGCTCAGTATTTGCACCACTTGATTGAAGCATCGGGCCGGAAAGGTGTCTATGTGAAATTGCGCTCCGTCGATCTTCTTAGCCGCCGTATCACCGAAACCGCTTATCGATTGTGGCCGAATTTATGGCAAAACGTGTCTGCAACTACGTTTCGTAAAATGGTGGCGAGCGAAATGAAAGCGGCTGGTTGGCCTAAGCACCAGATCGCGTTGCTGCTTGGTCATATTAATACTCGCACTCAGGCTTGGTATGGCAGCTCAGTGTTCGGCTCCGGCGCAGACTTTTGGGTTGACCAAGTGACGGCACCGCGGGTCGTGAAAATGAGTAGCGAAGAGTGGAAGGCCGTAGCCGAAGGGGTTGCTAGAGTAAACAAAATTCGCAATTCCCAGCGGTAACATAACTATTTCATCACGACTGGTCGTAGCTCGCGGATTGGTCCTCCGTATCTTGGAAAACGTTGGTACCCATTCAAATGGCGGCAAGTGAACGAAAGTTCCTGCCGCTTTGTTTTTTGGGGCACCCCTGATTCCGTCCGATAGAGACTCTTTTCGACGGCGCAGGTTGGCCGGTTAAACACACGATTTAATTCAATTCGGTAACGCTACAGCACCTTCTTATCTGTCATTACATTGCGCAGGTCCACAGTCATCGGATCGTGCACCACCTTCATTGTGGCTGGATGTCTGTCCAATCCTGTTCGCTTCTAATCCAAATTTTTGGTACGAACTGGAGCAAGATAGGGACGTCCTGGCTGCTAAATGGCTCACCTTCTTGCGACGAAGTTTGTTCCTTCCCCGCTGGCTGAATCGATCAGACTGAACCCGATCGCCTACAAAAAGAGCGTTCTTGTTGGCAAAAACGCGGTTCGTTTCACGAACCGCACATTATCCGACCTGCTTATTCGACTGGCTTATCTTATTCCTGTCTGATAATGTGGATTTTGCCAACAAAAATTACCTGCTGGTAAGGAACAATTTTCTTTAAGGGCAGTGTCGAATATGCCCCGTCGCTGGCGGCAGGCCTGCATGGATCTCGTAGTCCTCGAAGACGATGGACAGCGCAAGTTGATGGTTCGCACGGACTTCGGCAGTTTAGACCGAGAAGCGGAAAGGCGTTAGGAAATTTGCCCGCTAAGCCTGATGAGGCAATCGCGCGTGCGGCCCTAGTGTCCTGAGTCATTAATTCGGGCACAAAATCGTCCAACCGATTCGATGATTTGATCGGCAGTCTTGTGCCAGACGAAAGGAGTCGGATCGGCGTTATACAAGTCGAGGTAATTGCGGATTGCACCTTCTAGTTCGACCGTGCTGCGATGCGAGCCACGCTTGATTTGCCGCTCCGTGAGCAACGCGAACCAGCGTTCCACCAAGTTGAGCCACGAACTGGAAGTCGGCGTGAAGTGCAGGCGGAAGCGCGGATGACGCGCAAACCAGTTACGCACCGAGGGGGTCTTATGCGTGCCGTAGTTATCCATCACCAGATGAATGTCGAGTTCCGGCGGCACGGTGTCCTCGATGGTGCGCAGAAACTTCAGGAATTCGGTGGTCCGATGACGACGGTGCAATTCTCCAATGACATGACCCGTTGCCAAATCCAGTGCGGCAAACAACGTCGTCGTGCCATGCCGGACGTAGTCATGACTACGCCTCTCGGCCACGCCAAACGTCAGCGGCAACATGGGCTGTGTGCGGTCCAACGCCTGGATTTGCGATTTCTCATCGACGCACAGGACGACGGCGCGGGTCGGTGGCGCCAGGTACAATCCGACGATATCGCGCACCTTGTCAATAAACAGCGGATCAGTGGACAGCTTGAAGGTTTCCTGCCGATGCGGTTGCAAACCGAAGGCACGCCAGATGCGACTGACCGCCGTTTGGTTGACTTGAGCGGCCTTGGCCATTTGGCGCGTACTCCAATGCGTGGCATCGTCCGGTTTGCTTTCCAATGTCATCGCAATGACCTCTTCAACTTTCGCGTCGCTGATTCTGCGCGGCTGCCCGGGGCGCGGCGCATCCAGCAAGCCATCGAGCCGTTGGGCGACGAATCGGCTGCGCCATTTGCCGACCGTCTTTATCGAGACATGCAAGCGCTCCGCCACATCGACGTTGAGTTCGTTCTTGGCACACGCCAAGACGATCCGCGCGCGCAGCGCAAGCGCCTGCGCACTCTTGCGCCGCCGTGTCCATTCGATCAGGCGTTCTCGCTCTTCACTCGTCAACGCCAGTTCCGGCAACGGTCTTCCTTTTTCCATTTTGCCCTCCCGCAGTCAGCATGATACTCAGACCGCAGGGAGGCAACAATTTTTCCCCGAATTAATGACTCAGGACACTAGCAAGGTAAGGTGGCCGTTCGCCCTATCGGCGGGCCCATCCGCCCTACCAATCCAGCCATTGAAAAGGGCGGATAACCCACCCACTTGACGGCCACCCTGTTGGCAAGTAACCTCCCGTTAGAATCCATTCCAGAAATAGGGAAGCCGTGCGGTCTTAAGTACAGGCGTCCCCTCAATCAAATCAAAAAGCCGATATATGGCGAACCCGCTTTCTTGTAGCGTGCGGGCGGTAGAACCTTGAGTTCAAACATTTGGAAACTTATGAAAAAACTGTTGCTGCGTTCGGCTAACTACCTGTTCATTGCGGCGTGCGCGTCGGCCTTGGTTGCGTGCGGCGGCGATACGTCTTCGTCCGCCGGGCCGGGTGCCCAATCCAAGCAACTGCACCGGTCAGACAAGGCGGCGGCGTCGAATTACTCGGCCAGCGTGCAGGAGCTGTATGTTGCCTATTTCGGCCGCCCCGCCGATCCGGCCGGCTTGGCCAATTTCGAGAACGAGCTGGCGGCGGCGAATGCGCCGACCGATATCCTCGGCCTGGCCCAGGCTTATGCGACCAATCCGCGCGTCACCGCGCTGATCAACAGCTTTGAAACCAGCCCCGAATCGATTGCCTTGTACGGCAACGGCAGCACGACCGCGTTCGTCACGTCCATCTTCCAGAACGTGTTGGGCCGCACGCCGGCTGCGTCGGGTTTGTCTTTCTGGGTCGACGCGATCAATGGCGGTAGCCTGACGCAGGGCGACGCCGCCCTGGCGATCATGGCGGGCGCCGAGAAGAACACGACGGCGCAGGGCGTGCTGGACGCCCAGCTGATCAACAATCGCCTGGCGGTGGCGGATTACTTCACCAGCCAGGTGAGCGCGCAAAATATCGTCAGCTCGTATTCCGGCCACACGGCCGCCGGCGTCGCGCGGGCGATGCTGACGTCGGTCACGGCGAGCACCAACGTCACGACGTTCAACGCAAGCAACGTGGGCACTGCCATTGCATCGCTACTGGCACCGGCGAACGTGACGCTGGACAAAATCACCTTGAATTTCGCCGCCTTCCTGGGCAGCGGCTTGGCGCCGCAAAGCATCAACCTCACCATCGGCGGCGGCAGCACCACCTACTATGGCCAGGCAGTGTCGGACCAGCCCGGCGTGGTGCAGGCGACGTTCCTGGAAAACTCGAATACCAGTGCCATCGTGACGGTCGCGCCGCTCGCCAATACGCCGCTGGTGACCTCGGGATCGATCAAGATTCAGCTCTGCGCCGACTATGCCTGCAGCGAAGTCGTGTGGTCGCAAGCCATTCCTTATACGGTTGGAGTGTTCAGCGTTTCCAGCACCGGCATCACGATTGCCGGATATGAAGGCACGGTGTCGCCCGCGTCGTCGATTGCCGTGGTGCCGGCCGATACGACGGGGCAAATCACCGTTTCCGCGGTGACCAATACCGGCACCGGCTGGCTGACGGCAAGCCACAGCACTGGCGGCAACATCAGCGTCGGCACCTCGGGCGTCGGGCTGACCGCCGGCAGTTATCAGGGGGCCGTCGTCGTGTCGATTGCCGGCAGCGCCAACAATGCCAGCATCAGCGTGCCGGTTTCGTTCACGGTGGGCGACGGCATCATCGCGCCGACTGCGAGCAGCATCAACCTGACGGGCACGTCCACGCCGGCGTCGCTGACCGGCAGCGCCAACGTGGCGTTCAAGGGCACGCAAAGCCCGGCCTGGAGCGCCAGCAGCGATTCGTCCTGGCTGGTGCTCAATACCGCATCGGGCACGGGCGCGGGGGCTATCCAGTACTCGGTCAATCCCGCCAACCTGGGCGCGGTGTCAAACTGGGGTTCCACCACGGCCAACATCACCATTTCGGCATCGGGCTTGACCAGCGTGAAAGTGCCCGTGACCTTGAGCGAAAGCCTGCCTGAAATCTATTCGGTCTCGCCCAGCTTCGTCGTGGCGGGGCAGGCCACTACCGTGCAAGTCACGGGACGCGGTTTGTCGCAGTTGTCCGACGCCAGCCAGATCGCGGTTGCCGGCGTGAGCGGCGTGACCGGCACGATCACGTCGGACACCGGCGCCGTACTCAACCTGCCGGCCCTGGCGGTGGGGCGTTCGACCGTATCGGTGCCGAATATCGCGTCGATTGCGACGGGGACCGGCAGCGTCGGGGCAGCCAACCTGTCGACCATGCCGTATTCGTTCACCGCCGGTTCGGGCGAGGTGCCCACCGCCATATTCGATCCGGCGCGCGCCACGCTCTATGCGGTCAACCGATCGACCAGCACGCTGCAGCGTTTCCACTACAACGGCAGCCAATGGCAGGTCGACGGCACGCCGGTCGCGTCCATCGGCGACATCGCTTTTTCGCCGGACCGCGGCACGCTGTACGTCGTATCCGGCCAGAACACTTTACTGGCCATCGACCCCGACAGCTTGCAGACCAAGGCCAGCTATACCTATACGGCACCGTCCGGTGAACCGTATGCGTCGATCGCGCCGACCACCAATGCCATCAACGGCCTGGCCATCAGCAATGACATGAAGATCTGGTTCAATGGCGACCAGTGGGCCTACCCGACTTACTTCGACATCCTGCACGGCAGCTTCGGCGCGCTGACGGTCGGCTCGCTCGGGGTGAACGGCTTCCTTTACACGCCCACCTTCTTCTCTTCGGGCGACGGCTCGCGCGTCCTGGTTTCGCAATATGGCGGCGGCGTGACGCCCGAGGATGACGTCTACCTGCCCGCCAGCGGCACGCTGAGCGGCGCACCGACGGCGCCGCTGGCCTACTACCTGAGCTATAGCCAGAATGGCAGCCTCATGCTGGTCAACCAGCAGTCGCTGTACAACGGCGTCACCTTCAGCCTGATCGGCACCACGCCGGCCGAACCGCTGGGCGTCACGGCCGGGGTCCTGTCGCCCGACGGCACGCGCGTCTACCAACTGGCGAGCGACGACCAGTTCGGCCTGAGCGCCAGCCACGTCGACATCTACGACGCGACGCTGATCCAATCGAGCACCTCGACCCTGACCAAGCTGGGCGAAATTCCCGTCACCGACCAGGCCGCCAATTGCGGGCAACCCTATCCCGGCTGCATCACCTCAGGCACGCTGGTGATCAGCCCGCTCGGCGACACGCTGTTCTGGATCGGCGACCAGGGGCTGGTGGTGTTCCCAATTTCGAGCAGCATGTCGGGGCTGCAATCGCCGGTGCGGCGGTTGCGCAAGGCTGGGGGGCATTGAGGTAGGGTGCGTACTGGCTGGTAATCGTCGTGGGTTGAATTTCGTCCGCCTGCAAGCGGCTAGTGGCGGATGGTCAAACATTTGATGGGAAATGGTCTTTGAAGCCACTAGCAATATTGATGTTGTGCGCAAGCGGATTTGCAAATGCGCAACAGGCTCCGTTGCCAGAGACTACCCATTCTAATATCGAGTACAAATCCGTTTCTGAGGCGCTGTCGGAACTACGTAGCAAGCCTGGGGTGGAAATAAGCGTGCAAAGAAACTGGACTATTGTTATTGAACCGAAACTACAAGTGATATGGTCGTTTGCACCCGAAGGACATCCTGCGTACCCGTCGGTAGTTAAGCGAAATTTTGTAGAGCGAGATGGGAAGGCGGTTGTGGATATGAGTGTGAAATGTAATGCGACCAAAAACGCATGTGACGCGTTGGTACGCGATTTCTTCAAGTTGAATGAAGATATGAATTCTTACATTCAATCGCAGCATAAGCAGGAAAAATAGCACGCAGGCTGGGACTCGTCCCCACGGTCAAATTTCAGCGGACGGCAACACCTCGTCTATTCAGTCGGCAATATGGAAGCACTACGGTTCAGCCTGACACTAGATACAAGCCATCATGAAATTTCAAATTGAATACATCGCGAAGGAAATGCGCCCTGCATATCTGCTTGCCAGGCAACTGGAGCCAGGAAACTTCTTCGTGTCCGAGCGCTCTCGCCTTGGCGGTGTTGCCATCAGGCGCTTCGTCTCGCAGCCGCGAAAATTGACGGCGGCCAGAGAGCCTGACTTGACAGTTTTCGCATTCACGCTGGCGTCGGCAAACGATCTTTCCAGCCTGAAAGTGGGTCAAATCGTTGAACTTGATGAAGGAAGCGCCGAATGAGTGGCCCACAGTTCTGGGATACTAAAGCATTCGGCGCAATGTCCCTGGAAGCGGTAAAAGAACGACATCAGCCTGCCTACAAATTCCGCATTCAGAAGCATCTGTACACTCCCCACACCCCCTACTACGAATCAGGCGTTGCCGGTATAATTTATGTCCTTTCCGGCTGGGTCCAGATAACCTTTAATGCGACCTCGGAGATGTGGGAAGTGCGACCCGGCCAATACCTTCAAAGACCACAAGGGAGTTTCGCCATTTCGCATCCGGAGGGCGTCGAAATTATCAAGGTACTCGAATTGCCGCCTGAGATGTGGCCCAAGGATGAAAAGCCATGAGCATCGAATTGCATGATTCAAAGGAATAGCATCGGCCTGATCTGGTTCATCCGTTTTAACGATAACCGTAAACGGTCACCATCCCGTCGCTCATTTCGGACACCAGCCGTGCTCATCGTCATTAACCTTGATCTCCAGGGGAATGGCGGCCTCGATCATCATCGAGAAGAACTCAGCCCACTTCGTGTTGTTTGCCAAGGCGCCGAGTCTTCGATTCTGCACGATGCCCCTGATTTTTATCCGCCTCTTGGCTTCCCGCTGCGCGACTATCCCTGTTCGCCGTACAAATTCAGTTTCGTCCATGATTGTATGTGCTTATCGTGCTTTACTCATATCTGCTTCGGCACCCAGCCAAAATCCACGTGCCAGCGCCCCTTGATCCGGATCAGGTCGACGTAAGTCATGCGCGGCTGCAGATCTTTTTCGCATTGCGCCCGTATGTGCGCATACAGGTGAACCATATCTCGTGCCGGCCCTTTGACGATCTGATCCCAATCCTTCAAACTGTCAGGAACATCGATGCGTGCGTCTCGGAAGAAATAGCGCCTGCGGCAATAGGTGAGCGACCAAGGCGGCCCCTGCGTCATGTCTGCGGGTGGCCGCTTTAATATGCGAACGGGCGGCTCTTTTAATGTGCAAAAGGGTGGCTTTTTTAATGTGCGACAGGATGGCCGGTTTAATGCGCAAAAAGGTGGCCGGATTCATGCGAATACGCAAAATTCGCCGCCGAGCGGACCCGGCGGCATGGGGTAGTCAAAATTCGAGTGGTTGGACGATCACGCCATGCAACGTGACGTTGAAGTGCTGGTGGTGCTCGATCGCTTCGGGACTCATGTCGCTGTTCTGCGGAACGCCCATCTTCCAGATGGTTTCCTGCACCACTTGGCCCTTTTAGTCGACGACGCGGTCGGGGCCATCCATGACCAGATCGACGCCGAAGACCGCGGGATCCTTGCTTGGGTCGGCCACACCGGAAAACGACTCGCAAAACAGGCCGCGATCGACGTCCCTGGTGCAGATGTCCGAGGCGAAACCTTTCAAGGGCTTGCCCTTAGCGACCGGCACGTATTCCAGCACGTGCGTCACAATGGCACAGAATTGGCGAATGGCTTTGGTCCGGCTGCTTCCGGAAGACCAAGTCGAATACTTGATGCACTACAGTATGGCGGGGGACCTGGCATCGCCAACCGCGGGGCCGATTTCCAGGGAAATTATGTCGGCCCTGACGGTTGAAGACTATATTGGCGCGAACCGGGACTTCTTTGGCGTATTTGATGGAAAGAGCTTTTCGGATTGGCGCACTTTATTGACTGCGATGTGAGCTTATCCGTGGCTTATAACTTCACATCACAGGGGACACTCTTTGTATTTTTGTTTTGCTTTTCGTAGCTGGTTTTTGGTCGTGGCTCAGATCCGTCCGGCAAATTTTACGCAGATGCGATCAGACTCATGGTTGAAACCGTCGGCGAAAAGTCAACCTGCGCTTGCTCTAATATCCAAGCTTCGATTTTGACGTGCCACATACGCAACAGATCAAGCGGCCGGCGGATGTAATTTTGTTCCCTCACCCCCTGAGGCGCATGCCCTTGGATTTGGGCAGCGATGCCGGCAGGCATTTCAATCCATTCGGATAGTGAGGCAAATGATCGGCGCAAGCCATGCAACGTCAGATGCGGCAGGCCCGCGACTGCCACGGCCTCGTTGTGGGCAATGCGTGGTTCCGCCAGCCGGCCAGACTCTGCCGACGGGCTGCTGAAAACCCATTCATTACGGCGGGGAAGCGCAGCCAACAAATGCGCGACATACGGTGTCATCGGCACCACCCACCGAGCGCCATCAATGCCCACCTTGCAATTGCCCCAAATTTCCCCGACACTACAATCTCTCCTTGCCATCGCCCAACCCAAAACAAGAACATGCCACATCCATTTATCAAACTGACATTCACCGTCGCACTTCTGTTCCTCCATGCAGCCTTCATGCAAGGCTGCGCGGAGACCAAGGAAGCGTATGACGCTCGCGTTGCCTCCGAAGCCGCAGGCTTCATTCAGTATTGCGAAGCAACAGGCCACTCGCCAGCCGAGCAAGACACGCTGGACCTCCTGCGCAGCGGCAAGCTGGCGGGGCAAAGCTGCCTCGAAGTCTACAAGTCGTTCGCCTGGGGAAAATTGATCGTCATGCCCAACAAGGGCATAAAAGATATTACCTTCCTGCGTACCCTGGCGGCGGACAAGTTCATCAACGCTGCACTGCAGGGAAACCAGATCGCAGATATATCGCCGCTCGCCAGGATGACCTCGCTTCAGGAGGTCCGCCTCGGCGCCAATCAAATCGCCGACGTCACACCGCTGCTAGGGCTGCCCCGCTTGCGCTATCTTGAGCTCGCGGGCAACCGGATCACGTCGGTTGATGGCCTGATGAAGTTCAATACCAACATCAGGCTCGAAGTACGAGGCAACCCCGTCCCACCCGAGCAATGCCCGATCGACACCGCCAGCGGCTGGGTCAACATGCTATGTTTCAATGTGAAGGCATTCGATGCTGAATTCAGCAAAAGCGTGGCGAACGACAACGTGCCGCAGGCAGACCTGGACGACATCACCCGTGCCGTGTTCTCGCACCAACCTTTCTTTGTCTTCGCCGAGGTGCCCAGCGACCGGCATCAGATCAGCGTGCTCTTTGCCGATCGCGTTAACGCGCAATGGGATCAGCGCGTGACACACGCCACCGCATTCGGCGAGCCGATCCGCAATGCCACCGACAAGGACAAGGACGATATGGATAACGTCTGGCTGTTGCAGCTCGATTTTCGCGGCGAGCTTTGCAAGGTGAACATCATGAACCACAAGCAGAAAATCCTCGGGACCATGTCCCTGCGCAAGACCGAGAAGCGCTGGTCGGTGGGATCGTACTCGGCCCACAAGAACCCGCGCTACTATCACTGGTAGGCGTACATTCGGGGTCAGGCTGAACGCATGGGATTACTCATCTAAAGGAAGATACACGCATTCGTCCGTTGAGATTTTGTTGGTGCCATGCGAAAAAGGGCTGGGCATCGCGTTGGCGTTTGTCGGGGCACTCCTTGTCGAGGACGCAATCGCTATCCGGTTCGAGGAACTGCACCAGCGTGTCGTCAGGCAGTCCGGGTGTGCAGATTGCGGTTCCCCATTTGACCTCGCCATTGTGCAGAGGAACCTACATCTGCTTGAACAGATGAAGATAAGCGCGGCTGACGAGCAATTCCTCGGGCCGTGCCTTGAGTTTGAGCATGGTGCGTCCACGGAAGTCGCGCTTGGTTCCGGCGATGTGTTTTACCGCGACCACTGATAGCGTTGTCGTGCTTTTTCGGACAGTCTCACTGTCTGCAGTGCTTTCCCAGCAGGGTGTATTCCCGCTTACAAGCGGGAGTAGTTTCGCGGGCAAGCTTGCTGTCGTGGTCCTGCTCTATTGAGCAGCGGGTGTGATTTTCGAAGAACTCAAGGGGCGGATACCTGCGATGGTGCAACCTGACCCGGCCTGGGAGTGGCTGGTACTGTGAGAGGCATGAAGATGGCGAAACGATCGGGTTTCCTGAATCGCTTGCAAGATTTGCTTGCAAGGCTCACTACGGGTGCTTCCACGCACGCCGCTAGCGCAGTGCAGCAAACCAGCAAGCACCATGGCGTTTATCCTCTCACAAGAGGCGGCGCTTTGGGCGAGCCGATTGACGCCGACCAGATGCTGATAGATTTCGGTCACGATAGCGCGGGACGCCCGTTGCAGGTTATCTTGGAGTTGTATCCTGATAGTGGCGGGCACCGCCAGTTTTCGCTGCAAAGCCCGCTGGTCAAAGGCGGAGAATTGTCCGAAGTCGTGTCTTTGACCCCGAATAGTCTAGGTCCGCATATGATGTCTGTCACCGTGAAATATGACGAAGATGGACGGACCAACGCGCAAGTCCTTCGCGGACCACGAGAAAGGCCCATGGGCCCCGATCCAGAGCCCCCACAGTTGAATGAACGCCACCGCGAAATGATGCGCAACTATAACGAGCATCACTGGGTTGGCGTGACACTTGCGTTGAGCTTGGCTTATGGCTGGGGTGAGCAGCGCAAGGAATGGTCACGCGTCCTGCAGCATGGTGATTGGGAGCGCGTGCTTTACCTGTTGCGGCGGGGCGCCAGCCCGAACGACTGGCAGTTAAGCGGCGCAAGCCTGAATTCACCTCTGCACTGGGCTGCCAAAGCTGGAGCGCCGATTGAAGTAGTGCATGCGATGATCGAACATGGCGGCTGGCGCAATTTACGCAATGCCGCGGGCGAACTTCCGGTTGACGTCGCCGCGCGCAAGAACCACCGGCGTCTGATCGAAGCACTTACACCATTGCTGTTGCATAGTCTGAATGCCGCCGACACAGCTGCCATTCAAGGACATTTAGTCATGCTGCCGCCGTGAGATGACTTGCAGAGGCTGCGCGCCGCGATCTACTTCGGCAGTCATCAAGCTCTTGTTTTCAGAAACAATACCGTCATGGATTGGGCAATCGCACCTTGAGTACCGCACTGGCCGACGTCAGGTAAAGAATGCCGGTCCGATCGATTGCCAATCCGTTGACACCATAAAAGCTTCCAGGCAAAGGACCAGTTGCCACGCCCAAGACACCGGGCTGACCGGATATAGTGTGTTGGCGTTTGCGTCATATGCAAAAACAGATGTTTGCTGACAATCCAATGCGCTCAGACTTGTATGACGTAGATCGGCATAGTAATATTTGGCGGAAATGACCGCTTACCTTTGATGCAGCCAATGCCGACCCATAAAGCGCAGCCTCCTCTCCTCTTTCCCATCGTCTACCGCAAGGCGTTCTGGCGCCAGTTTCTCCATTGCATCGGGGCCGCTCTCGTTGCCGCACCCGGATTGATCGGGTTGGTGGGGGCGGCCTTCATGCAGCATCATGGAACGGGAGATGTTGTTTTTACATGCATTATAGGTTTGGTCTTCACTCTGCCTGGTGCTGGCATCATGGCTGCGGTCTTGCGCTACCAGGTAACGCTCGAACCAGACGCGATCTCGGTCCGCACCCTGTGGGGAACCCGGCACCTGCGGCGCGAGCAAATCGCGGGTTGCCGCAAGGTGCAGGGGGCGATCGGACCGCCGTACCTGGTCATCTTTTCCAAAACTCGCCGCAACAAGGAGATCAGGATTCCGAAAACGGCGGGACTCGATGCGCGCTTCGAGCTGTGGCTCAAGGGCGTGTCCGATCTCGATGCGGTCGACCGCGCCCGCGCGCAAGCTGCGATAATCACCGATACAAAGCTCGGTGTTACGCCCGATGAACGCTTGCGCAACCTCACGCACGCGAGGCATATCGCCGGCGGCCTCAGTCTCTTGACTGTTCTGTTCGGTTGCTGGTTCCTGATGTTCCCCCATCCTTATGAAGTTCTGTTTGCCGCACTAGCGTGCTTCCCACCAGCGGCCATGGCTTTGCTGGCTTTCTCGCGTGGCGAATATCGGCTGGACGACAGTTCGCGCTTCGACGCCATGAAGCTGATAACTTTCACGCGGGCCGAAAATTTGCCGGCCGGCGAGGATCCGCGGGCCACGATTTTGACCTTGGTCTCCGCGCCAGGCCTGATATTGGCGATACGCGCCTTTTCCGATCTTCGGCTGCTCCATGGAGATGATTGGGCAATATTCGCCGCCTTCGGCGTGATCCTATGCATCGCCTTGCTGATCGTGGCGCGGCAGCACACCAGGCTGACAGGTGTCGTCTGCGTGGGTTACCTCATGTTCATGTGCGCGTGGGGCTTCGGTGCCGGCCTGCTGCTCAATGCCAGTTTCGATTGGGCGCCGACCGAGCTTTATCGAACCAAGATACTGGCAAAGTCGATACAGGGAGGCAAAATCAGAAGCTATTCCCTGCGCGTCGCGCCGTGGGGGCCGCAGGAGCAAGACAACACAGTGCCCGTGTCGGATGAGTTATTTGACGATGCACAGGTCGGCAAGACTGCATGTGTCGCCTTACACAAGGGACTATTTGGCGTCCGGTGGTATGCGGCAGCCGAATGCGATGCAGATGCAAAGCCCGACGAAAAGTAACGACGCCTCAGCGCGCGGAGAAAGCCATCAACGCGTCTTCTGGCATATGCCTTTTCTAGCGCGTTATCCGGAAATGGGCTGTCAATACAGGCGCGTCGAGCTTTCAACTATAGCCAATCGCAGAGCATTCTTTGCCTTTGTAAATATTCGACAACGCTCATACTTGTTTCGCCCATAGCGCCAAAGCCAAGGATTCCTCTGCCGGTCAATGCACCCCTGGCAAGTAGATCGTTATTTAATGACCTCTCCTAGGCGATCTCGGTGATAGCTAGGGGCGATGTGTGCCCGTCACGATACGCGACTGTGGTCCCCAATTGTCAAATTTTAGTTGCATCTTAAGGTGATCGCGCAATGACACTTTGTCCATGTTTCGTCCGACCGGAGTCAATGTTGCTGCAAAATCTTCCTATTCTTGAAGAATAGCCTCAAGGTTAGAGAGTATAAAAGTTGAAAGGCGCATTGTCTTCTTTGTGACGTTGTGACTACCGAAAACGACTGGGTTTTATGCCAATTCGCTGCTTGGTGCCAAGCCTATCTCTAGTATTCATCTTTTTCCGTTCGCTAGCGCTCACAGGTTTTCGAGCAGGGTCGACTTGGGAGCTCACACTGCAACAGGGAGAAACATCCGTTATTTAACGTATTCAAGACGTAGACACCGAAATTGCGATGGGCCCAGCCAGCCGATATCTTCCGTTTCTGTCCTGCCTCCATCCTCAAAACTGCTTCACTTTCAGGAAACAATTAGGACTACGTTGGATCGACTAGATTCTGTCGGCGCTGGAACAGCGGTCAGTCAATTGTGAAGTCTCTGTTGCCTGCAACATTACTCCGACAACGGCGGTTTCGAGGGTATTTCGCTCCTTTGTGGAGCGGATATGTGGCTTGCGGCGCGGCGGGAGTTGGATCCAAAGCAGCCACCAATGGCGCGACAACTTCCCTCGCCAAAGGGCGCAACACCCTCGCAGCCGTCGTCGACGGAGGGAAGTTGGCAGGAACAAGGATTTGACGATTGACTGGTAGCTTTCGCCGGGCACGACGTATTGATTGAAAAAACCGCGCAGATTGCGGTCTCGCGTGACTCGCAATCAGCCATACTTATCCAATACCTATTCTGGCAAGTCGCTCATTGACCAAGATATTCTTGGAAAAGGGCCCAGGGGTGATTCCGCCCAAGTCGAATTCAACGCGCAGCCCACGTCGAAAAACCAGGCAATAAGTGGAGCCACCAAAGTGGAACATGCCAAGCTGATCGCCTTTCTTTACGCGCTGCCCGATTTGCACCGCAATTTCACAGCTCGACACTTCGCACATCCCGACAGCGGCAAAGCAAAGCGTACCGATCTCGGGATCGTCCGCCTCGATAAAAATGAGCGCCCGCGCAGCCACGTGAGCAAGATAGGTCTGGGATTGCCGTTGCAACGCCTCGGCAGGTTCCATCGCTAGCGTCGCGGAGTAGTAGGCGCCTTCAACTGCATAGGCGCTGACGATGCGTCCTGAAATCGGACTGTGCCAGCGATGGTAGCTAAACGCGTCCAGAAACGCCTGGTACACCGTGCCTCCATCGAAATATTCCGCTAGTGATTCCGACATCATCAAGTCGGCTAGCGAATACGGTTCGGCCTTTATCCAGAACTCGTCGCGCAGCTTCACATCGCGTGCGATCTTGTAAGGAGCGGACTCGCAACAGTTCGCAATGGTGGAGTCGTCTTCCAGGCCACCGATAGGACGTGCATTCGGACGCAGGCTTCTCGTAAAAAAGTCGTCCCACGATGCGAAGCCGTAGTACGGCTCTCCGGGTTGACATTCGAAATCCTCAGCGAAATCCGGCATGGCTTTTCTGGCGGCGGGGCCGAACCAGCCCGCATCGGAATCGCCGTGCAAAACGTATCGGGAAGCCGGCGACTTGAGGAAGCGGGCCCACTCGTTCAATACCTCTTTCAAACAGGCATTGACCTTGGGATGCAAGAAAGCAGAAAACCCGCTCTTCGTGCCCATGACCCAGTTCAGCATGGCATGCAGCGGCAAACCAGTCATCACGGTTTCGTCGTACTCCGGCGCCTGGGCAATTAGGTCATTGATCAGCCGGAGCATATGTGCGAAATTTTCGACGCGCGGTCCACCGCGTGGATCCTGATGGTAGGGTGGCCCCTCAGGTACCTGCTGGAACATTTCGCTGAACAGCAGATTGAGCAACGGATCGCCCGTCACGGTCTCAGCAAAGTGCTGCAGAGCTGGATGCAACTCATCCTCGACCGTGTCAGCCAGCCTTATCCGACCTTCGATCCAGCGTTCAAATAGTTCTTGATCCGACTCGAGCCATTTTCCGACGGCGAATCGAGAAGGCTTGCTGTTTTTATTCGCGCTCATACCAGGCTCCTTTGGGACACTAGCCTCAGGACTTCTTCTTTGGTACCTTGTCACCCTCGCGGCGTGCTTCGGAAATTCCTATCGCGACTGCCTGCTTCTTGCTTTTTACCGTCATGCCGCTTTTGCCGCTTTTGAGCTTGCCCTCTTTCCATTCCTCCATGGTTTCGCCGATTTTCTTGCGGGCGGCCTCGTCGTATTTAGCTGTCATGATTCACTTTCCATCCATGGCATGAGTGGGCCTGCGCGTGTATTCGCGCCACTTTGGCAGGCCCACCCTCATCTTTTCTTCATTTGGCTTTTTAGTCCCTTGCCTTCTCCTAAACCATAGCTTCCACGTCGATCGGTATCCTCAATGCCCTGGTCAACATCCTGTTTCGCTTTGCGGATGATTTTGTGTGGCCCGCCGCTCTGGCTATCAGGCGATTCGTCGTGCTCATGCGGTAGCGGTATGCCCGGCTGGTCCTCAGTCACGACAAAGCTCTTACGAACACTATCTTTCGAGTCTTTCTTTCGCTTTTGCTTCGGCACAAGGTTCGCCATGCGCATGATTTGCTATTTCGTTTCGATATTTTTGTATCGTACGCTACACCTGGTGGCAAACAATTGCGCGACATCCCATCGGCTTGTAGGCGTTTTCCTAAGAGCGGCTTGATTCATTGACGAAAGCAGGTGGAACGACGGGTTACTTACCATAACGTGACTTTGCGTTAGCAATGCAATCGTCTTTCGCGGCTCCGGCATAGGCGTCGCACTTTTCTCGCGCGACCTTGTAGTCCGCCTCGATTTTGTCGCTGGCGGCATCGGCCTGCGCTTCGGTGGATTTTTTGTTGGCCTTGATGTCTGCCTCGGCCGTAGTCAGTGTCGCTTTGGCTTGCTTGACGCAGACATCCTTCGCGTTGCCGGCCTGGCTATCGCATTTGGTTTTGTTCACATCGTAGTCGGCCTTCGCTTCATTCGTATGAGCCTCGGCAATTGCGCTCGCTGTGTTTTTGTATTGCGCCTCCGCCTCGGATTCTGTACGGACCCTGGCTGCTTTGGCTTCGGCGATACAAACATCTTTGGCGTTACCGGCCAGGTTATCGCATTGACTACGGGCCGCTTTGTAGTCGGAAGCGGCACGATCCTTGGCGGCGTTGTAGTCTGCCTTGGTGATGGCCGGAGTCGCCACCGCGGCAACGCTTAGGAAAATTGCCCCAGTGCATATCGATGCTTCTATGATTTGACGTTTCATGTTTTCCTCTCAGTTAGAATCGGTTATTAGCGTCGAGCGGACGTTCTCTATATTCCGCCCATGACCACCAGAATCAAGACAATCACCAGCAACAGGCCTACGCCGCCCGCTGGGCGATAACCCCACTCGCGACTGTATGGCCACGTGGGAATGGCGCCGAGCAAGATCAGTAGCAAGACAATCAAAAGTATCGTTCCCATATTGTTATTCTCCTGTGTTGATACCCTTGAAAGACAGCAGCCGCTCAAAAAAATTTCATGTCATTTTCAACTTTGATTTGAATTCGGAAAGTGCAATAGGCAAAGGCTGATGCGCTTGTAGGACTATCGCGCGCTTATTGCTGTTGCCGTAAGGCGACCCGTGAATGCTTCCATCCCAGGATATGGCGATTCAGTATTTTCCGGTCGGATCAGGAAGCGAACTGCTTCTTCACGAAGCCCCAGATCATGGCCGATGCATCGGGCCCTTTTGGGTCACTGTAAGGCTGACCTGAAGCGCCGCCGCTCCATGCGTGGCCAAGTCCATGGATTTCGCACAAGCTCACGACGACATGTCCGCGCAACCGAAAATCCGTGATCATTGACGGGTAGCGGTTGCCGCGTCGGATCAGGCGCGACGGCCTTTCTTTCGCGCCCCATTGCGCCGCCCAATATTGCGCGGCGTGCGCACCGTTGATTGGCGCCACCACACGATCATCGCTCCCGTGAATCACAAGTAGTGCGGGTAATTTTGCGCCGACAACCGGGGGAATGGGGGTAATCCTGCGCCCCTGCATTGCCATCACCGCGCTCGTCCCTGAATTTGCCCTCCCCGGCGGCACGCCGGAATGCATGGCGATTGCCTTGAACTGCTCTGGAAATCGCATCGCCATCAGCGCCGCCATGCCGGCACCGGCCGACAAGCCTGCGAGAGCGATACGCTCGGGATCGATTGGATACAACAGGCAAGCTTGCTGGATCGCCCCGTGAATCGATTCGGCTTCACGCTGCGCACGGCCAGAGCGAGTGCTGAACCAGTTCCAGCAGCCCTGTGCATTGGCGGTTCGCCCTTGTTCGGGATACAGAACCAGAAAGCGCTGCGTCTGCGCCAGTTTGTTCATCCCGCTGCTGCGCGCCAGCGCCTCGGCATCCTGTCCGCAGCCATGCAGCATCACCAGTAAAGGCAAGCGTTCGGTGTGCCGGACGCCCGCCGGCTTGAAGAGACGATAAACTCTGCTGCCCGCGGCACTCAAGGCCACACCGGCAAGCCAGTTAGCGTGTGACGTGTGATTCGCCTTTTTGACAACGGACTTGCCGACAGGATGAGTATTCTTGATGGTCTTGCGGACTGCGTCCGATGTAGCGCGCACAGCGCTTTTTGACATTTTACGCCAAGCCCGCGCGATCGATTGTCCCCAATTTAACTTCGACGCGTGCCTCGGCATAGTTGGCCCAGACTTTCAGCGGATGTCCGATGGCGCATTCAGTTGTCGACGCGAATGTCGGAAACTTGCCCCATCGATTGGGCCTTGCTGATCCCTGAACTTGAACTGGGGAGAATCACGTCGATGCATGTCCCTTTCCCATCGGCATCGCGGCGAATGTCGAAGGTTCCACCAAGGAGTGTGGCGCGTTCGCGCATGCCGATGATGCCATGAGCCTTCGATTTTGTAGACAGGACGTTGCGTGGCAAACCGATGCCGTTGTCGACAATACGCAGGCGCAAGCCTCGATGGCAGTGCTGAAGCGAAATCGACAGCTGCGACGCTTTCGCATACTTCATCGCATTGGTGATCGATTCCTGGACAATCCGATAAATCGCTATGGCGTACGCGGGATCCAGATCGGTCAATTCGTCTGCGATATTGACCTCGATGCGCAGGCCGGTGCGCTGTGCCATCTCTTCACTGTACATGCGGATTGCCGCAGTTAGCCCCAAGTGTTCCAGCATTGTCGGGTGCAGGTTTTCAATGATGCGTCGCTTAATGTCGTAAGTCTTCTGCAAAACCTGCAGCACATTACGGATCTTCTTTGCCGAACTGTGGGCAATTTGTTCAAGCTCTTCCTGCACGGCCAGCAAATCCAGACGGATCACCATGAGACTAGCCCCCAATTCATCATGCAGCTCGCGTGCAAGCCTGGATTTCTCCTGCTCGGAGACCGCCAGAAGGTGGTGAGAAAGTACCGTCAATTGCTCGGCACGCAGTGCGGCGTTGCTCTGGAGGTTGTCGTTTTTCAAAATCAGCTCATCGGTGGACAAGCGCAACTGGGTAGAATAGCGGCGGTTCAACCTGTAAAACAGGACCAGCAACCCAACGAAGACCACACAAGCAAGAAGGCAATAAATCGGTACGTACCAATATCGATGCCGGACTTCCTCCGCACGCGCACCAATCAAGACGGCTTGATCCTTCTCAATTTCCGCTTCCACATCGCGTAGCGCCTGGATATTCTCCCAATTCTGGTTCAACGGCTTTGGCAGATATCGATATGGTTCGCCTCGCTGAGAGGCAGCATCGGCAATCTCGTCTTCCAGGTGTTGCAAGTGCTGGTCGGTGATGGTGAGGAAAGTTGCGAAACTCTCGCGCCGCACGGGAGTATCCGCCGGCGTTGCATTGAGGAACTTCAACTCGCCTGCATAGCGGTCTCGAAGTACCTTCGGCTCCGGCAGATAGCTCTTGTTTCTCGAAAGAAAATAGGCCTGCAGCCCCAGGTCTGCGTCCCGCAAAAGGATGTTCACGTTCTTCATGTGGCTGGTGAACTCCCATTCGCGTTCCAGCTTCGCGTCTTGCTCGGCCAAGGTTGCCGCTCCCACCATGGTGAGCAGTTCCTTTCCTATAAGGCCGGCGAGGAACACGATGAAAATCAGCCCGATGTAGAGCGGCAATTTATGAATAATTTTTAGTCGCATCGAATCAAAAACCTGAATCAAGAATTTATTCATCCGTCGGGTAAAGCGCATATTGAAATAAGGCAGACAGAAGCATTGATAACGCCGCTTCGAGACAAGAGTTGAGCGCTCGTAATGTCTTACTGAAAGTGCAAAACTGACCTGCGTCTCTGGAATCGAATTCGACCCGTGAAGAGAACCAATAGCTGGTGAAATTGAAAGTGTGCAATGGAATATTGGTCGCACAATGTTTGCGAGCGAGATGAATCCTAGCACCGTGCAAGACGTGGTACAACACGTTGCCTGAATCTTTTTTACCCACTATGTCATGCTGTTAATGAAGCATAACGTGAGTCAATTTTTTCGTTGATGAGCCGCAAAAATTGGATCGCTCAAATTGCTGATCGCGAACGCTTAGATGGCTGACGTCCGCAATCAATTGAGGCCACGATGGGCTGGACGAAGCGTGGGGTCATGCTATTCGTTATCCATGACATGCCTCCTGTAGAGTTGCCGTCGCTCAGGCAGACGGGACTATCCTGGGCGACATTACTTCAGCCTTTTCGGGTATTGGTACATCAAATGCATTGAGCGTGATCGATATCATGCAGTACAGGCCGACGAGGTATATCAGTTCCGCCGCGCCTTCCTCGCCGAATCGCTCCACCGTGTTTTGATACAGCAGCTCTGGCAGAATGCCCCCGCGCAACACGGACGACACGAGTTCGTACGCGCAGCATTCGTCTTCAATCAGCGATTCGGGGCGCTCGCCGGCGACCACGCTGGCAATCGCCTTGACATCCAAGCCGCACATTTCCGCTCTAAGCACATGGGCATAGACTTCGTAACCGGAGCGGAATTGTGCCCCGGTCGCCAAGATGGCAATTTCCCTCACTGATTTGGGCAAGGATGACGTTCGCGGATCGGACAAGGCTTGGACCAATGCCCACATTGGCTTGCCGATATGGGGAAACTTCAGCCAAGGATTCCAGGGACCGATCAATTCGCCGTTGTCGGATATGGCCGTGAATCCCTTGAAGTTTTCTTCGATACCCCTCTTCATGTCGTCATAAAGAGGCTTTTGCGCCGATGTGAGATCGGCGAGTGAAATCAAGTCTAGTCGCATGGCATTGGTTCCTTAATCGAATTTCGCAATCGGCATTCTGGCGCGAACACCGCGCCAGTGGCAGCGGCGCATGCTTCGCGCAGACGTTTCTCATCCCCGGGTATGCGAAGGTGTGGATCAAGCCAACCCAGGAAAATCACTACGATCCACGTTGGCCTGCGGCATGCGTTTGCATCAATTGCGGCGATGCTCTTTGCTCGCGTGCTGTGCTATCCAATCAGCATAACGTTTCAGCCATTTCCGCAATGCATCCTGCTTGTCGCCTCGGGGCATGCCGTCAATATCGAAAAAATCCTCGTCTTGAAAAAAAGCATCCGGTTGACACATCATTGGCACCGCCAGGCCGGCCAGGATATTGCGCAGGTGCTGTTGCGCCATGCAGGTGCCGGTTGGACTCGACGATATGCCAAGTACTCCGGCTGGTTTGCCCGGCCATGCGCTATTCACCGGCGGGCGCGATGCGTGATCGATCGCGTTTTTCAACACGCCGGGCACCGAATGGTTGTATTCAGGGGTCACGAAAAGCACGCCTGCCGCCTTCGATATCTCGGACTTCAGCCGCTTCACGCTGTCGGCCTGGTGATCGTCGTAGTCCTGGTTGTAAAGCGGCAGATCGGATATAACCGCCTCTTCGAATTGCAAGTTGGGTGGCGCCAATTTGTATGCGGCTTCGGCTAGCTTGCGGTTTAGTGATTCCTTGCGCAAGCTCCCGATCAACACAGCGATGCGATAGCATTCCATGGCATTCCTTTCCTTGACAATCTGCGCAGCGACCGGCGCAGTCCTACTCGACGACGCTGCCGGTGATGGGCAAGACGATACCGGTGATGTAGCTGGAGCGGGCCGGTGACGCCAAAAAGACATAGGCCGGTGCAATCTCCTCGGGCTGTGCCGGGCGGCGATAGCTGGTGCCGGAACCAAATTCGGACAGTTCTTCGCCATGCTTGTCGGCGGGATTCAAGGGCGTCCAGACCGGTCCCGGCGCCACGGCATTGACGCGGATGCCCTTGTCCAGCAGGTTGGCAGCCAGCGACATTGTGAATGCATGGATGGCACCCTTCGTGGTCGAATAATCGAGCAGCTGGCCGTTACCTTTCAAGCCAGTCACGGAGCCGGTATTGATAATGCTGCCGCCATGCCGGATGTAAGGCAATGCGGCCTTGGCCATGTGGAAATACCCGTAGACATTGGTCTTCAAGGTTTCGTCGAAGCGCTCTTCGTCGAGTTCATCAAGCGAAGACGCATGTTCCTGGAATGCGGCGTTGTTGACCAGGATATCGAGCCTGCCCAGCTTAGCCACCGCCGACTCGACCGCGGAGCGGCAGAAGCCGAGATCCTTGACGTCCCCGGAAATCAAAAGGCAGCGCCGACCTTCCTTTTCGACCCAGCGTTTGGTTTCCTCGGCGTCAACCTGTTCGTTGAGATAGACCACAGCCACGTCCGCACCCTCGCGCGCGAACAGCACTGCGACAGCGCGCCCAATGCCGGAATCACCGCCCGTGATGAGGGCGACGCAACCCTCCAGCTTGCCGCTGCCGCGATAGGAGCTGGCCTTGAATCTGGGCGCCGGCTCCAAGTCGGCTTCCACACCAGGCTTTTCCGGATGACGAGCCGGAAACGGAGGGGCGGGTTGCTCCTCTTTTCCCGTCTGCACAGCGGGTTTGGCATCGGATTGCGAATCACTTTGCCCGTCGTAGCGATCCTGCCGCTGTTGAATGCCTTGCTGTTTGCGCGCCACGTCTTCGACATTGCGGTTGCCGCTCGTGGCTACGGGATGCTTTTCCTTGATTTCCATAGTGCCTCCGTCAATCATCTCTTCAAGCCGCATGGGCTCGCAAATGGGCACGCGCGTGTCCATTGGATTTCGCGACACCTCGCTCCGAGGCGGGAAGAGCCGCGGCATCACCCGACGTCATGCCGTGTATCACCAATCCGACATTTTCGTCGACGCGCTCCAGCCATGCCTTCTCCTCGATTGATCGCATGGCGGCTTCATATCCCTGCTTCCACCGCCAGCGCAGCGAGCCGGCGGAAAAATTCAGGTCTTTCGACGGCATGTGCCAATCGCTTCCCGAATAGACGAGGTCGACGATCTGGATCAAGTTGCGGCAACCTTTCTCGGCCGCGTCGTTCAATTGGGCACGCTCGCGGTGCCGCTTCGGCAGCGAGGAATACAATTTGTCGATGCGGCATTGCAAGTCGTGGATCGCGCGGAAGGTTTGGATGTGGCGTTCCGACCGCGAAGCAAAGGCCACATCTTTTTGCCGGGTGCTGACTTCGGCTAAGGTTTTCGGCTCGTCACCGTGGGCCCGCCATAGGTCGACCATGAAGCACAGGGCGTCACGCTTGGGTACGTCGCCGAAGACGGTGCTCAAGGGCGTATTTGAATAAAGCCCGCCGTCCCAATACAGCTCACCGTCGATGCGCACCGCCGGGAAACCGGGCGGAAGCGCACCGCTGGCCCGGATGTGGTCTGCATTGATTGCTTGCCGCGAACTGTCGAAGCTGGCCATCTGCCCTGTGCGAACATTCATGGCGTTGACTGTGAGACGCGTTCCCCCAGGTGCATTGAGATAGTCGAAATCGACCAGCTCATTCAGAGTTTGCAGTAGCGGGCGAGTGTCGTAAAAGCCGGCCATGTTGGGTTCGACGCCGGCGCAGGCAAAAATGAAGCTGCTGGCGCGTGGCCTGAAGAAACCGGGAACGCCAGAGAACACGGCATTGATCACGGAAGACCACGCATTGAATCGAATGAACAAGTCGATCGGCTGCCCCAAGGCAAGCCAATCCGGATGGGAAACCCGGTCCCAAAATTGCCGCAGCCGCTCGATGCGCGACTCGGGCGGATTTCCGGCAATGATCGCCGCATTTATCGCGCCGATCGACGTGCCGACGATCCAATGGGGCATCAAATTCGCTTCGTGCATGGCTTCATAGACCCCAGCTTGATAGGCGCCCAGCGCGCCGCCGCCTTGCAGCAGCAGGCTTATTTCCAGCCCATGGGGGTTGTAAAGGTTGGCTCTTCGCATGAGGTTACGCAGTCGCTCTCGTTAACGGGGTGCGTGCTTGCTTTCGTAGAGCAAGGCCCTGAGTTGCTCGCGATTGCGCAGCAAACCCAGATATTGTTGTTCGACGACCGCCCGTACCGACGACGGCAAGCCTTTAACCAGTGCCTTTTGATAAGCCACCTTCGCCCGCTCCTCGACCCGCTCACATGCTTCCAAGACCGCGACTTCACCCATGCGGGCGGAGATCGATCTCATGCAGGGTTCGCCGCGGAGCAAGGCGCAAACCGGAGTAGCGTCGCCTGCGGCGTCCTTCGCGGAATCCGCGCCTTGTTCAATGGACAAAGCCTGCAAGGCTTCGGCAGCCGACGCATAGCCGCGTCTGCAGGTCGATAGCAGCGCAGTCAACTTCGGCGAGCCGACGCCTACGTGCTCGGCGCAAGCCAAGCATCCCTGAAGACCATCCTTGCAAACCTTGATAAGACCGGTCAAGGTGTCGATGATGTCGCCGTGAGTCATGGCAGATGGCCTTTCAAATGGAAGAGGCGAGGCGGCGGCACCTGGAACGGCGCCGCGAACCGGGGCGCGAGTGGCGATCTACTTTTTGACGCCGGTGGTGGTAGCCGTGGAAGGCGATCCGCTGTGCGCGGTTTCCTTCAAATCAGGCACGGCCGTGGTTCGCTGCGAATCGCGCGCCGGACGATTGCTGCGCCATGTATTGAAGTCATTCGAGAATTTGTCGTAACGCTCGCGACGCCATTCGTTGTAGTCACTATCCAGATTGCGAATCTGCTCTTGCCGCCATTGATGGTAGTCGGGATCAACATGACGCGCATGGTCATGGTGCTCGCTGCCGACGCCCGGTGCGCCTTGATCCCAGCCGCTTCGGGCGCCGTGACGGCCTTCGCCGGCAGAGCCCGTGGACTCCCAATCGCGGTGTCCCTGATCCCAACCGCCGGGGTAAGCGCCACCGAGATATCTGGGTGAGTGGGCCGGGTAAGGCTGATGGCGCCTGGGAATATCGAAGTCGGCATCGCCAAGGCCATAGAAGTCGGGGTAGCCCTGCCGCACCATGCCGACGGGATCCGGGCGGTAGGCGCCGAAGAATCGCGAATCGCGTTCGTATGCCGGATACCCTGTGTAATAGCGGCCTTCGACGTCGTTGCCGGCATGTTGCGGATAAAAGCGCAATGGGCTGCCGTAGCGATATGAGTAGGATGGATCCACGTCGTGGGCCGGCCTGAATTGCCCACTTCGATCGTCGTATTGCGCGTCGTTGCCGTGGAACGCGCGACCTCCAGCCGCGCCGAATTGCGGGTAGTTGGCGGAGGCGTGGTCTCCGCGTTCTTTTGCGTAGTATTCGCGCTCGCGCTGGGGTTCGTCCTGGCGCGCATACGGATAAGAGTCGTCTTGCCGGTAGTCGTAGCTGCGCAAATTTGCCTGTCGCATTGAATTCTCCTTCGTCAGTGGCGGTATCGATAGTTTCCTTCAGCCGCAAATCGTGCCCCGATATGCAGACCAAGCATGTCGGTCCATGGATGGGTAGGGGGAATACCAAAAATATCATTGCTTCGCGATGTCCACTGTAGGATGACGCTTTCCGCAGGTGTAGGAATTCGTCACGAGGGCATATGTTCCACTTTTGATGAACTTACTCAACGCCGCCGCTGTCTTCCTTACACGTAACGATCGCAACGCTTCGCTACCGGAGCGTTCTCTTTGGCAAGCCTCCGGCTTGGCCGAAGGCGAGTATAAAAATAAAATTCGATCGCCTAACCAGCAACACCCAGGGATCTCATTGTGTATGAAACGAGGAGAGATCATGATTCGAGTTGCCATTTGCGATGATCACACCGCCATTCGAGAAGGCTTCGGCGCAATAATCGAAAAATTCGATGAGTTCGTCGTCACTGCGGAAGCTTCTGACGGGAAAGCGGCTCTGCAGATCGCACGTGACGCAGAGTGCGATGTGATGCTGCTCGACATCAATATGCGGGGAGAAAGCGGTATTGATGTCTTGCGCGTCATTAAACAGGACCGGCCGCAATTCCCGATCTTGATATTGAGCGGCTTGTCCGCCAGGCAGTACGCCCTCAACGCGCTGGAACTCGGCGCCCACGGCTATCTGGAAAAAGACTGCGATCCGGAAGAAATTGCCAAAGCCATGCGCATGGCAGCCAGCGGACGGCGTTACATCGGGTTGGATGTTGGCGATTTGGTGGCAGAGGGTCTTTGCCGTACCGACACGGCGGCGATCCATACCAAGCTGTCGCACCGCGAATTCCAGGTATTCTTGCGCCTGAGCAAAGGCGAAGCGATCACGCATATGGCGAACCAGCTATCCCTGAGCGTCAAGACCGTCAGCACTTATCGCACGAGAATACTGGAAAAAATGGGGATGCAATCGAATTGCGATCTGACCTACTACGCCGTAAAAAACGGCTTACTTGAATGAATAACGCTTGAGTGGGCAAGCCGGCCCCGATGCCGGCTGCGGTCCCGCTCAGTGCCTACTCAGTACGATTTGGCGTCCCCGCTTTCGGTGGTTTCGCCGCCATTTCCTTCCTGCACTTGCTTGCCTCGCTCGCGCGCCGAAGCACGTTTGCGCCGCCATTCATTGAATTCACCGGCAAAGCGGTGATATCTTTCTTTGCGCCAAGCAGCATAGTCGTCATCGAAGCGGCGTACCTGCTCGTTGCGCCACTGGGCGTAGTCCCGGTCAGGATGATGTCCACCGCCATATTGCGAGTGATGCACGCGGCCACCTTCTTGATTGAACGCGCCGGCAGATCGGCCAGCTTGGAAGGCAAAGACGCCTTCGTAGGGGCAAGCAGAATCATCAGCCACCGGCGCACCCGAAGCCTGGCGCAATGCAAAGCGCTCACAATCCCTGGGCGAATGATCATGCCGATACGGATCGGAAGCGCCGTATCCCGGGCGATACACTTCATCGTGCGGACCATACCTATATCGGTAATGTTGCATGGTATTTCCTTTCCAGTTGTGAGTATTTGCAATGTAGTTATAGCCGGCTCGCGCAGATACAGGATTTCCTGCTTGAGTCTTTCTCCCCTCGACAGCGTTGCAAAAACTTCTTGCCATGGCGGTGTTTTCATGAGCGTAACTGCTAGCGCGGGGAAGCTCTTCAAACATGGCGTATGCTCGGAGCTTGCATTGGCGGACGGAGCGTCTATGCTGGAATTCAGCAGGGGTACGAGTACACGGCCGCGCAAAAAATTGTGCGTACAGTTCACTGGCGGCTTGCATTAGAACTCCGGATTCCCTCGCCTCGAATGGGCCGCTCGTGCACCTCCAGTGCCGAGCCCGCCGAACCGGGCGCGGCCGCGATCGCAGAGTGATGAAAGTTGGGCTGCCGGCAATTGTCTGCAAACGGCAAATCGCCGGCGCGAAAACGGGCAGCGTGTTCAGCCATTGCCCTGTTCACCGCGCTCTATCACCTGAATTCGTTAGCGCAGCGGCAAGTCTTCCCGATAGTCGCGCGTGCCGTAATACGTGTTGATGGCTTGCACCCACGACGTATTGGCCATGTCGGGCCATTGATCCTTGTCGAAGCCAGGCGCCTCCTTGACGCGTTCCTTGCTAACGTCGAGAAGGAAGCGTTTGTTCTCGGTATCGAGTGTCAGGGCCGACCACGGGACAGCGAACAATTTTTCGCCCACGGTGAGTATGCCGCCGTATGACAGCACGGCATAGGCGATCCTGCCGGTTGCCATGTCCAGCATGATTTCCTTGATGTCGCCGAGTTTTTCCTCCTGGTGGTTGTAGACATTGTCACCAATGAGTGTGTCCGCGCCCATCAGGTGCGGGCCGGGGCCGACATGGTTTTTGTACATGCCGTAGGTGTCACGATCTAGGTAGCTCATGGCTTCTCCTTGTGAATATGAATGGGAAAGAATGCGTACAACATTTCGGCCTTGCAGCCAGCCTATTTTTCGCTATCCACCTTGGCCTTCAAGTCATTGGCCATCGCCAGATGCGATTGGAGCGTGGGCAGGGTGGCGGTGGCGAATTGCTTGATTTCGGCGTCCTTCGACTTGGTGTTCGCGCTCTGAAACAACTTGACCGCGTCCTCATGCGCCGACACGCCGATCATGCTGGCATAGCGTTTGTCAAACGAGGCGCCGCTAAGCTTGCTCAATACGTCTATCTTCGCGCGCTGGGCCAGGCTTGCTTCGGTCGGTGCTTCGACATTCTTTTGCGCGGCAAGCTTCTTCATGTCGGCGCTGGTCTTTTGGTGCGCTTCGATCATCTTTTGCGCGAAGCTCTTGACGTCTGCGTTGCTGCTTTTTTGCAACGCGATTTCACTGGCCTTGATTTCGGCATCGTCCGATTCGATTGCCGAGGTGAGGAAGCTCTTGTCCCAGTGACTGATGTTTTCGTCTGCATAGACGATCTTGACGAGCGAAAGGGCGAAGAGCAAGCCCAACGCCGCGGCACCGGCTATCTTGCCGGCTCGGCTCATGGATACCGACCGGCCCGCAGTCGCGGGTGAAGCGGTCGACGGAGTGGTTGGTTCGGATGCGGATGTCTTCATGTTATCTCCTGTGGTTAAGGCAGTGCCGGTGTCACGACTATAAGTCGCAGGGGATGCCCCGTAAGTCGGCAATCCAAGTCTCGCCGTGTAAGAGTTGATGCAATAAAAAGTTCGGGGAAGAAAGCTCATCACGCGTACACATCTATGCGCAAAGATGCTTGGCCTGTTGCAGGCCGGGACGGTGCCTAGGTCAGGATTGCTGCCCAAGCGTCGCCAACATAAAAACCACGGCCCCAAGCATCATCAGCGTAGCCAGCCACCCCAGCCATTTCAGTTTCCATGTAATGACGAAGGGCCCCATGATGTCGCGCCGTACGGCCATCAGCATCATGACCACCATGATCGGCACCGAAATCACACCGTTGATGACAGCGCTCCAATAAAGCGCCTTGAATGGATCGATCGCGGTGAAGCAAATGCCGGTAGGGTTTGACGGTTATGGAGTGCGTCATCAACAGCGCCCCGGCTACTCCGATCCGGAATATGGAAATTCCGGCACGCCCCGCTACGTTTCCGTCCATCCGGATCATGCTCCCCAGCACGGGCAGCAAATGCAATGGCAAGATCAACAGCACCAGGGACAAACCCAGGATGGGAGCAAGCACGGGGTTCACCATGAAGATCACGACTACCATCAATGGCGTGACGAACAGGTGCGCAATCTCGACCGCGACTACGAGGAATATCGGCAGGAGCGTTACAAGAAATTTGCCGACGACTTCAACAGCTGGCGCAGTTCACGGCCGCAACGTGCCGAGCAAAGCACGCCACCGAACAAAGGCAATGAAGAGCGCAGCCCGAAGCCTGGTACGGGCAATTCGTCGGAATCTACCTAAGTGATGCATTTGCGCCGCGAATTGCCCGGAGCAAATATCGCGGCCGCCACACTGATGTATGTGCCACCCACCAGGAGATGTCAATGACTGAAAACAAACACAACGCCGTCGAATTGCTGAAAGCGGACCATAGGGAAGCGGAAAAGCTGTTCGAGCAATTCGAATCGATCAAGGATTCGGGAAACGAAGAAGAGAAGCGCGAAATAATACGCAAGGTATGTGCCGCGCTATTGATCCACATGCAGATCGAGGAAGCGATATTCTACCCGGCGGCGCGCGACGCGCTCGACGAGGAAGAATTGATCGATGAAGCCGAAGTCGAGTACAAAGGGGCGAAGGACCTCATTCGGCAACTGGGAGAAACGAACGGCGACATTGCTATGTTCGACGCCAGGGCCAAGGTGCTGAGCGAGCAGATCCGGCATCACATCCGCGAAGAGGAGAACAAGCTTTTTCCCAAGCTGCAGCGCTCGCCCGCCGACTTGACGGACCTGGGCAAGCGACTGCTCAAGGAAAAGCGGAAGCTGGAGCAGTCTCACAGCATGGCGTCCGCATGAAAGCAGGCTCCCTGGGGAGCGCTGCACGGATTTTCCTGGACAATGAACGAAAGCAATCCAAGCTGATTGTCCTCATCGAAGAATTGCGGCGCGATCTGCCTGCAGTGAACAATCGACAAGACCGGCAAGCGGAAGCCCTTGGGAAAACCGTCCACCCAGAAAAAGTATTCAACGCCATCGACCAAAATCTTGAGGGCAAGAACTAGTTCGCATCAGATTCCGATGCGCGGCGCAATTTCCTACACGAGAGCCAAGGCAAGACCTACATTCCGCGCGATGCCAAATGCTTAATATTGTTTCGGCTGTGCGCAGCTCTCCGCCCTACGCGATTCGCGGCGGCCTTTTCAGACCCGACCTGACGTCAAACATGAAAACGCAACCGATGGCCCAACAGGGACGATGTGGCGGATAGCGGCGGATGGCGTTTAATCGCAGATCAATCATCAATGGAGAAAGAAATGGCTGAATCCCACTCGAAAGACCACAACATCGCCCCGCAACAGCACCACACGAAGGCTGCGGAGCATCACGAACACGCGTCAAGGCATCACCGCGAAGCGGCAAAGCATCATGAAGCCGGCGACCAGGAAAAGGCCGGGTATCATGCCCACGTCGCGCATGGCCACGCCACGCACGCCCAGGAGCATGCTTCCGAAGCGAGCAAGAAGAACGCAAATACCTACGGCCAAAAGTAGTCGCGCCTTCGCTTGATATCGCTTCGGCGAATGCGTCCTTGCGTTGGTCACTGGTGGAACGCATCCCGAAGCGTTCAAGACGTCCGCGTTGATTTTCAATTACCCGGAACAACAGGTCGAGTTTGTCAAGCCGCCACAAGCGGGATACGAACACAACGGCGCGCGACCCACTCCGACCACTCTTTTACATGAGGAGACAAACATGTCAGCTCCAGCCCAATTCGTATGGGATAGCTCGACCGAAAAAGCCGCAAGCGGCGTTTCATGGAGCGCCATCCTTGCCGGGGCTGTCGCCGCTGCGGCGCTGGCCTTGATTTTGATTGTATTGGGGGTCGGATTGGGCATGTCGGCCTTTTCACCATGGCCAAGCCGTGGCCTGGGTGCATCCGTTTTCGGCTGGTCTACCGTCACCTGGCTTGTGGTAACGCAGATTGTCGCTTCCGTGGCGGGCGGATATCTGGCGGGACGTCTGCGCGTGAAATGGACTGCCATTCATACGGACGAAGTGTATTTCCGCGATACCGCGCATGGTTTTCTGGCTTGGGCTATTGCGGCGCTGGTATCGGCAAGCCTGGTCGGTGGTGCGATCAGTTCAATAACGGCAGCCGGTGCCGGAGTCACTGCTGCGTCGGCGACCTTGCCGGCGCTGGGGGATGCAGCTGACAGACCAAGTGCCGAGTTCACCACGACCCAAGAAAACCAGGGCGCCAACGCGGGCCGGGCAAGGACTGAGGGTTCCAGAAGGTATCTGGTGGATTCGCTATTCCGCGCTGACCCATCCACCCCCGACACCACACCGAGGGCGGAGCCCGCTTTGCTGCTGGAAGTCGCAGCCGTATTCGCCAACAGCATCCATTCATCCAGCTTACCGCTCCAGGATCAACAATACCTGGCGCAGGTGGTCTCGAAACATACCGGACTTTCACCGGCTGACGCCACCAAACGCGTGACCGACACGTTCGCGGCAGCCCACGATGCGGCCCAAAATGCGGAAAATAATGCCAGGGAGGCGGCAGACAAGGCACGCAAGGCCATGGCCTACGCCGCTTTATGGATGTTCATCTCCCTGCTCTGTGGTGCGTTTTGCGCCAGTCTCGCTGCGACGTATGGCGGCAGGCAGCGTGACCATATGGCGCATACCGTCATGCCGGAATAAAACGGTGCGGCCACCGCTGAAAACGATTCGGTGAAAGCCAATTCAACTACGTTTGGAGGAAGATCATGCGCGCACTACTACTGTGGTTTCTCGGTGTTCCGATCCCTATTATCATTCTGATTGCCTTGCTCTACCATTGATGCGGCATGGATGAAGTGGTCGCCCAGTTGCGACCAGTGCCCATACTGGGCAGGCATCGCCTTGCTTTGAAACTTGCCTGGCTTGCTGCGTGAGCTATTCAAGCAAGCCGTTCTTCATGGCGTAATAGGTCAGTTCGCTATTCGAGTGCGCGCCCATTTTTTCCAGCACGCGCGCCCTGTAAGTGCTGACCGTTTTTACGCTCAGGCAAAGCGTATCGGCCATATCCGACACTGCTTCGCCTTTGCAAAGCCGCAGAAAGACCTGAAATTCTCGGTCCGAGAGCTTGGTATGCAAGGCGACATCGTCGACCTGCTGGAGATTTTGGGCGAGGACGTCGGCGACTTCGGGGTTCAGGTAGCGACGGCCCTGCATCACCATGCGGATCGCCTTTTCCATTTCCTCCGGCTCGCAATCCTTATCCAGGTAGCCGGCAGCACCGATCCTCAAGGCATTGACCGCATATTGCTTGGCTGGACAGCTGCTCAGCATCAACACGGGAAATTCCGGCTGTCCTTGTTTAATGGTGCGCAACACATCGATGCCATTCTGGTCCGGCATGCTGATATCGAGAAGCATCACGTCGCATTCCCGACTCCGCGCGATATCGAGCGCCTCCCGCCCGTTTGCCGCTTCGGCGGTGACGCGTATCCCCTCCATGCGCTCCATGATTTTCTTCAAGCCCTGACGCAAAATTTGGTGGTCGTCGCATATCGCTACCCGAATCATGATCTATCCTTGTTCCGCGTTAAGAGTCCGGTCGATATGCGTTCCGGCAACCGGCTGCGCTGATTTGCATGTCCGCGCTGGCGCATTGCCCTATGGAGGGAGATGGGAGGAGTGTGCCGACGTCAATGATGCGCGAGTTGAGGGCCGCTCATTCTCACATTTCTAGAATGACCACTTGTTTTCCTTGGAAGTTCAACTAAAGTCGAAATATTTCACGTAGCGTCAGATCTCCGTTCCTTGCTGCATCAATATCCCGCAGGGCACGCCGCACTAGCGGCCGATGATTCCGGCTTTGCTTTTGGCGCCGCGTTTCGCCTTGCCGTGGCCCGCCGTTGCTTGGATCTTCGCGCTGTTTTGATGATCCGTTGAGGATGCTGTTAAACTTGCAGAGTCTGCGGCAAAGGAGATGACAAACGTCGATAGAGTTATCGCCGAGACTCTTGCCGGTAAAGGAAATTTTAAAAGTACGACAACGCTTACTGCGGATGAGCTATTGCAAGCTGGCGAAAAATATCTTGGACCAGGCTATAAAGAAATAGGAAAACCTGGAAGCGGTGTTTTCCGTAGTGCTGATGGAACTCGGCAGTTTCGGATTGATAGTAACTCCCTATCGGGTAGCCATGCGCCGGATGTACCACACGGTCATCTGGAAACCTATGCGCCGGGAGCTGCGAAACCTACTGCAAATAATCACATTCCCTTTGTCGAATAAGAGCCAACCATGGAAATCAAAATTGGTGAGGTCGGAAAAATTGTGGCTGGCCAAGAAATGGGGCACTATGTCAAAGTGATTGACGACACAACAAATACCGGCGGTTTCTTGATTCTTACCGCTGCGGCATCAGACATGCGAAATGGCTTTGATAGCTGGGTTGAGGACCGAGAGACGCTGCAGCGCTTCTTTAAGGAGGCAGGTTGGGTTGTTGAGTGGCCTCGCTGATTCTTTGCGGCAAAGGGAATTGCGAATCCGGTTTCGAGCACTTTAGCTCGCGTTGTGCCTAAAGGACTCAATCCAACCACACTCGGAAAAGCTGGGGATTTGGATGTGTTTGTTACAAATGCCAGCGAATTGCGAGGCTTGTCCAACGCGCAAATTGCCGACAAACTCTCAATTTCAAACATGCCCGGTGGATTTCAGGTATTTGAATTTCCAAGTTCTTCGGTAGAAGGTATTGCCTCACCAATTTTTAGAACAAATCCTGGCTTTATCGGAGGCGGAAAAACTGCCGGAGGTGCGGCAGAGTTCGTGATTCCAAATGGCCAAATTCCAGCAGGAGCGACTTCATGGTTTCCACATTAATGATAATTCAACCAACCGAAACGAAGATCACTGGCAATTCGATCTTGGAAAATGGAAAGCCAGTGGCAGATGCGTCTGTGAAACGCATCTATGATTTAATCGAGCATGAGCTTGTGGAAATCGGGCGCACTGATGATGGATGGTCTGTGCTCTATTTGGACAAACGAGATGGACGCTATTGGGAGTTAAATTACCCAGATAGTAACCAGCATGGTGGTGGTATGCCTTGCCTGGAAATGCTATCTCGTGACTGCGCGTTCCAAAGGTATAAAATTTCGAGTTAAAGACTTGCGGCAAAGGAAACAACGTCTTTATTCC
>FSXF01000003.1_pt1 | contig 26780 bp, 27 predicted proteins | sample 1638161 | NCBI WGS metagenome assembly FSXF01 (sample SAMEA3914788, study PRJEB12502) | metagenome | biome: forest; material: soil | place: Canada | collected 2011-07-03 | depth 0.1 m
CGCGCCTGGGCGCTCAAGGAATCGCTGCGGGAAATGTGGAGCTACCGCACCAAGCTCGGTGCGCAGCGCTTCTGGAAACAATGGTATTTCTGGGCAACACATAGCTGCCTGGCGCCCATGATCGAAAAGGCCAAGCTTCTGGCGCGGCATCTGCCCAACATCTTGACCTACTTCACTCATCGCATCACCAATGCTGTTGCGGAAGGACTGAATTCGAAGATCGCCACGATACAGAAACGCGCTTGCGGATTCAGAAACCGGGACAACTTCAAGACCGCTATCTACTTTCATTGTGGCGGACTGAATCTTTACCCGGCTTCAGCTACCCACAAAAAACTCGGATGAATCAATTTTTGTAGTCGAGCATTACGTGGGCACTGGAAAATCGCTCGTATGTCTCGCCGTCTTCAAAATCCAAAATTCCACTTGTAGTTGCGTCATCGACGTACTGGCACGCGTGCGCCACTATTTCGGCTTCGTATTCGCGAAGCCCTGCTAAACGCGAAATGACGTAGACAATTCCGTAGTGAAAATCAATATTCAGAGGACATCCGATTGTTTAACTTATTGAAAACCAGCTTGAATTTGAATATATGTACACCGACGGCGCAGCATCACTCATCGATTCGTATTTGCGCCCTTCCATTTGCAAAGCCTTGCCCCTCTGCCATGCGGCCAAATACCTCGGCCGATGCAAGGGTCAGTTTGGTACCAAAAACGAGCTCGTACCCTTCGGGACGTCTCGTCTGCCTCACCACGATCAGATTCTTCGTTTCCTCGCCAGGAAACTGGGCGAGGAGTCCATCCTGATATTTACGCAATTCTTCGGCCGTTCTTCCATACGCGAGACGAACGTAGTAGGAGTGTGTCCCTCCCAGACCATTCAGTTTATCGAGCTGGCCAACCGAATTGTTGATGTACCCAAGCAAAATTGCTTGGTCCGCCAATCGTTGATTCGCACGATCCAGTTGCCCGGCACTACTAGCGAGTTTCGAGTTAAGGTCGGCCTTGGCTACCTTGGCATCCTGGTCGGCTTGCGCTGTCGCCCAAACAGATACGGCCGCACCTAAGACTGCCAGGATAGAAAGGATGGACTTCTTTTTCGTTTCGCCTTCGCCGGTAAAGACTCCATATAGTCCAGCCAGCGTGGCGACAAGAATGCCAACTATTGAAAGAATCATGGCTAGCTATTGCAGCACTGCATTCAACAAAGCGGCGAGTCGCACTCCGGCTTTGGCGATTTGCGTCTGAATCACGCCTTGCGAGTCTTGTATATAGCTATCGCTGAGATTGTAGATTACTTTCTTGCCAGTTCCTTCCGGCTTAGGTAGTTCTCCGTACGAAACCGCTTGCGCTTGGGCATAAGCCTCCATAGCCCAGGTTTCGGGTGTGTCGGCAGACCAAGCGGTGACTTCATCTTCGGTAATCGTAGGCTCAATCGCAGCCGCTATCTCGGTTGGATTTTTTCCTATTTGATGCACAATTTGCGTATCCCAATAGGAGTGCAATGCCTGAGGCCGCCAGTTGGCGTATTTTGCCGTTTTCCCGTTTCCACCGGAATCGTGATCATCGCTTGAATGCAGCGGCTGGTGGACGTCCCCAACGAAATGCATGACCATCTTGAGCGCCCTCAGACGCTCGGCGGGATCCGTATTTGGATTCCTGAGCTCATCCGTAAATTGACGAATCTTGTCGACGACACAATCGGCCGCCGGTCCTTCCAATGCCTTCGTCCCATTTGGGAGGGCTGCCGACGGGCACTCGGCGGCAAGGCTTCCACCTTTGATCTCGATGTCGACAAAGTGCCAATTCGAAGTCTGGGTGTAGGCGGCACCGTGCTGGTTACCCTGATCGTCCTTATACTTATAGTAGTCTGCCCAGGTCGCCTGCGTGGCAAACGAGTCGTTGGTATGTGATCGTTGATCGTGCATCAAGAAAGGCTCGGGATCAGAGGCAAACATTGCTGTCGCCACCGCTTGCGCTTTCGGTGTCATGTGGTTCCAAGCGATGAGCGCTACCGCTTCGTGACCATCGTCTCCCCAAGCGTAGGCGCCATATGAAAGCGTCATCATTGCGACACCGGCTGTAAGCAAACCCAACCTCTTGATACGAGAATGTTTCATTCTTCTCTCCCTATTTATCGGTTTTAAAAATATGCTAAGACACAAAATCGCCGGAATTTCGAAACGCGAGCCACATGGTCATGACTATGTGCCGCCTTAATTGTGCGGGACGGCTTTGTTAACCAGGTATCCGGAATGGCTGATACCCAAGAGTGCGATGGTGCTCTCATCGAGCGCCGGAAACGCCGTGAGTCCGTCCGCAGGAGCGAATCCGAAGAGACGCCATATGCCATAGGCATACGACACGATGATGATGATTGTAAAAAACAGCATCTGCACCTTTGCCAGGTCGAGATGTGCGCCATTGGTGAAGTCATCACCTGTCACCATGTCGCTCCAGGAGGCATCTGCGATGCTTTTGTTGCAAACCAACTGCCCTTTATTTGTCACTGCTGCCGAGGGTAGCGGCGCAGGCAATGGTTGCGCCACAGCGGCAGGTGCAAGTGCAGGAGCAGGTGCTGGAGGCTGACCGACCAAGTCGTACTGTTGCGCCGCGGTGACCGCGACGGCAGGATCCAGCGGTTTCTGCGACTTCTGACCGAGAATCAAGGATGTGCCGACCAGGGACGCCGTACTAATGCCCATGGCGAGCCACACCTGGCTAGGAATCGCGATGCTCAACGGGGAGTCAATATTGTTGAAGATGTTGTAAAACGCCGCAGTGATGAATGCAGATAGAACGACTATCGTCCAAAGTATCATTTGAAATCGGGATAGGCTGATGACATTGCGTTCGTCGATCAGCAGGCCTGGCAGCCGTCCGGTAAGTTTTTGGCCAGCCAGAACGCAAAATAGCATCATCAGAAACATCGTGACGACCCATGCGCACTGGACATGACGATGTTGAACCAACAGCAAATTCGCGATCGGAAGAAGTATGAGCGCTCCAACCGCAGCTGCGACTCCAAAATTGATTTTGTTCGACATGATTGATCTGTTCCCTTGGATGATTCGATTCACTGAGCCGGCGGCGCGCTATCGCCATTCAGCAAGCCGCTGACGCTCTCCCACAACGTTTGATCGTGAACGATAAAAAACAGCCCGCCGCGTCCGTCCTGATGCGACGAGCACTCGGTACCGGTCAGCGGACCTTCTTGATTCATGTCCCCAAAAATCACGAAAGGCCGATCCTTATCCTTGGAAACACCTACCTTGGCATGGTTTCCTCCAGGGCTGGCGGTGCCCTTCAGTCCCAATGCCGTGCCCTGCCAATTGCCGCTTGTTGCGATCTCGACGGAACCAGGCTTAGGCAAGCTGTCGGACCAGCAGTCGATCGGCGTTGTCGCCGAAGTCGATCCGATCGCTTCGGGGTTGGTCCACCATGAGGCGACGCGCAGCGGTACTTGGCCCAGCTCGGCTGACACAAATTGCCACGGCGGTACATTCAAGGCCGACGGCTTCACCAGCAAGGCCACGCCGGACGAAAGCTGCACCCGTTGCACCTCCTGAGTCTTGGACGGCTTGCCCAAAGCGCGCACCGCGTCCCGCAACTCGGCCGGACCACCGGCATGCACCGCCTGCAAATTCCCCGGATCCGTCGCGACGCTGGCATTGCCCAATGCCTTCAACACTTGCAGCACGTCGGACTCGTTGAGCTTGAGCGAGAAAAACGATTGGCTGACCATGACATTGTCCGGTTGGGCAATGCAGCCCAGGGTATTGTCCGACTTACGGGTAGCATGAATGCTTCCCGATCCGGGCCAGGACGGCGTGGTGACTTGGAGAACAACGCCATCGCCTGCATCATTCCAGGCCACGACCCCCTTGGAGTGTCCCCAAGGTCCGGCACACGCACTGCCGCAGCCGCGTATGGGAGGATCTTGATAGAACTGATCGTTCCAGACCACGTAGTAATAATTGCCGTTGTAGATGCTGGCATAGGTTGCGCCGACCGGATCCGTGTCGCCGTTACCGAGGCAGCCATCGCCCATTTTCAGCGTGGGGTCCTGGTCGCTCGCGACGACGTATTGCAGGCCCGTTGATTTGGACGACGGGCTTCCGCCGAACTCGCATGATGGCGTCGCACCGCCCGCGCAGCCCGGGAACGCCTTGGCATTGAATTTGAAGACGAACCACCAATCCGCCGGCTTACCGGCCGCGATCAGCGGTGTGGCTGCGGCGGCGGGTGCTTGCTGGCCGAAGGCGGTGGAGCCAGCTACCGATCCGAGGGAAAGAGACAGTGCAATGAGGGTTCGCCCCCGCCATTTGATGCCGAGTAGTCCAGCCACGTCCGCCACCTTTCGGTTTAGTTGTTATTGCTCGCGCCTAAATTTGGGGATCAGAGCCAGCTCGCGACGCCGCCGCGATGGCTGCAGGTGACCTGGTGGTGCGTGCTGAAGCTGTAGGTACCGTCGGGGCATTTTGCGGTCGCACCCGCAGGCGGCTTACCTGTGTTTCTGCGTTGCTGCCCTGGATCAGGATATTCGCAATGGCGCCGACGGTCTGATGACCATTCTCGCTCCAGGCTAAAGTTGGCGCAGACAAAGCAAGCCCAATTGCCGCCAGAATTGCAGCGAACATTCTCGAATACATAGAACCTCCCTGGTTCCCGTCAACGAGCAATCGAATTGTTGTGAAACGCCCTGCAGCTGCTCAAGAGTGGATTCGCTTTTTTGTTTTTGTTTACTGGCGGTCACGATGCTCGCACGGCTCTGTTGCCACTTCAACCTGTCAACTCTGACAGGTACCTTTTTCTTGCGCATCCGACATTATGCTTAAGAAAAACCTTATAAATCAACAGACTGTAAAAACAGCGCGCATGAGTAATTTAACAAAGGGGATTCAGGTGAAACAACTTCTGGTAGCTTTGCTTTTCTTGGCTTGCGCCGCATTCGCGGACGACAAGACACCACCTCCACCAGCTTCCGCAGCGACTCAAGCTTCCAGCAGCCAGCTACTGAACGACAAGCACTACGTCAACAAGGACGGGCAAATCGTTCACTCTCCGTCAAAAACCAAATCAGGCCAGGCGCCGACCGGGGCGACCGCGCAGTGCGGCGATGGCAGCTACAGCTTCAGCCAGCATCATCAAGGCACCTGCTCCCACCATGGCGGCGTGGCGACATGGCTCAGCAATTGAGATAGCCACTCCCACCTCATCGCATCGAAATTGAACTCAACCCGCAATCACATGGTTTGCCGAAACGGCATTCGCAAAAATGAATCAAAAAAGGTGCATCTCGCTATTGAGCATTTTAGTATGCCCTTCGATTGCTTATGCGCGCGGCGGTGGGGCAGATGGAATGAGTTATTTTATCTGCTTCATTATGCTCGTCGTTTTTGTCGTCTTTATTTTCTTTGCGATTGGAATCCGTAAGCACCAGGAGGAAATGGTGAGGCAAGGTAAAGCGGTCTTCTACGTTAAGGTTTCGGCTACCGGCCGGGTCTACCACAGCCTAGCCTGCGGGAAATGTCGAACGGGTTACAAACTTACCGAGCAGGAAGCGCGTGGCCAAGGATACTCACCTTGTGCAACTTGCGGTGGCCGAGGTACGTATAATCCATTGTAGGCGCTACGGACTCCCCACGGATTTCTGACATTCCGTTGCTTCCAACGATCAGTTGAACCATAACCTCGTAAGTCACATGTCAACTCCGATCAAGACAGCAGCCAGAGCAAGATTCCGGTGGTGCGGCCGGAGAACAGGGGAAAGCACCATGGCTAATCAAATGGATGCCATTGCGATTCTGCTGCTAATCCAAATGGCCGCGATGATTTCGAAGTGTCAGGCAAGTTGCAATCAGCATTGAACTTTACTTAAATATGAATACTGCCAATAGCATAAGTCCACCTTCTCCGACCCATGTGGGGACGACCGCAACGCCATTGGAAGATATCACTCTGACGATTGGGGTAATTGGTGATCCGCACGTCATTGTTAAAGAAAAGGCAAATGGCACGACTTCAGGATACGTTGCACACAGCTTCTTCGAAGTCGAAGATGCCAATGGAACAATCACTGTCACCGGCGATTCACTACACCCATGGAGCGATCTCAAGAAATTGATCGCGAAATGCGAAGATGATGCTGGTCTCAAGGTCGATGCACTGCTTTGCGTCGGAGATCTTGGTTTCCGTGGGAAAAGAGAACCTATCCAAGCAGCATGGAAACTCTTAGTCGAGGCCGGTGTCCTGATGAACGCAAGCGTGGTAGCGAGCGCGACTGGCAATCACGACGTCCATTCCAGAAGCGAAGCGGATGAAGTGGCCACGAACATCGTGCGCAACATGGAGAATGTGAAAGGTGTATTCGAAACGCTCAGATTACTCGACCCACCGTACCCGATTGTCAAGACATCGACTGGGAGCTCGGCCAATGCCGCCCGGATTGACCGAACGACTTATTTTGGGGAGGGTGCATCATTTCACGAATTCGAAAATTTCCGACTGCTCATCGTCAATAGCTGTGCGGACCATGGCCATGAAAAATTCGAGCACGAACGAGGCAATATCAGCAGACCGACGTTAAACGCAATCAAGGAAGACCTGCAGCGCCCGGAGACATCGACGGAGAAGCTGAACATTTTGATTGTTCACCATCCGCCGGCGTCGGACTCGGAGCATAATTCTGGCTCGCTTGATTTCGTCTACCGTGGAGACGAGCTACTGCGCATCCTTCAGGATACCGGCCAACCCTGGTTGGCCATCCATGGCCACAAGCATAACAGCGGGATATCCCTTAGCAACAATACCTGGATTTTCTCTGCCGCCAGCTTGGGGATCCGAATGGAATCGCAAACCGGCGGTCAGCGCAATCAGTTCTACGTGCTGGAACTTACCTATAGTCGCGCAGAGGCATGCATGAAGAGCATTGTGCGTTGCTGGGACTGGTTTCAAGGGAGAGGTTGGGAGCCAGCTTGTCCGAAGGACGGTGGAATCTTTTTCAAATGTGGATTCGGTGATAGTAGGACCGCAGTGTATTGGGCCAATCAAATTAAGGCCGCCACGCAGCAAACTACACTACCTGTGCCATGGGACGCAATTGCAAGCAGCCTTCCTGACATCCAATACGTCACGCCTGCGACGTTACTTGCGATAAGATCGAGGCTGGAGCAGCATGAAGGCATTGTCATTGAACTTGACGGTAGTGGTTTTTGGGAAAGCCTAGCAAAAAAAGCATGAACGACTCTACTTTCCTTTCGGCGTTTAATGCGCGCACCATGACATTCGAGCAGGTGGCAGAAACCTTTTGCCCTTCGAATAAATTTGCCGAGCTCGCAGGCGACTGGAATGCTCTGCTACTCGGGCCGCGTGGAAGTGGTAAAACAACGCTGTTAAAGATGTTGAGCCTCCAGGGCATGCGAGCATGGCCGACCTCGCGCGTTGGTTCCCGCCCCGGAGTTAACTATACTGGCATTTTCATACCGGCCGATGTTGCCTGGAGGGAGATGGTCAATGCGCTCGCTTCCACAATTCAGAATCCCGTTCATCGTGACATGGTCGTTGAGGTTGCCTTTGTTACCAACACATTGCTATCGGTGACCCGGACGATCGATTTACGCACAAGCAGCACCGTAAGTCCGGATGCGTTTGATCAAGTGAAACTATTAGGAGAGGGATATGAAGCATGGATTCGGCACGTTGCACAACTTTGGCATCTGACATTAACATCGCTTTCCATCAAGGGACTCACTTCTGCTTTGGAATTGCGATTGGTTCATTTGCGCCAGGAAGTCGAATTCCTTCGCAGAAATGAAGGGACGATAAGCGAGGGCCAACTTCGGGAGCGCATTCCTTACTTGGGGTTACCTATTATTGAGTCGGTGTCGAGCGCACTTTCGTCCTTCAATCATGCTGTAGATCAGGCAGATCATAAATGGGCGCTATTATTCGATGAATTTGAGATTGCGCCCAGCGCCCTGCAAAATACTGTAATCGCGGCCCTTCGTGGCGCGCCTCCGGATCTACTTATTAAAGTTGGACTGGTGCCTTGCGGTCCGCACGCGACCATCCAAGGCGCGCCGGAAACCAAAGGCACGCAGAGGAACGACTTCCGTTCGGTCCTACTTTGGTACACCGAGCGCAAGGAAGCGCTCCAGTTTTGCACGGAGGTATGTACGGGTTGGCTCAAGATTCAAGAGCCGTCATTTGCCGAGCGCCCGTTGAAACAAATTTTTGGTGCCGCATCAACGGCTGTTGTGCAAGACGCAGAGGAGGAGGAGCCAGGAGAAGCACAGGCCGATCGGACGCGCCATCTGCAAGCGCAATCTCGAACCTTTCTGGAGTTATGCCAGAAGGACTCGACATTTTCCGAATTTCTTACCGACAGAGGTATCGATCCATACAATTTGATTGAATCTGACGCAGACTATCGGCGCGCCACTGTAAGGAAAATTGCGCCAATCGTGGCATTTCGAAATGCATATCGCAGCAGTGTACAGGAAGGGCAGAAGCGCGGTCGTCGCCCTTATTCTGCGGCATACATCGGTTGGGAAGCAATTGCTGCGATGAGCGAAGGAAATCCTCGCTGGCTAATCGGCCTGCTCATCAGCATGTGGGCCAATGGGAAGAAAGAAGGAAGCATTCAGACTCCAATCCAACCGCGAATCCAAACCACAGCGACCCTTGAGACAGGCGGTACGTTCGTCCAGCTTTTGCGTTCGCTCGCGACCGTACCTACCGACGGAGAAGGGACAGGCATCTCCGTGCTTGATATAGTGGAAGATGTTGCGAATTATTTCTTCGAGCGCTTGGTGACCGATGATTTTGTGGAGGACCCGCCATCGATTTTTGAGGTCGACGACAAAGTGCCAGGCGAAATCGAGGATTCCCTGCGCTTGGCGTTGAATCACGGGGCAATCATTTGCTTTGATCCACCCGACAACTCTGGAGGCTATCCCTCGCTGCGCGGAAGACAGTTTCGTCTTGCATACCTTTTAGCGCAGCAGTTCAAGCTGCCGATCCGCAAATCCAAGCACGTGTCGCTATCCACCATCCTCAATGACCCCAAGGTTGTTGCCAAACGTCGCGGTAGGTCCGCGTTCGCAAATCCTGGGAGGGGTGAAAGCCTGCTGCCTAAACGCTTCAAAGCGAATCCAATTTCCAATTCGTCCCAAGGCGCTTTTACATTCGATGATTGAGGATACCTTGAGCCCTAGGACAATATCGAATGTCGAGGAAGTGCTACTGAAGGCCGATGAGCAAAAGCACGAGCTTGCCGCCGATGTTTTCGTAAGCAGGGCCGGCAATAATTTGCGTTATCGTCGGCTTGGGCAGCTTGTTAGCATTACTACGCCGTGCTTGCAGATTGGCATCGTCCAGGACGATGAAGATCAACGTGGGAGACAAACCAGCGCCGATTCCTCGTTCCTCTCGCTCGAGGTCGATGCGGCTATCGCACGCATCGACGTGCTGGTTCGAGAACGCGCACGGTCTGGCACAAACGCTGTCTCGTTGGTAGTCGATGTCTCATGCCTTTCACGTACTGTTCAGGGGAAAATTTTTGCTGCACTCTCCACGTGGGCAGGTGTGGTGGACGTCAAACTGCATATAGGGTACTCCCTATCGCGTTATCTTACTCCACCGCGCACCTGGGCCAGGTCGATAACTCCGGCCGAATCGGTTGATCCTTTTTTTGCCGGCTGGGGGGCACCCGATCTTCCAATTCACGTTGTCACCGGCCTCGGCTATGAATCGGGCAAAGCCATAGGCATAGTTCAACTGATCGAACCCTCGAAATGCACATCACTTATTCCGACCTCACCCGAGGGCAGTTTTCTCATCGCTGTGGAAAATCAGAATCGCGACTTCCTTAAGCTCTTCCCGAGCGCGATCATGTATGAAGTGCTGCAACCGGCGCGAACCTACTTGTCGCTCGTTTCGATGATCTCTGGCATTCTTCGAGATCACAGGGCAATCTTACTTCCCTTTGGTCCAAAGATTCTGTTTTCGCTGTCGCTTTTGATCAGTTTGATGTTTCGCGAAATTTCAGTGTGGCACACGAAGGGTGAGGATAATCGACAAGGCGACCTTAGCGCGCCTTCCGACTATGGGTGCTTATTTTCATGCCTAGTTTCATCGCCCCGAACGAGCGACGTTCGACCGGACGAAGCTAAAGCGTAGGGCTGCTTTGGTGCGACCTCGGTGAGCGCGATCTTGCAGATATTGCAGTTCAGGTCCAGGCCGCTTCTGCCCCAAACGGCGACATCATTGCAGGACCCGCAGTTATATTTCACTTTCAGCTTTGCTTTGGCCAGCGCCTCGGCGCTTTCGTCAAATTGTAGGCCTGGATAAACCGTACATAGACTCAGATTCAGTTTCCTCGCGAGATCGTCGGAGAGCTGATATTCGTTAAGGGCCATTCGGCGATTGAACAGCGGATGTTCCAACGCAGTTTCCACCAGCGGCGGCTCCGCGAGGTCGTCGACGATCGATACACAGGCTTTGATGAATTTTCCGTCGACGATTGGGTAATCGGCCATTTTCTGCCCCGTCTTTTTTCCTCCGGGTGCGCCGGTTGAGCTGGGCATCAGGCCGATCTCGATCATTTTTTCGGCCCATTCACTATTGTGATATCCGTCTCGCGTCACATGGCCCTTTTTATCTTGCCAGTGGTGACAAAGCTCATGTGTGATGGCTTGGTACAAAGAGATCAGGGACCGAGACGCAATAACCGCAGGGTTGATGGCGATTTCGCTGACCGGATCATCCTCTCCGACCTTACTCCTCCATCTCGAGGAAATGAAATGCCCGGAACTTGCATTCCGCCGCTGCAGCGTAAATACGACGGCCGGCAGCTCGCCACCGAAAAGTGCCGCATTGAAATGCTGCGCCACAGCCTCAAGCCAGCCGTAGACCTGCAGGGTCGGATTTCGATTGACATCAATCATTTTTCTACTGTATCGTACGATACAACAATGCGCAAGAGCGAACGGCCCCAACCCACTTCCGCCATTTGCGCGGAAGATATGCCGTGCAAACGGCACGCAATGAGGAGGTCACATGGCGGAAACGATCATACGATGGGCCGGTAGCAAGAAAAAGCTACTCTCTCTGCTAACCGCTGCCGCTCCCAAATCCTTCAACCGGTATGTCGAGCCCTTTGTAGGCTCCGCCGTCTTGTTTTTGCGGCTTGATGCCAAAGCCGCACTGCTCGGGGATGTCAACAGCGATCTCATCGAGACATATGAGACGTTACGCGACCATCCTCGCGCCGTGTGGAATCGCGTTTCGGCAATGAGCTTGCGCCCAGAATTTTATTATTCACTGCGCGCGTCGGACCCTTGCGATCTTCCTCTCCTTGATCGAGCTGCCCGATTTATCTATCTCAATCGATTTTGCTTCAACGGTGTGTATCGGACCAATCGCGAGGGCATGTTCAACGTGGCAAGGGGCAAGGGGCATCTGTTCGTGCCCGACCTGGCCGCGTTCATGCAAATGGCTCAGGCCCTTCGAAATGCCAAACTGTCTTGCAGTGATTTCGAAAAAATTGTAAATAAAACAAGGGATGGGGATTTTTTGTACCTGGATCCGCCTTATGCCTTAGGCGGCAAGCGCGACAGAGGGGAATATGGGCTTGGCGCTTTTCGGGAAATTGACGAGCAAAGGCTAGTTGATTCGATTCAAGACGCGTCCGACCGCGGTGTCCGCGTATTGCTGTCCTACACCCCGACAACGAGAGTCCTCAAGCGCCTAGATGGCTGGAAGGTGCATCGTCTCGCGGTAACGCGCAACGTCTCCGGTTTCACGGGCTCCCGCCGGCGCGCCAAAGAAGTGCTGGTGTCGAACTACGACTGGTCCCCAAACTTTTCCTGACCCCGTGCGGCGAAGCTATTTCAGCGTCGCGACGGTAACGGAAAATTCAATCCCTCAAAGCTCATCTATCTTTGCGTTTGGATCGACCAGGTCCTTCAATGTCACGTCGAGCGCAATCGCGATCTGCCCCATGATATCAATCGACACCGCCCTTTCAGCGCGCTCGACTTGACCGAGATAGGGTCTGCTCAGGCCGGCATTGAGCGCTAAGGACTCTTGCGAAATCTCCTTCCACCGGCGGACGCGGCGAACGTTACGTGCAAAGACTTCCCTCGCTGATAAGATTTTGATTGCTTTTGCCATTATGCCAATGATCAGCTTCTTGGCGTCAGCAAGCTACAATCTATTTTGACCAATATGATAACTATAGTTTTCATATTGATTTAAAATATTCACAAAATGACTTGTCGTGCTCGGGTCACTCGGTTGCCCGATGCCACCGACCTCCGGAAAAACAAAAAGGGAAATTGTTCGATGAAAACCACAATCGGAATGTGCGTGGTAGCTGCTCTCTTGGCGGCGAATAGCTACGGTCAGGTTGAAACACCATCGCCGGCGGCACGTCCGGCACCTGTTCGGTCCCCAACAGCCGAAGGTATTGCCGTCATCAAATCCAAGGGCAACCTCCTTCACGGCATGCAGAACGACCCAACGCCCTGGGAATGCGAGCCTACCCTTCTGTATGCCGCCGTGTACCCGCTATCCCAACGTGACATGGACTTCGTGCTTGACTTCTGCAGCGTCTTGTCGCTCTTCAAGCGGGGTGCCGTAGGAGTCAATTTTTACGACGTAACGGACAATGTGTCACGTGAGCGCCCGAAGACGGAACAAAAGTTGCAACGGTACCGCGACGCCAAGCAGTTCTTTCTCGAAGTTCCGAACATGCGCCTTGCTTATACCGGGCGGCCGGGTCGCTATCAGCTTAGCTGGCACGTCCCCAGATTGGAAGTTCTGCAGCGCGCGAACTATGCGCTGACGAGCGAGTACATGAGTGAGCTTCGAAATTCAAAGGCCGGCCGTCCCGTCCCGGATCGATTTTCATCTGCAGCTTTGTCTGAAGACTACAGGCGGACCGGTATGGAATTCTTTGATCGTAAGTACGGTAAAGGCGCATCTGTATCACTCGACCATCCTCTGCCTTGGCCCACGCTCGAGCGAATAACAATCAATTCCGACGACGACAAGACTGCATACGCGCTAGAAGCCCTCACGAACAACACCCAACAGCGTGAAATCGACGGCACTACTTTTTTCCAGCTCGACCTCGTCGGAAATCTGTTCTTCAGCGTCGAGCCGGCGGGAGATGCCGCGCGCGTGACGCCGTTGTTCTTGGAGGCTTGGCTTTACAAAAAAGTCGTCAGGATTCCCCTGGATGCGGACAGCTACACCATGACGTGCAAGACGTCCGGATTGTTCGGCAAGAGCTATAAGTGCGAATGACATTTACATTCGAAAACCATCCAATTCTTCGAGCGACACCTACCTCATGGCCACTTTGTTCGAAATATCCGCTGGAATATTGATTGTGGCGATCGCGGCAGCACTGATCGCACGTATCTTTTGGCCCCGCAAGCTGGAGCCGGTCGAAATGGATTTCGACTTGCGTGCCACTAAATTACCAGGCGATCTGGGGGAAAAATCGTTAAACCTTGCACGCACCAGGCAATTGGCCAATCGACGATACTCTCTTCATCGGCCGCCTGAAAAACACAAGCCTTTGCCGTTAAGGATGTTTTTCCGTGGTCGGCGTCCGCCATGGTAACTGCCAGCAAAGTCCCAACCTGCTCAAAACTCCGAAATTACGGTGCCTTCGGAGCTGGCGTCGATAGCACTTGCTGAAACTGCGGATCATTCAAAAGCACTTCCAGCCCAGCGAGCGCAGTCAATGCAGTCGCTTTGCTGCAAATCGCCCCCGTTCTGGCGACTTTGCCCGCGTGGATCCAATTCCGTGCCTCGTTCGCGAGCGATAGCTGCTTCACCGTATTGTCGTCGATGATCGACAGCTTTTTTGCTTCTTTGATGTAGTCGCTGAGATGTTGCTTATCCAATGGCTGGGACGACTGATGAAATTGCGGATGGTTTTTGATTGCCCAATACAGAATTGCCTCGATGGCGGACGCGGCGAATACTGTGGCACCGTTCCACTCTTGAGCATTGAAATCTATCCAAGCGGCACGTATGTGTTCTTGAACATTTGCGCGTGCCAGATCGTCCCCAATGTGGATCAAGTCCGGAGCGAGTGGCGGATTTTCGTCTGGGCAAACAGATAGTAGCTGCCTGATGCGCTCTACCGGATCGCGACCACTGGAAATATTCTTCACTGGGCTGTCGGAGCTCACGTCCCACAATTTAACTGCCGAAATTAGGGCAGATCGACACTGCAAAAACTCGTTGAACTCCACGAACGGGACCTTAACCAAGTCATTGGGGAGGAGTTCAAGAAGAGCCAACAACGTCCGCACCTGGTCTTTGAAAGCAAATGTGATCTTGTACCGATCCAATTCGTTTCGATTCGGACCAAACATATTGTCGATCGCAGCAATGATCTGGCTGGGAACCATGGGTGGCATGCTCTTTCCTTTCACCAGAAAAGCCTCTTTAACTTCGCGCCATGGCGGCAGTTTCTTCCTATGGTACTCGACTGGCGCCGCTGGTCAAATTGCGGTTCGATTGCGCTTCGAGCTGCGCGAACATCCCCGGCCACGTACCAAGATGGGTTATCAGGCGAGGCAACGCATCCATAAAGAGGTGCGTACCCAGGTAAAATTCGGCAGCTGCCTGAATTACCTCAGCGTTTTCGATATCGATTATGTTTCGATATTGTCTGACCGCATCAGAGTCTCGATGGGCGATCGTGGAATTCCGCAAATCAGCAAATTGACGCTGCGCGCGATTCTGCGCCTTCCGAATTGTGCGCATCGCGTCTGTAACAGCGTCCTGGATATCTTGAGGGACTTGCCCATCCTGGTATACCTGCCGAAGCTTGTTCCCTGCAGCTTTGTCAATGTCCAGTTCATGTATCGTCAGCAGGATTACCCTCGCCGCAAGGCTTCGCTGCCACGGATCGGGGTGAGTGAGAGCGTCTATCTTCATCGCTTGTATGTCCCGCTCAGCAATCAAGAAAAACAAACCCAGATTGAGCACAGACGCCGTCGACTCAAATCCATTTTTTCTTGCTCGCCCGGCTTCAAAGGCAACGGTTTCCAGGGTGGCAGCCAGCATTCGCTTGCGTTTTCGTTCTCCCCATTGAAGCTGTGGTCTGAGGAGTCGCCGCGCGACAGCCCTTGCAAATCTAGATATTTTGCGGCGAACGAGCCGCTGGGTATATCTCTCGACAAGTTCTTTGCGTTGCTGAAGCAATTTGCGTTTTGGGCGGATCATATGTTGGTTCTTACCATGCTCACACGGGGGCCAGGATAGCAATGCGCCATCCGACAAGCTAGGCTCGTCCAAGTTCGGCTTCCTAGCCTAGTTTAACGGTAGGCGCCCACTGCGTTAGGAACAAGTCTATCCGTAGACGGGCGTCGCGCGCACTATTAAAAACTCTCTCTAAACGACACTCGCGAAAGCTCCAATGCCCGGCGCTTGATTCCGTCCTTCCAAATCCATTCCTTATCGTTATGGTGCCTGCCTCGTTGCAGCTCCTCGACCAGCACGATGATGCCATCCGCGTCATATACAGCGAAATCCACCTCGCAAGCCCATAGGTAAGTCATCGCCTTAGGCTCAAAATGCCTCTTGAGTGCGTCCAAATCGACAATTTGGCGCATCAACCGGTTCGGCAGGATCCAATGATCCGGGAATTCCGTTGCAAGACGTATCGCACCATTGTTCTCCGGCGGCGACTTGAATAAATTCGGCTGGTTGCGGTTCGGCTCGAATGGCAATTGTCCGGACCTCACCGCTCCCGGAAAAAAGTATGGGTTCAACTGGTAGTCATGGGACTCGTTCGGCTGAATGGCACCAGCCAACGCACCGCCAGAAAATCCCTCGGTCCCTTCCGGCCGGAATAGCAACGCATATGCAGGAATCGGCGCGAACATTAAATTATCCGAAGCTAGGTCAATCCAAATCGAATCGTTGCGAATAACCATCGCGTCCGAAACGTTCGAGCCACCGAGCAATGCAGCCACCATGTTTTCACTTCCAGCGGTCCTCCTCGTAATCTCGCCCCTGCCCCAATGCCGGGTATCACGATGTTCCAATTCCATTTCAAGACTGCTGTGCAAAAGCTCAGCCATCGAGCCCGCGCTCGACGCAAACGAATTCGTCCTCTCGTAAACAAGTTTCACTTTCTGCGCTGCGTCCAATATCGACCGGGGATTTCCCCCGATATTTTCGGAATACATCGCAAGACAATCCAGGAATTCCTCATAAGTCGTTGGCTTCAGGCTCAAAATTGCGCGCAGATCTTTGGTCAGATTGTCTTTGTTCAATTCGTAATGACGCGACATATCGATTTGCGCCGGCCACGCCTCCGATCCGTCCTCGACAGACTTCCGCCATCTACCATGACGAATCAGCGTTGACTCCTCGTTGCCTCGAAATAGCCCGCGAATAGTTTCAAGGAGGATGTGCTTCTGTTCGCGACACCCTGCGCAATCGCAGGGGAGTTCTTTACGAAGTTCGCGCGCCTCCGAAAGGCCGTACCGATGCTGGCAATGCGTGCACGAGAAGGAAAGCGCTAAAGGGTTTTCCAGATTCGAGAGACGAACCGTTCCGTTTGCGCGGCATGCCGGACAAGCCGCTTCATATTCGATGCCGACGTCGATATCGTCCCAATTCGTCCAACTGAATGCACGGAATCGTCTTAAAACACCGTCATCGCCGCTTCTAGACACCTCGTCGCATGCGAGGAGGTAAATCCATCTAACCATTATTCTGCGCCGTTCACGCTCATCAGGGTCAACCTGTTTGCGCGGTGGATGTCCTCCCAAGATGTCGGGTCGTGGGATGGCCTTTGATTCCCTGGACGTCTTTGCGGTCGCCACAGCCTGGCAAAAGTTTTCGATCTCCTGAATTTCATCGTCGCTGGCAAATTTCCGGATGTCTGCCAGCAAAGCATTCCTGCTCGCTTTTAACAGGCTTTCCTCGACGTCAAGCAATGGATGCGCGTGCGGCCGCGTGACTTCCAAAAATTGGCTGAGTGCCCGCGTCAGCTCCTGGTGCATGTGATCGGTCAGAATGTAAAAACAAGACTGATCCATACGTTCAGCACGGCGGAAGTCGCGACGCTTCATTATTTTTTCCCTTGTCAAATGGTTGGCCTGACGGCAGAAAGCGGCCTATAGCTAATCGTGAACAGCACAAAAACGCAAGCCCGTCATATCTGGCCGACAAAATTTTCCTGAATCAGACCCGCCAACCTGTTACTCCTGACAGGTGCAAATTTCGAAAAAGGCCTTTATTCTGGTTCTTTTGCAATAACTGATTTACCTCGTCACACTCCACGCCAATCACCGCCAGGATCAATCAAGGATTGCGAAAACTCGAAGACTACCGAATCAAGGATTTCGCTTTTGATGAACGGCGTTGGCACATCGATTGGGTCGGCGCCGTCACCTTCGCCGAACGCTATCGCCGCGCGAGTCAGCCTTTGATCGAGGTCCAGCTCTCCTCCCTCCCAGAAAGCCCCGCTAACCTCGATTCGATCTTCGCCAAAAACGACGCGGAACCAAGAGATAACCGTCAAGTCAGGCTGCCGGTAGCCTTGATGCCGCTGCTTCGCATTGGAGACATCTGGGAGGGCGGTCGCCTGGTCGAATCCCCCGCATACGACATCGCCGACTTTCCCGACCTCAAAATCGACCGGACCACCGCAAGCATCATCAAGGCCGGCTTGAACGCGGACGACGAGGGCCATTACTACCTGCCATGGGAGCATCATTCGTTCCACATGCGGCACACCCAATCGTACTGTGTGCTGATCAATGCCGGAGGAACCAAAGTCATCGTGCCGGCGACCGAGCTCATCCGGTTCTACTTCGGCACGTCGGGCGACCTCATCGCCCGGCTGTTCGATGCCCCCTTCGAAGAAAGCAAATTCTGGAACTCCACAGAGCTGCCCGACAATCGGGGCAACGTCAAAATCGACCTCGCCAGCGGCGTCTCCTGCCGGTCGGCAACGACAGTGGCACGGATGGCGTTTTCCACGTTAGCCCGCCACGCTGCCGAAATCATTGGCAGATCCTGCGTCGCCGCGACGGTCAGTGGGCAACGGGCGTATCCCAAGGCGCTTTTCCCATTTGAAGGCCATACCGACCTGGCGGCCTCCGGCCGCTGGCTCCCGTTCATGGGCGTCGAGCGAGGGCTGTTCCTAGTCTTCCGATTGTTGTCCTGCTCACACCCTTTCCCTTTCGCCGGGCTTCACTATACCGGCGAGCGCAAAGACGCACCAAACGGCAAGACCGGATTCGGATCGGCGTCGAAATCCGGTGCGCGTGCCAGCCCGGATCGCTTTTCAAGACAGGTAAGAGAGCCAAAGTCGGTGGTCGACGAAGAGCCGGACAAGAAAAAAGCACCTCGCGAGGTCAACCTCGACCCGCTCGCGCGCGATCCATTCCCTGACCTAACCAATATGCACATCGCCAAAGTCGATATCGACTTTGTGCCGACAGTGGTGATGACGGTCGGCGACTCGGCTCACTTGACCGGCGTCTCCGTCGGCGACGGCGGTACCAGCAGGTCCATGCAGCCGGTCGATTTCGTGGCGGCCGGCCCGGTGATGGACGCCGCGGAACAGGATGGGAGAGCACGGAAGTTCGAGCCTGCAGTCGCGGTTTTCCTGGGACTGCTCAGCTCCTTGGTCGGGCAAACCCGCTTCACCGGGCTCGACGTCGTGCGTCTCGACCGCAGGCAAAGGCATGACTATCTGTGCACGATGCCGAAGATTGTTGACGAGGATGGGGTGATTCATCCATGGTGTCTTTCGGCCGATGCCACCGGCGGCGAAAGGAACCGCAAGATATCCATCGGCCGGATCCAGGAATTCTATGCCACGCATTATGTCCTGCTCCCCGAGCCAAGAGCCGAGGTCGACGGGTCGCCCGGCGAACTGGAATTGCATATGATCACGGATCGCACCAGGTCCATCTCGCGCGAGAAGGAACTGCTTGCCGCCCTAACCATTCACGTTGTCCGGACCGATCAGTTCGATGTGCACACACAACTCGGTGAGGGTGTGGAGTCAATCAAGTATGCGATCAGAGCGCCCGTCGACGCCGCACCAGCCAACTTGGGTCCGGTTCTCGCCGCGGCGCGCGGCATGTTTATGGCTTTTGTGAGACGTGGCGATACGCCGGCGTCGCATTCAGCGGCAGACTACGAAATCGCATGAATCCGGCCAATCATTTGCGTATCAAATCCATCAGCGCGCACCCACGCAGGCCGCTTGGGGAGGCATCCGCCACCCGAAGGCGACTACGACGAAACTTGCCAAGCAAAGCACGCGAACATTGCGTGCTTTGCCAAGTCATCGCTCTTTACTTCTTGACCTTTTGAAACGCCTTAAGCTGATCCTGCAAAACCGCGAGACGAACCGTCTTATGCAAACTAATCCAGTGCTGACGACTTTTTCCAATCGTGTCGGGGTTTCTACCTATATCCCTCGTGGCGCGAAAAGTTTCCGCAACCAGTTGGGGTCCAAGCTTTTTCCATGCCTGCAGCACTTTTTTAAATCCACCTCGCCAATATGCAAGTCCGGTATTTTCGTCAATCTCAACAAAATTCCGAAAGGCATTCAGGATCGGATAGGTGGCACCTTTTGTTAGGCGATACTGAGTTCCAGGCAACTCAGCGAAAGGATAATCGAATACGCCTTTCTTAACGGGTGCCTCTTCAACGATATTTAGCTTTCCGGCTGCGCCACCAGCCTGATTGTGCAATTCAAGGAAGTCGCGCCGCACATGATCGTAAAGGATCAATGCATCCTTAAGGATAGGTCGCAATTTGTAATATTTGCTATCTTCCAAATCCCCGTCACGATGATCCTCAAAGTCCCTAGCAAAATTGTCGAGTACTTTTGACCACTTTTCATAGGCCGCGATCGGCTGTTTCGATTCATCGTTATCAAAATCAATAACGTTAAATAACTCCAGCATACTAATGAGGTCACGGACGTCATACTCCCCAGGATCGCTTTCCTTCCACGACACTAATTCGCTGTAGCTCGCTTCGGCAATTTCTTCCTTGAGCCAATCAAACACACCGTCAATGTTGTAGATTGACTTTGGGGCAACTTGCAGGCTTGTGTTAAGTCCACGAGCGATGTTCGTGATCATCGACCCACTTATGTTTGTACGGATGTAAACTTCGACATGCTGCTCAGGAGGAATGACGCCGGCTGCGTTTGCCTCCGAAATAATGCGCGCCGTATGGGCGCCATCAACGATGCCACCCTTATCGTCGTCGACTATGATTTCAAACTCGTTGTTTACCTTGCTAATCACTCGCACGGCCTCGGCTAAGATCGTAATCCCCTTGTTCATCAAATCGAAAGAACCGAGTTCAGCCGACGACTCGCCCAAAAGTGATTCTTTGACGTCTCGATACACGTGACGATTAAGGCCGACAGGATCTCTTGCATTTACCGACGTGCTTATGCCTGCGGGAAAATTTGCCGCTGGCACAGTTAGCCAATATTTTGCAACTTCAGGGAAGACAGGGTGCGTGATTTTGCGCATTTCGTGCGCAACAATGCGATAGGCAGATTTTGCCATGATGAAATTCCTTTTCAATGCTCACGGTGGAGCTTGGATAACTTGCCGTATCACACGATGGCGAACGGCGACTTTTGCGGTCACGGTGAACCGCACTGCAACTCTAGTCAGATTAGGCCACACTGTCAATCATCTCGCGAGCGCTTGATCGAACACGATCGCACGGCCAAGATGATTTCCCTTAGACAACATCCACTCCATAGTGTGTTGTGCAAACGCCTTCCTATTGGAATTGTCGCTTGCGATCACGGGGCATTCACTGGGCAGCCCACATGGCGGAATCATTGCCGGCTTTGCAATCGATACCGGCATGCATGTCGCGGAGCTTGTGCGGGTTGGGCCGCCGCATGCCTCCTACTACCAACCACGCGATATCCTGCACGCGAAGATCGCAACTTGCGTCGTGTTCCGCGACGGTCTCGACCCCGCGCCCGCGGTGCCGCCGAGAATACCTACGCGAACAGGCAACCGCGATTCGCGGCCTGGCTGAATGTGCTGCATAGTCCGTCGGTCAGGTCTGACACGCTTATATCCAGCAGACTAAGTCAGCCAAGAAGCCGAAACCGTCGCCCCTCCAGCCTGACAAGTTCGAATTGCGGTGGCCGCCCACTGGGCCATGCTGTCATACCGCGTTTCGCCAGCCAGGCACGAATCGCTGGGCTACGCAATTCACGGGTGATCTCCCAGAATTTCGCACGAAATTTGACTGTCTGTACTTGGCCGTCCATTTCGACCTCGACGTCTTCCCATTCCCGGGAAAACCACTCTTCCAGGATCTCGCGGGAAGGGACGCAGACACGCAAGCCATAGGTACCGTTACGTTTAGCCGAAACGGTCGCCACGACAGGAACAGCTGCCGTGCTCACGTCACGCCGGTCGCGCGGAAGAATTCGCGGCATGTTTCCTGCAAGCGCATACCGATCAGTCAAAGACAGCCGCACACCGTCGGCAATCTCTCTGGGAAAGGGCAGCCCTTCAGCTGTCCAGAGTTCACGAATCGCCTCGCCCGATGTTCGCGCGACGACCTTTCGCTTCAGAAAATCCAGCCTAATCTCGTCATTGACCGCGCCAAGTAGCAAGCTCCTCATAGCCTGTCGCTCCTCCGGGCACGGGCCAACCGGATTGCATTCGAGCACGCCAGCGCCTTTCCTGAACCAGAACGCATCGCCGTTCAGGTCCCGCATAAGCTCAGAAAATCGGATCTTCGCGGCCCGCGCAATGCGCTGGAAACGATCCGGCCAGTCCATCAGCAGCCAGATGGCGATCTGCAGCATGCAATGGCGCTCCATCACCCCGTAAAATTCGAACGGGGTATTCGGCGGCGACGGCCAGTCGACCGTGATGCTCAACTCGCGTTCGGCCTCTTCGCGTAGTCTGACGACAGTGCGCGTCGAACGGAGTTTTCCGAGCAGATTACGCAACGCGTCAAAGTACAAGTGTGAATATTGGAACGTTTCGTCGCCGGCGAATGTCCAGCCCCAATCGAAATAGCTGAGCTGGTGCTGGTGAGCCAGGAATGCGTGTATCTCTGCCACTGGAGCGTCGTAGGGTGTGGCGCGTCGGAGATCGAAGGCACATCGCGTGCAAAAACCTAGCGACTCGACCTCCCAATGCCATCGCTTACCCAATTCTTGCCTGTGAAAGACGACCGGAGAGCCACACTCGGGGCAGCAATCGTGCAGCATGCAGCCATGCCGCTCGCAGATCGTCGAAAATGCCAGGCGCCAGTACTTGCGGTAGTACGCATCGGCATCTGTGAGCAGGCAATAGGGGCAGAATTGCATGGTAGGAAGTAGGCGCTTCCTGTGATACATGCCGGCCGGTAGGATCCAGCTGGAATGGCCGTTCTGATTCAAATCCCGAAAGACTATGCCTTCATAGCTCTTGAGGGTAGTCTCCCGCGCACGTTCGATCGGCGTACCGCACATTGCCGCAAAATGCTCCAGGGTCGGACCGTCAATCGAGCGATCGATGTCGCGCGTCCATATCTGCTTGTCGCGCCCCCATAGCTTGACCTCGAGCGTGTGGAGCTTCATCGAATTGGCCTTGGCCACACGGCAGTACCACGAAGAAAATATCTCGCCCTGCTTGGGCTGTGGATGGATCGGCAAGACCTTGCCGGACAGGCCCGCGATCACGTCATGCCTCCAACAGTCGTTTCTTGCGCGCCGACGGCGCGCTGTACCCGCATTGGTCCAACGTGGTCAAATCGATGCATTCGGTTTCATTTCGAATGGCCAGGATCGCCGCCTTCTTAAGCAGCGCAAACACCTCCCCGATCGTTCCTTCCGAGCGCGCCCATATTTCCTGGGTCATTTCCTTCTTGGACAACCCGGATGGCTGGCGCAAAGGGAGCATCTGCTCGTAGGTTCGCAGCAGCCGCTGAAAATCCTTGTTAAGCGCCCAGCGCGGCAGAATGAACGGCTCGAACCGATTGGAAAGCTGGGGATCCGACTGGACCGCGCGCACCGCCTCTTCCGTGCCGGCCGCGACAATCGGCAGCTTTAGCGCATTGCTCAATTGCTTCAGGACGGTCAGAAATTTGCGCTGTTTCGCGAGGGAACCCGAAATCAGGTTGTTGAGCTCGTCGATCAGCAGGATTTTGACGCCGATCTTCTCGAATTTATCTTTAACCGTGTCCAACAGCTTTTGCGGGGCATCCGAATAGGAATACTTCGCAAATATTGCATTCAGTATCTCGGCATAAAAACGCTTCTCATCCGGATCTGCCGACGCCATGACGTAGACGACCGGCACGATGATCGCGTCACCGCCGATGTTGTCGTCGGCCGGGTTCAATTCGAGGAATCGATTGAGGATCTGCGTCTTGCCATTGTTCGTCCGAGCGACGATGAGCATGTTCGGCATGCGCAGCACGCGCGGATGGTTCATCAGTTCAGTCATCTTGTCGAGGATTTCCCCTGCCTTGTCGTAGCCGAGCCAACGATCATCCTTGATGTATTGAATGCGCTCTTCCGTGGGAAGATTGAGGGCGGCAACGGCTTCCGGCAAAAGATGGGAATACTCCATGCGTTTCAACTCCTCATGTCGACGTCGGCATACGGCAGGATTTCCTCGTCGTCATCGGCCAGATCGTTCGAAGGTGTCGGTTGACGAGATGGTGCGGGAACTGGCTTCGCGACCGCAGCAGTCCCAGCACCCAGTGAGTCGGACACAAGCGATTCTTCCTTAGCCTTGGCTGCTGCAGCGGCGGCCTCCTGCTTACGATGCTTTTCCGCCTCGGCGCGGCGCTGCTCGTTGCGCCTGGCGGCCTTGGTCTTGGCGGCCGCATTGCGCTCGATTTCGCGCATCTCGTCGATGCCTTCGTAGATGAGGTTTTCATCGACCTTGGAGCGGCCCTCGGCGTTAAGCCGTTTGACAATAGCCCTCACCTCCCACAGCGACACTGGAGGTCGACCACGGTGGGCCGTGGGAATCGCATGGTATTCCTTGAGGTCCGGGTCCCAGAAGTAGATGACGCTGACGTCACGCGGATCGATACGAAAGATGAATTTGCGCGCCCGCCGGGGATTTTTCGGATCCTTCTCGTGGATACGAGCGCTAAGGATGTTGTCGTGATAGTGGATATGATCGATCAAGACACCATATTGCTGGATCGTGCGTTCCTCATACGGCAGGAAATCGAGACGCACCCGCTGCGGATCAAGGAAACGCTCCGGGTGGCCAATACCCGGCAGCCCGTCCGTACCGAGAATGCCGGCCTCGAACTTGGCCGTCGGCGTGCTCTTGATCTTGGAATGAAATTTGACGTGATACCGCTTGGTCAAGTAGATCGTGAGCCAGTATTCCAATTCGGCCAGCGTCATGATGGCCTTTCCGCTGGAGTCGTAATCGAATTTGCTCTTGGTGTCGGAAAACGTCGTCCCATTCAGGGTGTGCATCCTCCTCAAGAACGTCCTGAACGCGCGCTCGACGTTGCCGCCGTAATGTTTAAGCCCTTTCGGCCGCTGCTCGACGTCGATACCGTATGCCTCGCAGGCTCGGCCGAATACCGATCCGCGAAACTCTTTCGCGTTATCCGTGTGAATTTTGCGGGGGCGGCCGTAGCAGTCCCATTTAGTCTTGATTCCCCTGGACGCGAGCCATTCGTCCTTGGGCAAAATGGCGTGCGCGATGCAGAGTGCGACCGACGCCGTGCTGGGCTTTTCGAGCCAGATCTGAAATCCCATGATCATCCGGCTGAACACATCAATTGCGATCGTCAGAACTGCCCTGCCGATGGGCAACCGATAGGCGTCGTCAACAACGATGACGTCTGACGGCGTATGGTCGATCTGGATCACGTCCAACGGTCGATCCGCTCCCGGAAAACTGCCGGTCCAGAGAGTGAATTGCTCTTGGGCTTTTCTCGGCCCCCGCCGGCGAGCTACTCGCTCCTTTTCCGATATCTTGAAGTAGCGGTCGCGAATGGTTGTCAGGCCAGGCGGCTTCAAGCCCTTGCTCTTGCAGGCACGCTTGACGGCCGTGTGGACGTCCTCGAACGTGCCGAATTCCCGTTTCATCAATTCGGCCCTTATGCTTTCCTGAATCAGCGCTTCGATCTCCTGCGGCAAACGACTTGCGCCCTTATCAGACCGCTCCTTGTGCATGAAGGCCTCGACCGTGCCGGATTGTTCCAGCTTTTTTCTGAGGCGATAGACCGTGCGCACCGTCTTGCCGAGCTCCACCGCAGTCTTTGCTACCTGCTCGGTAACCTTCCTGCTCCCCGCTGCCGACTCCAATTTCCGCATGAGGGTCATGCGGGCAGTCGCTTCGTCGAGCTTGTCCGGGGCAATCGTGGCGAGGTCAATGGTCCTGTTCGGTGCCGGCGCAGCCAAGTCTTGGTTGGTATCGGGCCGCAGCTCCGACAACAGGATGGTTCTGTTTTCCTTCGTTTCCAGGTTGCGACACAGCGCCTGCCGGAGGTCGGGAATCTCGGCGATGAGATAGCGCTCGCCGGCATGCCGGACGATCATCCCGCACTTCGGTCTAAAGGATTTCGCCATGAGGCAGCCAAACGGTCGATTGCATGGTTAGCGGAGTATCCAGGTCGGCCTCCAGACCGCCATGGCCGACCATCCACCAAAGCGTCGGCAGGATCGCCGCCTGGGTCCAGAGATCGGCGCTGATCGCTTCGAGGAGAGACCGGACGGGAAGCGGGCCGGATTGCCGGAGGCGGTCGGACAATCCGCCCAAGTATTCCTGGCATGGATGCCGATCAATGAAACCGTTCAACATGCGCCGGTTCGCGAAACGCACTGTTCGGATTTCGCGCTCCGTGAATACGGCGAATCGCCAGCCCATGGATTTGGCGTGCCAGCGGGCAGCCCGCAGGCGTGCTTTCAGCTCCCAGAAACGCTCACGGTATTCGTCGCGATATTTGACCTCGACAAGCAGCGGCCGTGGTGCGATGCCGGTCACCGGGTCCGCCCTGAAGAATACAAGGGCATCCGGCGTGTAGACGCGCTTCATCCCGTTCGCCGCGACGTATTGGACATGCAACGGTTGCCAATCGACTCTGTCGAACAGTGGATCCTGCGTCATCAGTTCGTAGAAATCGCGCTCGAGGCCGGACTCGTAGCGTGCGCCGGAACGGGCATGACGACCGGTCAGCGACCTGGTGCCGATTGGAATCTCGCGGACAGGTGCCATGCCCGCTTAGCTTCGAGAAAACTTCAATTCCAATATTGCACCATGGAACAAATGTTGACGAGGTGGAAAATACCCCATCATAAAAAGATTATTTCGACTTGGTCACCTGTCAACATTTGCAGTTGCGGCCGGAAATGAAATCGGATATTGCTCTACATAATCGCTCGAGTGCTGCGCACCCTTCGTCAGCGAAGGTTCGGATACATTACAACGAGAACAAGACAAGCAAGTTCACTGTGCCAGCAACGTTCCGTGGAATCGCGTTAGGTCTTTCAATTGAAGTGGAATCGATATGGATGAAGAAGAGTGGCAATCGTACGAAAAAGTGGCGGCGCACCTGCTAGACCGATTTGCTAATCATTTTGGTGTTGGACACTTCGAGGGAAAGCAGATCGTTCCAGGCGAAAGCGGGACAGAATGGGAAATAGACGCCAAAGGGTGCCATGAAAATGGAGAATCGTTTCTGGTCGTCGAATGCAAGAGATATACGAAAGGCGGTGTCCCTCAAGCCATTGCCGGCAGCCTCGCTTGGAC
>FSXF01000325.1_pt1 | contig 20281 bp, 16 predicted proteins | sample 1638161 | NCBI WGS metagenome assembly FSXF01 (sample SAMEA3914788, study PRJEB12502) | metagenome | biome: forest; material: soil | place: Canada | collected 2011-07-03 | depth 0.1 m
AATTTGGTCTTTGTGTAATCCAGTATGTGCCGCCGACCTCCGGCCTTCCACGAGCAAGTGCACGGGCGTGGCAACCAGCATGGCTTCCGCGTAGCTGACTGCATGCATACAATTCACGGGTCGCTGAAGCGTGCTTGGTAGACGGCATGAGCTACGACAGCGAAAACAACAGGATTGTCTTGGCCATTCCAGCAGAGGGGCTTCGGCGCCAGGACCATTATTCTTACCTGCAATTGGACCCGGCGCCCGGCTAGTGCGTTCATGGATGAGCTTGGGCGCGCTAAGGCCATGCTCGCCGAATATGAAACGAAACAACTTTACGTCACGTTTACGCCAAACGGTTGAAGATTTACGGAACGTTTCAGGGGGTGGCGCTAGCCGCCAATACTTGCAAGAATTGACCTCCACTTTATCGCGCGCTCGTCATCGGCGCCGGAAAATACATACACAGATGCGGCCGCGACTGCGTCCGCGAGTTGAATACCGTGCGTCGTTTTTGAGTCCAGGAACTCAAGTGGTCCGGACAAGTTAAATGTAATTGGATGCTTCCCCTCAAATGCTTCACTGAAATTCGTTCAAATTGTTCAGAGTCGCTAAGTTGTTTGGCCGCCCGAAAATATTGACTGGCAAGCCAGGAGCAAAAGAAAAACGATCCGCTAAATGCGGCAAACTGCATCAGTAGCGTGTGCATTGGTTCCTTTGCTGATATAGACCCAACCCGCATACGCCAATGAAATGATGCAGGCAATAACCGATTGCTTCATCAGGCGCCAAACGGCTTTCCAAAACATGGCGGATGGTCTCATGAGGTTTTTGTCTCAGCCTTCTTGCCTGCTCACAATCGTCAATCGCAACTTGGGGCGGATAAATGGCATGGTAGGGAATGCATGAGGATTGTGATTTTTATTCATTTTACCAAACAGATTCAGACTTGAGTGGTTATGCCCAGCCGTCGCAACGAGCCAGCTAACGATACATTGACAGCAGTGTAGTAGTTATCCAATAAGCGCTCGTAGGTCTTCCATCGCATCCTCTTCGGCTTCCCACCCTCTGTATTCAACAGACCAGGCATCCACCCCAGACGCTCCCGGATTTGGTCAGCCCGCCGCATTGCCCGATCATGCGCCGCCTCGCGCTGACTACGATACGCAAGCCGATAACAATGCCGACAAGCAAAGATCGCGCCGCCGTATAGCTTTGCAACCCGGCGTCCACACCCAACGGCAGGACAAAGAAACCATGCGCGCCGCCCGCCATAGGTGCAGGCCGTCCAATCCAGCCGCACGGGGTAGTCTTCGTGTTTCCATTCACCGCCGTTGCGGCGATGGCGATAGTTGAAAAATACCCGGTCGGCTTCCGTCCTCACGTTGATGTCGGCGATGGTTTCGCCGTTGCGCGACCATTTACATGAAAAGCTGCAACCTGCTGCGAGCAAACCTTCGCGCTGCCAGCTCCGCACATCAATGCGCCGGTAATCATCCGTACAATCCCCGCCATGCTGATAGCGCCGCCCGCTTCCCAGTCCACCCATAACGCGTTCCTCATTTTGACGAAATCAATAGGCTAAATCCGCATTCGGCAAAGTGCATTTCCGCCTGATTACCCTTGAAACCCGCGTGCCGATTGGGTTTCAGGGAAATGCGCTTGTTTACCTCGATACTTCGATTTCAATGCGCTACCTGCCGTTCCGGAGCTCTTTCAACTTCAAAATCATGGCCAAAGTGCGTTCGAATTTGCGATCAAGATGCGTTTCGTATCGATTCAGTTTTTCCAAGCGATGCGCTTGCAGCCCTTCGCCCAGGGTTTGCGCCTTGATTGCCGGTGCGAAGCGCGCTTCTTTCTCCAGGCGGTAGCAGATCGGGCGCAAATGCTCGCTGATGAATTTTTCCAATCCTTCCGCAGTAGCGGGGTATTCTTCATCGGCAACGTGCTCATCCCACCAGTCGCGGGATTCTGGCAACAGCGCCAAGCGCGCTCTCTTGTAGGCAGTGGCACCACCTTTGCGCAGAATGCGTTCCGCGTTTGTCGTCGCTTCAAGGTCAAGCGCGGTTTCTCGCTGGCGTTCGGCGGTTTCTTCCGGGGTCGACGTCAACAAGTCGGCAAGCTCCCTGCTATCGCTGGATAATCCACGCTCGAAAGGTGCCGCCGCAGGCACGACGGAATTTGCGCTACCAATTGCACTCTTCAATCCGTCATTGATGCGCGCCCCTTCGGCCAGCAATACGCGCCGCTTGCGCCACATGATCGCGGCCAGGTCTTCGACCAAATGGCGCTCGGTCATTCCCGCCGGTCGATGTTCGTCAATCAACGCATTGAGCAAGTCGGCGAAGTCGCCCGCGTCCTCATGCGCCAACACAACAAGCCGGGAAAGAATGCCGTGTTTCATGGCGTTGAAGCGCACGGCTTCGTAATTTGCCAGCGGCGCGGCGGCATCGGTCGCCGTCGATGAAAGCACGGCGGTTTGATCGTGTTCAATGGTTTGCATGCTTACCCTCTTTTTCAAATAATCCCGGCCAGCGTTCGCGGCCCGTTCGTTGATCGGATTCGGTCGCTTTCGGCAGATAGCCGACACAACGTTGCAACAGGTCGCGCACTGGCTCGAATTTCCGGCTTGCGTTGATTTCGCCGCGCCATGCGGCAAGACATAAACCGCGTCCGGTCAGGTTCGCGCATTGATCGCAGCGCCGCCGTTCGTCGTAAAAGTCAGCCGGGCGCGGCACCTCGTCCGCCCATCGCAGCACGATCTCTCTTTCGCTTGAATTGTCGCGGCATTTGTCCAGCACGTCGGCGATGGTCGCCGGATCGGTTTCGCCGATAAATTCCAGCCAGGCGCGGACGGCGTTTTCGTCTTCCGACGTCATCGGCGGCGGCGCATCGGTTGCCGCGTCGATTTCCGTTAAACCCGCCGCTTCGGCACTGCCATTACTGCCGATAGAAACCCGTGATATTGCGGATTCCTCCGCATCAGGCGCTGCCAATACTGCCGTTAGATTTCTTTCGTCACTATTGGCAGTACCCGATGCCGTGCTTTGCCCAATTTCAGCCTTGGTGCGTTGAAGCCAGTTCGTCATAGTTCGGCCTCCGGTTTACCCGGCCTTGCAGCGCGTGGATTGATGAAATACCGCTTGGTACGCCGTCCGCTTCCTGGCCCGGTGCCGCCCACCTCGTCCGATTGCAGCCAGTGTTCGTCTTCCAGCCAATCCAGCGCCGCTTGCACCGCTTCATCCGTGGTCAGGCTGCGCCATTGGTAGCGCCGCACATCCCGCGCCGTGAAGCCATCCACCAGCTTGCCTTGCCGCAGCTTATCGCCCAATGCTTGCGCCGCCCGCAAACCGCTATCCATCAATAAGCCATAGCAGCGCCGGGCGTGGGCTTCCAGATATTCGCACCACGCCGCCGCCCGCAATGCCGCTTGCGCCGATACCGGCCCGCGTTGCCCGGTCGCCATGCAATCAACCAGATGCAGGATTAACGCCAGCGCGGGAAATAGCTTGTCGAACTTCGACAGATGTTGCGCAATGATCGGATGATCTTCCGCTGCCAGCCGCACCCGATGCAGATCACCCGACCACTCGATGAAGATTTCCTGCGCCGCCACATCGAAGCTGAAATGCGGGAACTTCGCAAAGTCGTCGGTGGGGGCCGCGCCCCACTCCCCCGGCTCGAAATCCGCCAGGCCATCAAACACAGCAAAAGCACGGTCGCGGGCATCTTTGGCCGGGATACGGTCGCGCCATTCCCATGCTCGATGGTCGGGATACACCAGCAATTGGAACCGCTGCAACATCCCATCGTTCGCCAATGCATGCGATGCCTGCTCAAGATAGCCAGTCAGCTTGTCCGGTTGAATGCCGCCAAAGATCGACACGCAAAGATTCGGGATGAATATCGAGCCGCGCCCGATGCGGTCGGTATCGAAGCTCGCATTGCCGTTCCACGCTTCCAGATAAAAGGCCCGCTCACCCTCGCGCCCCTCCTTATCCCATGACGCAATCAGGCCCACCAATTCATCTCGCATCACCAGCAGCCCGGCGGGGTTCTCGCGCAACAGCTCGCCCAATTTCTCCACGGTCGTGTCATTCGACTTGTACCGCCGCAAAATCGGCGCGTCCTGCGCTTGTTGCCGATGGTCCTGCAACTCCTTGGCGATGCTGCCCAGATCGCCCTTCTTGGCATCTTTCGCCGCCCCCTTGATGCGCGCCTCAATGGCGTCCTTTTTGGCCTCGAATATCGTCCTCTCCGCCTCGAATGCTTCGGATTCAACCTTGTGCGCCTCCATCGCCCGCGCAACCAGCCGGTCAAGCGGCTTCAATGCCGCGCCAATGGCTGGCGATTTCTTCGCCGATGGCAAGCCGACGATGCCGCCCCACAAATTCGGCACGATCAACCACGGATCGCGGGATTTCGGTTTGATCGCGCAACGCGCCCCGATAATCGACCCCAGCGCCACCAGCGCCCCCGCTGCGACGAAATCCGGCGGGCATGGCATGCGGTCGGCCTCATCCATGACCCAGCCGCGCAGGGCTTCCGGCAACAGCGTTTGCGGGTCGAAAGCAGGAACAGGCCGCAGCGGGGCTTGAATCGGGCGCGGCTCCTGCCACGCCGCGCCACCCGCCTTGCCTTCCCCCTTGCCGCGCAAAACCGCGCCGGCATCGGCCTGGCGCTGCGCAGCCGTCGATGCGTCCGCTTCCAGGGGAAAATTGATCACAGCGGCATCGATTGCCGCAAGGCTATTGCTTAGATCGCGGCTCATTGTGTGCCCCCATGCGCGGCATTGATCCGCGTTGCAGAAAGCCGCAAGCGATTGCGTCCCTCTTCGGTAAGCGCCGCGCCGGTCGCCAGGTGATTGGCAAATTGCAGCAAGATCAAGGATTCATAGGCTAGACAGAGCAACGCATCGTAGGCAGAGAACGGGCGTTTTACCGGCTGCAAATGAAAGCTCCCAGTGCGCGGATATAAATCGGCAAACTCCAAGCCCAAAGCCCGCAACACTTCGCCCGCGCCGCAACCGGCAAAGCAATGCAACAACACCCGGCCATCGTCCGTCTCACGAATTGCCAGACTTGGCCCCTTGTCTTCATGCGCTGGGCAACGCGCCTGCCATTTATCAGTGCCGGTCTTGCGCACCTTGTCGAGACGTGAAATCAGGTTTTCCGCGCTCATTCCCTATCCTCCCGATCCAAACACGCAATAAACCATTGCGCCAAAAAGACAGGCAAGACGCCCCAGCAGGCGGCGCGAACGACCACGGCTTTTATACGGGATGCAATCGGGGTATGATTGCGGCAGCAAGTTGTTTTTGGGGGCGCATGGTCGCCACCGTTGCGGCCCTTTGTCTGTGTAGTCATGGCGCGCCCTTTACGCCGCCGCTTTGCGGGCAGCTTCCAGCTTCACTACCAGGGCGCGGATTTCGTCGTCGGATTTGCCCGCTATGCGGGCGGCGTTAATTGATGCGACTTCATCGGCGGGCCAACCGACCGAACGCGCGCCAAGGCTAACGGGTTTCGGCCAGAGTCCCTGCGCGATGCGCAGATAGATTGTGCTGCGCGAATGCCCCGTTTCGGATTTGACGGTCGGAAGCCGTAAAATTGTTTGAACCATTTTTGTACCTCTTCGTCCTCAGTTGCTGCTCGGTGAACAGCTTTGGACGCAAGCGTAAATATTCAAATGGTGAGATGTCGATGTGAGACGGGTGAGATATTTCTTTTGCGATCAGCAGAGGTTAAGGTAAGAAAAGGTGAGACGTGCGGCGCAAAGCCAATGCCAGAGCGGGTTTCGGATGTCTTACCCCTTGGCGTTGGCTTTTGGCTTAAATTTCTCTTTATCGGCAAGCCCGATCAATCCTTGCGCGCTGGTCTCCGTCCATGACTTATCAAACGTCGAATCAGTAAAAATCTCGGGATGATCTTTCAAAAATTCATCTTTCAACTTACGCTTTGCCCCTGTAGGCAATTCCTTTATGTTCGCATACCCATTGTCGCCGGACAGCGCTTCAAGAATCATTCTCTGTCGCTTTCGCGGTAAAGATTCATTTTCTTGGTTCGATGCTATTGGATTTGTATCGGATTCCCTTTGCACTTGCAAAATTGACGGCATGCCCTCTTGTTGAAGAAACGCATCAAGATCGTTGATATTCAGCGCAACATATTTGGCCTGAGGGGCAAGGTTTCGATATTTCGCAATAAAAGCCTGCAAAGACGGAGTGACAATGTCTTGCAAGTAGACCGTCGTGTCATCATTGGCATGTTCTTCCGCTAGGGGTATTGACGGTGTTAGAAAATATGATGTCAAAGCTCGGTCGGCTCCCTTAAGAATCAGCCAACGGGCCGCGTCAATTTTTGTAACTCCCTGCGACGCACATATCAACTTCAGTGCATGCTCCCAGGTTATTATGTCTTTAACGGCAGCCTTGGCCGCCAACAGGTCGTCTCTAATCCCCACGGCTTTCCTTTCCCAAAAAATGCCAACAGAAACCGACAGCGACAAATCTTCAAAAATCATCGACTGCATCGCCTGACATTCCCGCTTGCTCATTCCCAGCCTTACCGAATCTCCAAACCCGGCAACGCCCGAACAATCTTCATCGTCTCAAGACTCACGGTAATAAAGGGCCTTTTGCCGGATGCGGTAAAGAAGCTGTCGATATCGCTTTTCTGTACCCGGTAATCGTCGGCGAAGAATTTGCACTGGATGGCGTGAAATTCCCCGGTGCCGTGGGTTTGCGCGACCAGATCGATGCCGGTATCGCGGGCGTCCAACCCCTGCAAACGCGCCCAGGCCGCATATGTCCATACGTGGCTATACAAATCGCGGTAGGTGGCTTCGTTGCGCAGGTAGGTGCAAATCAGGTCTTCAAAGTAGGTGCCTTTTTCGCGTTCGCTGGCGGATGTTTGTCGGTAGGCAGTAAGTAACTTTTGCAGGTCGGTCATGTTTTTGTATTCTGTAAGTGTGTTTTTCGACGGCGCATACAAAAATCACACGCGCCACCGGAAATACCAAAAGCGGCAAGCATGTCTTGCGATCAAGCATAATAAACTAAGGTGGGGCGGCTTTGCACCGAGTGCGACAGCAAAAATTGCTTTTTGCCGTTGGTTTCAGGCTAGGCGTGGCGCATGACAACCACATTGGCCGACGGATTCAGGATCAGCGATAGCCGCTCTCCCAGCAAGCGCCACGCTTCGCGCTTTTCGTCGGCGTAATCATATGTCTGATACGTCCGCCGCAACTTATCTGGCTCGACGTGATTTAGCACCTTTTCGATTATTTCCGGGGTCACGCCAAGCATTTGAAGCATGGTCGCGCCGGTTCTGCGCAGATCGTGCGGAACCCAATCGCCGCCGGCCAAGATAAGCGCATCGCATCGCTTGGTGCGGTTTGCCATTGGCTTGCGGCCTTGCGCAGTAAGCTGGCGGTCGCGTATCTGCTTGGTGGTCGATTTGATGCAAACGTGCGTCGTGTCGGACGCGTCGGGATAACACCACGCGCTGCGATTTGATAATTCCTGCAATTGGCGGAAATACGATAAAGCGAAATCAGACAGGTAGACCGTGTGCGTCACCTTGTTTTTTGCGTTCTCTTTCGGGATTGTCCAGGTGCGCGCTTCAAAATCGACGTGCTCCCATCGGGCTTTGACGATTTCGCCGATGCGGCAGCAGCATGACAGCATGATCCACATGGCGATTTCGGTGCGTTTCAACAGCCCGGCATGCGGCAGCTTGTCGGCCAGTTCCTTGATGTCTTCGGACGATAACGTGTGCGTACGTTCGGCTCCATCGTAATCATCGGCTGCAATGTGCTTGGCTTCGAGATGTTCCACGGGATTATCGTCGATCAGCTTTTTCCACGGCCTGCGCTTTTCCGCCCAGCGAAACATTTGCTTCAAGTCGGACAGCATCATGACGGCAAGACGGTTTGCGCCGCGTCCGACAACCGCATCCAGAACGCCGCGTATATCCTTTTCCGTAATCGCCCTTATTGGCATTGCGCCAATCTGCGGCAACACATCCCGCCCGAATGATCGCCGCAATTCCGCGCCCTTGTCCTTGCGGTCGGTATTTGGAACCCATTCTTCAAATAAATCATTGATTGTCAGATCATCGATTTTTCGACTGGCAATCTCTGCGAGTTTTGCAATTGTTTCGTCTTGCTGTGCCTGTAGATCGATCTTCTTTTTCTCAATGGGATTAACACCTTTTTTGACAAGTAACCGGGCCTCGTCACAAATCTGGCGTATCGCTGGCATGGTATCGGCGGGCCATGTACCACACGGATAGTCAAGAGAAGAATTTTGCCAGCGGAAGCGATAGACAAATGTTACAGACACGCCTTTTTTGCTTTGCTTATTCGCCCGAATCCTGCCGCGCAATCCAGCGCCATCGTGAACCGATTCACCCATATTCGTTAAATCCAACGCTTCCAGCGTCTTGATAGTCAACTTTGCCATAACGCACCCCCTCGCAACTTTGTACCCCACTTTGTACCCCACAAACTGGATAGCTGTTAGTGTACGGCATTAGATGCTATCGGACAATGACTATATGTAACATATTGATTTAATTTCGATATATTCAGTGCATTGGATTTTATGGGATGTCAAAAAACAATCATATTCTTAACTACGAACCAAGGGGTAGTGGGTTCGATTCCTGCCAGCCGCACCATTATGCAAGTGCAAAAAGGGCTTAAGAGAAATCTTAAGCCCTTTTTCTTTATGATTTCGCCACCGGCAACTGCCAGTTCATGCACAAGTTTGTGCGACCAGCGTGAACAATTCACCCGGCGGTGATACCCTGTTCCATTATGCAACCGCCCAAACACCTGTTTTCCTATCCGCGCTATCGGCCTGACATGGTCAAGCCAGCAGTTTTTCTGCCCACCACGCGGGCGGAAATGGATGCGCTCGGCTGGGATAGCTGCGACGTGGTGTTGATCACCGGCGACGCCTATATCGATCATCCAAGCTTCGGCATGGCGCTGGTTGGCCGTTTGCTCGAGGCGCAGGGTTTCCGCGTCGGCATCATCAGCCAGCCCGACTGGCTGTCGGCCGAGCCGTTCCGCGCGCTGGGAAAGCCGAATCTGTATTTCGGCGTAACGGCGGGGAACATGGATTCCATGGTCAATCGCTACACTTCCGAGCGCAAGATCCGCTCGGACGACGCCTATACGCCCGATGGCGAACCGAACAAGCGCCCCGACCGCGCCGTGACAGTCTATGCGCAGCGCGCGCGCGAGGCCTATCCCGGCGTGCAGGTCGTGGTCGGCAGCATCGAAGCCAGCCTGCGCCGCATTGCGCACTACGATTATTGGTCGGACAAGGTGCGGCGCTCGGTGCTGCTCGATTCCAAGGCCGATATCCTGATCTTCGGCAATGCCGAACGGGCATTGGTGGAACTGACGCATCGCATCGCGGCCGGCGAATCTGCCAAGACCATACGCGACTTGCGCGGCACCGCCTTCACGGTGCCGTCCGGATGGAAACCCGCCCCCGATTGGAGCGAAGCGAATTCGACACGCGTCGATACGCCCGGCCGCGTCGAGCCGCACCCCGATCCTTACGAGATGAAGACCAAGGAAGTCTCGACTTGCGCCACCGACGCCGGCAAGCCGGTGGAAATGCCGATCAAAATCTTGAGCCGCGAGGAACGCCAGGCAGCCCTGAAGGAGCAGCGCGAAAAAACCGTGGTACGCCTGCCCTCCTACGACGTGGTGAAGGACGACCCGGTGATGTACGCCCATGCCTCGCGCGTGTTCCACCTCGAATCGAATCCCGGCAATGCGCGCGCCATGGTGCAGGCGCACGGCGAACGCGACGTCTGGCTGAATCCCCCTCCCATCCCGCTGGAGATGGACGAGATGGATGGCGTATACGACATGACGTATGCGCGCGCACCGCATCCGCGCTACGGCAAGGCCAATATTCCGGCTTGGGAAATGATCCGCTTCTCGGTCAACATCATGCGCGGCTGCTTCGGCGGCTGCACCTTCTGCTCGATCACCGAGCACGAAGGCCGCATCATCCAGAGCCGCTCGGAAAAATCGATCCTGCGCGAGATCGAGCTGATCCGCGACAAGACCAAGGGTTTCACCGGCACGATTTCCGATCTCGGCGGCCCGACGGCCAATATGTATCGCCTGGCCTGCAAGGACAAGAAGATCGAGGAATCGTGCCGCCGCCTGTCTTGCGTCTATCCAACGATCTGCTCCAACCTCGGCACCGATCACAGCAAACTGATCCGCCTGTACCGCCGTGCGCGCGACATTCCGGGCATCAAGAAAATCCTGATCAGTTCCGGCCTGCGCTACGACCTGGCCGTGCGTTCGCCAGAATACGTCAAGGAACTCGTCACACACCACATCGGCGGCTTGCTGAAGATCGCGCCCGAGCACTCGGAAAACGGCCCGCTGTCGAAGATGATGAAGCCGGGCATGGGTGCGTACCACGAATTCAAGGCCTTGTTCGACCGCTATTCGGCAGAAGCGGGCAAGGAGCAATACCTGATTCCCTACTTCATCGCCGCCCATCCCGGCACGACCGATGAAGACATGTTGAACCTGGCGCTGTGGCTGAAGAAGAACGACTTCCGCCTCGACCAGGTACAGAATTTCATGCCCACGCCGATGGCATTGGCCACGGCCATGTACCACAGCCGCAAGAATCCGCTGCATAAAGTGACCCCCGATTCCGAAGCAGTCGAAACCGTCCGCTCAGGCAAGACGCGCCGCCTGCACAAGGCTTTCCTGCGCTACCATGATCCGGAAAACTGGGAAATCCTGCGCGAGGGGCTGGTTCGGATGGGTCGCGGCGACTTGATCGGCAACGGTGAACGCCATCTCGTGCCGCGCCACAACCCCACCGCGGGATTGAATGCCGTCATGCGGCGCAAGGAAACCCCGAGTCCGGAAAAGCTGGCGAAAAAGTTCGGCCAGAACAAACCGCGCGCCGGCGCAGCCATCGTCCGCACGCCGGTGCAAAAAGCGCACAACGGCAAGGCAGCAACGGCGTCGCGCAGCCGCAAGGCTTGATTCCTGGTGCACCGTCTTCGGGGGCGCGCAATAGCAGCAGCAATTGGCTGCGGATAATGCGCGTTTCGGCAAATCCATCCATGACCGGCATTTGCGCATCCATCAGGATCAGGTCGTAATCGCGCTCGCGCCGCTTCAGGCATCGAAGAAATCGGCCGAGACGTGCTGCAGGCGCTCCACCACGGCATCGAAGTCGAGATTGGCGATCATGCCGTCGAGGGCGGCCAATTGTTCGGGCGGAAGAAGCTGCGCCAGACGAGGCCGCACCTCGCGGAAGCGGCTGCAGGCGTCGATATCGTGCGCCACCAGCATGAGCTTCCAATCCTCGAATGCTTCACGATCGACGGCAACGGCGGCGGGCTCGTCCGCCGCATTGGCGTCGCGCCTGCCTTGAAGCCACTCGCCGGCCTTTTCCAGAGCCTGCTCCAGTTCCGATTCGACCCGCGCCAAGAGCGAGGGCACAAGGTCGCCGTCCGCGCCTTGGATGGCCTGCTCGCATGCTTGCGAAGCGGCGACAAACCGCTCGGCGCCGAGATTGCCGATCTCCCCGCGCAGGCGATGCAATATCCTGGCGCAAGTCTTCCCGTCGCCGGCCACCCAGGCCTGGCGCGCTTCGCGCATCGGCGCCAGCCCCTTGTCCATCACGCTCTGCACCATCTCGATGATGCTCTTCTCATAGGCAGGATTGCTTGCGGCCAGCTCCATCAATTGCCCCATGTCGAGCACCGCTGCGGCGTTTTCCCTTACGGGGGCTTCTTCCGCTGGCGCCGCCGCAACCGGCAGGGGAAGAGGTCCGGGACTCAGCACAACATTCGGCGCAACACTCGGCATGCGATTGGGCAGATGGCGCAGAATGGCGGCAAACATTTGCGACAGATCGATCGGCTTGGCGATGAAATCATCCATGCCGGCCTCGGTGCATTGCATACGCTCGGACTCTGTGACGCCGGCCGTCATGGCGAGCACCGGGATCGCAGAGCCGGCCCAGGAGCGTATCAGGCGCGTGGCAGTGAAGCCATCCATCACGGGCATTTGCACATCCATCAGGATCAAGTCGTAGCGCTGCGGCGTAATCCGCAGCAGATCGACTGCCATCTGGCCGTTTTCCACGATATCGACCTTGGCGCCGGCCTGCTCGAGCATCCCTTTGGCGACAATCTGGTTCATGACGTTGTCTTCGGCCAGCAGGATGCGCGCCCCGGCCAGCACGTGCTCGACCGCAGGCTTGCTCAGCGAAGTCAAGTGCCGTGCTTCACGCGGGCGGTGCACCAGCAGTTCGGCCATGGCGTCATACAGTCCATAGGCGGTGACCGGCTTGGCCAATACCTGGTCCACCTTCGACGCCATGCCGAAACTGGTCAATTCATTGCGCCCGTGGGCATTGGTGATGAAAACCATCGGCATCGCGGTATCTATCGGCAGCGCGCGAATGGCATCGACGGCCGCGCCGCCGTTCATGTCGGGCATGCGCCAATCGACCAGGACTGCATCGAAGCGACGGCCTTCGCGCAGGGCGCGCCGCATGGCATCGCATGCGGCGCTGCTGCTGCCGGCCGTCTCGGCTTGCCAGCCCAGGTTCTGCACCGTCTGCCTGATCGCGTCGCGGCTGGCTTGATTGTCGTCGACGACCAGCAACTGCAATGCCGGCATCGCATTGCGCGGCCGCTTGCGGTCTTCCAGCGGGCGCGCCTTTTTCAAGGGAAGGACGGCGCGAAATTCACTGCCGACACCCAGTTCGCTGGTCAAGCTGATCTGCCCGCCCATCAAATCGGCCAGGCGGCGGCAAATGGTCAGTCCCAATCCTGAACCGCCAAAGCGGCGCGTCATCGACGAATCGGCCTGCGTAAACGGCGAGAACAAGCGTGCCTGCTGCTCCGCCGTCATGCCGATGCCGCTATCGTTGACGCGGAATTCCAGGTTTGCCACGTCATCGCCACATTCGGCACAACGCACCGAAACCGATACGGCGCCGCGCTCGGTGAACTTGATGGCGTTGCCCACCAGATTGATCAACACCTGCTGCACGCGCAACGCATCCCCCACCAGCAAGTCCGGCGTTTCAGGCGCGACCTCGATGATCAGCTCGAGATCCTTGTCGCCGGAATTGACGCTCATGATGGTGGCAAGCGCATCGAGCACATCGCCCAGCCTGAATTCGGACGGCGACAGCTCCATGCGGCCCGCCTCGATCTTGGAGAAATCGAGGATGTCGTTAAGGATATCGAGCAGCGATTGACCTGACGCGCGGATCATGTCGAGATATTTCCGCTGCTCCTGGTTCAGTGCGGAATTGCCCAGCAAATACGTCATGCCAAGCACGGCATTCATCGGCGTGCGCAATTCGTGGCTCATGTTGGCAACGAACTCGCTCTTGGCCCGGCTGGCCGATTCGGCCTGTTCGATCGCCAGATGCAGATCCTGCTCGGTGCGCTTCTCCTGGGTGATATCGCGCGTAATCTTGGCGAAGCCGACGAATTCGCCGCCGGCATCATGCAGCGCGGTAATCAGGGTGTCGGCAAAATAGCGCGTCCCATCCTTGCGCACATGCCAGCCGCTGCTCTCAAACTGTCCGGATTCGCGGGCCTGCCGAATCGCCGATTGCGGCTTGCCGGCTGCGATGTCCTCCTGCATATAGAACGTCTGGAACGAGCGCCCGATGACCTCGTCTTCCTTGTAGCCGTTCAAGCGTTCAGCGCCTTCGTTCCAGGTCAGCACCAGGCCGTCGGCATCGAGCAACAGGATGGCATAGTCCTTGACCTTGGAAGTCAACAGGCGAAAGCGCTCTTCCGATTGGCGCAGGCTCAAATTGCTTTGCCTGAGCGCCGCCACCATTTCTTCGGCCAGCGCCTCGGCCGTCTCGCGCGTCTTGGCCAGGTTGGTAACGATACCGAAGAACAGCAGGCTGATCACCGTGCCGGCGATCAATACGATCAATGATTTTTGCCGGTCGACTGTTGTCTCGAAATAAGGCAAGGAGGTGATGCGCATGCTCCAGTTCGTTTCGTCGTTGACGGCCGAAATGGTCTTGAATGCAGCGAATGGATTCGGATAATTGGGGTCGGAAGGGATGAAATTATCGCTGACATACATCAACGACGCATCCGACGCTTCGCTGCCGTCGTAAATGCGCACGGCAACTTCAGGCACCGAATTGCCCAGAATCCCGGTCATCAGGTCGCGCATGCGGAACGGGCTGTACACGTAGCCCTCAAGGGCGGCGATACGCTCCGACCTGGTCGCAATCGGCATGCCGTTACGGTAGACCGGCGCGTACATGATGAATCCGGCCTGGGTATCGTCGGACATGTTCTGCACCAGGATCAGCTTATGCGTGATCGCCGCCTCGCCGCTGTCGCGCGCCTTCAGCATGGTTTCCTTGCGCAGCGCTTCGGAAAACATGTCGAACCCCAGGACCTGGCGATTCGCCCCCGCTTCCGGTTCGAGGTAAAGGACCGGCACGTAGGCGTCGCGCTCCCCTGCCGGCCATAGCTTGAAGTCCGGCACGCCCCCCGTTTCGGCCTGGCGAATCAAATCGTCGACCTGGCTTGGCAACACGAGCTGGCCGTAACCGATGCCCATCACGCCGGGGAAGTCGCGTTCGATCTTCAAGTGCTGGACAAATTGTTGCCATTCGCCGCGTTCGACATCGTGCGAAGCGGCAAACAAGCCCTGCCCGGCGTGCAGCAGATTTTCGTAGACGTCCATGCGTTCGTCGATACGGCGTTTGACCGTTTCGGCAATGTATTTGAAGCGCTCTTCGGCCTGGCGCTGCGTGCTGCTGGCAATCAGATGCCAGGCGACGACGGTCAGGCCCAGGCAGAGAAACAACGACGGCCAGTTCAGCATGGCCCACGGCTGGCTGCGCCAGGAAAACGCGGCGTCGCGCCGCAGGCGCTGGCTGATGTCGGCAGCCAGCACCAGGCCCACCACGCTGCACAGGCCGATGAACAATTCCAGCGTCATCAGCGAATCGAGCAGCGTTCCGGTGGCGAACGGGCCGTAACCGCGGGTGCTGGCAACGACGGCGGCGCCGGTCGCGATGACCAGAACCAGCGTCACGCCGCGCTGTTGAAAGCGATAGGCAGCGAAACCGAGAATAGGCAAGATCAGATACGCAGTCCAGCGCTCACCCAGGCTGCTTGAAAAATGCTGGCCGAAAACCAGCCAAAGCCCCGCACCGAGCAACGCCAGCGCCACGGCAGCGAGCAGGTAATCTGTCGCAGGACGGCGCCATTCGGCGGAGTTGCCCCAACTGAGCAGAAAAGGCGCGACCACCAGGATGCCGGACGCATCGCCCAGCCACCAGATGCTCGATATAGACCAACGCGCCGCCGAGGGAACGATTCCGCCTGCAATCAGGCTGCCCGTACCCACGACGGCACCGGCCGCGGCAGCGAGGATGCAGCAAAAGACAAATTTGTAGATATTTCCGGAGAGGTAGAGATATCCCCCAGCGCCGACCATCCGCCGCAGCAAATAGACGCCGACCAATGCTTCCAGCGTGTTGCCAGCCGCAATTGAGGTGGAAACCAGGCCGATGGTCGTGATGCCCGCCACATGGTTGGCCGAAAAGACCGCGATATTGGCTGCCAGCGCACCGACAAAAACGCCGGGCCAGCAACGCGCTCCCCACACCAGCAAAGCTGCGAAAGCGATGCCGGATGGCGGCCAGACCGGCGATGCATTGGACGACTCATACGCCAGCATCAAACCAACGCGCGCCGCGACGTAGTACACCGCCGCCAGCACCAGCATCTTGAACAGCCACTTGCCCGAGGTTTCAGTATCGGGACTGCCGATCATCCGTTGCTCCTTGGGTTACTGCTGCATCAGAAAATCAATCGGGTATGACGATCCTCGAGCAGTTGCGCCCCGAAGACTTGGCCAGGTACAAGGCCTCGTCGGCGGCGCGGACGAAGGTTTGCATGCTGTCGCCCTCCTGCGGCACTTTCGACGTCGCACCGACGCTGATCGTCACGTGCGGCGCAACGTGGGAAAACGCATGATCGATTTCCAGCTCGTGCACCCGGCGGCAAATCCATTCGCCATAGGCGCCGGCATCTTCGGCAGAAGCATAGGGCAGGATGACGATGAACTCCTCGCCGCCGAAGCGCGCCACCACTTCATCGGGCCGGCGCGTGGCAAAGTCGATCGCGTTGGCGACCTGGCGCAGGCAGATGTCCCCCTGCTGATGGCCGTAGCCGTCGTTATAGGCCTTGAAGCAATCGATGTCGATAAACACCATCCCCAAGGGCAGCTTTTGCCGCCGATGCCGGTGGTTTTCTTTCTCGGCCACCGAATCGAAATAACGCCGGTTATACAAGCCGGTCAGTGCGTCCTTGCTGGCGAGCTTGGCCAGCGCCGTGGAGTTGAGCTGCAGGCGCAGATGCGTCTGCACCCGAGCCCGCACCACCGGCGGATTGAGCGGCTTGGCGATAAAATCGACCGCGCCGGCCTCAAGCGCCGCAACCTCGCTCTCCGCGGTCGTGTGCGCCGTGACGAAGATGATCGCGCAATGCTGGGTGGCGATATTGCTCTTGAGTTTGCGGCATACGTCGTAGCCGTCCATGGAAGACATTTCGACGTCGAGCAGGATCAAATCCGGCGGCCTCTGGCCGGCCAGTTGCAGGCCCGCTTCGCCGCTGGTGGCGAAGGAAATCTGCCCCAGGTCGCGCAGCATGCCGCTCAAGAGTCGGATGGTGTCGACGCTATCGTCGATAATCAGGATCGAGCAGCCGGATTCGGTCTTGTCCGCAATTGTTTTTGTGTCCGTCATAGAGCTCTCAGAGCATGCCGCATATTTACTTTATCGTAACATCAAAAACACGGCAGTGAAACGAAACCGCCCCGGGGAAACCGGGGCGGTGCGGGATTGCGGCAAAACGGAAACAGTCTGCGTAGCGGAAAGCGCAAAAATCAATAGGCCCGCTCGCGCAGCCACTTGTTGGCGATGACCTTGACGCCCGACACCACCGGGCTGCCGGCATGCAGCGTACGGCGGTCCGGGGTGTGTTGATTGTCGGTATTCTGGAAGAAAACCGCCCCCCCCTTCCTGGGCATGACTTCCAGCCCGATCACCGGGAAAGCGGTGCCGCCGCCCGACTCCACTTCGGAGAGATACAGCACGAAGGTACCGACGCGCTGGCCGCCATGTTCCATGTGCTTGCGCGGCCCCGGCAAATCGGGATCGAACCAATCGAAATGCGGGCGGTATTCATTGGTCTTCTGGTAGTGCTGCACCTGCATGCCCTCGCCATGCTCGACCGGCCAATGGCCGATTTCGGCAAGGCGCCGCTCGACGCGCGCCACCAGCGCCGTCTCGCCACGCTGGATCATGGCGCCACGGCTGGTGCGGTTCTGGTGCAATTGCATGGTGCCGTCGGCGTCGTTGACCACCGGCGAGCGCTCCAGGCGCGGTTCGCAATAGGCCGCCAGTTGGTCGCACTCTTCGTCCGACAGCACGTTGCCAAGCAGGACAATGCGCGGCGATTGCAAGGTCAGCAGCACTTCCACCTCGCGGTCGGCCGTCTTGATGATGTTATTTGACGTATCGATGTCGGGCATCTCCAGCGCGGCAGGCGGGGCCAGCGAAACTGCCCCATTGCTTGCCTCCTCGATTGCTGCGCGCGCCAGCGCCACGTCGAAATTCCCGTCACGCACCAGCAGGCTCACCATGCCGTGCGGCTCGCAGGAGCGCGCGAGGTTTTCCCTGATCCAATTTTGCCAATCCGGCGGTAATGCTTGCAGTGCAGATTTCGACATGATCGCTCTCGAAAAAAAATAACTGACGCCAACTGAATTATCATACATGAGCGGGTGGCTTATAGTGGTATTAAATCCCTCACTCCGGTAAAAAATGGCGCGATCCCGTTTGCCAGATTAAAATCAGCCTTCTTCATCCTTCTCCTAAATGGTTGCAAACCATTTAGGACACGAAGCTCCCCTCGCCCGCAGGCGGGAGAGGGGCTGGGGTGAGGGACGCAAAAAGTGCATCATCAATCGCAATCGCCAGAGATACCACGGACCCACAATATGCAAAATACCGTACATTTCATCCTGCAAGGCAAGGGCGGCATCGGCAAGACCTTTGTTTCCTCCATTCTTGCGCAGTGGCTGAAACACAAGAATCCGGAATCCCTGCGCTGTTACGACACCGACCAGGAAAACACCACCTTCTCGCGCTACAAGGCCTTGAACGTCGAGCACATCCCGGTCATGACCGAGTCGCGCACGATCGAGCCCAAGCGCTTCGACGCGCTGATGATGAATATCCTGGAAGCGGACGGCAACTGCGTGATCGACAACGGCGCCAATACGTTCTCGCCCCTGATGGCCTACCTGATCGAGAATGCCTGCTTCGAGTTGCTGAAGGACTCCGGCCGCAGCGTCTACATCCACAGCATCGTCGGCGGCGGCGACACGCTGCACGACACGGCATCAGGCTTCATCTCCACGGCCATGTCGACCCCGGTGCCCTTGATCCTATGGGAAAACGAGCACTTCGGCCTGCTCCAGACCCCCAGCGGCAAGGCCTTTGTCGATTCGCAAAGCTTCAACGAGCATATCGACAAGGTCAAGGGGCGCGTCAGGCTGTCGCAGCGCAATGCAGACACTTTCGGTGCCGACGTCAAGAAGATGAACACCGCGCGCATGACCTATGACGAAGTCATGCAAAGCGACAAATTCAACATCATGGAAAAACAGCGCGTGAAGGTATTCTTCCGCGACATCTTCACCCAGCTCGACGAAATCTCCTGGTAAGGCGCGCTCATGGACGCCAACAAGCTGCGAACCGAGGTATTCGAAAAAACCGGCATCAAGGTCGACACCACCGACCCGGTATTCGCGCTGGTCGCCCTGAACGAAGCCGTGCTGGCGGACTACGCACAGCAAAACCTGGCCGGTTTGCACGATGCCGTGGACAAGCTGCGCGAGCAGACCAAGTCGCTGCTTGAAGCCGGTGAACGGGCCAAGTCGCTATTGCTGCAAATGGGCCACAAGGTGGATGATCCCGCGCCACCGATGCCAAGCGCGCGCAAAACGCCGCCCTTGCCGGTGCCGCTGCTGGCGCTGGCCGGCGGCACGGCGCTGCTGGCTGCGCTGCTGGTGATGGCGGGTCAGGCGCTGTTTGCCTCACCTCGCACTACGCCGGCGTCACCCGCTGTAGCGCAAGCGCAGGCACCCGCCCAAGTCCCTGCACTGACGCCGGAACAGCAGCAAGCGATGCAAAACGGGGAAAAGTTTGCCAAGGCCTGGCCCAAGCTCGACGCCAAGACTCAGGCCAAGCTTCAGGCGCTGATGCAGTAGGTCAGATAAAGGACAAGCCTAGGCGAGCATGCCCAAGGTCGCCGCCTTCACGGCAGCCTGGGTCTTGTTCGACGCGCCGAGCTTGGTGACGACGTTGTTGATGTGGAAGTTCACGGTACGTTCCGACACCTGCAAGATCTGGCCGATTTCGTAAGCGGTCTTGCCTTCGGCGGTCCAGCGCAACACTTCCTTTTCGCGCAACGTCATCGTGATCAGCGTCTCGGGTGCGTATTTCGGCACCAGGATGCGCGACATGTTGGCATGGGAGAATTGCGCCAGCCACGCCATCTTGATCTTGTTCTCGAACAGTTCGTAATCGCTCAGTTCGGAAACGGCACGCGCCAGGGTCAACATGCCGACCGAACCGCTGGCATCGCGAGAAGTCTGGGTCCAGCCATAACGCAAACCGAGTTCGCGCGCCTCATTCCATTTTTCCGGCGCCTCGACAAATACCTCATTGGTGCGGGGAATCGCCGGGCGCGGGTTGCGGGTTGCGAGTTCGGCAAGCGACGCGGCATCAAGGTAGGTATTGCGCTCCTGGCGCGCAAAATTCCAGTCCTTGGAGAAATTATTGAACGATGCCACGAAGGGGCGCGAAATCGGCACCGACATCTGGATACCGTAGGCGCAATAATCGAAGCCCATGTCCCCAGCCAGCTCGGCGATTTCGTCGAACAATACCTGCTCAGACTCGATCGTCGTCAAGGCTTTAAGATGGTCTTCGTGCCATGATTTCATGATTCCAATCCCCACTTCATTCACCGGCCACGTCGCAAAGCTGATGCTTCGTCTTGATGACGTCAAGTATTCTAGATTTTTGACAATACTGCAATCACCCAACTCGGAATCATACTCTATCGGCACATCCTTGACCGCCGATTTGTTGCTGAATCGTTGCCGATTTTGGGGTGTTTTTGCGACCGACCAACCATCCTCAAGCATAGCCTTTCAC
>FSXF01000574.1_pt1 | contig 20207 bp, 23 predicted proteins | sample 1638161 | NCBI WGS metagenome assembly FSXF01 (sample SAMEA3914788, study PRJEB12502) | metagenome | biome: forest; material: soil | place: Canada | collected 2011-07-03 | depth 0.1 m
ACCTGAAGGACGTCGAAGCGCTGTGCGCCGTGCAGCACGAAGGCATCGACGGCGTGATCTGCGGCCGTTCGATCTACGAAGGCACGCTCGACTTGCGCGTTGCGCAGGAACGCGCCGACGAATTGTCCGGCGACCTCGAACCCGAAGTGCCGGACGAATGACCTAAGCCCAAAAATGAGCCTTGCCAAACGCATCATCCCCTGCCTCGACGTAACTGCCGGCCGCGTCGTGAAGGGAATCAATTTCGTCGAACTGCGCGATGCCGGCGACCCGGTGGAAATCGCGCGCCGCTACGACGAGCAGGGCGCCGATGAAATCACCTTCCTCGACATCACCGCCACGTCGGACGAGCGCGACCTGATCCTGCACATCATCGAAGCCGTTGCCTCGCAAGTATTCATTCCGCTGACCGTGGGCGGCGGCGTGCGTGCGGTGGAAGACGTGCGCCGCCTGTTGAATGCCGGCGCCGACAAGATCAGCGTCAACAGCGCCGCCGTGGCCAATCCGCAATTGGTGAAGGACGCGGCTACGAAATACGGCTCGCAATGCATCGTCGTCGCCATCGACGCCAAAAGGGTTGGCAACAGCGGCGGCGAAGGCAAGTGGGAAGTCTTTACCCACGGCGGGCGCAAGCCGACCGGCCTCGACGTGGTCGAGTGGGCGCAAAAGATGGAAAGCTACGGCGTCGGCGAAATCCTCCTGACCAGCATGGACCGCGACGGCACGAAGTCCGGCTTCGATCTGGCCTTGACGCGCGCCGTATCCGATGCGGTATCCGTACCCGTGATCGCCTCGGGCGGCGTGGGCGGCTTGCAAGACCTGGCCGACGGCATCAAGGAGGGCCACGCCGACGCGGTCTTGGCCGCTTCGATCTTCCACTACGGCCAGCACACGGTGCAGGAAGCCAAGCGTTTCATGGCGGATCGCGGTATTCCGATGAGGCTGGCATGAGCGTCAAGGCGAAATGGCTGAACAAGGTCAAATGGGACGAGCACGGCCTGGTGCCGGTGATCGCCCAGGAAGCCGGTAGCGGCCATGTCCTGATGTTCGCCTGGATGAACCGCGACGCGCTGGCGAAGACGGTCGAGTTGGGCGAAGCCGTCTACTGGAGCCGCTCGCGCAAGAAGCTGTGGCACAAGGGCGAAGAGTCGGGCCACGTGCAAACGGTGCGCGACATCCGCCTCGATTGCGATGAAGACGTGGTGTTGCTGACGGTGGAGCAGGCCGGCGGCATCGCCTGCCATACCGGGCGCCATTCGTGCTTCTTCCAGCAATTGCAGGGCCGGGACGACGATAGCGACTGGGTGGCGGTCGAACCCGTTCTGAAAGACCCGGAAAGTATCTACAAATGAACCAGCCTCGCGTCGTGAACCTGCTACCCGTCGTCCCCGCGCAGGCGGGGGCCCAGGTTGCATGCGCAGATACGGGCACCTGGATCCCCGCTTTTGCGGGGATGACGGCGCGCCAATTTAGCGAATCCGAAACATGAGCGACATCCTCTCCCGCCTGGCCCAAGTCATCGAATCGCGCAAGCTCGCCAACGGCGGCGACCCCGACAAATCCTACGTCTCGCGCCTGTTCGCCAAGGGCGACGACGCGATCCTGAAAAAGATCGGCGAGGAAGCCACCGAAACCGTCATGGCCGCGAAAGATGCGCGCGTGACCGGGGAAACGGAAAAGGTGCTCTACGAATGCGCCGACCTGTGGTTTCATTCAATGGTCATGCTGGCGCAGTTCAACCTCACGCCGCAGCAGGTATTGGATGAGCTGGCGCGCCGCGAAGGCATGTCGGGCATCGAGGAAAAAGCCAATCGCAAGGCAGATGAACGTGAAGAGGCCGAACGCCGGGAATAATCCGACAGTCGGCGCGGTCAAATAAAGGTAAGGGAGAACAGCGTGGATAATTGCATCTTCTGCAAAATCGCGGCCAAAGAGATTCCGTCAAAGACGATCTATGAAGACGACGACCTGATCGTCTTTCACGACATCAATCCCGCTGCGCCGGTGCACTTTTTATTGGTGACAAAGCAACATATACCCACTTTGGCAGATTCCCGCGAAGAACATGCCGCATTGTTGGGTAAAATGCTTTTATTGGCCCCCAAATTGGCCCAGGAGCAGGGCTGCGGCTTTGTGCCGGGCGAAGGCAAAGGCAGCGGCGGCTTCAAGACGCTGGTCAACACCGGTCCCGACGGCGGGCAGGAAGTCTATCACCTGCACATGCACGTGATCGGTGGCCCGCATCCGTGGCGTGGGCAACGGTAGCTGGCACGGATTTAGCGTATAACGGTAGTGTGAGTGTAGGGCGATGTCGCCCGCTTATTGGGTAATTTATGTAGTGGAGTGGCGGAAGGTTCTTTTTTTACCTCCCTCACCCCCGCCCCTCTCCCGCCTGCAGGCGAGGGGAGCGCAGTGTCCTCAATGGTTGTGACCATTGAGGAAGAATTCATTAGGAGAAAATGATGGGTAGTTTCAGTCCAATCCATTTGCTGATTTTGCTGGTGATCGTCGTGTTGATTTTCGGCACCAAGAAACTCGGCAACATCGGTTCCGACCTCGGCCGCGCAGTCAAGGGTTTCAAGGACGGCGTGAAGGGTGAAGAGGAAAAGACCGCGCAGCAACAGCAGCCGTCCGCTCCCGTGGCCAACGTGACCGACAAGTCGACCATCGACGTCGAAGCCAAGGAAAAGACGCATAGCTGATCTATTCCCGGCCTGACTGCGTATGATCGATTTCGGTCTGACCAAGCTGATCATGATAGGCGCCGTGGCGCTGGTCGTGATCGGTCCGGAAAAACTGCCCAAGGTGGCCCGCATGGCGGGCTCCATATTCGGTCGCGCCCAGCGTTATATCAACGACATCAAGGCCGAAGTCAGCCGCGAAATGGAACTCGAAGAGCTGCACAAGGTGCATGACGAATTCCGCCAGGCGGCGGCCGACGTGCATCAAAGTGTTTCCAGCGGCCTGGCCGAGGCGAAAAATGAAATCAACGGCGTGTGGTCCGACATGCAGGGCGCACGTGCCACCGGGACGTCCGAGGCGCCGCCCGACGCCTTGCTCATCGCACGCAAGGCCAAGGCTTTCCGGCGCAAGAAACTGGCACGTGATGCCGTGCCCTCGTGGTACAAACAGCGGACCGGGCAAAAAACCCGCGTCGTCTCGGCCGCCGCGCGCGTGGCGCGCCATCGGCCCTCGGGCATGGCCAGCAACCGCACTTTTTTCCATTGACGGCGCGATGCGAAGCCCGCAGCCCGTCTGCGCCGTTCGTTTAATTTCCCACCGATGACACAAGACAACAAGGAAGAGAGCGTCGCCGAGACCTTTATCTCGCACCTCATCGAATTGCGCGACCGCATCGTGCGCGCCGGCGGGGTTCTGCTGCTGGTATTCGTTTGCATGATGCCGTGGTCGGGGCAGATCTACGACTTCCTGGCCCACCCCATGATGACGGCACTGCCGGTCGGCGCGAAGATGATCGCAACAGGCGTCCTGACGCCGTTCATGGTGCCGCTGAAAGTCACCCTGCTTGCCGCATTCGTCGTCACGCTGCCCTGGATACTCTACCAGGCCTGGGCCTTTGTCGCCCCCGGCCTCTACACGCACGAAAAGAAGCTGGTTGCACCGCTGGTGATCTCGTCCACCATCCTCTTCATGGCCGGCATCGCGTTCTGCTACTTCTTCGTCTTCAACGTGGTGTTCAAGGTCATCAACGAATGGGCGCCGAAGTCGATCAACGTCGCCCCCGACATCGAAAGCTATTTCGACTTCGCCCTGACCATGTTCATCGCCTTCGGCCTGACCTTTGAAGTGCCCATCGTGGTGGTGGTGCTGGTGCGCATGGGACTGGTGTCGGTAGCAAAGCTCAAGGAATTCCGGCCCTACATCATCGTGGGCGCCTTCGTCGTCGCGGCCATCGTCACACCGCCCGACGCGACCTCGATGCTGATGCTGGCGATTCCTTTGTGGTTGTTGTTCGAGGTGGGGCTGCTGGTGGCGCCGCTGTTCGTCAAGCTGACGACCGCGCCGGAGGAAGAGTCGGCGTAGGGTGGTTGTGCTGCGATGATTTGGTAGGTTGGTGCTGAGCGTAAGCGAAGCCCAACGTCGCGGTAGCTATGCTATCGACGCAATTGATTTAACCCGCCGACGTTGGGCTTCGCTTACGCCCAGCGCCAACCTGCGGGCCTTCTATTGTGCAGCCTTCACCTCGGTCTTCACCTGTCGCAACCAAGTCACCAGCGGCAACGCATTCTTGAAATCCGTCGCCAAATCCTTACCCAAATCGGCCGGTATCTTGCGCTTGATCGAGTAATTCTTCTCGACCAGGAAATTCTTCAGCTTGATATAGTCGATATGCACCGTGTCCGCGTCAAAACCCTTGGGCGGACGCGAGAGCTTGCTCTCTTCGTCGAGCACGCCGAAGGTCTCGACCATCTTCTTGTTCTTCGCCATCTTGCCGAAGTTCTTGGCGTCGGCCACGATGGCATTGCGGATCGAACGGATGCGGTCCGCGGGCGGCATGTATTCGCCTGCCGCCAGCAAGAGCGTGCCTTCCGCATCGATGTGGAAGTAATACATCGGCCCACCGCCCTGGCTCGGCTTTTTCATGCCTGAAGCCGTGATGGCGGCCGAAAAATAGGTCTTGTACGGACTCTTGTCATTCGCGAAGCGTACGTCGCGGTTGATGCGGAAGATCGCCTTCTTCGGGTTGCAGGCCGCGATCAGCGGATCGAACTTGGCGATGTCGGCGATCAGCTTGGTCACCAGCTCGAGGAATTCCGCACGCAGGATGTCGTAGCGCGGCTTGTTCATGACGAACCAGGCGCGGTTGTTGTTTTCCTTGAGTTCGGCCAGGTACTGCATCAAATCGCGGGTGTGCACTGCTCTTTCTCCTTAGCGGCTATTGCGAAATTACCGTGGCGTTGTTGCAACTCCTCGCCGTACTATTCGTACTGCCTTCGTCGTCGCGCCTGGCCACGCTAATTTCGCAACAGCCTCTTATTGTCCGTCGGGGCTTTCCATGTTTTGCGGTAGCGCCTCCTGCTTGATCTTGGGCCGCTTGCCGATCTCGATGTCGACCTTGGTTTCCACCGTCTTGCGCAGCAGCGTCATCTGCGCCGTGCTGCCCGGCGCGAGCTGGGCGATGGTATTGAGCATGTCGGGCGTGTCGATCACGGGTTTGCCGTTGACCGCGAGCATGATGTCGCCCGGCTTGATGCCGGCCTTGTCCGCCGGACCGCCCTTGACCACGCCGGCCACGATGGTGCCGCTCTTGGTGTTCAGGCCAAAACTCTCCGCCAGGTCGGGCGTGATGTCTTGCGGCTCGACCCCGATATAGCCGCGCACCACCTGGCCGTTGGCGACGATGGCCTCCAGCACGTTCTTCACGGTGGATACCGGAATGGCAAAGCCGATGCCGAGCGAGCCGCCGCTACGCGAATAGATCGCCGTATTGATGCCCAGCAGGTTGCCGTTGGTATCGACCAGCGCGCCGCCCGAATTGCCGGGATTGATCGCGGCATCGGTCTGGATGAAATTCTCGAAGGTATTGATGCCGAGGTGATTGCGCCGCAGCGCCGAGACGATGCCCATGGTCACGGTCTGGCCCACGCCAAACGGATTGCCGATGGCCAGCACCACGTCCCCGACCTGGGTCTGCTCCGAATGGCCTAGTGCAATCGCCGGCAGGTCGGGCAGGTCGATCTTGATCACGGCCAGATCGGTCTCGGGGTCGGTGCCGACCAGCTTGGCCACCACCTTGCGGCCGTCGGTCAGCGCCACCTGGATCTCGTCGGCCGCTTCAACGACATGGTTATTGGTCAGGATGAAACCTTCCTTGCTCACGATGACGCCCGAACCCAGGCTCAACTGCTTGTCGTCGCGCTCGTTCTGGCGATCGCCGAAAAACTTGTGCAGGAACGGGTCGTCCATGAACGGGTTTTTCGACTGCCGGGTTTCCTTGGAGGTGAAGATATTGACCACGGCCGGCATGGCGCGGTGCGCCGCTTCGCGGTACGAACCCAGACCGGGCGTGCTGCCCGGCGCCGCTTCCTGCAGCGCGAGGTCGTGCATGTGGTGCGTGCCGCTTAGCCACTCGGGCTTGAGCGTTTTGACAATGAAAAGAAGGGCCAGACCGATGGTGACGGTTTGCGCGAAGAGTAGCCAGATGCGTCGCATAAATGCTTTGGGGGAGAGAAACAGTCGTCAAATCATGGCGCGCGCGGTTTCGCGGCCCGATGACGCCAAACGTCCGATATTACCCTTTTTTCAAATTTTACCGGACGCGTCCGATATTGAAGAGGCTTCGCCGCTTCCGCTTTGCCCATCCTTATGCAAATTTCTTTTTTAACAAGGCCGCCGGAACGTCTATAATCTGTCGCACGAAGAGTCTAGCCACGGCGGCAAAGCTTGGCTATGATGCATCGTTGCCCTGAGGAAAATAAGAGCATCTGCAATCCAGGAGAACCCGTTCAAGCGGGTCCGTGCAGGTGGAGTTAGGTAAAAAATAACGGATAAGCTATGTCGGCACCGGCAACAGCCAACCCTATCAAAGTCTTGATCGTCGAGGACGACGCCGTCACGCGGCGCGCGCTCTCACTGGCGATCGAATCGTCGTCCGAACTCAAGCTTGTCGGTGCGCTTGACGCCGTCAAGCCGGCGGTCGAATGGCTCGCCACGGGCGAGATCGACGTCTTGCTGACCGACCTCGGCCTGCCCGACGGCACCGGAATCGACGTAATCCGCGCTTGCGTGCGCCATCTGCCCAAGTGCGACATCATGGTCATCACCATGTCTTCCGACGAAGACAATGTGCTGGCCTGCATCGAAGCCGGCGCTACCGGTTACGTGCTCAAGGATGCCGGCCGGCTCGACGTGGTCAATGCCGTGCTCGAACTGCGCGCCGGCGGGTCACCCATCAGCCCCATCATTGCGCGCAAGGTGCTGGCGCGCGCCCGCGCCCGCGACGAAGTAAAGAAGGGCGATAGCCCGGGCGTCACCGACGCGCCACCGCCGGTCGCACTGACCAAGCGCGAAGCCGCGATCCTCGACCTGATCGCACGCGGCGACTCCTACGGCGACGTGGCCAAGCGGCTATCGCTGTCGGTGGGCACGGTGCAGACCCACATCAAGAACATCTACGACAAACTCTCGGTCCACTCGCGCGGCGAAGCCGTGTACGAAGCGCACCGGCGCGGTTTGCTGCAGCTTGACAACGTCAAAGGCAAGGACTGACTCAAATCGGGAAGCTTTCGCTCCCCGGCCCTGGGGCGACTTACTTCTTCAGCGCGTCGCGGATTTCACGCAGCAGCAGAATATCTTCCGGTGTGGCAGCCGGTGCGGCTAGCGGCGCCGGTTCGGCTTTTTTCAGGCGGTTGATGGCCTGGACCATCTGGAAAATGATGAAGGCCAGGATCAGGAAGTTCAGCAAGATTGTCAGGAAATTGCCATAAGCGAAAACGGCGCCGGCCTTTTTCGCTTCGGCGAGGGTCAGGTGCGGGTCCTGGCCGTTCAAGCCGAGATAATAATTGGAAAAATCGAGGCCGCCAAAGATCTTGCCGACGATGGGCATGATGACGTCCTGCACCAGCGACTCGACAATCTTGCCGAACGCGCCGCCGATGATCACCGCCACCGCCAGGTCGACCACATTACCCTTGATGGCGAATGCCTTGAAATCTTGCAGCATGCTCATGAGCCATTTCCCCCGAATCGATATCAAAAAGCGGCAAACTTGTGCCGAGTTGATAGAAGTGTAATGGCAGCGCCGGCTTTTTGCAGCAAAATCGCCATTTGTGCCGATACGGGGCGCGATGCAGCGTCGCCAGGGCGAAAAAGCACCGGGAAATTGCAATCTGGATAGCGAATTGCTTTAAATCAGGGCTTGGCTTCGATATAATTAAAGGTTGCTGCAAGTTTCATCAGTGGCACCTGTAAAAAATTGATGCCGGGTTTGGTAAATGCGCCAACCTCGAGCCTGTGGTGCTCGTTGTACTTTTGTACAGCCGCGCTTCGCGCCTCGACTTTGGGTCGGGGCGTGTCAGGCCGCTCGCTACGATTTTTGCAGGTGCCCCAGTGTCATCAGGTTTGTGTTACCAATAATTTCGTACAAATTTCGCACTTTCTGATTGGGGTTGGTATGAGTATTGAAAAGCAGGTCGATCCAGGTCGACGTGGCTTGCTCGTCGCAACATGCGCGGCGGGCGGCGTTGCCGGACTGGCAACCGGAGCAGCTTTTGTTTCCACTTTCCAGCCGTCCGAGCGTGCCAAGGCTGGCGGCGCGCCGGTCGAGGCGGACATTTCGGACCTCAAGCCGGGCGAAATGAAGACCGTCGAATGGCGCGGCAAGCCGGTCTGGATTTTGAAGCGCACGCCGGAAATGCTGGAAAGTCTGAACAAGACCGATAGCGAAGTCGCCGACCCCAAGTCGGACAAAGACTACTCGATGCCCCTGCCGAAATACTGCAAGAACCAGCACCGCGCGCGTGCCGAGCACACCGATGTGCTGGTCGTGGTCGGCATCTGCACCCACCTGGGCTGCTCGCCAGGCCAGAAGTTCCAGCCGGGCCCGCAGCCTTCGCTGCCTGACAACTGGGTCGGCGGCTTCCTCTGCCCCTGCCACGGTTCGACCTTCGACCTGTCTGCCCGCGTGTTCAAGAACAAGCCGGCGCCGGACAACCTCGACATTCCGCCGTACATGTTCCTCTCCGACACCAAGATCATGATCGGCAAGGACGAAAATGGGGAGGCAGCGTAATCATGGCATTCGTCGAAAAGAAAGTTTCTGCTGATGCGCCCGTGGCCGAGAAGGCCCTGGCCTGGATCGATTCGCGCTTCCCGCTGACCACGCTGTGGGAAACCCAGTGGGGCAAATACTACGCACCGAAGAACTTCAACTTCTGGTACATCTTCGGCTCGCTCGCCATGCTGGTCCTGGTGATCCAGATCGTGACCGGCATCTTCCTGGTCATGCACTATAAGCCCGACGCCAACCTGGCTTTCGCCTCGGTGGAAACCACCATCATGCGCGACGTGCCCTGGGGCTGGCTGGTGCGCTACATGCACTCGACGGGCGCTTCGGCCTTCTTCATCATCGTCTACCTGCACATGACGCGCGGCCTGCTCTACGGCTCGTACCGCAAGCCGCGCGAGCTGATCTGGCTGTTCGGCGTCGGCATCTTCCTGTGCCTGATGGGCGAAGCCTTCTTCGGCTATCTGCTCCCGTGGGGCCAGATGTCGTACTGGGGCGCCCAGGTGATCGTCAACCTGTTCGGCGCGATCCCCTTCATCGGCCCTGAATTGTCGCTCTGGATTCGCGGCGACTACGTCGTGTCGGACGCCACGCTGAACCGCTTCTTCTCGTTCCACGTGATCGCGATTCCGCTGGTCCTGCTCGGCCTGGTCGCGGCGCACTTGATCGCCCTGCACGAAGTGGGTTCGAGCAACCCTGACGGCATCGAAGTCAAGGAACACCTCGGGGCCGACGGCCATCCGCTGGACAGCATCCCGTCGCACCCGTACTACACCGTGCACGACATTTTCGGCGTGTCCGTATTCCTGCTGATCTTCTCGGTCATCGTGTTCTTCGCGCCTGAAATGGGCGGCTACTTCCTCGAAGCCAACAACTTCATCCCGGCCGATTCGCTCAAGACCCCGCCGCACATCGCCCCGGTCTGGTACTTCACGCCGTTCTACTCGATCCTGCGCGCGACAACCTCGGAGTTCGTCAACTTCCTCGCCGCCGGCGTGGTGCTCTACGTCGGCTTGATCTTCGTCAAGTCCAAACTGGCGAGCCTCTGGAAGGCACTGGCGCTGGTGATTGGCGGGCTGCTCATCATCGGTTTCTATACGCTCGACGCCAAGTTCTTCGGCGTGGTGCTGATGGGCGTCTCGGTCACCATTCTGGCCGGCCTGCCCTGGCTCGACCATTCTCCGGTCAAGTCGATCCGCTATCGTCCTGACTGGCACAAGTGGGTCTATGTCGTATTCGGCGTGGCCTTCCTCGTGCTCGGCTATCTCGGTGTGCAGCCGCCCAACGAAGCACGTAACCTGGTGGCCCAGGTGTGCACCTTTATCTACTTTGGCTTCTTCCTCCTGATGCCGTGGTGGAGCGCCATGGGCACCTTCAAACCGGTGCCCACCCGCGTGAACTTCAAGGCTCACTAAGTCGAAAAAAGGAAGAAAAACATGGTGGACTTTCTCAAAAAACTGATCGGCGTGGCGGTGTTCCTGTTTGCCATCATCGGGCTGGTCAAGGTGCTGCAAAACATCTCTGGCGGCGAAGGGGTCGTGCTCGATCATGCGCCCAATCGCACGAACGACCTGGCAGCCATGCAGCGCGGCTCCAAACTCTTCGTCAACTACTGCCTGGGCTGCCATGCGGCATCGTCGATGCGCTACAACCGCCTGCGCGATCTCGGCATCGACGAAGACACCATCAAGGCCAACCTGCTGTTTACCAGCGACAAGGTCGGCGACTTGATGACGATCTCGATGCAGCCCAAGGATGCCAAGGCCTGGTTCGGCGTCGTGCCGCCCGACCTGTCGGTAATCGCCCGCGCCAAGGATTCCGAGAACGGCAGCGGCCCGGACTACCTCTATACCTACCTGCGCGGCTTCTACAAGGACGACACCCGTCCGACCGGCTGGAACAACCTCGTGTTCAACAACGTCGGCATGCCGCACGCGCTGTGGGAACTGCAAGGCATCCAGAAGCCGGTCTATGTCGACGTGAAGGGCGAAGACGGCAAGCTCGAGCACAAGCTTGATCATCTGGAAATCGCCACACCGGGCACGATGAACAAAGAGCAATACGATGTCGCCGTAGCCGACCTGGTCGGCTACCTGGAATGGATGGGCGAACCGACCGCACACCTGCGCCACCAATTGGGCGTGTGGGTGCTGATGTTCCTCGGCCTCCTGGCATTCCTGACCTGGCGTTTGAACGCGTCGTACTGGAAAGAAGTCAAGTAAGGGGCACCTTCGATTGCTGAAGATGTCCTAGGGTTTTGCGTCTGCGATGTTCGCAGGCGTTGTGTGTCTGGGGTGAGCCGCAAGCGGCCTCACCCCTTTGTTTCTAAGGAACTACTGAGATGATGGTTCTCTACTCGGGCACGACGTGCCCATTCTCCCAACGTTGCCGCCTCGTTTTGTTCGAGAAAGGCATGGACTTCGAAGTGCGCGATGTCGACCTGTTCAACAAACCGGAAGACATCTCGACCATGAATCCCTACGGCCAGGTACCGATCCTGGTCGAGCGCGACCTGATCCTGTATGAGTCGAACATCATCAACGAATACATCGACGAGCGCTTCCCGCATCCGCAATTGATGCCGGCCGATCCCCTGATGCGCGCGCGTGCCCGCCTGATGCTGTTCAATTTCGAAAAGGAATTGTTCATCCACGTCCACACGCTGGAAAACGAAAAGGCCAAGCCCAACGACAAGGCACACGACAAGGCCAGAGCTGAAATCCGCGACCGCCTGACCACGCTGGCACCCCTGTTCCTCAAGAACAAGTACATGCTGGGCGACGACTTCTCCATGCTCGACGTAGCCGTGGCCCCGCTCCTGTGGCGCCTCGACCACTACGGCATCGAGCTGTCCAAGACTGCTGCGCCTTTGATGAAGTATGCTGAACGCATCTTCTCGCGCCCGGCTTACATCGAAGCGCTGACGCCATCCGAAAAGGTAATGCGCCGCTAGGATGCGCCGAACAAGCTACTGCGCGAGCCGATTTTGCGTCTGCGATGCTCGCCGTACTGCAGTACGGCTACGCTTCTCAACACAAACTCGACTCGCTCGCTACGCTTCTTCAGCACATCCGGGTAACATTCGTCATCATGTCTGAAATCTCCACCAAACCCTACCTCCTGCGCGCCATCTACGAGTGGTGTACCGACAATGGCTACACGCCCTACCTGGCAGCCATGGTCGATACGCAAACCCGTGTGCCGCGCGAGTTCGTCAAGGATGGCGAGATCGTCTTGAACATCAGCTTCAGCGCGACCTCGGGCTTGAAGATGGACAACGACGTGATCCACTTCAGCGCCCGCTTCGGCGGCGTCGCGCGCGACATCGTCATCCCCGTGGAAAACGTGGTCGCCATCTACGCTCGCGAAAACGGCCAGGGCATGGCCTTCGACGTGGTCCGTCCCAAGCCTGGCGGCGAAACCCCGACCGACGCGCCCACCGTCACCACCCCCACAGCGCCTTCGACCCCCTCGCTGACTGCCGTACCGACAGCGAGCGAAGACCAGCAGGAAACCGGACAAGACGACAACCCGGAACCGCCCGAACCACCCAAAAAAGGCGGCAAACCCACCCTGACGCGCATCAAGTAACGTATAATATTGGGCTGCAGTAATGCATAGCAGCTTATTTTGCGTTACCAAGGTTTTACGCCGGCTTAGCTCATTAGGTAGAGCAGTTGACTTGTAATCATCAGGTGGCCAGTTCGAATCCGGCAGCCGGCACCAGTACATTGTAGCAAGCAGTATCAGGCAGTCTCAAAACCCGCATGCTTCCTAGCATCGCGGGTTTTTTGTTGTCGCAAGCCATTGCACCCGATAACATAGAAGCGCAAAGAAATACCGTTACTTTCGACGGTACTTTTCGATTCGCTGATATGAGATACCGTTAATGAGGGGCAAATGGCGCTTACAGACACCTTTATAAAGAACCTGAAAGCTACAGATAAGCCAGCAGGTGATAAGTTCTCAGATGGTGGCGGCATGTATTTGCTGGTCAAAACCGCTGGAAAGTATTGGCGCATGGATTATCGCCACGTTGGTAAGCGCAAAACTTTGGCGTTAGGGGTCTACCCTGACGTATCGCTTGCCAAGGCCCGGCAGCGCCGTGAGAAGGCACGCGAGCTATTGGCCGATGGCATCGACCCGGGACTAGCCAAACGAGCTAGCAAAGAAGCCGAGGCCAACGCCGCTGCAAACACTTTTGAGTCCGTCGCCCGTTCGTGGCTAGTAAAAACGGCGGCTGACAGATCGGAAAGAACGCAAGAGAAGGTGACGTCATGGTTGGAAAGGGACGTTTTCCCGTCTATTGGTAGGAGGCCCATTTCAACTATCGGGCCGCGTGACGTATTGGTGACCGTGCAAAAGATAGAGGCACGGGGTGCAATCGATTCGGCCCACCGGATAAAGCAGCTATGTGGACAAGTTTTTCGTTACGGCGTCGCAAGCGGGTTGGTGGAGCGAGATGTTACGGCAGACCTGAAAGGTGCATTAACCGTCGTGCCTCAAACGCACTTTGCGGCGATCACAGAGCCGAAACAAGCAGGTGGATTGCTGCGTGCCATATTCGAGTACAGCGGGCATCCATGCACGTCGGCAGCGTTGAAGCTGGCTCCGTTGGTCTTTGTGCGACCTGGGGAGCTACGGTCGGCGGAGTGGGCGGAGATTGACCTTAATGGCGCAGAATGGCGCATACCGGGCAAAAAAATGAAGATGAGCAACGATCACATTGTCCCGTTATCGACGCAATCGCTGGAAATACTTCGCAATCTGCAACCATTGACCGGGCATGGACGGTATGTTTTCCCAAGCTTGCGCACTGGCGAGCAATGCATGAGTGAAAACACGATCAACGCAGCATTGCGCGGAATGGGTTACAGCAAGGAAGTGATGACGGGACACGGCTTTCGGGCGATGGCGCGCACAATCATGGATGAGGTGTTGGGCGAGCGGGTTGATCTGATCGAACACCAATTGGCCCATGCTGTAAAAGACCCGAACGGACGCGCCTACAATCGAACGGCACATTTACCGGCACGCAGGGAAATGATGCAACGCTGGGCAGATTATCTCGATAAGCTGCGCAAGGGTGCGGATGTGGTGCCGCTACGAGCAGGAGCCACTTAGTCATTTCTACTGACCGAAAACTGTTATTCAGAACTTGATATGACCAAAAAGATTGCGAAAAGGCCGTCATTGCGGGAGCCAGAGCTACCTTCTTCGATTAAGGGAGTGTCCGCATCCACGGCCAATTCGATCAGACAAGCCGAGATGCTTTCGAGCATGCTCCATTCAGATGATAAAACACTTAATGGGCTTGAGATACTTGAGGGGATTGAAGGGGTTCCCGGGTTTGAGGGAGCCACGGGGTTGGCGGGGCTTGAGGCGTTTGATGGGCTTGAGGGACTTAGCTCAATTCAAAAACTCCTGCGCGAACAGCCTGTGAATGTTCTAACGCTGGTTCGATTAATCAACTTAGAAAGACAACGAGAACCTGGGAGAATTGAACAAGTGCTCAGTGCCAGCGCTATAGGCCTCAAGGGCGCGAATGCGTTGCATGACAAGCCTGGTGGATCAAGAGAAAAGCGAGCGGCGATGCGTGAAATATGGGCAACGGGAAAATACACCACTAAAGATAGGTGCGCCGAAGAGGAATACGAAGGGCTAGGCATCTCATTCAGTATGGCAAGAAAAGCTTTAAGGAAAGCGCCAGTACCGGAAAAACATTAGATCAAGTGCATACACGCTTGAAATTTTGGTGCCAGTAAGTGTACTTCGGAAATTGTGTCAAAAGGAGATTGCCTCGTGCCTAAAATCCGTTCTGATCTTGAACACGCCGCAGGGATGCTTATCTCCGCAATTCAAAAGGAATGGTCGGCTGAATTGGGAACGCCTTCATCAACGGAGAGTGAAAGAGTGATGTATGCGGCGCATAAGTTGCTGCAAGAAGCCAAATTGCGCGGCCAGATAAAGGCCATCCTGGGCGCCGGCAATGTCACAGCTTTTCTTGGCGGCGCTTGGGTCGCAGCTCATCCCGATGTTCTGCAACACATTCGATTACTGGAAGACGCGGAGCAGTTTCGGAATGGGTAGCATTGAAAAGTCGAATAAGAGATTCGAGAAATGGTTGTTGTGGCTTGTGTTTTTAGTTTGTGCGGGCTACGCATTGTTCCTAGCTTTCGATGCTGGTTGCGCAGGAAATGTGAAGACAGGGACCGAGGGCGATCCGCTGCGCGCACTTGAATTGGAGGGTTACGGATTTGGTCTATCTTTATTGGCGGCGATACTTGGTGCATTCATGCTTAGTGCGGCATTGAAGCTTAAGCACCGTTATGCGTATGGGATTGGTTTTGGACTCGCGGTCATGATTGTCTTATGGGTTGTAGAAATACAATTGGAATTGTACGCAAATCAGGCGTGCTCCTAACGGCGATTTCTCGGTGAACGGAATATCGCCAGGAATTCGCATCTTTGGCCGCCCTTAAATATCTATTTCACGCAAAAAGCACAATGCACCCAAAGTATTCCGAATGGCTAAGCTTCGTATTTGACAGGCAACCCACCCCAAGCGGCTGGTATTTCGACATCGAAGACGTGGATTTCGATGTTCCGACATCTGATGTCGCCGAGCTAGTCGCGCTGACATTTGAAAACTGCGGCAGGGATTTGGCTCGCTACGACGACAGGCAGGTGGCCGAGGGCGTGAACTACATCGTCAATAACTCCTGCTCAAATGTCGTATATGCGCTATTTGACGAAACTGTAGGTGTGGAACTACGGCTAAGGGCCATTCATGCAATCAAGACGCTATATCGAGACTGCTTTACTCCCCGTTGCGCGCCGGTGCTTGGGCACAGCAGCCAGCCCGGTGCCAATCCCCTGACTTACCCGTGCTACATGCTGTGGGACATCTTTCCATTTTCGATCTGGAATGACAGGAAAGACGGTAGGCTTTTTTACGAGACGTCAATCGAAGTAATGACCGACGCGCTCGATTCACCTAACCCCGCATGCATCGAGAGCGCACTGCATGGCTTGGGGCATTTCATTCTGTATTGGGAAGAAGCGGCGGATGTCGTGCAACAATACCTGAAGCGCAAGCATCATGTTTTGCCGGGACTCAAATCCTATGCGGAACGTGCACTCACGGGCAATGTTCAATAGCAAGTATTAGCCGCTGGCGGCGAGGGCTAGCCGCTGGCGACACAGGGAATTCGCGGCTCCGCATTCATGCAGGATCATAGTGACTCCATTTCAACAGGAGCCACTAGATGTCAATAAATACTCCCAAGGAAAAACGCGCCCTTCCAATCGCGTTCGAAAATTTCGAATCGCTTCCCGATTCCGCCGATGTGCGCTTGCCCGTGCTTATCGCGCTGTACGCGTGCAGTGCGCCGACAATCTGGCGCGGCGTTAAATCAGGTCGCATTCCAGCTCCAAGGAAACGCTCGCCCGGCTGTACGACCTGGAATGTTGGTGAACTTCGCAAAGCACGGGGTGCATAAGATGCCATACCCTAATGTGTGGTTCAAGAGAGGCGCGAGGAAATGAATCACACAGTTTCCGCCGATCCATTGAATCTAACCGATTTAACCGATGTAACCTATCCGACGACCAACGCCGAATTCCTAAGGGCGATTTTCCAAGGACTTACCGAGCCAACTAGGCCTTTTGTCCTGGGGTTTCCCGGTAAACCGAAAGATCGTAAAGCCTGGGGTGGCAGTGCGTGGCGCGCCACAAAAGAAAACGCCGATAATCCGGCACAGAACTGGTATTTCAGCCTGGCCGTGTATCAACCGACCGACGGTGTTTATCACCGCCGCGAGCGCGATTGCGCAGCCATTTATGGCGTTATGCTGGACGACATTGGTACCAAGGCATTGCCGCTGTCACGGCTAGATGCCTGCCCGCCGTCCTACGTAATTGAAACTAGCGATGGCAATTTCCAGGCCGGTTATTTGTTCACATCGCCGGTAAAAGATTTTGATCGCATTAAATCTTTGAATCAGAGTATGGTCGAGGCCGGTTTGTGCGATCCCGGCGCAAAGTCTCCGCCGACGCGTTACGGGCGCTTGCCTTTTGCATCTAACGGCAAGACCTCGCCCGTATTCAAATGCAGGCTGGCGGAGTGGCACCCCGAGCGACGTTACACCGTTACCGAGATCATCGAGCGATTGGAATTGGCGCCGCCGCAAGCGAAAAACGCATCAAAGGGCAAAACGCCGGTCAGTGACCATAATGGCGCAGATGGCGTTTACATACCCCGCGCAGATGAAAACGAGGTCATCACGGCGCTTAAGAATCGAGGGCTGTACAAACTACCCTTGGGTAGCGGACGACATGACATTACATGTCCGTGGGTGCATGAACACACCGATGCAATCGATCACGGTAGCGCCTATTTCGAGCCGAACGATTTGTATCCAATCGGTGGATTTAAATGTCAGCACGCTCACGGCGATAAATATCGTGTCGGCGCGTTGCTGGAATATCTGCACGTCACTGTTCGCGCCGCGAAGCACAAGCCAACAATCAAAGTCGAAGCAGGAGAGATTCATCGCATTGTTGATGCGAGCGAACGGGAGTTGGCAACGAACGGACGGTATTACCAACGTGGCGGGCTAATTGTTTCGATAGTGACTGACCCCGAAAGCCGCGAAACAATCATAAAGCCGGTTCCACAACCGGCATTGCTGAGGGCATTATCCGGCTGCGCAGTGTGGGCGCGCTACGATGCCCGCTCTGGCGGCGACATTATTTGCGATCCACCGGCGCGACACGTTAGCGTTTTATTTGACGCTGGAGAGTATGTGCATCTTGCGGCATTGACGGGTATCGCGCGACAACCGCATTTGCGGCTTGATGGTTCACTTGTCCGCGAATCGGGATTCGACGCAGCCACAGGGCTATTTGGCGTATTTGATGCAACTCTGTTCAGCGTACCCGAAGAACCCACTAGAGAACAGGCCGCAAGTGCGCTACAAGAACTGCGGGCGCTACTGTCCGAATTCGCTTTCGGTGACGCACATGATGAGGCGGCTGCACTTGCTGGGATGTTGACTGCTGCTATCCGGCCCAGCCTGCCGACTGCTCCAATGTTTCACGTCAAGGCACCGCAGATCGCATCGGGAAAAAGCTATTTGACAGGGATTATCGCGACCTTCGCCAGCACAACGCCGCCGTCGTCGGCAGCGTTTCCAACGTCCGATGAGGAAATGCAAAAGTTACTGTTAGCAACGCTGCTATCTGCGCCTGCTACGGTCACTTTCGACAATTTGACTACCGATTTGATACCCTACAAAAGCTTATGTTCGGCGCTGACCGAAGAGCATTTGACGGGCCGCATACTGGGGTTGAGCAAAACCGTCACGGTCGGCACGCGAACCTTGTTCTTAAGCTCCGGGAATAACGTCGATGCTGTTAAAGACATGGCACGGCGCTGCATCACGATTGCGCTCGATCCGCAGGTAGAAACACCGGCCACTAGGCATTTTAAGTTCGATCCGCTGCAAACCCTCCGCGCTGACCGCCCGCGCTATGTGTCCTTGGCATTGACGATCATTCGCGCATGGATCGTTGCGAACAGTCCGGCAACAGCATGTAAGTCTCTGGCGAGCTATGGGCAGTGGAGCAGTTGGGTGCGGCAACCGTTGCTGTGGTTAGGTCTTCCCGATCCTGCGGCGCGTGTCTTTGACCAATTGGCACAAGACCCAGACCGCGAGATGTTAGGCCGTCTGTTACATGCTTGGCACGACACATTCGGCAGTTCTCCTACGATGATTCGGGAGGCGTGCGCGAAAGTTCAAGATTTCGATGCGCAAGAGCTGAATGAAGTTTTGTTTGAAGTTGCGGAGATCAAGGGGGAAGTCAATCGCCGACGCCTCGGCAAGTGGATATCGCGGCATCAAGGGCGCATCGTTGACGGATTACGATTTGAGAAGGCAAGTGGCACCACATCGGCTGAGCGTTGGCACGTTAAATCGGTTACGTCGGTTAAATCGGTTACTCCTCCCGATGCGGCGCGGACTGTCTTCACCGAAAAATCGTAGGATCAGAGCCTATAGGGCTTCTCATGGCGTCTATTTGTTTGGCGATGAGTTGGATGAAAACCATGCAGAAAGGGATTGAATATCGTGGGTAGAAAATCAGTGTTGTCGCCGGACGCTTGGATCGAAATCGAACGCCGTCATTTAATCGGCGGAGAATCCATCAACGGATTGGCAAAGGAATTTAAGATCGACGAAGCGGCGTTGCGGCGGCGAATAAATCCGAAAGACTCCGACACGGGAAAACCCACAAACCCCCTGCGTTCCTTGGCCGAACGCAAGGTCGAGGCGGAAGACGAATTACGCATTTTGTCCGAACAAGTCTCCCGGCTGCCGTTTGCGAGGCAGGCGATAGTTTCCGATTTGGCGGCGATGATGGCAAACATCAAAGGGCACATTCTTAGCGCGGCTGAGTATGGCGCGCAAAATGCACATCACTTGTCGCAAGTTGCGCATGGGAAGGTTATGCAGATTGACGATACGAAGCCGCTGGACGAAGACAATCTCCGCGAAATTGCCATGTTGACGAAGCTGTCAAACGAATCTGCATCGACGCCCCTAACCCTGATGGCGATGCGCAAGGAAGTGACGGCACCGGATAAGCCTCATCGCGCCGTACAAACCTTGGACGACTTTTACAAGACGCTATCTGGCGAAAATCTACCCCCAAAATAAAGGGCTGCTTACTGCCGGGGACAGTTTAAAGCCCCGCGTCAATGAGCAGTTCGCCTGCCGTTGTTTCCAAAGCTTGCGCGATTTTGGTAAGCGCGATCACGGAACAGCTATTGTCGCCACGCTCGACATCGCCGAGGTAGCTCCGGTCAAGCTCCGCAATTAAAGATAGCTGTTCCTGGGTAATGCCCCGCTTAAGTCTTAATCGACGGATGGTGGTGCCTAGAGCAACTAGCGTAGGATTGCGGCGATGTTTCGATGGTGTTGGCATGCAAGCATGTTGCTGGTCTACCTTGCGTGCCTCCACCGGATATATCCGTTATATAATCCCGATACGACTTAATGGCCGAAAGCACATAAGCTTTGCAGAACACGTTGTCGCATGCGAACAGAGAGCCAGCGGCGATTGTCGTCTCGATGAATAAGGTCGCCCGCAGTTCCCCCTCGTCATCGCCCGGGCGAGGGGCAGCCACAGACTTTAAACATGGAGTTTGCAAGGGCTATATATGAAGCCATTTTATGAAAGGGGGTTCTCTCATATGCGAACGCTGCTTATCGTTGGTCTAGCCATGCTTCCCGTTTGGGCCTATGCGGTGCCCACCTATGTCCCGCTCACCGGCTCTTGCCTGGACATGCCACCGGTTAATCGTCCGCTTTCCATGGCGGAGACAATCCAAAACGAACGATGCGCTCAGAAAATGGCCGCAGATAAGGAAGAACAACGTGCACGGCAGGAGGAGACTCAG
>FSXF01000005.1_pt1 | contig 19005 bp, 19 predicted proteins | sample 1638161 | NCBI WGS metagenome assembly FSXF01 (sample SAMEA3914788, study PRJEB12502) | metagenome | biome: forest; material: soil | place: Canada | collected 2011-07-03 | depth 0.1 m
ATTCCTTGCTGCCTACCGCGACGCAACTCATGTGAACCGATGCATGGAGGCCAAGAGCAAGATCCCGCTCTTCAATCTATGTGCCCCGATCAGGGGTTTGCAAGCGGATTTTGGTTTGGCTTTAACCACTTCGTTTTACACAAAGGAGATTGATATGAATTTCAAGGTTTTGTTGGGCGCAATTATTGCCGCCGTTCTGCTCGCAGGTTGTGGGGGAGGGGGCGGCGGTTCCAGCCCGGCGTCGTCATCATCAACTGGAGGAGGGACAACGTCGACTTGCTCGAACGGCGCGACCAATTATCCGACTTGCACGCCGCCGACGTCCTCGGCTGGCTGGGAGCCGACGGTGACTTCGGTACCTGCTGCAACCTATACAGGCGATGCTTTGTCGATCTATTCCGGGCTGAACCAGGCGCGCTCCAGTGCAGGTGCCGGTTTGTTTGCACAAAATACCGCCCTCGATACCGCAGCAGCGAATCACTTGAAATACCTGCTCGCCAATGTTTCGGGCGGCTCGACGTTGAATTTCCACAGCGAAACGTCGGGCAATGCTGATTTCACTGGTGCTACACCGTTGGCCCGTGCCACCGTTGCGGGTTATGTCGGTATGGAAGTCAGTGAAGACGGCTGCGCGTTCTATTCCACGGATGCGGTGAGTGGGGCGCAATGTGTGTCCAGTCTATTGGATACGGTCTACCACCGTCTATCGCTGTTGAACATCTACGTGGATGTCGGCATTGCTTTTGGGACCGATGGCAATGGCAATACGGTCGGCGTGATCGATATTGGCATCCCACCGAGCTTGAGCGGTACATGGGCGGGGCAGCTTTCGGCGGCGCCGGTGGTCTATCCGTATGCCGGCCAGACCGGCGTTGCGACCTCATTCGTACCGCAAGTGGAGGATCCGAATCCGGCTCCTGACCTTGGCTCGGCGACGATTGGCTACCCGATCACGGTATCTCTGGTTGACCAAGCTCTGGCGACGGCCTATCCGAATGGCTACCTGCCCTCGGATATTGTGGTCAACAGCTTCACCTTGACTGCGGCAGGCAGTTCGACTTCGGTGTCGGCACGCCTTGTGACTGCGGCGGGCGTGGTGGCTGGATCGGGCGTGACGCTGACGACGGACGTCAACGCTGGCTATATCAGTAGCTCGCTCTACATGCTGCCCTTGTCGCCGCTTTCGGCCAACACGACGTACAACGTGGTATTCACGGGGACGGTGAAAGGCCAGGCAGTTAATTTGAACTGGTCGTTTACGACCGGGGCGGGAAGCTAGCGCGGCGACGTAGCAGATGGGCCAGGGGAAAGGAGTTGGCGGCCCATATAAATAGGAGATTCACCATGACAGTGCCACAGGAACGAAGTCTTGCGATGAAATCCGCGGGGGACTTCCTCAGAAAAATGCGCAATTCGGCAGAGGTGCCTGCCGAATTGCGGGACGAGGCTGCCGCAATATTGCGGCATTACCCCAATTCGCACCAAATTGACCTGCTGACGGCCTTCGCAGAGCAGGCGACGTCAATGCTACATCAAGCGGTCGTGAAAGATGAGGCTGCGCTAAAGATCGCCAACTGAAGGTGACCTATGTTGATATTCCTGGATACGGAATTTACCGACTTGCTCGATCCCGTCCTTATCAGTCTCGGGATGGTGGCCGAGGACGGGCAAGAGCTTTATTTGGAAGTGCCATTTCCCGTGGAAAAATGCACGGCATTCGTCAGGGAGGCGGTGTTGCCGTATCTCGGCAGGGAACCGAGCGCCGCTTGCACGGTGTTTGAACTGCGATCTCGTGTCCTGACCTGGATCGAGACGATTCGACGGCCGCAGGAGGAAGTCGTAATTTGCGTTGATAACCAAATCGATATTGATTTGCTATATAACGCGTTGGACTACCGCCTGCCCGGCTGGATGGCGTGCTGCCTGATCGGCCATGATGTCGATAAGGAGCGTATCAAACGGTTTTTTGCAGACAACGGATTGCCAAGGCATCACGCGCTGCATGACGCGCGCGCCAACCGATATGCATATCGCCCGCGTACCACTTCGCCGATCACTTTGGAGTGATGAGATGGACGTAGAATGGAAGAGGAAGTATGTTAAGCATCAGATGTTGCCGATTGCGGACCTGTACATCAACTATCAGTTGGACAAGGAAGCACGATTATTGCGCCTCGACCTGGGCCATCATTTCGATTCGGCATTGCTGATTGATTTCGTGCGAAGTCTTCAACGTGATGAGGGGATCATCGCCATCGACACCAAGTCGCACGACACGTGGGGGCGGGCAATAATCCCTGACTTATTCCGGGTCGAAATGGCGTTGTGTGGCGTGCCGTTCAGTGTCGAATTCATGCAATGCTTTCGGCTCAATACGAACGCACCACCGGAAATTACGATCAGCATGCATCGGCGCAGGGGCGTTGCCGTGACATCTGGAAATGAAAACTGGCCTCCCTAACGTTTGCGGCCTATCTCGCTTGGATACGCGCGATCAATTTTAAAACGTCCGAAATCAGTTTTGGCTATTTAGACTTGGCTCTTTGCGCTGTATTGACGCTTCAAGTCGTTGGTCTTTTTGTCGGAGCATTGGCAATTGCAATTTACGGCAAAGGTGCTTTTCCCACCCGAGTCGGCTACACGTTGTTCTATTTTTCCTTGGGTTGCGCGCTGTTTTCGTTTGCCAAGGCGACGACTTTCGACGCGTACCGGATTGGCCGTCGTTTTTTCGACCAATCGGCTGGCGTTACGTTGCAGAACCCATCAATCCAAGGAGCGAATTCCCAGACGCTTGAGGCTTCTCCAAACGTCATTCGGGAAATGACAGCGATCGTCTCAAGCCTTTCACTTGCCGTGACCGGCAACATCTAGCAGCAATTTTCCGCAAAGTTCGCGAAGCGACGTGAGGCCCGGATTGCGGACGGCAACTATTCCGAGAAAAATAAAAAAGGCCCGAATTTGGGCCTTTTCCTTTGAAGCTGAGGGCACGAGCTACCGGATTTAACTGCAGAATCCTTGAAGGTCGACCCCACATAGGTGATCACCGCTGGCCAGCATGCTCAGGCCAAGCAGATGGTCGCATTTTAACCCATCAGCGGCATTTTCGGACAGGGTTTACAGCGACAAGTTGTTGCGGCCGATTGCAGATTCAATCCTGTAAACCAGTTTCGCGACGCAGACGACCTCAACCAGATACTGTCAAACTTAACAGTTGAATTTTGGCACACACCGTGCCAGCATTTGCGCCCATAAATCAAAGCCGAACCCACTCTTGGTAAGGAGTGCCTTCCGGGTTAAGCATAGAGTTCGGCAAAGCTTCAATATGTCCATCACCAAGGGAGAAGGTTCATGACCAAAAGTCTTGCCGCCGCTTTGACGGCCGTGGGGTTTCTGTTGTCAACGTCGGCATTTGCATGGAGCGAAAACGGGCACCAAACGGTCGGCGCAATCGCAGACGTGCTGATCCAAGGCACCAACGCCGAAGTCCAGGTCAAGGCCATTCTCGGTACTGCCGGAGGCCAGCAGCTCTTACTGCAAACGGTGGCGGTACCGGCGAAATTTTTAAACAGTAGCGCAAATCGCGAAGCGTCGAACAATCGCCAAGGGAGATTACAGTGAAGGTATGTTACTTGGGGCGTGCGTCCGCCAGAACAAATCCTGCCCCGCAGGGAACGGACGACGTCCTGGAGCTGCTATGGGATGACTGGGACGATTTTGGAAACAAGAATTCCTTTGGCCTGACCTGTCAAATTAAAGGTGAGCGCGTATATCTCGACGGCATTCGATTGCTGGCGCCAGGCGAACCCAGGTTTGCCGATGCGTTGAATCGGCTCCGGGGCAAAGGCTGGGACGGCACCTTTCCCATCCCCGAAATCGAGTACATATCTGTACCGGCCGACATTACTTTCTATCAGCAGCTAAAAGCCCGTCTCGGAATGGATGGCGCCAGGCAAGTCGCCATGGTTCTGCGTGACGCAAGCTATCACGTGAAAGTCTTGGAAGATGCTGGCGCCATTCAACTTTCACAAGGAAGGCCGTTTGTCGAATCGCTGCAGCGAGAGCGCGGCAGCCAAACCGCCTTTTTTGACGGATGGCGCGTTTTCGAAGACCAGATCATTGCGGTTCAAAATTTTCGATTCGAATTCACGGACGTCTACAAAGCGACATCAACACTTGCGCTTAACTTCGATACAGAAAGCCTTCTGCCGCATGAGATGAACGTCTTGATTGGCCCCAACGGCGCCGGCAAATCGCGGATATTGCTCCAAATGGTGAGAGCTTGGCTTGGCACGGGCAGCGACAATGAGCGTTTCCCCGAGCCGCCCAATCTGACGCAACTTGTGGTCGTCTCTTACAGTCCATTCGAACAATTTCCTGTTGACTTGCAAGGTGTTGACTTGCGAGACAAGGAAGTCTACCGCTACTTCGGTCTGCTTGGGCGTCTGCCTGAAACCGGGCAGGCGCAGCCAGGGAAAATAACAGTGGACTTGCGGGTCCCGGAAAGGGACGCGGTACGCTCCATTATCCAGTGCGCTAAAGACGACCACAAGTTCCGCGTTGTCCTCGATTGGGCTCGTAAAGTAAGGACGATGGAGCGGGTATTGGGTGTGGCGTTTCAATTCGACTACGCTGCCGTGGAGCTACCAATCGGCAGCGACAAGAAGAATTATTACTGGGACGATCCGAACGCTGAGGCGACTGCGGGGTTTATATTTGAAGATCGTCGATACCTGCCCATCAGCTCGCATAATGTATGGCAGCTACACACTGAACGATTGCTTCAAGACGCGAATCAAGAAAGCGGGATTCACTTCTTCAGGGATGACGTCGCTATTAAGCTCAGCTCTGGGCAACGTCTTTTTACCTACATTGTGATCAATCTTTTAGGAGTGATGCGCCGCAACAGCTTAATTTTGATCGACGAGCCGGAACTGTTTTTGCACCCGACGCTGGAAATCAAGTTCGTCGAAATGTTGAAGGAAATTCTTGCAAGTTTCAACTCGAAGGCATTGCTGGCAACGCATTCCGAGGTCGTGGTGCGCGAAATTCCAGCGGAGTGTGTACACGTGCTTCAACGCACCGCTACCGGCCTCGCCATAACACACCCGCCCTTCGAAACCTTCGGTGGCGACATACAGCGCATTTCCTCCTACGTTTTTGGCGATGATCACGTCTCGAAGCCATTCGAGCAATGGGCCGAAAAGCAGATCGAACACTTCGGCAGCAAGGAGGCATTAATTGAAAAGCTGGGCGATGGCATCAGCAGGGAGTTGCTCATTCAAATCAAGATGCATGGTGGCGAGTAATGGTGATGAGCCTAGGCATGCCGTATGGCGATGACTTGCAATTTATTCGCGATGTTGTAAGTGAACGGGCCAGTGGGCCGAACGCGGACTTTTTCAATTCCATTCAGGGCGATTGGCTGGCGAGAGTACAAATCTATATTGACAGCCGTGCCTGCCCGACCAGTGTGTGCACCTGGCCAGCTATCGAGCCGAGGAAAGGCACCTTTCTGAATTTGTACAACTACCCAAGCGATGATTCCGTTCAGGCGCCGATCTTCAAAAAGATGCGCAGGGAACACGGTTTATCGGTTTGCCCAGGGTGCGGCGAATTGAGCAAGCCGACGACATTGGACCATTTTCTTCCAAAGGATATTTATCCGCACCTTTGCGTATCTCCCGTGAATCTGGTGCCGATGTGCAGCGAGTGCCAGAGTGTCAAGCTGAAAAAAATTGGGGACGCGGCCACTTCACGATTTTTCATTCATCCTTATTTCGACAACTTCGCCGCGCAACAAATACTGCACCTGGAGATTCGCCCGCCATTCGATGCTCCGACATTTCACTTCGATGCCTCGCCGACACTCTCCGCGGAGGAGCGGCGGCAAACTGTCGCTCACATGCGGGAAATGGAATTGCAGGAACGTTACATTTTATTCTTTCGACGAGAATATCCTTCGTTGTTGCGTTTGGTACAAAAAATGCACGACTCGGGGCAAAACGTGGCACAGGCACTCGAAACAATAAAAACCCATGAAGGTCTCCGGTCCTTGAACGCTTGGCCGCATGTCTTTTACTCCTCCGTTCTCGAAAACCCGGAACTAATGGCCTATTTGATTGCGGCGCAGTTGCCCAATTTCCTATGAAGGCACCCAGCGAAGCGCTGCCGATGAGCCTAATACGTTTTGTATAGGTGCTTGGCGTAGGTCGGATAAAGATGCTGAAGCATTAGGCTAAGCTCAATTTTCGCATTCGGGCCGTCCGCTTCGCAAATCAAAACATCTGCTTCAATGTTTTGCGCGAAGTTCGAATACACTTTCAATGCGCGTTCGCTGATGTTGCTGCTCCCGATCACGGCCGCCGTGACAGAAACTGGAGACTGGTTTTCGTCGACCATCAGTGCTACCTTCGCGTGCCAATTTGGGACGAGATACGCCTTGATGAAGATCGCTTACTGCCCGCGATACAAATATCGAACTCGAACAAAGTCCGTGTCACTGTGTTTATACGCCTGAGGCAGGAGTGATGCTGCACTACTTTCTTGTACGATCTCATACGCATGCTGGACCAGCCGTCGGCGCGACAAAAGTCTATTTCTTTCGGTCACAAGATCCGACACGGATTCGAACCAACGCTCTTCCAGAAAATCGACCTCACGGGCAAGCTTTGCAAGCTCAGCAGTAAGATCGACTGATTTTGAATGCACGTAATACATGATGACCGGATAGTCGATTGCGCACGCGGCGGGTTCGTCCATGAATCGTACGTTTCCGTCATTGATGTAGTCCCACTTATTCCATTCCTCGAAAGCGATCGACCACATCACTGAGGCTTTCGCCGGCCCGGCCAGGTCGGAAAATCGGACCATAATATTGGCCACGGGATAAGTCTCTCTGCTTGAATGCCTAAGATGGAGGGACTTGATGAAGCCACGCCAGTGTGTCTCGTCCAATTTTGCCAGGGTAATAGCCAAAGCATCGTCCGTTACACCACCAGAAGGTGCGCTGAAGAGCGAAACCATCCAGGCATCCCAATCCGGTGTATTCGCGACCTGGAGAAGCAATTGTTGAAAATCTTCTGACCAGCCGGGCGACTCTCTTGATAAGCGTACCAAGGCAAGCTGGCGGCAGGTGCTCAAGTACTTGAACGACACAAGAGGTACTTTAGCCGCGAACCGGATCATCTCGTCGCCGAGCACGAAAGCTACAAGCATCGAAAACACAGGGTCGTCCTTGGTCGCTATCGCTTCTGCAAGCACATCTGGCACAAGCTGGTGCAGTATTGCAATGGCAGCGATCGCGTCCTCCTGCAAGTCTGGGCCGATTCCTTGCGCCCAACTTTCCAAGCCGCGGTAGTCGCGAATTTGCTCGGCACGTTTTAACTTCTCTTTCAGGTCGGGTACACGTCGGCTGTGACCGCCGAAAGGACCGATTTGGGCTTGATCAATGAGATCAAGCAAGCCACGAATCAGATTATTCCCAACAATTTCTGTTGATACACTCAAAAAACCCGCGACACCAATACCCAGAGCCTGGGAAACAGCCAACGTTGCCCTGAGGCGGTTGAGTTGAGCGATGCCACCTGGCTCCCACAGGTTTAAATCACGCAGCACAGATCGCGTCGCTTCACACCACTTCACCGAATTCTCGTCATTGGGCTTCTCTTCGCACTGCGCCTCGGCGCGCAGGAATGGAAATTCCGCGTGCACTGCTTCGATGAGCGATTTTAGATCAGCAGGATGAATACCAACCTCGCTTAGCTTTTCATTCGCAAGGAATTGGTTCAGCGATTCAACTGGCGCGAACGAGCCGCTCTGGAGCGCAAGACGGAACGTTTGACGACCAAGCTCTCGAGCGTCCATGTCAACTCGCTTTCCAGACAAGATGCTCGGGCAACGTTAATTTGTTCCACAATGCCAAGAACGATTGCCGTATCAATTCCCCGTCAGGGACTTTCAACATAATGTGATGTTCACTTCCAATGTGGTTTATCGAGGTGCCGAGTGACCACGCCATGGCGCCCTCGTCCGTTTTTGGAAAAATCAGAAAGCGATCATGAAAGCCCCACCCGGCATCGCCCTTGCGAACACGAAATTCCAATTGTAGTCCTTCGCAGTTACCTTTCGCCGTTTCCAATATGTTCTCTTGCTGCTCGACCCAGGAAGGCGGCGCTGCTTGAGGCCGGGCGGAAGCTGAAGACGGTATTGCTTGCGTGCAGCTGCAAGGTCCTTTGGGCTTGGGTGGTTCCCGTCCCCAGGTGAGCGCTCGCAGGTCGGCATTGCGATGAGAGCAGAAAAACAGCGTTGTGAGAACATCGTCTGCACTCAGGTAAGGATCCCATAACCAGGCTCCATGCCGGCCATGCTTTTCGATGAGCCAACGAATATCATTAATTGCTTCTTTGCGTCCGGGGCCTTTGGGCCCCATTCCATACTGCTTAAACTCCTTGCTGCTGTCCATCAGTATTAAGCTCGCACGGAGCAGTCGCTTGTATCGCCATGACTCACGTGTGTTCGTATGCCTAGGGCGCCCGAAGTCGGTTGCCGCGCGATCGCGAACAATGATACTTTCCGACACCGTGACACCGTCGGAATTGCGTGCCATAAAATTCCGGGTCGCAGGGGTGGATATCACGGTGGTGCTGGACGTAATAGCCGAGCCAAATCGAATATATGATGTTGGCCCGGAAGCTCCAAGCACCACTTGGTTTTTATCATCCCAGATCACGAATCGAGCGCCAGAGCGCAGCGTACTCTCCGGAAATCTTGCAGGTTCACCGTCCAAGCTAGTGGAAGTAAATCCTTCCATAGCGCCGTCGTTGTATGTCTCCCAGGATATGCGCAGGTTCCGTGCACCAGCCTCGTCACGCCATATCGATCCCATGGGAAACTGCCCTTCATCGTCTCGACCTAACCATTCCACAGCGACGGTCACGGGCAATTGAATCACAACATTGCCGATCCGATCCGAGAGGGCATCAAGGCCAATCGGAACAGCTTCTTTGATCATGTTTACTAAGTCGGTTTGCACTTCTGGCCTGTCGAACAGAAAGCCAAGATCAGCTTTTTCGGTATCAAATAATTCGAATACATGCGAACCCATCCAGAAATTATTTTTCAAAACCCCGTTCCAAGGGTGCGTGACGTAGGCATCCGCCGGGATAAATTGCGGCTGTAATGGGATTAGTTTTCCGACATTGAGCGTCTCGCTGCCAGGGCGCCATTCTCCAGTTGTACCGTATTGATGTAGTGCGGCGAGCAACCGCTCCAATGAGATTCGATACCTGGCAATGCCATAGGTTTGCTTGGTGTTCGGTATTTTGGACTGGTGCAAGCCGTTAAGAAACTTTGGTTTACTCGGCTCGCCTGGCGGGGCGTCCGAGGACTCGGCAACGAGGAGACTGAAGACATTCAACGTTTTGTGGTCGGCAACAGGAAAGAATATCTCCGTCACTTCAAAACTGCGATATGAGCCAATAACGCCAGGCGCAAGTAGTCTGGTTAGGCTTTTGATGAATTCGTCCATTGATAATTGCCTTCTCTCGCGAGTCGTTTTCGTTATGCAGTCACAGCTTCAGAATTTGCTTCTTTTTCGCGAACACTGTGATGTCGCCGTCGGAGCTGACCTTAATGGCTATGCCGCTTTGGCTCGCGCGGACTGCTGCGCGCGTACGCGCCCCCTGGTTGGATCCTGCCGCCGCTTTGGTCATTGCGCCGTATGCGAGAATTTTGCCGAATCGATTCACGATCACGCCTCCATCGAGTGAAGCAAGGTCAATGGTTACCCGCCTATCCGTCTTATAGATCGGCTTCTGGCTAACCATCTTGTCGATCGACTTTTCGGCCACGCCGCGTAAGCTGCCGCCAACCATGTCGGTTTTACTGATAAGCATCCGGGAAAATTCCTTGTTGCTGGACACAACGACCAACAGAGCACCGGATCGCCGAAACGACAAGTCCATTGCAAGGTGGTACAGGTAGGTAAGAATTTTTTGGATTTCCTGGCTGTTGCCACGGAAATCCCATGCGCCGAACAGTCTCGCCAAAATCGAGGTATGGCTCCACCGAATCCAGTTTCCGGCGCGCTGGCTGAATACCATTCTTCCCTTGTGCACAACGATGATGTCGCCGCTTCGCAGCAGCATCATGCCGACACCGCGAATTTCCTTTGCTCGCTCAGCAAGCCCAGATGCAATCCATGGGCGGCGTGGCAGTCGTGCTGTTTCACCGCCGGGCGTATTCAGCACGGTGTAACCTGAAATCTTGCCATCCGAGTCCGAAATCAGCGCCGTCGAGAATCCGTCGGTCAACCGTTTCACGCGCTTGTTATCGAACGCTTTGACGAAGGCGTCGTCGCCCATATATTTAGGAGACAGGATGACACCGTAGGGAATTCTCTGGTTCTCGTACGATTCGAGCCCAAGCGATCGGATAAACCGGACAATGGCAACAGGATTTTCCTCCAGCGATGCCAACCGCTTCGTCTCTTGTGCTACCGCCGACGTGCCGTATTCGAACACGGACATCGCACCAGTGAGGCTGGCTTCGACCAGTCTTGCTGCCTCATCGACAAGTTCGAGCAAGAAATTGTAGTCTTCCCCCGGCAATGCAGCATCGTCCCGCTGGCATGAGGTACTCACTCTAATTGAAACCAGCTCGAGCGCCACTTCCACTTCGGTGCGTTGAGGATTCTTCCAAAGTACTTCACCAATGGGGCGGTCTTCGATTTCTTCGTCGGAGACATTGGCACGATGAGGGCCGGCACGCCACGATCCAAATCGTAAGTGAGGCACAGCCCGTTCCAGCCTGGTCAGAACCAAGGACACATCTTCAATAACGAAGCCGTTACTGGTAAGGATTTTCGATGCGCCGCGAACGAATTTCATGGCCCGCTCCTCCTTCATAGCTTTGCGGTACATTATTGTGACAGACTGCCGCCGTTCTCGACTCGATGTGTGGGTATGACTCGGTCGGTCTGTCACTGGCGCCGCAAAGCGGAGCCGATTTCAACGCAATTCGGCGTGCGTGCACATCCGTTCAAAAGAATCGATGCCGTCAATGCGGGGCAATCTGCCGGTAGTACGTTCATCTTTGGGCGGTTGCACCACGTTCTCGCCTTGCGGCAAAGGCTTGCCCAGCAGGTCGAGCTTGGTTGGCGGACGAGTCGCGGCTGCTTCCTTGTACTTGACGCGAATGTCCACCCGGCGGTTGATCGCAAAACATTCGCCAATCGACTCCTTAACTGGCCAATCCTTGCATAAGGTTTTGGGCTCTCTTGCGCCACGGCTTTCTACGGCAATCCGGTATTTGTCGCCATAGGCGTTCTGCTTCAAATACGCCGCTACCTGGCACGCGCGCTGCAGCGCAAGCGCATTGTTCGATTCTGGCTTTCCCTTGAATGGGATTGGGTCGGCATGGCCGATGACCCGAACCTCGTCAATATCCGCGATTGACTCGCGAATGTCGAGCGTCATGCCTTTTAATTCCGGACGGCTTTGCGGATAGGGTGATGCAGCCCCTTTCGGGAAATAAATGTTTTCCGCCAGCTCCATGCACCGTTCCTTTGGGCCGGAGTAATTTTGAAATTCGTGCACGCCGTCGCGCTGCAGCGGCACCGTGAACGTGCGATCCCGGCCCAGCGACGCGGGGATTTCTATCAACTTCTTTCGCCGATTCCTGTCCAAAGGATGTTGGCACCATACACGATCCGTTGCGTTGGATCCTCCGGAAGAGGGCAGCCGATGCCAATCATATTTTGGGCGCGCATACCTGACTCCAGCAATTTGAAATTCTCCTCGCTGAGCACGATGGTTGCGTTCATCCTGCGAATACCCAGTGACTCCATGGACGCGGGGATAAGGGTTCCGAATAGAAATATCGGCCCGAAGATCAGAGGTGCGAGTATTGGGATGCCATAGCGCGAGAAGAGTATCCGCTTTTTGACTGCCGCTTCTCGCTTTCTTTCCTCTTTGGATTTTCGTGATCTCCTTACTGCGCTGGCGAAAGTTTCGCTAGGCATTAGGTTGGTGTCGAGAGATAAAATATAGTACAGAATACCCGCGCCTGTGAACGTGAATGTCACTACCCCAATGAACAACACGCTTCCGAAGAAAACTGACCACGACTGTAAAAGCGAGGTCACCGAGTCCGTTGACGTCGCCGGGGATAGTAAAAAAACCGTAAGGAGTAGCGCTATCGCTACTATGAGGAGCAAGAAGGGATGTTTGCTGGACTTCCACGCATCAAGCTTTTCTCGAAGGCCGGAGCCATGCCTTTCGGCGTGGATCGGGTTCTCGAAGATCATCACGATGAAGGTGGCAATACCGGATATGACTATCGCGAGAAGCTTGCTTCCCGCCCAGATCAAAAGGGCGATAGCTGTGCCGAGTATAGTCATCAGGCCGTAACCCGATCCGAATCCGAATAGCACGTAGACGAACAAGAACGAATCCGCGAGCGTCACCCCGCTGGGAAACATGTGGACATCCCAATAGAGGTATATCGACACGCACGTGAATCCCGCGAACAGCGAGAACTTGGCGACTAACTCGAATACAAGCTTACAGGTTTCGAAGAACTCTTTATTTGATGCCTTTTCCGGCTTGCCACTACGCATGTGCGACCAAACACTCTCGTTTAATTTTGTTTATGTACGAAGTTACCGGCAGCTTTGCGCAGGCACCTCAATCGGATCTTGCCAATCCCTGGGATCGACATACTTGGCAAGTGGCGCGCCTTTACCCTTAGTGATGGTCGCGTTGTACTGGTCGATGGCAGCATTTGAAATGGGTGCGATCAAGGTATTTTTCGCACCGCCTCGCACGGTGCCGCCGGCAAGCTGATCAGCCGTCGAAAAAACAGACAGCACCGACCAACGACGGACCAGATGAGCGTACGGCAGCCAACTCTGTTGGCAAGTGGAATTCGTCAGGGAAGTCACGACCTGTTCGACGTCGGTAAAGCGCGCTGACTCCGCAAGGAAGAACGCGAGCTCTTTCACGACGTTTTGCCGGTCAACCGGCTGCGGCAGTCCGTTGAAGTTGGCCGCCTGCGCCACTTGACGGTTTAATTCGGCCAGGCTGAGCGGAAAGTCTGACGTCACATATGTTGATTCGACCTCGGTTAAGGTATGCCCTTGGATCTGCACCAGATAGTACCGTTGTGTATCCATCTGGATTACGACCGTCGCCGTGCTGCCGTCATCACAGAATTGCTTCACGTCAATTTCTAGCGTGCGCGGTTGCTGCTGCAATGCTGGTCGAATTTTGTCGACAACGAACTGCGCGATCTGGTTTTCTTGATACACGCTTTGATTTGCGGTGTTGAATTGCAGATGGCAGTCTGCGTGGCATGTTGACGCCAAGCCGGCAAGCAACAGGCCCATGAGAATTTTCATGTTTCCCCCTTTTAAGACGAAAGATCCCTACGATGTCGTGTTACCTAACAACGTACCGGGATGTCCCAAATCCAGCTACAAGACTGGAAGAATCAGAGAATTCATGTTGGTCCAGGGGCTTCCCCGGCAATTTCGTCGCTCTGACCTTCCGTCCGTTTTATTGTCGGCCCTAGCAGGCCTCTCCCTCAAGCGTGGATTCCTTTTCTTTCGAGTAACGATAGTTGCACGGTCGTATGGTCGGTTCAACCTGTTAACTCTGACAGGGTTGTCCAAGCATTACCGCAATACGCACAGCAAGCTGGGAAATTAATTGCCTTAAGGGAATTCCGAAGCCCCCACGCCGGCGTCTGGCGCAAGGCGAAGAAGCCCGGCTGGTGCCAGGCGGTGGCAACTTCGCTTCTCGGCCTTCAAAAAAATGGACGTCGCCCCCTTGAAACGGCGCGCCATGACCTCAGGTGCCGGTCAAGACCATCGGGGTCGAAGGAATATAACTAGAGGGAGGACTATGATCGCGCCGCAAGAGCACGAGTATTCAATCATGGGGGGCGCCAACCGCGCGAACGTCGGCCGCATGCTGAGCTTGGCTGCCAGCTCGATTTCTGCGGGTCTTGTGTTCATCGTTCTCAGCTTGGTCAACTTGGCGGAAAAGCTGGGTTGGAACGTCAACTTGCCGCCCATGCTGATGTCCTTGTTGGGCGCCGGCATGGTGTTCACGGTCCTTTACTGGGTGTTGGACCGCTGGCTGTGGAAATTATCGTGGGTGGGTAAGTACCTGAAAGTGCCAGACCTGTCCGGCACCTGGACATGTGAGGGTAAAACATATCCAACCGACGACTCACAAGAGGTTTACTGGAAAGGCACAGTCACGATTGTTCAATCTTGGGACAAGCTGCGCATTCACTTGCGCACCGAGACGTCGTATTCCGACAGCATTGCGGCGGCCATGGCCTACGACAGTGTCGACGGGTACGTTGTACTGTACCACTACGCAAATTTTCCGCTTCCGCCGTTGACAGAGTTGAAACACCACAAGGGCTGCTGCTTCCTTACGGTAGGCAAGGACTTGAAATCGGCTGTCGGGGAGTATTTCAACGGACAAGGACGCACCAGTTCTGGCACCATGACCTGGACGAAGACTGATCAATGACGGACGACGCCGACCAACTGCTGGAACGTCTGCGGGAGCGACGTACTGGCCGAACAGCTGCGACCGATTCCTTGATGAAGTCGCTTGCGGCGTACGCCGGCATGACGCACGACTCGACACGCGAAGCCTGGGAGGCTCGCGGTTCGGCAAATCAGCGCTGGACCAAGTACGCAATCGGCGCCATGGCCGCGGTCGGGGAAACATACACCAGAGTTAGCATCGAAACCGCGAGGCGCGTGCAACGGCAACTGGAAACGCGCTTGGCCGCCGCCGGGTACAGCGTTGAATTCCGTCTTCAGGGCTCCGTTCCCCTTGATGTTCACATCAAGGGGTTCAGTGACGTTGATTTGTTGACGATTGACACCAGCTTTTTCACATACGTGACGAACGGCGCGAAGGCGCTGGCTGGCGTATATACGCCGAGCTATCTGACCAGCCGTGCCGTACTGATCTTGTTGCGTCACCAAATTGAGAAGGATCTTTCCGAGGCGTTTCCCGCCGCGACTGTGGACACGTCCGGCTCCAAGGCCGTCAAAATATCCGGAGGCTCGCTGCAGCGATCGGTCGATGTCGTACCCGCCCATTGGAATAACACACTGGACTACCAGGAATATGATCTCGAAGTCTATCGTGGCGTGCAAATCTACGACCAAAAGACTGGCGAAACCCCGGTGAACTACCCGTTCCTGCACATGTTCCGTATTGATATGCAATGCAATACGGCATACGGCGGCTTGCGCAAGGCGATTCGTCTTTGCAAAAACGTGAAAGCAGATACCGCGCCAGAAATGGCGCTGTCGAGCTTTGACATTGCTTCGATCATGTACCACGCTGACATGAAGGAGTTGGGCCTGTGCCGCTATACGGATTTGGCGGTATTGGCTGAGACCCAACGTTTTCTCGACGCGCTCTGCATGGATAGGGCGATGGCAAACTCGTTGATGGTTCCTGACCGCAGTCGTCGAATTTTCGATGCGCCGGAAAAACTGAACGCACTTGCGACCCTGTCTTTAAAAGTAGACCGCCTGCTCGACCGCGTCTACGAGGAAATCGCCGGCCATGTCGGTGCGACGTCGTATGCTTCCGTCAAGCGAGCGATGTTGTGTGCTACGCTGGTTTGAAGAACGTCCGGCACCGTCATAAAACCTACCAATGCAACTCCGCCATCATTTCCTCGATGGCGCTTTGCACTCGCTCATCTTGGTCGTCGCCAAGAGCCAGCGACAACGAGAGCGGATCGACGCTGCAGCTTTGTTCTTCCAACGACGGCGAATAGGACCAAAGCTGGCATTCAGCCATCCCGTCTTCAGGCTCAGGACAGGCTCGTGCCAGATCTACAGTCGACCAATCGCGGTGCTCGACCGCATAGATGGGGTGTTTCGGTGGCGAGAGCATGGAATGGCGAGCCAAGGCGTCAGCACCAGCCAACCGCTTTGGGACGACGTCGATTGAATCAATAATCACTCCATAAATGAGATATTTTAGCAATTTCCGCCAAATGTTGACTTTTGAGCATGGCGAGTAGGGACGAACGTTCGGACAAACAATGGGCAATCGAGAGTCTTTGATCGCGGAGTCGTAGCTTCGAGTCGACGCCAAAAGCCGACCACCGGTCATGCCTACACAGTGATTCAACTAAATATCCTCTTCAGCATCGCACATTCCTTTCAGCAAAAAGTAAACAAACACCAACCAGGTTTGCTCGCTTAGCGCCGCTGCAAGGAATGTGCGGCCGCGCTCCTTGCCACCTGAATAGGGCAAAAAGGCGTGCAGCAATATGACGTCGAGCCGAATGGCTAGACAATATGCCGCGTGACACTATACGAGAGTTTGCCGCAAAGGCGGCGGGTACTTTTTGTCGCGTAGCGGCATGCACAGGGTTGGTACCGCCTGTGACGGTGGCGTAGCGATTGGGTACCGTTATGATTTGAAGGATGCTGAAATAAAGTGTCAGCTCACAACGACGAACTAATTTTTATTCAAACGGGGAAAAATTCCAAGCCTAAAGACGCATGCCATGTCGTGCACATCCGCGACAACCTGTTCCAGGCGGCCCGACACCATCCACTTGAAATCATCCAGGTCGAACTCGCCGCCGGCATTCAGGTCGAATTTCAGTGCAAGTAGATCGTCGTGCAGGCGCTCGGCGGCGCGCAAGCGCTCAAGAGCTGTTTCCACATTGCCCTATACTTCGATCTCATCCCAAGCCAGGTCGATGTAGTGCCAGAGGCTGTCTGGGGATCCGTGGCCGGTCTTTACCGAAACTCGCTTCAGGACCGATTCGCAGTCGAGGATGGTCATTCCTTGGCGTCCTTTGCCGGACGCCTGCATGAATTCCTTCAAATGAATAATGACATCGATGGTAATAAAGCGATGCCGGAACATGCTTAGGCACACCTGTTCGTCGCCAAAATCGGCACGATCCACAATGCGTGCGAAATCTCGCTCCAGCGACGTCTTTTTGATTGGGCGCCCGCTCACGCCCAAGAACAATGCATTGGATTCCTTGATGGCAAAGCCGAATGAGGCCATTACCGATAAGTATTGCAGCCTCGATACCGCATAGTGCTTGAACGTCGTGGCGTCCTTGAGGGTGATCGGAAAATTTCTGATCAGAGCCTTGATGTTCCGGCGCTTCTTGGTCGGTATCAATATCCTCAGCGTGTTCAGGATGTTTTCGTGCTCATTAACTTCGATTTCGACCATTTTGGCGGGGCGAAGCCCCGTTCGTTTCACGAGCCAAATCATGAAGTGTCTGCGCGTCCGGAGATATTCCAATTGCGCTTCGAGGCGCCCTGGGTACGATGCATAAGCGATTGCGTAGTAGACGGCATTCTGCCTTTCATATACGCAAAATTTCCGAAGTGTTCATTTATTCTCCTATTTTGCTGGGCGCGCGAAGCATGATATCGACGGCAGGGGTTTAGGTTTTTTTACTTTGACTGGGTGCGAAAATTCGATGGACAGCGGCGTTATATCGCTGCTCGATCCCATTTTAAAGTGGCCGTACCTGGTTTTGGTATCAGTACTGATGTGACCTAGTGCCGCCGAGATTTCTTCAGAAGAAAATCTGCCCGAAGCTTTCAGGTCCGAGGACATTTGATGTCGAAGGCAGTAACAGGTAATTGCCCCAACTCTGTTCGGCCAAGCGCGTTTCGATGCTGACCGGATAGCGCCCGTGAGCGCACGACCGCTTTGCGATTGCACGAGGAGACTCCCGTGCTCGTCCCTTGTTTCTTGGATCAAATGTTGGATTATTGGGGAGGGATGATCAAGCTGCCATCTAAATGTGCGCCACTCCTGTCCATTTTTGGCGCCGTGGACTGTTGCCGCCAGCGTGGCTGAATCGATTTTTAATCTTACTCCGAACTGCAGCTCGACCGGTCTGCAACCCGTGGCTGCCAACGCGCACGTCATCAATTGGTAATTCGGCAGTCGGCCGATCAACTGTTCTCGCCAGTCATCTGCCAGCTTCCGCATGTCCGATTTTTTGGAATGCCTGGCAGCACGTGCTTCTACCGGCAATCCTTTTTCTTGGTCAATTGTGATCAATGCCGCATGCAAATGCGCAATGGCGTCAATGCATTCCGTCCAATGTTGGAATTCCACGCCGGAGGGAAGACCGGTGTCCTTGATGCTTTTGATGACACGTTGGTAGCGGTCCTGTTGCGTTAATTCAGCAGTCAATCGTGATCGTAGGCAATATTTGATCGCTGCTCGGTTCGCGTTCCATGTCGACACCTTTTTCGTTTTCAGCGCTTGGTCGATAATGTCTAAGATGTTGCTGGCGTCTTTCGCACGCTGACTTAGTCTTTCGACTTTTGCTTCGTAGTCAACGATCGTATTGGTTGAGACGTCTGAATACGGTAGGCTTCCAAGATACGCACGCGCTGCCTTAATTATGTCGAAATATTCCTGCATCTTGGTTCCCTCAAAAAAGATCGCGCACTACGCGCGCTCGAAATTTGATATACACCCCCCATTATTTGCACTGTGAAAGCCCAGTACAAATAATGGGTAGAAGACGATGCAAATAAGCGTTAGCATCTGGGACAGATTCGTTCACTTAGCCATCGCCTAGCCGAGCCTCTTCGCGAGGTCCGATGCCTGCAAGTGGGTATAGCGGCGAAGCGTTGTCAGATTCTTGTGTCCGGTTACCGATGCAACTTCCATTGGGTTAAGACCTTTTTCAAAGAACCTCGATGCCGCCTCGTGCCTCAGGTCATGCCATCTCAAGTCGTTCGACTTATATCCCAGTCGAGCCAAAGTCCGATTCCAGACGCAGAGGGCCGCATTTTGTTTAGTGCCAAAGACCAATCCGCCGATTGAGCGAGGTAATTGGGACAATGTGTCGACGGCTTTGCTGGACAATGGAATTGCGGCGGGAACGCTCTTATTACCGATGCCGCGATGGGATGCGGGAATGGAAATGGTGCGTGCGTGAAGATTAATCCAATCCCAC
>FSXF01000452.1_pt1 | contig 14808 bp, 13 predicted proteins | sample 1638161 | NCBI WGS metagenome assembly FSXF01 (sample SAMEA3914788, study PRJEB12502) | metagenome | biome: forest; material: soil | place: Canada | collected 2011-07-03 | depth 0.1 m
CCTCAAGGCTTGCGGCCGCGCTGCCCGTGTGGTGGTCTATACCTACAGCTCGACCACCCACATCTGGTGGAACCAGACCGGCAGCCGCATCGAACGTGCCAAGAACCTTGCCGTGATCCAGGTTCCCGCCGAAGTAAGCCAGGCGCTGGCCGCGTTGGCCGAGCGCAGCATGCAATTGCAATGCACGATCCAGGACGGCCAGATCTGGATGAACAGCGGCGACAAGACGGTAGAGATCAATTTGATCGCATTGCAAGGCGAACGGACGTAAAAATAAGATTCCGCAGGAATCCGCCCTGTTTGAAAACAAACAGGCGCCGGCGATATTGCCCATATGAATAAGCAACTGACGAAATATTCGTTCGGCAGGGAAAGTCGCGGACGTACACTCTGCTGATTATTATTTCAACATGGATAGGCATATCGTCATGAGTACCGCTGAACTGCATGCATCCGAGGCCCCCGCGCCCAAGGCAGCCCTGGGCTGGCGCGAACTCTGGCTGAAGGAAGACTGGTGGGCCATCTGGGCCGGCCTTGGCCTGGTCATCGTCGGCTACCTGTTGTTTGCCAACGGCGCGAGCCTGAAATGGATCGCGGTCACGCCGCCGAAGTGGAGCAGCGTCGCCGAGCTTTCCGCGCACTTCTCCGGTAATGCCGTGCGCTACCTGGCGCAATTCGCATTGTGGGCCGCCATCTTCACCGTTGCCCTGCGCACGCTGGGCTTCAAGATTCGCGAATTCCTGCCGTCCTTCCTGTTCCTCTATGTGCTGTCGATCGGGATCTTCATCGTCGGGCAATGGAGCGAAGCCAATCGCTATAACGTCGAGCCGCCGCTGGTTGCATTGGGACTGGGCTTGATCATCTCGAATTTCATCGGCTTGCCGCGCTGGATGGATTCGGCTTTCCGTGTCGAGTTTTACGTCAAGATCGGCATCATCCTCTTGGGCGCGACGCTGCCGTTCACGCTCCTGGTGTGGGCCGGCCCGGTTGCCATCCTGCAGGCTTCCATCGTATCCATCGTCACCTTCCTCGTTATCTACAACGTGGCGCGCAGGCTCGGCCTCGATCGCCAGCTCGCCGCAACGCTGGGTGCCGGCGGCGCGGTGTGCGGCGTATCGGCTTCGATTGCGATTGCCGGTGCGGTAGGCGCGAAGAAGGAACACGCGCCGATCGCGATCACCGTCGTCATCGTCTGGGCCATCGTCATGATTTTCGCGTTGCCGCTGGTGTCGCAATGGCTGCACCTGCCCACCGGCGTGGCCGGCGCCTGGATCGGCACCTCCGAATTCGCCGATGCCGCCGGTTTCGCCGCAGCGCAAACCTATGGCGGCTATGCCGGGCATGACGGCATCACCGGCACGCCCGACCAGGCCGTCTGGGCGTTCACCCTGATGAAGGTGGTGGGACGCGACGTATGGATCGGTATCTGGGCCTTCGTGCTGGCGATCATCTCGACCACGCGCTGGGAGCCGGCCGAAACCGGCCGCAAGCCCGACGCCGCCGAAATCTGGTGGCGCTTCCCCAAGTTCGTCATCGGCTTCGTGCTGGCCTCGCTCCTGATCACCTGGGTGGCAAGCAACTATTCGCTGGCGGACTTCAACAAGCAGGTGGCGCCGGTGCTGTCCGATCCGATCAAGAATCTGCGCACCTGGGCCTTCATCTTCTGCTTCTTCAGCATCGGCCTCACGACGCGCTTCCGTGAGTTGGCCCATGCCGGTCGCAAGCCCTTCTTCGCTTTCACGGCGGGCGTGGCGGTCAACGTGATCCTGGGTTTCGTGCTTTCGGTGTATGTGTTCGCTTCGCACTGGACCACGCTGACGCGTTGAAACTGACCTGATATGGGATTCGGCAATCAAGCCTTGGCCGGGAAGTGCGCCACCTGCGCGCACTTCCGCAACGAGCCGGATTTTCTCGAAAGGGAAATTCCCGGCTTGGCCAGCATGAGTTCGGCGCATGCCTCGGTGCGCGCGGACGACGGCATCTGCACGCGCCATGACCGCTATCTGTCGGCCCGCGCCTCCTGCGCCGATTTCACGCCGCTTCAAGCAACCGGTGCCGGCACGTCACCTGCCGCGCGCTGATTTCCCGACCTTCCCATTCCTGCGTCTTTGCCGGCTGCCGGCATTGACAGCTTGCCCATCCCCGATGGTAAAGTGGACAATCTGAATGCAATATAAGAATTCACGTGATCGTGCGCCGTCAGAATTGGCCGCTTTCGGCCGCTTCGCCATGGCGCGATCATGATGGACAAGGAAGGCATGCCTTATGGCCTGGGGCAAATTGACTCTCAAATGCAATGACTGCGGGGATACCTGGAGCCCGCGCGGCGCCGGGATATCGGGGCGCTGCAACAACTGCGGCAGCGACAATGTTGTCCTCGTACGCAACAGGTGGCCTTTCGTCGTAGGCGGCCTGCTTGCCGCTGTCGCCGTCTTCGCCGCAACGCATACGCGGGAAAAGGCGGCGCCGGCGTCCCCAATGCCGCCGCCGGCCGGACAGCCGGTCGAGGGTTATCAGGCGCCGATCCGTACTGAGCCGCTGACAGCAAGCGCGCCTTCCGTGCAGGCTCAGGCGGCGCAATCAAATACGCAGCAAGACAGTGCCGCGGCACATGACCAGCCTGGCGCGGCTCAGAAAGAATCGGGCGAGACCAAAGGAAGCGGCGCGCCCGGCGAACGGTCTCCCGGCACAGGCTGCGCCGCGGCGGCCAGCCGTGCGGCGCAGAAGATATGCGCGTCGCCCGCGTTGACGCAAGCCGACGAGGAGCTTTCCGCGTTGTATTCGTTTACCCTGCAAGCGAGCAGCGACAAGCAAAGCGTGGCCAAGGAGCAGCGCGAATGGCAGCAAAAAGTCCGGGACGCCTGCGCGGACGAGGACTGCATGCTGGCCGCCTATCGGGAGCGTTCCCAGCAGCTTGCGAGTCAAGCGCTGAATGCGGCGCAATAAGGCCTAAGGCCGCGGGGTGGCGATACGCCCGCAATCAGCGCGGGCGTTTTACAAAGGCGCGAAACAGCCCGAACACGCTGATGCCGAGCCAGAAGCCCTCGATAAAGATCGAAGGCCAGTTCGGATCGAATGCGAGAGAAACGAGAATCAGCGCGGAACCCACCGCATTGCACATCGAATAGCGCAATTGCTCGCTGTTCCATAGCCCCGATTGCAGTGCCGCATAGGCCGCTACGATGGCGATCGCACCCAGGGTGCCGATGCAGTCTGTTACGCCGAATGTGCTCATGATCGCTTCCCGTCGTTGACGACTTCTGTCGGCGTCGCGGCAATTTTTGCCAATCATTGCCGCACAGGATAATATTGCTCGGATTCTACCGGTCTCGTGAATCTTTGGCGCAATCCGGGAGAAATCCAACCCTATCAATCACAACCGGGGAGCGGGCAAGCGCGCCGACTCATGATGACACTCCAGACACGTCCAGCGGCTGCCGGTACTTTGCTTGCTGCGCTGTGCCTCGCCGCTTTTTCGCTACCGGCGCATGCCGACGCCTGGGACGAATACCGTGCCGCCGTCACCCAAGCCAATGCGCTGATTTCGACGAAGAAGGATTTTGATGCCGCACGGGCCGCATTGGAAAATGAATATGCCGTCATTGGTACGACCAAGCTATACGACACCACATCGCGCACGATAAAGTTCCGGCTCGTCGCACACATGACCGACGTGGATGCGGCAGAGCAAAACGGGCAGAAACTCGAACGGGACTACCGCCGCGCACTTTCGCTCTATGAAACACTGCCGCCGACCGAAATTGATACGGAATACATGCTGCGCTCGACGGAACATCTGGCCGGGCTTTATTACGCACGCCAGGATTACGCCAAGGCCATCGAAATGGCCCAGAACGGCGTGAATATCGTCAATAGCCGTGCCATCAACATCAAGGCAAGCAAGATCACGCCTTCACTGCTGATCATGGCAAAAAGCCAGGTGGCGACGCACGAACTGGGTTTGGCGAAACTCAAATTCGAAGGCACGCTGCTATTCAACACCAGCAACACCGACTATCCTCCCAGCGTGTTCCAGGACATCTACGCCAGCGCAGCCGAGTTGTATCGCCAATTGGGGAATGCGACGCGTGCGCAGGAGCTGGACCAGCTTGCCGAGGCAAGCAAAGCCGCGTCGCAAGACGGCAGCAGCAACCCGGCCAATCAAGAAGACCCGATCCTGCAACAAGAGGCGAAACCTTGCATGCCGAACTATGCGCGAGAGGCACGGCTTCGCGGACAACAAGGAACGGTCGAAGTCAAATTCAGCATCGACGCGCACAGCAATCTGACCGATCTCCAAATCATCAAATCAAGCGGCTTCAAATTGCTGGACCAGGGAACGGTGGACGGGCTCGTCAATTGTAGATTCCGTGCCGCTATAAAAAATCAGGTGCCAATAGACCAGGCGGTGACGGCGGACTACATCTGGAAATTGGCACAGTGAGAATGTCGGCGCAAGGCCGTCGCTATTGTCCAGCTTCGCGCAACGTCGGTACCCTCTGTGCTCTCCACTGAGGCTCGGCCATCGGCATCACGAGCGGTGCGGGCATGGAGGCCCTTATAGAGGAATTGTTATTTCATTTTGACTGGCAGTTAACAATATGGAGGCGCTTATTTTGCTGGCCCCACCTGTCAGAATTGACAGGTTGTCGATAGGCTGGTTTCTCATTGATGATGAGGAAATGCTTTATAAATCAAATAATTGTAAAAATTGAGAAATAAGGCGTTTTACAAAAGGGGGCGTCAATGAAAAAACTATTGGTAATACTTCTGTTGCGGCCACTCGCCGCTGACAAATTCGTAACTGCATCGCTAACGGCGATGCCGCCGCTGGGCGCCGGCAACAATTTCCAGCTAAGGTCCACCTCGGCCAACTGTTGAGACTTCCGGCCGTGACTGACGTAGCGTGTCGATGCAAGATCGACATTGAGTCGCGCTGAACAATCCAAAGACAAAGAGATGTGATGATGAAATGCTTGGCATGTTCGGGTGTCAGTCCTGACGGTTCAAGGTTTTGCCAGTTTTGCGGCGGCAAGGATTTTGCGGGACAGCTTCCTGCGGCGCCCGCCGCTCCTGTCGCTGTGCATTCGCCGCTGGCCGTCGCGGCTCCCGATGCGGTCAAGGCCGGGCAGGAAAAAACCGAAAACTTCTTTCAGTCTATCTTGAAGATCAAGGGCTTTCCATCGAACGGATTCCGATGGCTGCCATTTTTGTTTAGCGTCCCGTATTTGGCCGGTTATGGAAACACCAAGGAGGCAAACCGCACGATATGGATTCTCGTGGGTGGATATATCGTAGCCTGGATGTTCGTGTTGATCGGCCAGGGAGCACTGGCTGGCCTTTCGGTTCTCGCGACGTTCATATTCCAAATCTATTATTGCTATCTCGTTGCGACGCACGTGGATGCGCTCGCAAAGCGGAGCAAGGCGTTCAATTGGTCCGTGGCGATCGGCTACACACTTTTATACGTATTTGTGTCCGCGATTCTGACGAATCGACTATGACCCGGGCACTACATTTGATTCCAATCGCATGTATTAAATCAGGGGAACTCGGGTGGCAATAATCGATGTCGTAAAGTGGGACGGACAGGCAGGGCATGCAGGCGGCGCCAGCGACGATAGGCTGCTTGCGTGGAAATTTCCGTCGCAGGAACTGTCCACGTGGACGCAACTGATTGTCAATGAATCGCAGGAAGCGGTGCTTTTCCGCAGCGGGTCGCTTGATGGTCCGTTTGGCCCGGGCCGGCACGTTCTGAAAACGGAAAATCTGCCCGTGATCGGTGCGTTGCTGAAGTTGCCATTCGGTAGATCGCCATTCACCGCGGAAGTCTGGTTCGTCAACAAGGCCATTCCGCTCGATGTGCTGTGGGGCACACCGGAACCCATCCGGCTGCAGGATCCGGTTTATAACATCCTGATTCCTGTGGTGGCTCACGGCCAGTATGGCGTGCAAATCGAGCATTCCCGAAAATTCCTGGTCAAGCTCGTTGGAACGATGCAAGAGTTTGATCGCGAAAAGCTGCGTGCTTATTTCCGGGGACTGATCCTGACCGTGGCGAAAAGCATCATCGCCAGGGAAATCGTCAAAAAGAAGGTATCCATTCTCGAGATCTCGGCGCAACTGACCGATTTATCGCAAGCGATGGAAGTCGAGCTTGCCGAAAAGCTGGCGGAGTTTGGCCTCAAATTGATCAACTTCTTCGTCAGTGCCATCGACGTAAAAGAAGACGACAAATCCATCGAGACGCTCAGGAGCGCATTGGCAAAACGGGCGGAAATGAGCATCGTCGGGTATACCTATCAACAGGAGCGCTCATTGAACGCGCTGGAAGGCGCATCGGGCTTCACCGCTGCCGATCATGGGTTGGAGTCCGGCGGAAATGGCATGGCTGCGGCCATGGTCGGTTTGGGCGTGGGGATGGGGGCCGGTGTCCCCTTGGGCGCAAGCATGGGTCAGCAATTTGCGGCCAATGTCGCGCCGAACCTTCAAGGCGGAGCCGTCACACCGCCCGCGATCCATACCCCCGATGCGCGTCAGCAGTATGCCGAGGCTTGTACGAAGTGCAGCACGCCTCGCCCGAACGCGGCGGCGAAATTTTGTCCCGGCTGCGGTACCTCGTTCGGCGCACCGCAAGCGAACGCCTGTTCTGAATGCGGCGGCGCGATGCAGCCTGGCGCCAAGTTTTGTACCTCATGCGGAAAGCCTGCCTCACTCAAGTGCACGGAATGCGGAACCGCGTTATCTGGAGATGCGAAGTTCTGCCCGAATTGCGGCACCTCCGCTGCTTCGACAGCCGCAGCACAAAAATAAAGGAAATCCATGTCGGCCAAATTGCTGTTGTTGCTAGGGTTCGTGGCTGCCTTGCTGGTGGCTGCATTGGGCGTGATATGGGTGCCATATGAGGATACCGGCTTGCCCGAGCCGGGAACCTATCACCTGCTCGCACTGGCGGTGGCGGTGGCCAGCGTATTGCTGCCGTTTGCCGATGCGGCGTGGCGTGCTGCAATGGCGCAACGCGGCGGTGCATATACATCCATCGTCAACGCCTATTTCCTTGGGGCCAGTGCGGTGGTCACGTTGACGCTGCTTGTGGGGACGTACGCCGGCTTGAGTTATTCGGTGTTTTGGACCATGCAGCTGATTCAGTACGCGTCGTTGGCAATTGTCCTGGCATTAGGGGGGCATGTCGGGAAGACTGCAGGCGAGCGCGAAGCCGATGCCGATGTGGTACGTCATAGGAAAGAGAGCGCCATCAATGACCTGGAAAGCCTGAGTCAACGCTACCCCGTAAATGCCGATGCCGATCCATCGCGCGTCAAGGTTTTGAGGGCATTGAATCTGCTTATCGAAGAGCTACGTTTTTTGCCCAACCATGGTGTCGGGGCTGACGCATTGGGCATATTTGGGCGTACTGCGAAGTGGAAAATCGCTGCCGACAGGTTCTTGAGTACGGTCGGCGAACGCGCCCCCGAAATGAACCACCCGATGCCGGAAGATATTCTGACCGAGGCTGCGTCAATTTCGCGGGACTTGTCAACTTGGAAGAATTGATTTTGCAACCGAGGCTGCAAATGCGGCAATCGCCTGCATTTGCTCTTGCAATCGCTTAATTTTCACTGATACCTATGTCAACTGAACCCATCCTGGATAGTGCAGAAACGGCTCCTCCACAACCAGTCAATGCTTCGCATGAAGGTAACGCCCCCAGTGCATCACCATCACCCGAAAGCAATGCCGCCGACGCTTTCTTTCGCAAGGGTGGCGACTATCTGCATGGCAGGGGCGTAGCAAAGGATGAAGGCATGGCGGCGGCCAGCTTTCTGGATGCCTCCGATTTGGGGCATGAAGCAGGGACGATCATGTCGTCGCTCCTCTACTATATCGGCGTCGGCGTAACCCGCAATACCCAGACAGCAGGTGAATACGCGCAAAAATATCTGCTGTCCGAACCGCAAGGGCGACATGCGGGCATGGCGCAGGAAATCATCGACGGATCGCTGGGCACCGAAAACGCACGCCGGATACTCTATGGCGGAGCGGCGCAAACGCAGGGAGCTGCATCAAACGGCAAGGGTACAGGGCCGCGCAAAAACATATTGCTCGGCGGGGTGGCTGCATTCGTCGCGGTCTTGGCGATTGCGGGCGGAGTCTTGTATGCGAAGCGCGACAAAGGCGGTCTGCCGGATGACGTATCGAGCACTGCGCCTCTCATTTCCAATGAAGAGCGCGACGCGGCCAAAAGAGAAGCGTTGGCCATTGCTGCGAGCCTGAAGGCCGAAGCGATGACGGCCATCAAGAAGGCCGACGACGAGAGCAACGCCAAGAAGGCTGCCGATGCCGCGGCCGCTGAAGAACAGCGTCTGGCCAAGGAAAAGGCTGTCAAGGACGAGGAAGCGGCTCGCGCGGCTCAAGCCCAGGCTGCGCAGGAGGCTCAAGCAGCCCAAGCTGCACAGGCGCAAGCGCGCGCTGCCCAGGTTCAATCGCAGGGCCAGGTGCAGCCGCGCGGCCAGATATCGTCCGCACAATTGGCGCAGCTGAAGGTCATGTACGCATCTTCAGTCGACGCGATGCGGCATGGTCAATACGATCGGGCAAGCGCCATTGCCGATCAAATGCTGTCGATGGATCCGAACAGCATGGAAATACGCAAATTGAAGAACGCGATACTGCAAGCAAGCGGCAGGCGCTGACGCTAGGCTGACATTGGCGGGTACACGAACCGACGGGCTGTCCAACACTTTTCAAAAAATATGAGAATTTTAAAAATCAGGTTCATTTTTCTCATGGCAACCGCATCTCTTGCAGCCATGATGGCGTCGTCCGCATGCGCGGCTACGATTGCGGAATCCATGGCCTTGTATGACCAGGGTAAATATGAGGATGCCGCGGGCGTCTTGCGTGCCGTTCCGCAGCCGTCGGGCAGGGCGAATGGCATGTTATGCGAATTGTTCGTCAGGGGATTGATTGCCGACGACAAGGGCGATGCCAAGACGGTTTGTGCGGCTGCTGCAGATGAGCAGGACCCGCATGGACTGCTGGTATACGCACTGGCTTTCAGATTGAAAAACCAGGTAGCGGGCATCCCTTACGACGAGCAGCACTACGTGAGTTATATGGCGCAATCGGTTGAGCTGGGCTTTCCGCCGGCGTACGAACAGTTCTGCGAGTATTTCTACACGAACAAGGCCTATACGCAAGCGACACCATTTTGCAAGTTTGCCGCCGCGAACAAATTGCCTGGCGCGATGTTCAATATGTCGCTGATGCTATTCAATGGTTCCGGAGCGGTCCAGAATTTTGACAAGGCGCACCAATTTGCCGTTGCTAGCGCCCGGATGAATTATGCGCCGGCTTACAAACTGCTCGGCGATCTTTCCAGGGAAGGCAAATGGGGCAGCAAGAAGGATTTGATCCAGGCTTATGCGTGGTATGCGCTGGCTTGCTCCGCCGCGCCCGATTGGACCGAGCCTGTCACCCAACGCAACGGGTTGCAATTGAGCGACGACAACATTGCGCAAGCGCAAAAGCTGGCGGCGCAATGGAAGCCGCAAGCCGCACCGCGGGCGCGCGATTTTTATCCTGCACACTGAGAGCCGAAATTGAAAACATCTGAGACCAAATTGTTGTTGGCGAGTGCGCTTGCATTGCCGATTTCCGTCCTGGCGTCAAACTGCCCGCCCAACACGCCGGCCAATAAATGCCAGGCCCAGGCGCCTGCTCCGGCGCCACATCCTGCGCCAGCGGCATCTCCCACGCCAAATGCTGCGCCTGCGCCACAGCAACGGCAGTTCAACATGCCCCAGCAGGTGCAACCGGCGCAACCGTCCGCGCCAGCCTTCGGTGGCCTGCCCAAGCCGGGGATGAATATCAATCCTGCGGCGGCGAGCCGCCCGCAGTTCAATCCCAATGGCCCGACAGCAGGCACTGCGGCGATCCAGGCACCGGTGAACCGGGCGGCTGCGCCGCGCGCGTACAACGTGGCACCGTCGGCGGTATCGTCCAGAGCTGCCAATGGCGACGCGGTATTGAACGGCACCGGTTCGAAGTCCGTGCTGCATCAGCTCAATGCGAATCGCGCGTCGATGGGCGCATTGAATCGGCGGGCTATTCCGTCGGGCGCCGTCACTTCGCATGCGAATGGCTTCGTCACCGTCCAGGCGGCCGGCGGAAGACAGTACGATTTGCGCCCCGATGGCCGCCTGGCTTCGTTTTCCAGCCAAGGCCGGAAAGCGGAATTCCGGTCAAACGGACAATTGGGAGCGCTGCATACCACCAACATGGATATGGTACGAGGCGTCCATGGAGAGAGAACGATTACGGTACGTGGCCCGGACAATAGCCTGATCGTCAGTACCGGGCTGCACTCCGGTTACGTTCAGAAACAGATACTGATTCAGGGACAACCCTATCAGCAGCGCACCGTTGTGCAGAACGGCGTCGTTCAAACACGGATTTATTCGGTCGCCGTATATCACGGTGTCGAGATGCCGCATTATGTACCGGCATACCGCTTTGCGCCCGCATTTTACGGCTGGGCATTTTATCCATGGGCCGCGCCTGTTCGTTACGCATGGGATTGGCAATCCGCACCGTGGTATGGCCAGTACGCCACCTATTACACGCCGGCGCCGGCTTACCCCGCTCCTTCCATGTGGCTGACGGATTATTACCTGTCGCAGACGATGGCGAACGGCTATCAGGTCCAAATGGATGCGGCACAAGCGCCAGCCAATGCGGATTTGGATCCATCCGCGCTCGACCACGATACCTATTCGTCGGACGCTTACGCGCAAGTTATCACGCCGATTACACCGCAGCTGAAAATGGAACTGTCCGAACAAGTGCGGCAACAAGTCGCCGCGGAAAACGTGGCTTCACGAAATCCGCAAGACGCCACCAACGCAGACAGCCTCGATCGCGTACTGGTTCCGAATCATTTGTTCGTTGTCGACCAAAGCTTGAGCGTCGCTACGGCGGGGCAGCAACAGTGCGGTCTTTCTGCGGGCAATGTGCTGCGCCTGACGGCCGTCCCCGCTGCGGATTCCTTGTCGGCAAACATGGTGGTGGCCAGCAGCAGGCAATCCGAATGCCCGGCGGGGCAGCAAGTCACGGTTTCCTTGGTGGACCTGCAGGAAATGCAAAACAACCTCCGCATACAACTCGATGCCGGCTTGCTCGCATTACGCGCCGGTCAAGGCCAAGGCGGCTTGCCGAAGGCGCCAAAATCGGCGATCGAAGCGCCTCCGCGTCCGATCGAGGAGCTGCCTGAAGGCGATGCCGACGCACTTGCCCAGCTCGACTCGGCACAGCAGCAGGCCGATAGCGAAGAAGCACAAGTGACTGCTGCTGCATTTCAGGGCAACGGCAGTTGAGCGGACGGAATAGTGTCAGGCGAACGTTCTGTTAGTCGGCGTTGAAAGTGTGGCCGAAAAATGCGCTTGTCCTTGGCGGGCGATTGATCGGTTCGCCTGGAGAGTGGTTTGAATTTTGCATCAAGTTATCTTGGCAAAATCGATGGATGTGATAAAGAATTGCCCGCGGCGGATACCCGGTACGCTACATCGATTGAGTTGGACATTGTAAAACTTTCTATTTGAGAGGAGCGATTGTGGTGGAAGACAACAAAGCAAAGAGCGAGTGGAAAACCCCTGCTATCGTCATCGCTCTCATAAGCGCCATCATAGCGGCTCTTGGCTTGTACGTGACAATCGACAGTACTTACTGGATCAAGAAAAATCCTGGACAACCGATTAGGAATGCGCCGATTCTCGCTCAAGTCGGTACATATATTTATCAGGCTATCGTTTCGCAACCGCAAAGTCCCAACCCGGCTTCAGCGCCGGCTTCAACAGCAGCTCCTGCGGTGACACCCACGCCACCGACGTTATCCTGGACACCATTGCATCGTCTCAGCACAAATGGTGACATTACATTTGAAGTCGGCGGCAAAATCAAGATCGATCCTTCGAATGCCTCCTATGTTCATGTGCCCTTCAGAATTGCATCTCAGGGCACCGCCCATAAAATTTTCGCGCTGAATGCCTTTCCTCTGGCAGGATGGTCTCTATCAACCGTCAGCGGAATAAATTGCCACATAGACACCAACCTTCACGGGCTTCACGTCTACACGCGCAATGAATTCAATGATTACGTCAACGAAATTCAAGTGGCCGTTCCGGGTGCACAAGTCACCGGAAATATTTCTGCAAGCTGCGACAAACATATCAATAACAATGACATGTTTTACCTGGCAACACAGTTATATGTATTGCCAGAAGAGGCCACACCGGGTAATGCCACTCCTTCCGTGATCAATTTCAATAGCGAACCCATTACCGCGAATTGACGCCAACTGATCCCTCCCGTCAAGGTAGCGCTCGATCAATCTTTCGGAGTCTATTGTGCGACGGGCTCCAGATATTTTTCCGCTACCCGCAAGGTCCGCACCTCGCGCCCCAGTTCGATCACCGACATGGCATAGAAATACGACCGGTTGTACTGCGTAATCGCAAAGAAGTTGGGGCCACCCAGCCAATACTCGGTCGGCTCGGTGCCGTTTTGCAGATCGATCAGGCCGAACGGCATGTCTTGCGGCGGTTCGACGGTCGGTCGCACGCCGGCGGCCTTGAGTTCGGCCAGGCTGAACTTCGCTTCCAGGCTTTGGCCGATGTAGGACGGCCAGGCGTTCTTGCCGTCTTCCACCGGCGTGGTGACGCCGGCGGGAAAGACGGTGGGCTCGCCCCTGTGCCAGCCGTGCTGGGCGAGGAAGTTGGCGATTGAGCCGATGGCGTCTTCGGGCGAGTTGCGCAGGTCGATCTTGCCGTCGCCGTCGTAGTCGACGGCGAACTTGCGGATGCTGCCGGGCATGAATTGCGGCAGACCGATCGCGCCGGCATAGGAGCCCTTGAGCGAGAACGGGTCGATGCTCGATTCGCGCGCGAACAGCAGGGCGTTTTCCAGCTCGCTCCTGAAGTAATCCATGCGCGCGGCGCGGTTCGGCGTGTCGGGATAGTCGAAGCCGAGCGTGGCCAGCACGTCGATCACGCGGAAGCTGCCGGTATTTTGGCCGTACAGCGTCTCGATGCCGAGGATGCCGACGATGATCTCTGCCGGCACGCCGTATTCCTTCTCGGCGCGCGTGAGCGCTTCGGCGTGCTCGTTCCAGAATGCCAGGCCGGCGGCGATGCGCTTGGGCTCGACGAAGCGTGCGCGGTAAGCTTGCCAGTTCTTGGGCTGGCCGACCGGCGCCGGTTTGACGAGCTGGATGGCGCTATCGATGTGGCGCGCGTTCTTGAATACCGCTTCGACGTTGGCGCGGGCGAAGCCGTGCTGGTCCACCATCATGGCGGTGAAGTCCTGCACGGCCTGCCAGGAGTTGAAATCGACGAATTCACCTTGTCTGTCGACGGCAGCATGGCGCGTCTTGGCGCCGGTATCGGCGCAGGCGGCAGGGAAGGCGGCGGCCAGGGCCAGGGCCAGCAGAGACAGGGTGCTGCGGATGTGGCGCGGGGAAGAAAACGTCATGTGCATTCGCTTAGCAGGGTTTTGAGCCGGTTGAGTTTGTGCCGCGCGTCGTGCAGGCCGTCGCGCCGATATTGCAGGGTTTCGTAGAGTTCGAAAAAACGCGCCAACGCGGCCTTGCGTTCGGGCACGAGGGCGGGCGCGTCGGCCAGGCGGTGCGCGTAGTCGCGCGGGCCTTCGTGGATGGCGCGCGCATAGCCGAGCTTCGCCATGCGCCGGCATAGCTGTTCATAGATTGTGCTGACAGGGTCGCGCTTCTGCCGTTTGCCGAGCAAGGGAATTGCCATGATGCCGATCACGATGGCGCCGACGCCGCCCATCAGCGCGATCAGCTCGCTCCAGTCGACCTTGCCGAGTCCGATCGATTCGATCAGGCTCGATTGCGTGCCGCTGCTGTAGTCGAGCACCCATTGATTCCAGGCGTTGCCTAGCGCGCTCCAGTCGAAACGCAGTTTGTTGAACATGCTGGATTTGTCGTCGCTCAAAGGCAGCAGGCTGCCGAACCCGGTGCGCTGCACGACGCTGTAGAGGCTGCGTTGTATACGCTCGGGCGCGACCGCCGCCGTCGGGTCCACGCGCACCCAGCCGCGCCCTTCGAGCCAGACTTCGGACCAGGCGTGGGCATCGGATTGCGAAACGACCAGGTAGTCGTCGACCGGATTGAGTTCGCCGCCCTGGTACCCGGTGACGACGCGTGCCGGGATGCCGGCTGCGCGCATGATGAAGGTGAAGGCGCCGGCATAGTGTTCGCAAAACCCGGCCTGGGTGTCGAACAGGAAGGCGTCGACCGAGTCGCGCCCCAGCGTGGGCGGCTGCAAGGTATAGGAAAAATGCTGTCCATGGAAATTTGCCAGCACCTTGTTGATCAGGGTGAGGTCGTCGGGCGATTCGGCGCGCAGGCGCGCGGCAAGTACGCGCGTCTTGCCGTTGGTGCGCGGCGGAAGCTGCAGCCAGTGGGTGCGGTTCGCCAACGGCGCGTCGGCGTCGAACGAATAGCTGGGATAGGAGACGGCGTCGTAGCGCACGCGATTGTCGATCGGATGCTCGACCAGCATTTGCATGTTGGTGGTGAAGCGAGTCGGGTTGTCCGACGGGCCGGGCACGGCGCCAGGCATGTCGAGCGCGTATAGCCAGCGGCCGCCGGTGGCTTCCAGCGTCACTTCGTACCTTACCGGCTTGCCATGCAGGCTGCCCGGCTCGAGCGGGTTCGAGCGCGGCGGGTCGAGCTGTTTTCTCGACCAGGTTGTACCGTCGAAGAAATCGAGCACGAAGGCGCGCCAGTAG
>FSXF01000015.1_pt1 | contig 14280 bp, 13 predicted proteins | sample 1638161 | NCBI WGS metagenome assembly FSXF01 (sample SAMEA3914788, study PRJEB12502) | metagenome | biome: forest; material: soil | place: Canada | collected 2011-07-03 | depth 0.1 m
CCGACCTTTTCGTCGTCCGGGTTGGCCATGGTCGACGAATACGGCAGCGACATGCCGAGCGCCTCGAATGACGACGACATGGTGTTGGCCGTGTACATGCCGCCGCAGGAGCCGGAAGACGGACAGGCATTCTTCTCGATACCGTCGAAGTCTTCCTGCGACATGCGCCCGGCGCTGAATTCGCCGACCGCTTCGAAGGCCGAGACGATGGTCAGGTCCTTGCCCTTCCAGTTGCCCGGCTTGATCGTGCCGCCATAGACGTAGATCGAAGGCACGTTGGTGCGCAGCATGGCGATCATGCCGCCCGGCATGTTCTTGTCGCAGCCGCCGATGACGACGCAGCCATCCATCCACTGGCCGTTGACGGCGGTTTCGATGCAATCGGCAATCACTTCGCGCGAGATCAGCGAAAATTTCATGCCCTCGGTGCCCATCGACATGCCGTCGGAAATGGTCGGCGTGCCGAACACTTGCGGATTGGCGCCGGCGTCCTTGATCGTGGCAATGGCAATGTCGGCCAGCTTTTGCAGGCCCGAGTTGCATGGCGTGATCGTCGAATGGCCGTTGGCCACGCCGATCATGGGCTTGTCGAAGTCTGCCTTCTCGTAGCCCATGGCGTAATACATGGAACGGTTCGGGCTGCGCGAGATGCCCTGGGTGATGTTTTTCGAGCGGCGGTTGTAGGCCATGGTGTCTCCTGTATGTCTGATGGTGATGCGTAAATGCGTGTCGAATGCCGAGACTTGCAAGATTGCCTTGCCTCCGGATGCGTGTCAAATATATGATTCCATCATGAATGATATGAATTACATATCAATACTTACGTTCGCTATAAACTTGTCCTCCCCGCGAAAGCGGGGAGCCAGGAATTAAAACCTGTAACCGTAGCATCTGTGGGTCCCCGCTTTCGCGAGGACGACGGGCATATTGATATTTCCATGAACCTGGAACTGCGCCAGCTGCGTTATTTTGTCGCCGTGGCCGAAGAGCTGCATTTCGGCCGCGCGGCCCTACGTCTGCACATGACGCAGCCGCCACTGTCGCAGACCATACAGGCGCTTGAATCGGCCCTTGGCACGGCGCTGTTTGCGCGCACCAACCGCAGCGTGGCGCTGACCCCGGCCGGCCATGCCTTGCTGCCCGAGGCGCGCCGCCTGTTGCTGCAGGCCGAGGGCTTGCCGGCGCTGGCGCGGCGCGCAGCGGCCGGCGAGACCGGGCGCCTGGCGCTGGCCTTCGTCTCGACAGCCGACTACAGCGTGCTGCCCGCGCTATTGCGCCAGTTCCGCGAAGCCTATCCTGCCGTCGCCATCGAATTGCGCGAAGCCACCTCCGACGTACAGCAGGAAGACTTGCTCGAAGGCCGGATCGATGCCGGCCTGTTGATACCGCCTTTGTCTGACAAGAGTGCCGATGCGCTGCATTACCGGCCAGTGCTGGCCGAACCGCTGGTGGCCGCCCTGCCCCAGGGTTTGCCCGTCGCGCGCGGCAAGAGCCCGCTGCAACTGGGGCGCCTGCGCGACCAGCCCCTGATCGTGTTCCCGCGCCATATCGCACCCGGCCTGCATGACGCCATCATGGCCGCGTTCCACGACGCCGGCGTCACCCCGCGCATCGCCCAGGAAGCGATCCAGATGCAAACCATCGTTGGACTGGTTTCGGCAGGCATGGGAATCGCACTTGTGCCACAATCCGTGTCGAACCTGAGGCGGCCCGGAGTGGAATACCGGGCGCTGGCGGGAAAAGTACCCGTGGTGGAGACCGGCCTGGCATGGCGGCGCGATAACGCGCAGCCGGTGTTGCAAGCCTTCGTCGAACTGATAGCAAAGAACGCCTGAACATGCCCTTACAACATCCCAATTTCGATCCGATCGCCTTTTCCACTCCGGCTTTCCACATCCCCCTGGTCAATATCGACATCGGGTCCTGGCCGGTGCACTGGTACGGCATCATGTACCTGATCGCGTTTGCGCAATTCCTGATCCTGGGCCGCCTGCGCGTGAAGCAGCCGCACAACGCGGCGGCCGGCTGGACTGCCGAGGACCTCGACGACATGCTGTTTTACGGCGTGCTGGGCGTAGTGCTGGGCGGACGGCTCGGGGAAGTGATCCTGTATGAGCCGCGTCAGTATTTCGCGCATCCGCTCGACATTCTCAAGCTGTGGAACGGCGGCATGTCGTTCCACGGCGGCTTCGTCGGCGTGATGGTCGCGATGAGCCTGTGGGCCAGGAAGCGCGGACGCAAGGTCATGGCCGTGCTCGACTTCATCGCGCCGCTGGTGCCGCTGGGCTATGCCGCCGGCCGCTTCGGCAACTTCATCAATCACGAACTGCCCGGCCGGCCGGCCGACCCGAGCCTGCCCTGGGCCATGTGGTGGCCGGGGATTCCCGATTATCCGGTGCATCCCTCGCCCTTGTACCAGATGCTGGTCGATGGCGTGCTGCTGTTCGTCATTTTGTGGCCGTTCGCACGCAAGCCCAAGCCGATGATGGCGGTGTCGGGCATGTTCTCGCTGTTGTATGGCTGCGCGCGCTCGTTCACCGAATTCTTCCGCGTGCCGGACTATGTGGTCCATCTCGGGGACATTCCCATCACCGCCGGACAACTATGGTCGCTGCCGATGATTGTGCTGGGCATCGTGCTGCTGGTCATCGCCTATCGTAAGCCGGATCACAAGGAAGCCTGATGTCGGACGTCACGGTCAGCATTGCGGACAGCATCGCCACGGTTGCGCTGTCGCATCCGGGCAAGCTGAACGCGATCGACACGGCGATGTGGCGCCGCCTGCGCGCCGTGTTCGATGAGCTGACACGCGATACTTCCCTGCGCTGCGTGATCGTACGCGGCGCGGACGGCAACTTTGCCGCGGGGGCCGACATCGAGGAATTTCCCGCCGTGCGCGCCAACACCCAGCAAGGCATCGCCTACCACGAAGACTTGATCGCACCGGCCTTGCAGGCAATTGCCGAATGCCTGCATCCGACTGTGGCGGCCATCGACGGCGTGTGCGTCGGCGGCGGATTGGAGATCGCATGCAGCAGCGACATCCGCCTGGCGCAACACGGTTCGCGTTTCGGCATCCCGATCAATCGACTCGGCTTTCCACTGGCGCCGCGCGAGTTGCAAGGCTTGCTGCAATTGGTGGGCAAGGCGCGCACGCTGGAAATCCTGCTCGAAGGCCGCGTATTCGATGCCGAAGAAGCGCTGGCCAAGGGCTTGCTGCATCGTATCGTGGCCGACGTGCACGGCGCGGCATCTGAAGCTGCCCAACGCATCGCGCAAGGCGCACCGCTGGCGGCACGCGCCAACAAGGCCATGGTGCGGCGGCTGGCGCCACGCGCCGAACCGCTCGATGAGCACGAACTGAAAACCGCCTACGACTTCCTCCAAAGCAGCGACTACCGCGAAGGGGTGCAAAGCTTCCTCGCCAAACGCCCGCCCGACTTCCAAGGCCGATGACATCATGAACGCCAATCTCTTTGCCCTGTTCGCCGAACGCTTTCCCCAAGACCGCGAAGCCTGCTGCATCGAAACGCACGACGGCCTGTATTACTCGTGGAACGATCTCGACCGCGCCACGGCACGCATCGCCAACCTGCTGCTCGATTTGAATCTGCCCGAAGGGGCGCGCGTGGCGGTGCAGGTCGACAAGTCGCCCGAGGCCTTGCTGCTGTACCTGGCCACGCTGCGCGCCGGCCTGGTCTACCTGCCGCTGAACACGGCATATCGCGCGGAAGAGATCGCTTACTTCATCGGCGACGCCACGCCGTCTGTCGTGGTGTGCTCGCCGCAGAATTTCGGCTGGGTGGCGCAGATCGCGTTCAAGGCCGGCACGGCGCATGTCTATACGCTATCGGAACACCGCAGCGGCTCGCTGCTGCAACGCGCGCAGCATTATCCCGACCGGTGCGAGCCGGTCATGTGCCTGGGCAGCGACCTGGCCGCGATCCTGTATACCTCCGGCACCACGGGCCGCAGCAAGGGCGCGATGCTGACGCACGAGAACCTCGCCGCCAACGCCAGGACCTTGCACAAGGCCTGGCACTGGCAACCGGGCGACGTGCTGCTGCACGCGCTGCCGCTGTTCCACGTGCACGGCCTGTTCGTCGCCTCGCATTGCGCCTTGCTCAACGGCAGCAAGATGATCTTCCTGCCCAAGCTCGACGCTGCGGAAATCATGCGCCATCTGCCGCGCGCTACCGTCTTCATGGGCGTGCCGACCTATTACGTGCGCCTGCTGGCCGAAGCATCGTTTGGGCGCGAAGTCTGCGCCAACATGCGCTTGTTCGTCTCGGGTTCCGCGCCGCTGTTGCTGGAAACCTTCAACAGCTTCATCGCGCGCACCGGCTTCACCATCCTCGAACGCTATGGCATGAGCGAGACCAACATGCTGGTGTCGAATCCCTACGAAGGCAAGCGTGTCGGCGGCAGCGTCGGCTTGCCGTTGCCGGGCGTGTCGGTGCGGGTGGTGAACGACCAGGGCCAGCCTTGTGCTGCGGACGAAATCGGCGGCATCCAGGTCAAGGGATCGAACGTGTTCAAGGGTTACTGGAACATGCCGGAGAAGACTGCGGAGGAATTCACCGCCGACGGTTATTTCATCACCGGCGACGTCGGCAAATTCGATGCCGAGGGCTACCTCTCCATCGTCGGCCGCAGCAAGGACTTGATCATCTCGGGCGGCTACAACGTCTACCCCAAGGAAATCGAAGGCGTGCTGGACGATATGGAAGGCGTCGCGGAGTCGGCCGTGATCGGCGTGCCGCATCCCGATTTCGGCGAAGCCGTGGTGGCGGTGGTGGTGCCCAAGCGCGGCGCCACGCTCGACGCATCGGCGATGATCGCCTTGCTCAAGGAACGCATCGCCAACTTCAAGGTGCCCAAGCGCATCGTGGTCGTCGATGAGTTGCCGCGCAATGCCATGGGCAAGGTGCAGAATAAGATGTTGAGGGAGCGCTATTGCCTCGACTGAGGTCTTACGCGCTCTTCTTTTTCAGCAGCTTGGCGATGCACTTCCATTCGTCCGCCGTCACCGGCGTGATCGAGAGCCGGTTGCCGCGCTTGAGCGTGACCATGTCGGCCAACTCGGGCGACTCGCGCAATTCGGCCAGCGACAGCAATCGCGTCTTTTGCACGGCGCGCACGTCGACCATCATCCAGCGCGGGTTTTCCTGCGTGGCCTTTTCGTCGTAATACTTGCTCTTGGCATCGAACTGCGTGTGGTCGGGGTAAGGCGTGCTCGCCACTTCGGCCAGGCCGGCGACGCCAGGCTCGGGACAGCTCGAGTGATAGAACAGCACGCCGTCACCCGGCTTCATCATGTCGCGCATGTAGTTGCGCGCCTGGTAGTTGCGCACGCCGAACCACGGCACGAGCTGCCCCTTCGCGTTCATCACGTCGTCGAAACTGATTTCGTCGGGTTCGGACTTCATCAGCCAGTATTGCTTCATGATGCGGCTTCCTATCGATGAAAAAAAGAAAGTGCGGAAAATGCGCGCCAAAAGAAAAGCGGTTGCATCGAAATGCAACCGCCCGTGGATCAAGCCCCGCCTGTGCCGCTGTGCCGGCATCCTGAACCTGACGGTTCAAGTCGGTCACAGTTAGTTCAATTTCGGGTTCATCGGACAAGCGACGCTCACGCCCATCAAACAAAATTCCGTAACCTATGCTCGTAAATGGTTCAAGGAATATATGGCAATCGCGAACACGGCAGGGACCCCAAGTCTACTCCTCTGCGCTCGCGTGTCAAACGTTTTGCGTGGAATCAGAAAAGATTTTCCTGCGGCGTGAGTGCCGCATCGAGCACCGCGTGCATCGAAGCAATTTTCTGCCGCACGTCGGCAATCGTCATGTCGGCCAGCGGACCCTCGCCGGCCTTGGAACCAAGCAGCTCGGCGGCGATGCCCAGCGCGGCCATCACGGCGATGCGGTCGTTGCCCTTGATCTTGCCGGTATCGCGGATCGCGCACATCTTGCCATCCAAGTAAGCGACCGCTTCGTGCAACGCCCGCTCCTCGCCTTCCTTGCAGGCGAGCTTGTAGGGTTGGCCCATGATGGAGACATCGAGCTGAATCATGCAACCTCCTCGTCGTCTTCAGGGACGGGAATACGCTCCAGAAGCGCGGTGACGCGCTGATGCGCTTCCTCGATACGCTGCAGGAGATTGGCATTTTCCGCCTCCATATTTGCCGCATTCATGCGCAACTCGGCATTTTCGCGGCGCAAGGCACGCGTCATCTCCGCCAGGTGGCCGATTTTTTCGGAAAGTTGATTGAAGTCGGAAATCATTCCGCCACTATAGTGTTGCAAATGAATTTCCGTCAATAGATTCAGGCACTTGCCGACGTTTTTTGAAGACAGGTCTCACCAATGCACACAGTTCTGCGGGCCATGGCGCGACAAATCGGCGTGCCGTCACGACGAAATGACGGCACCACGACGAAAACCATATCGATCCGCTAACAAGATGGCGCCCGGCGATTTTTTGCTATACTTGCCTCGAACCGGGCCGCCATGGATTGCAACGCGCCATGTCGGCAGGCCCGGTCTCAGTCGGCATGGGGCGGTAGCTCAGCTGGGAGAGCGTCGCGTTCGCAATGCGAAGGTCGGGAGTTCGATCCTCCTCCGCTCCACCAATAGCCACAAGGGTTCCGGCGAATTGTGTCCCTGGAACGATAACTTTGCCGCTTTGGCAGGGTTATGCTTCCAGGCATGAAGTGGCAAAGATATGCTTCCAGGCGTTTGCGCATGCTTTTTCCACATCATGGAGCTGTACCGCACGCCATTCTCCTCTCCATATTAAACCGGCAAAATCTGCCTGAACGACAAACCATGGCAAAGCCAATACCTGATTGGGAACGATATGAACGGCTTGTCGCGAGAATCGTATCCGACCAGCTTTCCACCGCTTACTGCGTGACACCGAATGCGTTCATCGAAGGAAAGATAAGCGGGATCAAGAGGCAAATCGACGTCCTGATCGATTCCCGTCATGACACAGACAATCGCACACGCGTAATCATTGACGCGAAAATGCGTGGGCGTCGGATCGACGTCAAGGAGGTGGAAGCCTTTCTTGGGGTTATGGAAGATGTAGGGGCGACGCACGGATACCTGGTCTGCCCCCAAGGCTACACTTCCACTGCCGAAAAAAGAGCGCAGGAGGCAGTCTCACTGCGATTGTTGCCACTTGATCGGCTCGAAGACTTTGATCCTTCCACTTGGCCCGGCTGCCTGGAGAAAAAATGCAAAAATGGAAGGGTTTTCTGGGATGGCTATCCAGCGATAGATCTAAGCGTCGTGCCGCTCAATAGCCAAACTGGCGAGAGCTCTGTCATTTCATACGTGCACTATGTCGGGAAGTGCGATAAGTGCGGGCGCTTCCATGTCAAGTGCCTGTCTTGTGGGGACTTATTCTCCCCAACGCACGAGTCTGAAGAAGATTGCGGCATTCAATGTAAATGCCGTCTCCCCTGGTTTTGGCTCGCATCGATTGAAGCAGACGAACTGGGCCGTCAGTCTGCGGAGTTACATTTGGTCAGAGGCACAAATCATGTATGGACTGTCGATCGCCGATCTTTATAGGTGATACGGGGAAGCGTAGGCTTTGAGTCACGCGTCGAAATTCTTGAATCAGGTGTGGCTGCGCCAAAGCCATGCCCTCTAGTCGCAAGAGCTCGCCTATCTTTCGTCTCGACGGATATTTCCCCGCGTCCAGGAATGCACGCACGAGCGTCTCAACGCGACGGGCCTGAGCGGCTTGATGCAAGCGTGACTTGGATGCCACCGCTATTCGATACCGCGCCGACAAGTCGCCGCAGACATGCGGAAACCAATACCGCAATGATTTGGCTGAGACGCCGAGCTTGGCCGCAATGCCGGAAACCGGCAAAGAATCACCATTGGCGAGAAAACATGCCAGTTCCTCCTGGAGAAGCTTTCGCTGCGCGCTTTTTAACCCCGCTCGTGGTACGCGCCGCTTCACCTTTTCTGAGGCAGCCAAAGCGCATAGCGGTGCGGATTCATACTGGTGCGGTGAAGCCAATTTTTGTGGCGGGATATTCAATCCACGACACAATTCAAGCAATACTGACATGCTCGGTCGCTCGCCTTTATTCATCCAGCCATTCAAGGCGCGCGGCGGCAGTCCCATTTTCCGACAAAAAACAACGCGATTACCATCGGTCAAATCGTCGACATGTGCTTTCAGTGCTTTCCGCAGGCCATCAAGGGTCGGTATCGGGATTCTTTTCGAGTGATGGGCAATCATGTCTCCGACCGTCTTCGACACCCACTTTTCAGATGCCGAAGGTGCCGCGGCGCGCTGACCCGTTCCCGCTTCCGTGCTTGCCAAAGAATGTAAGCATTCATTGCAAATGCCTTGTTCGGGGAATTTAGGCACAAATGGCTGGCTCTTGAAACAATGCGGGCAACGCTCCGCCATTCTGCAGCCGTGAATTGGGCACGCCTTAAAGGCTTCCAGAGCCCAGGCCAAAGGGAAATATGTGCCATCTGCTGTGAGTTGCTGATAATACAGGCAGACAGGACACCAACGCGGATGAGCAGCGAGCATCCCTTGCCCATTGTGCGGGAAAAATTCTCGCCACGGTAGCATCGTGAGATTTTCGAGGCCGTCAACGCAGGTTGCATTCTTCAACGCTGACGAAAATTTTTCAGCGTATTGACCGAGGCCGTTTATTGTCCTCGAATATGTCCTAAAAAATCCCGCATAACACAATGGCGCGATTTCAGGATCGACATCGCCTAGCACCGCTGACACCAATCGTCGTGGGCTAACAGAATGCGCGCGGCTGACGCGAACAAGAAATGAGATCAACGCTTCTTGTAGCGGCAATCCAATCTGTATAGGAACAAGCGAGAAGAGTTTGCTCCTCCTTGGCAGATTGGACAGTTCTTGAAAGGTGGGAAGGTCAACGAAATCGTCGGCCCATTTCATACGTGTGCCCCTCCGACCGGATCACGTCGTGGATTTCTTTGGCCAGCGCGTCGAGGCTTGGCGCGAGAAGAAATTGTGGGTTCGTCAGACAAAATTCCGTTCTTCAACAAATCCAACAGATGATCGTCAGTGACGTTAGCCAACCGGTTCTCGCCCAGACACGCTTCGGTGATTATCGTCATCAAGCCGTTGTTAGGCTGGGCAAATCGATCGGCGAAATTACGATCGATCACGGATATCTTTTCCTTCAAGGCATGGTTAAGACACTTATTGGCCAAATCCTTTAAAATTCCAACGCACCCGGCGGACTTCTGATAAAAGTATCGGGCATCCCCGGTAATCGCGGTGGGAACAAGCTCTTGCATCCTATTTTCAACGTGATGTAACACATTCCAATAATCGTCCCGATGCTCCTTGATGCGCATGTCGTATCTGGGAAAATGAACGATCTGACTGCGCCGAGTAAGCTGGCCACTCTGGTCCATGATATCGAGTAATTTGTATGTTCCCGATAGCACGAGCGTAACTCCGGTTTCGATTGTCATCGATTTCAATATTTCAAACTGGATTTCGAGGAACTGCGGATCGCCACCGAGGAAAATGTGATGTGCCTCGTCGATAAAAAGATACTTTGTTCGGCGCAAGCGCAGATATTGTTCCATCTCACGCCGCAGAGTGTTGGGTGCCGTACCTTCCAAATGATTCGATCCAGGAGAGCCCTCAAAGAGAGACAGTTGCCCCCTAACTTCAAGTTTCGATTCAATCAATGGCTCCTGCTGTGACGCGAGTAGTCGAATATAAAAATCCTTCCAATCGAATGCCTTCTTCGTCGAGGGCACAGCATTTACCGCAACAATCGGAACAAAATCTGACTCCATTTCGATTTTGTCTCGAAAATTGGTCAATATTCTTTTTCCAGCCGCCCGCATAGTGGTTGTCTTGCCTACCCCAGTTGGCCCAGTCAAAATAATCACCTTTGGCGATGCATCGTCGTGCGACGCCTGATGCAGGCTTTCGAGTGTGGCGCTGCCTAACGGATGTGGGAAATTATGCCCAACAAAGATTTCGAAGGGAGTCAATGCTATTCCCTCTTTGCCTGTCGCAATCATTGCAATTCTCCAAAATTTTCAACGATCTTGATCGGAGTACCCCACAGATCTTCCTGCTGTACGGCATTGAATTCAAAGGTCTCAATCGGTGCGGATTCCACGGGTCGACGATCCAGTTCAGATTCGATTCGCTCCGCATCGCGGCGCTGCTGTAAGAGCACAGCTTCAGTCTGCTGAGCCACATTCAATAGTGATGCAATGCTCCCGGCTTTGTCCTTGCGATGGCTGGTGAACTGGCGGTGCAAAACGCGAATTTCCTGTGACAGCAGGTAAATTTCACGCTCCGTACGCCTTTCGAGCGTATTCGCATAATCTGATCGGCACAAATGCCATTCTCCATGCACCAACACATACGCTCGTGAAACATCGAAGGGGTCATAGCGAACGGGAAGATTGCTCCTGGCAGGCAAGTCGCGCAACACGGGATTCCAGTAGAAAATGCCTTTAATTTTCACGCCCCTGCCTGCGCGCAAATACGCTTTACCGGCAGGCGTTGACGGCATGCAGATAAAATTGAAGTCAGCGGTAAACGGAATCAGCAAATGAATCCGCTGGCCAGACAGCGCAAGCCCGTGTGCCATTGCCTCTCTCGGAGATATGCCAAGGGCAGCATGACGTTGGTCTGCATAGTGCACGTCGACATATTGCTCAAACAAGTTTGCAAACGCGGGGAGCGTCCATACAGCAAGCTTCCTGGGATCGTGACTTGGCGACATGCTTCTTGGGGACTGAAGCGATTGGCTGTTCCCCCGCAAATTATGGATAAGCTGCTGATTGGTGACCCCGAAATGCCTTTCGATGACCGAGCCGAATCTTGATTTCGCGGCAGGTCGCGATTTCTTGTGGGACATCAGCCGCGCCAACATCGATTCCGTGTAGACACTTTCGAAATCGCTTCCTTGATCGAGAATAATAGTGCTTGGTATCCGGCCGTGACGCCGGATTGCTTCCCTGATCACCGCCATACAGGAGCGATAGCTTGGCGGATCAAAGGTAATGAAAGTGGCCAAGATAAGCCTTGTAAACGCATCTATCAGCAGCGTCAACCATACCCTTCCCAGATTTGCGCCCGACCTGCTATCGACGAATTCCAGATCAAGTTCGGTATGATCGATATGCCCAATCTGAAACGGCCGCTCTCCGTGGCGAGGAGTCGACTGATCTAGAACCCAATAAAATTCCTCCACTTTGTATGCGGCTTTCCTCCCTTCGCGAGCAAGAATTTTCTGATGCTCACGTCGCTTTGCAATTTCGTTCCGGAACGTCTTTTCCGAAGGACAGACTAAGGCACGTTCATCGCAAATATTGATGACGAAGCCGTAGCACGCGAGGATATTTGCCTGCGTTCCGGCGAACACTTGCTCCGTGATGACTTGATCCATCACATCAATCGCGGCCTGCGATATCTTTCGATCTCTATTCCCGCGCGCGCTGATTCGCGGGATAACTCCGGCGAAGCTGTTACCGTAAACAACCTCGCCTTGTAGTGCCTTTGCCTTCCAATCCCTTAACGTGCGGCCGGGAATCGCTGCCTCCAACATACCTTCGCGACAATGCATGAGAGCCTTCGTCCGCCTATTGGCTAACTCCAGATCGACCGGCGACGCGCGCTTGACGATCTGCTCCGCTTGAAGATTTTGCTCGCTTGCCTCGCTGTCCAGACCCACAATGGCGCGACCGCCGATCAGCTTATGAAAGATGTCGAAGCTGAGATTGCAAACGTCCCGCTTACCATCTTCGACGAAGATTTCGCTCATCCCAACGTTCAAGATGCGCCATGGTTTCCCGTCCCACAAAAACTTGGTGCCTGGCGCCATTTCAATTGCGTGCAATTGAAGGGAGGGAATACTTACGCGGCTACGTTTCTGATTTAAATAGATATCAAAGCTCAGCTTGTCGCGACAGACAATCGTATACTGTGGCTCAGACAACAGTTCATCATTCAGATCGACAAAAAGAACATTCTTCGCAACCAGTGCATAAACGACGTCTGCTTCAACGCCGTCAAGGCCAAGTAGATCGTTCAACGTCATCCATCGTTCACCCGCGAATGCCACCCCAATAATGCAGGTGCCCTCCTTGGAAGGTTCAGGACAGGAAGCAAGATAGTATTCGGAAAGGAATTCCAAATTTCGTACCAGCGCCCAATTGATTTCCCTGGTGGATTTGACTTGGAACTGCAACCCGTACTGAATAGCAAATGCTTCGCCGGGCGGGCACCTCCATATGTCATTTTCGTCGCGTTTGTAGCGTTCACCGCCTGTCGCCTCGTAGGTTAGTAACCATTCCTCCGTTTTACATTCAATCCAGCCTATCCATGCTGCTTGAATGAGGAAATAATCTGGAGTGTATGGATGCGTAGCCCTCCGGCCGTTCGCAGTCAAATATGAAATTTTTATTTGCGGTGGTTCATCATAGAATTCGAGAGTATTGGGATCGTGTTCCCAGACATAGCAGAACGGGAGCGCGCATTTGTGGCTTTCGGCTTGGATCGTGACTCCCATTTTTTCACTGGCGAACCTACACACAACATTATGTGTGCCGCCTCCCACACGTCGAGACGGCTCGGAGGAGCGAATTGCTTCAATAATTTTGCGGCCCTTCAGTGGCAAGTCGAGCCTTATGAACAAATCCTCCAATAGCTTGTTGGTCAGCATGTCCGTCCCCTTTGACGATCCGAGAGGCAGCTTGTGCAAGCTTTGATGCGGGTTCCGCATTGCTCCGAAAATGACTGGCCAGCACGATTGTGCTTTTCGCAGCCCGATTGAGCGGCAACATGCTGGGTACCGCTTCGCGAACGAGATATCTGTATGTTTTGCCTGATCAAGGCGATGTCGTGATGCACAAGTCGGCGCATCAAATTCTGATCGGAAAGCATGGCTTTCTCCTTCATTGTCTGTTGCTACCGGCACGGCCATCGCCAAAACACGGTCATACCGGCAGCTTGAATTGCACTCAAGAAATCGCGGGAAAGAGAGGACCGCCGGCGGCCAAGCGAGGTGCTTGACAACCGTGAAGAGTGCGCAGACAATGAATTTGAAATCAGGAAATCTGAAAATTCAGTGCGAAAAGAGGCTTGGAGTTGGCGCTCCAGGCCTTTTGCGCTTCTCGGCCCTCATAATCATCGGTTAAGGGCTATTTCATTCGGTGCCTCCTTGTCGGTTGTTGATCGCTCAGTTGTCGAGCGGCTGCTGGCGCAAAATCGCCAGCCACGCCGCCACGTCGGCAGTCAGCGCGAATCTGCCACGCCGGCCGGGAATCTCGAACACATGAACTCCCAATGTTTGCAATCGCACAGCTCTTGCGAATGCCGGGGCGGTGCGATAGCCGAGCGCCCGACGCAGGTCCTCTCCGCCCATCAATGGGCCGAATTCCTTCAGCATTTTCTTGGTCAGGTCGTCGTCGGGCATTGGAATTGATCGCTTAATTACGCTTAATTACGGTCGCAGGGTTACTTGATAGCAAATCTTGAATAGGTTATAAAGTTGCACGAAAATCAGTAATTTCATGCCACCATGACGCGAGCATCACCCAAATCCGCAGGAAAGCAGCGGGGACGCCCGGCGAAAACGGAGGTGGAACTGCTTCGGGTAAAGGTATGGTATCTAGCGGTCAAGGCCAGGGGCTGGACCGATTACCGGCTGGACCTAGAGTTTGCCTGGGAAAATGACAAGAATGAGCGGAAAGGCGCCGACCGTTTGCGGGTGTTCGAAACAATCGGGCGGCGACTAAATTCCCCTTCGGCCGGCCGACATCCCAAGCGGCAGTTTGATCTGATTTCGCGGGTCGACGCACATCCCGAATTTGCTGGGACTGCCGACATCTACTTCTCCCCGTTCTGGCGCCTGATGCAGGCCGACGATATGGGGCTTGATGATGCGCACGCATTCGTGGTGGAACAGCTGGAGCGCTGCAACGCTCTTCGACCATCGAAAAACATGGATTTTCTTATCTGGCATGCCGACAGCGGTACGCCCAATGTCAGGGCCAAAGATATTTTTCCCGATGGGAAGCTGTACCAAATAGCTCTGAAGCAGATTGTTCAGGAATTGCCGCTGGGACTGGATGTGTTGGCCCTGCTTGGCGGCTTGTTCCGCGAAGCGTATTTGGTCTGCGAACTTGAAATCGCAATGGCTATCAAGAGTTTGTTCCTCGAAACCCTGAATGCTTATACCGCTCAGTAGTGGCTTGACGATGCTCGCTTCCAATTGCTTGAAG
>FSXF01000162.1_pt1 | contig 13431 bp, 9 predicted proteins | sample 1638161 | NCBI WGS metagenome assembly FSXF01 (sample SAMEA3914788, study PRJEB12502) | metagenome | biome: forest; material: soil | place: Canada | collected 2011-07-03 | depth 0.1 m
GGATACTCCATTCGCTGCCGGTTCCGCCGGCCATTGCCGCCCGCGCGGCTGACATGGTTCGCGCCCGGCAGAACGCTTGAGCGCAGCCGGTTCGCCTGGTTTTCTTTCCCCCGCTTTCCCGTTTCTTGTCGCCTCGCTTCGGCGTTGTGCGACATCGCCGGTTGACTCAATCCCGCCCCTACTGACAGTTCTGCCGCAGAATTTTCATTCCCATTTCCACTCCCGCGTCGTGCCAAATAAAACATACACAAATGTTTCTTGTCATTAAAAAGACATATTTGTATGTTTTAATAAATTTCAGCGCGCCAACAAAAAAACGTCATGGCGTCGGCAAATTCTTATTTGCTGCGGGTCGACCATGGGGATTCAGCGATGAATCCGGCGTCACTTTGCGGCCTACCTGGGAGAAGGAAAATGAAGCAAACAAACAGATGGATCTTTACATGCGCGGCCCTGCTGTTCGGTGCGGTGGCCGCCATCATGGCCGGTTGCTCCGGCGGCGGTGATTCGGGCGGTGGCGCCACAACCTCCTATGTGACGCCGGCCCTGGGCATGCCCACAACCGGCGCCAAGAACATCAAGCACGTGTTCGTGATCATGTTGGAGAACCACGGCTACGCCGACACTTTCGGCACCAGCACCCAAGACCCCTATCTGCAAAAAACCCTGGTGCCGCAAGGTGCCTTGCTGACCCAGTATTACGGCACCGGCCACGTCAGCCTGGACAATTACATCTCGCTGATGAGCGGCCAGGCGCCGACGCAAGACACCATCAACGACTGCGTGGTGGGCGGCTTGAGCGCGCTGTTCAATCTCGCCGGCGCCAAGCAGCAATTCGTCGACGTGAACCAGACCGGCACCACCACCGACGGCCAGGTGATCGCCAACGGCGGTTGCGTCTATCCTGCCAGTGTACAGACCCTGCCTGACCAGTTGGCTGCCGCCGGTCTGAGTTGGAAGGGCTACATGGAAGACATGGGCAACGACCCGGCGCGCGAGCCGTCCGGTTCATGCGGCCACCCCACGTCAGCCGCGGTCGGCTCGAGCACGGTGGTGTACGACCCGTCCACCTCGGAAGAAGCGCCCAGCGCGGCGGTGCCGTATGGCGACGCCTATGCCACGCGCCATAATCCCTTCGCCTATTTTCACTCGCTCGATGCCAATTGCCACGTCGCGCAACTGCCGACCTATATTCCGACGGCAACGACCAGCCCCGCCGTGGCTGCAACCACGCCAGCAACCAATTCGCCGTTGACGACCGACCTCGCCAGCGTTGCCACGACACCCAACCTGGTCTTCATCACGCCGAACCTGTGCAATGACGGCCATGATGGCAGCGGCACCGGCGCCGCCGGTACGCTTTGCGCCAACGGCCAGCCCGGCGGTTTGAAATCGGCCGATGCCTTCCTGCAATACTGGATTCCCATCATCCAGGCGTCGCCGGCTTACCAACAGGACGGCATGATCGTGATCACCTTCGATGAAGGCGAATCGTCGCCGGCCACGATGACCAAAAATTCCTCGGGCCAGATCACCAGCCTGACCGTGGATTATCCCGGCGCCATCTGCTGCAACCAGCAACCCGGTCCGAATCTGTCCGGTTCGCGCCCGGATTCGATCACGTCGTCGCTTCCCGCAGCCTATGCTTCCTACTTCGGCATCCCGAGCGCTGCCGTGCCGTCGACCGGTTTCAACCTGACCTTCTCGATGAGCAACTACGGCGGCGACAATGTCGGCGCTGTGATTCTGTCGCCTTTCGTGAAGGCAGGTTCGACTTCGGCGACGCCTTATAACCATTACTCGATGCTGAGAAGCCTCGAGCAGATGCTTGGCGCCTCGTCCTATCTCGGCTACGCCAACGACTCCAGCCTGTCGCGCATCGGCGACGACAGCAGCATCTTCAACAACTAGAACGGCTTTTATAGCGTCAACCTCGGGTAGCGAGCTGCCCGGGGTTGTTGCCTTTTGATGCGACGAAGACTCGCTTCTCACGCTTTCCACGTATTTTTGCAAGACCCATGAAATTGAACAATCGAACATCGGCAATCATGCCTTCTCTGCTCAATACCGTCGGCTGCCTGACGCCGCTCTTTGCTGTGCTCCTGTTGGTGCTCAGCGCATGCAGCAAGAGCGATGATGCGAAGCGCCCGGTGGCCGCCACCCATCCGCCGGTTGCGCAGCCCGCGACGCCGGACCGCAAGCTGATGACCGAACTCGGACGCAACATGTTTTTCGATAAGCGCTTGTCGGCATCGGGCAAGCAATCCTGCGCGACTTGCCATGATCCGGCGCATGCCTATGCGCCGGCCAACGACCTGGCAGTGCAATTGGGTGGCGCGCGTTTGGACCAGCAGGGCGCGCGGGCAGTGCCTTCCTTGCGCTACGTGCTCAACCGGACGCCTTCCTGGCACCGGCCTTTCGTGGCGAGCCTGGGAGAGCGCATCCGGGAGGGCGTCGAATCGCCCTCCGGCGGCTTTGCCTGGGATGGACGCTTCAATACGCTGCATGAGCAGGCGGCGTTTCCCTTGCTGGCGCAGAATGAAATGGGCAATAGGTCAGAGCAGGAAGTCAGCGGCAAACTGGCGCATGCCGATTACGCGCCGCAATTCCGCAAAGTGTTCGGCGCGGCCATCTTCAACACGCCGCACGAAGCTTACGAGAAGGCGCTGCTGGCGATCGAGCAATTCGAGATCGACGATGCGAGCTTTCATCCGTATTCGAGCAAATTCGACGCCTATCTCGACGGCAAGGCGAGCCTGACCGTGCCGGAAGCGCGCGGCTTCGCCTTGTTCAACGACCCGAACAAGGGCAATTGCGCGAGTTGCCATATCGACGCCAAGGGTGGCGATGGTTCCCATCCGCTGTTCACCAATTACGAGCATGAGGCGCTCGGCGTGCCGCGCAATCCCGAGATCAAGGCCAATGCCGATCCGAAATACTACGATAAGGGTGTATGCGGCCCGACCAGGACATCGCTGACGGATCAGCCTGACCTGTGCGGGCTATTCAAGGCGCCGACACTGAGAAACGTCGCGAGCCGCGGCGCGTTTTTCCACAACGGCCGCTTCCATACGCTCAAGGCCGCGCTGGAGTTTTACGTGCAGCGCGACGCCAACCCGGAACGCTGGTATCCGCACGGCGGCCAAGGCGTCGTCAAGTTTGACGACCTGCCCGAAGCCGAGCGGGACAACGTCGATGTCGTCGATCTGCCGCTGACCGGCAAGCGCGGCGAAAAGCCGGTATGGAATGCGCAAGATATCGATGACGTGATGGCGTTTCTCAAGACCTTGACCGACGAGGATGTGAAGAATCGTTAAGGCGAAACTTCCCAAGCAACTTGCGGGCGAGCATGCATCGAGCCGGATTGCTTATTCGCTATTTTTTTGAAGCGATACCGTCCAGCGCGTGCAAATCTTCCTCCGAAAGCTTCAGCTTCGCCGCGGCAAGATTTTGCCGCAGATGATCGACCGATGAGGTGCCGGGAATCAGCAGGATATTCGGTGAACGCTGCAGCAGCCATGCCAGCGCGACCTGCATCGGCGTGGCGCCGATGCGCCCGGCAACGTCCGACAAGGCCGACGACTGCAGCGGCGTGAAGCCGCCGAGCGGGAAGTAGGGCACGTAGGCGGTGCCGGCGCGGGCAAGATCGTCGATCAGGGCATCGTCCGCGCGTTGCGCCAGGTTGTAGTGATTCTGCACGCAGACAATAGGTGCGATGCGCCGGCCTTCCTCCACTTGCGTGGGTGTGACGTGGGAGAGGCCGATGTGGCGCACCAATCCCTGCTGCTGCAGTTTGGCCAGCGCGGTGAGCGGGGCCTCGAGCGATCCTTCCGCCGGATGATGCGGATCGATCATGCTGCGCAGGTTGACCACGTCGAGCACGTCGAGGCCGAGGTTGCGCAAGTTGTCGTGCACCGCCTTGGTCAGCTCTTCACCGGAGAACGCGGGCAGCCACGAGGCATCCGTGCTGCGGCGGGCGCCGACCTTGGTTACGATCACGAGGCCGTCGCGATACGGATGCAGGGCTTCGCGGATGATCTCATTGGTGACGTGCGGGCCGTAGAAATCGCTGGTGTCGATATGGTTCACACCGGATTCGACGGCTTCGCGCAGCACGGCCAGTGCCGCTTTGCGGTCCTTGGGTGGGCCGAACACGCCGGGTCCGGCGAGCTGCATGGCGCCGTAGCCGATGCGGCTGACGTTGAAGTTACCGAGCGCGAAGGTGCCGGCTGAATCCTGGCTGGTTTTGGGGGTGTTGGACATGATCAGTTCTCCTGTTGGTATGGACGTATCTTAGGCTCCCCCTACTTGTTCGACAATCTCCTATAATCAGTACGGGCTGTACGAAATTACGCACAATGGACATCGACCTTGCCGATTTGGACGCCTTTGTCGCGGTGGCGCGCGCCAAGGGGTTTCGCGATGGCGCGCGCGCCAGGGGCGGCAGCGCCTCCGGCCTGAGCGAAGCCGTGCGCCGGCTCGAAGCCGGGCTGGGCGTGAGATTGCTCAACCGCACGACGCGCAGCGTGGTCCCGACTGAAGCGGGGCAGCGCTTGCTGGAACGGTTGGCGCCGGCCTTGCATGAAGTCGAGTCTGCGCTCGACGTGGTGAACGCGTTTCGCGACCGCCCAGCCGGCACCTTGCGGCTCAATGTGCCGGTCAGCGCGGCGCGCCTTGTGCTGCCGGCGATCGTGCCGCCCTTCCTCGCGGCTTATCCGGAAATCCGGCTCGAAGTGATTGCCGACGACAGTTTCGTCGATGTGCTTGCTGCAGGCTGCGATGCAGGCATCCGTTTTGAAGAACGCCTCGAACAAGACATGATCGCGGTGCCCATCGGGCCGCGTGCGATGCGTTTCGCGACAGCAGCGTCGCCCGCATATCTGGCGCGCCGCGGCCGTCCTCAGCATCCGCGCGAACTGCTCGACCATGCCTGCCTGCGTGGCCGCTTCGCCAGCGGCGCGATGGCGACGTGGGAGTTCGAGCGCGATGGCGAATTGTTGCGCATCGATCCTTCGGGGCCACTGCTGGTGCAGATCGGCGCGGCGACCGATCTCGCGGTCGATGCGGCGATTGCGGGAACCGGCATCATCCAGTTGTTCGAAGACTGGTTGCGTCCGCACCTCGACAGCGGCGCACTCGAACCCGTGCTCGAACCGTGGTGGCCGCGCTTCCCGGGAACCTTTCTCTACTATCCCGGAAGGCGCCTGGTGCCGGCGCCGCTTCGGGCTTTCATCGATTTCATCAAAGCTTCAGGAGCTGGCTAGTCACCACACCGCATCGGCCAGGCGCAGGAAATTGGCGCCGAGTATCTTGTCGATCACCGAGGCTTTGTGGCCGCGCTGTTGCAGCAGGTCGGCCAGGCGCCAGAATTTGTCGGCGCCTTGCAGATCGGGCAGGAAGGGCACGATGTCGGCGCGTTCGCCGGTCGCGCCGATGCCGGTTGTACGCCGCATCTCGACTTCCTTTTCCAGCTCGGCATAGTAGCGCTGCATATCGTCGATTCTAGGTACGGAGCCGTCGGTGCCGATGGAGACGTGATCTTCGCCGCATACGGCGAGCGCATGCTCGATGTGGGCGATCAAGTCCGTCGCCGTCGGCTGGCGGTCGATTGCCAGGAAGGGCATGAAATAGATGCCGACCACGCCGCCTTTCTCCGCCACCAGCCGCAATTCGCGGTCGCTCTTGTTGCGCGGCAGATCGGCGATGGCGCGGCAGCCGGTGTGGGAAATGACGATGGGCTGTTCCGACGCGACAACCGCGTCGAGGCAGGTCTGCTCGCCACTGTGGCTCAAGTCGACCATGACGCGGTTGCGATTGAGTTCATGCACCACTTGGCGCCCGAATTCGGTCAGGCCCCGGTTTTCTGTAACCATTGAGCCGTCGCCCAACTGGTTGCGGCCGTTGTAGGTCAATTGGATGACCTTGATGCCGAGGTTGGCGAACAAGCCCGCGCGCGTGGCGTCGTTGCCCATCATGGCGGCGTTCTGGAAGCCCAGGATCACGCCGACACGCCCGCTGGCGTGGGCTTGGCGGACGTCATCGCCGCTATACACCTTGAGCAAATCCTGCGGCCGGCTGCGGATCAGTTGATCCCACACCCCGATATCCCTGACGCTGGCTTCGAACGGTTCATCCGGTCCGAAGACGTAGCCGATGGTCTGGTTGAAGGCGCACAGGCCCGATGCGTGCGCGTCGGCCAGCGCGCGTGCATCGATGCCGCGGTTGGGCCGTTCGTCTGCGGCAGTGAGGTTGCTGTTCGAGATGCCGCCCAGGCCATCGATGATGATGGGGCGTCGCGCCCGGACGTCGGTGTTCATGTTGGTTGTGTCATTCATGGTCTTGGTTTGTTCGATAGCGAAACCTGTTTGCGGGACGCCGGCCAGCAAGATTGCGCCGGCACCCAGCAGCTTGCGCCGCGCGATGTTGATTGATTCGGCCGCCATGCATCAGGCCGGATCGGGCTTACGGCCGGGTGCCGCCGCGATGCATTCGATCTCGACCCGCGCGCCGAGCGCGAGGCCGCTGGTGCCGAAGGCGCTGCGTGCCGGCAGGGCTGTGTCGCCGAAAAACTCGCGATAAGCCTCGTTGAATTGCGCCCACTCGCCGATATCGGCCAGCATGACGGTACAACGTACCAGATGCTGCAGATCGAGCCCCTGCGCGCGCAGGGCGGTGCGAATGTTCTGCAAGGTCCGCAGCGTTTCGGCGCGAATGCCACCCTCGACCAGCTTCAGGGTGCCGGGCTGGTTGCCCAGTTGGCCCGACAGAAAATACAGCTCGCCGACACGGGCACCTTCAGGGAAGGGGACCTGCGCCGGCAAAACCTGGCCGGAATTGAATGCCTGCACCGGGCTGGCAGAAGTTATGTTGAACTTGTCGTCGCTGGAATGTGACATGGCTGATCCTTACCGAGAAAACCCCAGCGCCTGTTCGAGCGCTGCGGGGTCGACGATCTTGCCGCCCTTGATGGTGCGGTAGACGTGGCGTATGTCGGCGATGTTGCGTGTCGGGTCGCCGTCGATCAAGACCATGTCGGCCAGCTTGCCGGCGGCAATCACGCCGCGATCCTTGTTCACGCCCATCACCAGCGCGGGCGTCAGTGTCGCCATGCGCAATACTTCGGCGGGAGGGATGCCGGCCTGCGCATACAATTCCAATTCATGATGCAGATTGTAGCCGGCGAACGAATCGGTGCCGGGCACGATGGTGACGCCCGCATCGTACAACGCCTTGAACAGTTTCAGCATCGCGGGGAAGGCTTCGCGGTATGCCTCTTCGTGGCCTGCGGGTGCCTGCAGTGCGCCCGACTTCAGGGTGCGCCGGATCTGCGCGGGGAAGCGCGGTGCTACCGGTATCAAGCCCGGTGCAACCATGGTCGGATCGCCGGCGAACAATTCCTCGAGTATGCCCATGGTGGGATCGAGCACCGTGTGATGGTCGCGCAGGAAGGCGATGAATTCGTCGACGCGCGGATTGCCGGGCGGGAAATCGCGCGCACCTTCGGCCACCATCGCATAGCGGTCCTTGGTGCGCGTATCCTGGAATTGCGGATAGAGAAAGTTCAAGACGATGAAATTCAGGTGCTGGATTTCGTCGGCGCCATCCATCACGAATTGGCGCGCGTTGGTGAACGCCGGCACGTGGCCGCTGACGCGCAAGCCATGCTCGTGCGCACGCGCGGCCACCACCGGCACCAGCTTGGGGGCGAGCGAGGAATACATCTTCACTTGCGCATAGCCATGCGCGGCATACCAATCGACGGCGTCGATCGCCTGCTGCGGCGTTTCGACGCGCACATCGGTCGGCCCGGCCAATGGCCCGACGCCTTCGATGATGCCGGCCATTGAAACGCGGGGCCCGAGTTCCGTGCCTTGATCGAAGCGCGCCACGCGCGCCATCAGCGGCAGGTTGTCGTTGGCCATGTCGCGCGCGCTGGTCACGCCGGCCGCCATGTCGAACACGCCTTCGAGTTCGCTGAAATGCTGGTGGCAATCCCACAGGCCGGGCATGAGGAAACGCCCGCCGGCATCGAGCACTTCGGCGTCGTGCGGCGCGGCCATGTCGGCGTCGCGATCGATCTTCACGATGCGCTCGCCGATGACCAATACGCTCATGCCGGGCTTGACGGTCAAGTCACGCGGATCGAACAGGCGCGCGTGCTGGATCAGCAAGGGGCCGCGCGGTTGATGCAACATGCTGTCGGCCAGTTGTTTGTGCCACGCGCGCAGGGCCTCTTCCTGCGCGGTATTGAGGGTATCGATGGCGGCGGCATAGTCCGGCGCGATGGTCGTGAGCCAATCGGTCAGCACGCCCGCCGTGGCGCCGCGCTGATCGAGCCAGACCGGCGTCGGCATGAAATTCAGGCCGTAGATGCGGTATTGCGTGAGCGAGCTTTTTCCATGTGCGCCACTGACTTCGAGCGTGTTCCCGGTTTCAAGCCGCGCTTCGCCCTCGGGCAGCAGGGCCAGCCGATGATCGGGTGCCTGCAGCAACGCGCGCACCAGCACCGCCTGCATTTCCGGCGCCGGATTGGCGGGCAGGTAAAACGCGGCGGCCGTCAGCGTCTTTTCGCCGGACTCGGCAGTGCTTTTCCACACTGCCTTGCCATTTCGCAGCTCGAATTTTTCGGTGAACGGCACTTTCCAGTAATCGTTGCCGCTGGCTTCGTAGGTCACGGGAATGCCGTGCGCATCGAGCGTCCAGCTCGCGACGACGTGATCGCCGCGGCCGCGGTCGGCATAGGAATAATCGGCGTGCGCAACGCGGGATGAATCGGTATAAACCGTCTGCGCGCCGCTGGCAACGCCATGAATCTGCACCCGGTATTCCACGCGGTTCGAATCGGCCGAAGCCGCTCCGGCCATGAGGCTCAGCACAATGGCGAGCAATATTTTCATTGTTCCGTCTCCCTGAAGAACGTAAAGCGGCCTATGGAAAAGCCGCAGGACTTTTGTTTTTACGCCAGTATAAATGTTGATTGCCTCAGGTTGATATGGCAAATCGCGCTTGGTCACTGCCGACTGCAATATTGATCACTTGCGCCAAGCCAAGTGGGTGAATTAATGTAATGGCAATTAAAGGCGGCGGAAGCAGGTTTGAAGGGATTGACGTCGACACGGGGGGAAGCGGGCAATCGTTCCGCTCTCAAAGCGGCTTGGCGCAATCCAGCCTGAAACTATTGCTCGTTTGCATCTTCCAGAATCCGAAAGATTTGGTCGCATTCCCCTGGAAACTCTTCGTTCCTGCGCCTATGCTTGATGCACGTGCCACTCGTTGCAGCGAGGCGCGATATGCAGTCAGGGAGAATAAAATGAAAATCTCGTTGATGGCGGCGGTCGCTGCCTGTTCACTGGCGTTGTCGGCGTGTGGTGGTGGTTCCGGCACAACGGCGGACGCGCAGACGCAACAGCCAGCCATGCAGCAGTCCACGATGCAGCAGGCGTCCAAGGCCGTTGCGCAGGTCGAGCCGAGGCGTAAGGCGACCACCGCAGCCGATTATCAACAGGCGGTGGAGCAATTGTACGTCGCCTACTTCGGCCGTCCGGCCGATCCCAACGGTTTGACCAATTTCGAGAATGCCTTGCTTGCGGCGGGCGCGCCGCCCGACATCCAGGACTTGACTGCCGCCTATGCCACCAATCCCGCCGTGCAGACGCTGATCGACAGCTTCGGCAAGAGCACCGAGTCGCAAAACCTGTATGGCAGCGGTTCCGCCAGTTCATTCGTCACGGCAGTGTTCGAAAACGTTCTGGGCCGCGCGCCGCTAAGCGCCGGACTGACCTATTGGAGCAACGCGATCTCAAGCGGCTCACTGAGTGAAGGCGATGCGGCGCTCTCCATCATGGCCGGTGCCATGGTCAATCCCACGCCGCAAGGCTTGCTCGACGCGCAGCTGGTCGCCAACCGTCTGACCGTGGCGACCTATTTCACGAGCCAGGTGGCAGCGCAAAACGCTGCCGGTGACTACGTCGGCTCGGTGGCCGCCGCCAGTGCGCGCAGTATGCTCGGGCAGGTCGGCTCGAGCACGAATACCACGGCCTTCGAGACGACTGCACTGGGCACCATACAGACCATGGTGGCTTCGGCCGTGCTGGTCACAGGCACCGTCGCCACCGGAGAACCGTTGGCCGGCGCAGGCGTCGTGCTGAGCGATTCGACCGGCGCTTCGCGCAGCACCACCGCTGCATCCAACGGCAGCTATACGATCAATGTCGTGGGCATGACGGCGCCGTTCGTCTTGACGGCCACCGGTCCGCAGCCGAACAATACCGCGTCGTATGCCGGCAATTTCTCAGGTACCTATTCGGGCGGCGCAAGCGGCAGCTACAGCCTGACCCTGCTCGCGCAGGGTTTGACGTCGTCATGCAGCATCACGTTCATGGGTTCCTCTTATTCCTGCAAGGGCGTCATCACGTCTTCCGGCAATCTGAGCGTCGAACAAGTCGATGCCGGCGGCAGCCCCAGCGGCGTGGTGATGCAAGGCACCGTGACGGGCAGTTGCGCCAACCTGTCCGGCACCTGGAACGTCAGCGCGCTTGGCTTGAGCGGCAATTTCAGCGGCAGCGGCGCCTGCGGCAAGCCGGTGCAGGTCAAGATGGTGTCCGCGCTCGCCAGCGTCAGCGCATCGGGCAGCAACGTGGTCAACATCACGCCATTGACGACGGCAATTGCGGCGCAACTGACATCCTCGGGCGTTGCCGCCGATCTGTCGGCAGTCAGCGACGGCTCTGCAATCGTGAGCAATCTCGCCGGCATCGACAGCGCGACGCAGGCCTCGGCCGCCACATTGATGGCCCAGTTCGGCGCGAGCGGATCACCCATCTCGACGCCCTTCGATGCTGACGGCCAAGGCTACGACGCGTTTTACGACAACACCGTCGTCGGCACCTCTCCGAAGACGTCGTCGGGAGTCAACGTCTTCATTGGTCCGATCGCGACGCAAAACATTTGCTGGGTCAACGCCGCCGGCACCGGCTGCACGACCTATTCGGACCCTGGGACCCAGTCCGCCACCTTCCCCAATTTGTGCGGTTCCGACATTGCGACTGGCGCGCCTATCGCCTGCGATCCAAGTCAGCCGGTCACGTCCCAGCCTTCAGTGGCGCTGCCGGCAATCAATAGCGATGGCGGCATCTCCATTGCCGGGCCGGGCGTGCAGTTCGGCGCGCCTGCATCCACGACCTTGACATCGGCCCAATGCAGCGCCCTATCGGCCGAGCTTGCCGCCTTGCTGGGCTCGGTGCCGTCGTCCGATACGGCATCCTGGGGCACACTGATCAGCTTGCTGCAAACCGACCAGGCACAGGCCGACGCCGCGTGCGCGCTGGCCGGCATCAGTTGCGCCGCCGTTGATGCAGCGACCGGCCAGGCAATCGCCGAGATCAAGAGTTACGAGGCGACCTACGGCAATCAATTCTGGGGTAATCAATGTCCGGGGCAGTAACATTGCGCGCGCCTGCCAGTTGATCCATTCCACAATTGATGGGTTACGCGGCGTTTGCATGAACGCTTATGGAATCAAACAGGGCGCTTGGCGCTCCGGCCGGCTCACTGGCTTTTGAGCGCGTGGTGCCAGCGCTTGGCAAAACGGGCTGAAGACGCGCTTCGCGGCACAGGGCAAGAAATGAAAAGGGCTGCACCGAAGTGCAACCCTTTGATAACGTTGGTAGGCCGTGTAGGGATCGAACCTACGACAAACGGATTAAGAGTCGCTTTTTTGTCCGTTGTTAATCAATGAGATAAGGAATAATATAGTTGAAATCAATAACTTATGCAAGATCACCTTGTATTGGGTTAGATTGATTTGTATATTGAGTGTGACAAAATTGTGCCAAAAAATCAGGCGTAACCGGAAAACGCGCCGCCCGCATCGAATTCATTTGATACCTTTTCGACCGAACCTGAAATCGACGCATTTTTCCAAGATTGGTGCATTTCCCAACTCGTCGATCGCGGATAGGATGGCGGTACTGAATGCGATTGGAGGCGGAAATTGAAGTTCGATATTACACAAAGAAACGCGCTCGTTACGCAAATTGCCAGTTGGCCCGACGACATGTGGATTGGCAGTGTCGAGATCGCCGCATTGATGGGCCTCGCAATTTCAAGCGTCCAACAGCGACGAGTTCAAATGCCTGTGCCAGACAATCGCAGTCGCAAATTGCGGTGGAGGCTTGGCGATGTCCGGCAGTGGTTTAGATCTCAAGCCGCAACGCCAACTTTTATTTGTGGCGTTCAGCCTCGCAGAAAATCTGGGGCGATGCGCAAGATCAGCCTTCGAGCATTGTAGCGATGACGAAACCTGATGCTTCCTTTCCCTACCGAAATTTTTTTCGAGGGAAGATTATTGGCTCAGCCGATTTTGAACGTACGCCCAGGTCGGAAATCTTTGATCGGTTTGGAAGGATTCACGACGTCGAGAACCTTACCACTATTGGGCTGACGTTGCGGCAGGCGCTCGGCTACCGAATTCAGAAGCAAATCGAAAGGTCACGAAAGAAGCGTCCGAGCAAAAACGAATTGCTCGCTTGTCGTACCTCGGGGGATGTCTCGCACCTGCGAGAAACCTGGATCAAGGCTCATGTTGGAAATGCGGGCTTTGTAAAAACGAAAAATTTGCTGAATAGCGACGATAAATTCTGTGTGAGTCAAATCGAGCGTGACGAAGATTTCTACCTGAAGGCGGTCGGAGAATTGAGCGAACGTCAGAAGGCTTTGCAAATTTGCAGGAAGCAGGTGTTCGATGTAAGTGAGTTGATTTTTCGTGAGCGGCGCCGGATGAAGAAGCTTCTTCAACACTTAATAGTTCATGGCGCTGAAATTATCGACGGGTACACGACAAAAACTTGGCCAAGCAAATTTGTTCGGCCATTGATACAACATTTGCGTAAAACGGAGCGAGAGTCGGGAAGTGATAGCGGTTTGACAGCGGATGAGCGGCTGACAAACCAACTTTTTCCACACCGCGCCGAGGGCGGTATAGCTACGGTCGGCGTCAATGGAAAGGGGCTACGCATTTGTGACGAGAACCGCTTCTTCGTAGACCATAGATTGAGAACGTATTCGGACTATTGGACTGGCTGTTGTACCGCTCACGATGTTTACGATAATAGTGTAGACACTGCGGTCCAGGCAGCGATGGAAATTGAGGCAATCGTGCATGCTGTTACGCGCTACAAGTCGCAAAAATGGGCGATAGACTTGGACGGGCTGTTTAACCGGACAAATATCGATAGAGAGGAAGAACGCCTGGTCGCCGAAAATTTTCACTTCCTCATGACCTGCAGACTCTACATGGATGGCGAGACTGAAATTTTTATGCGTAACAATTTATTCTAGAGCGTGTTATGAACTAAGCCAAACGTATCTGCTGCTTTATTCAGCATAACGAAAACGAAAGCGAGAAAATGCATGCCAGCGAGCGTACCCGCC
>FSXF01000569.1_pt1 | contig 12783 bp, 10 predicted proteins | sample 1638161 | NCBI WGS metagenome assembly FSXF01 (sample SAMEA3914788, study PRJEB12502) | metagenome | biome: forest; material: soil | place: Canada | collected 2011-07-03 | depth 0.1 m
CAGGAAGCCATCGCAACCGGAAGGCCCAACTGCTGATAGAGACTCATGCCGATGGGGGCGCCGATCGCCAACGCGGCGAACATCGCGATGCCGGTCCAGGACATCGACATCCCTGCACGTTGCGGACCGACCGAGGCAATCGACCAGGACACACAGCCCGTGACGAACTGGCTTTCCCCGAGGCCGGCCATCAGGCGGCCCACGATCAGGACGGCAAGGCTGGCTGCCGGCGAAAGACCTTGGGCAGTGGCGACCAGATAGAGCAGGCCGCCGATAGTGCAGAAGGCGGCGCCCTGCAAGGCTGAGCGCTTGCCGCCGTGATGGTCGGTTACGTAACCGGCGTAGCCGCGGGTCAGGACGGTGGCAAGGAATTGAATCCCGATCACCAACCCCACGACAAGATTGCTGAAGCCCAGCTTGTCATGCACGAACAGCGGCATGACGGGAAGCGGCAGGCCGACGGCGAGGTAACCGCAGAACAGCATGGCGATGACAGCTAGGGATGGACGGGCCAGGTGGGCCGGCGCGGCCTCGGCTTGGCCCGTCGCCTTCATGGTAAGCGATGACATGATGAACTCCAGATCAATAGTTGCGATGAATGGTGATGAATGGTGATGAGTGGCCGCCCAATGAAGGGCGGACCAACACACTTAGGCGGACCGGTTCGGTGAGGAAGCCGACGTCCCGAACAGGCCGGGCCGGTAACCGCTCGCGCCCTGCAGGTAGTCACGCGAAGCGGTCACTTCAGACGAAAGCTTCGCCAGATCGACGTCGATCAGCTTGCCGGCATGCTTGCGCAACTGGCCGGCGACCATGACGGTGTCGACATCGGCGCGTTCGACGGCCTGGACGATGGTGCCGATGGCGTTATTCACCGGGAAGACCGCCGCGCCGTTGGTGCGCACCATGATGATGTCGGCCTGCTTGCCCGGCGTCAGCGAGCCGATCGAGCGTTCCTGGCCGGCAGCGCGGGCGCCATTGATCGTCGCGGCTTGCAGCACCGCCTCGACCGAAATCGGCGCCGGAGCATCGGCCTCGCCGCGGAAGCGGCGATAGCGCATGGCTGAGCGCTGCTGCCCGAACAAGGCATGCATCTCGCCGAACAGATCGCTGCCGAAGGCCGTGTCGAGGTCGATGCCGAGCGCCGGCTTCAGGCCGTGATCGATCGCTTGCTGGTAGGCGAAGTTCTCGTCGTCGAAACCGAACAGCGCGTCCGAGCGGGGATTGACCGTGACGTTCACACCCGCATCGGCGAAGCGCATCCACGTCTCTTGCGGAAGACGCGTGCAATGATTGAAGATGTTGTGTGCACCCAGCACGCCCGGTTCGGTGAATTCGGGTCCTAGCTTGGCGAGATCGCCGATGAACTCGGTCAGGATCTGCATGTCGAGCCGACGTGCGACTTTCCACCAGTCGAGATTGAACTGACCGAAGAGGCCGACCCGCACTCGGGATTCGCTACCGTTCCAGCGAAGTGCGAGACGCTCCAGGTCCCCCGGCAGATGCGCAGCGGACGCTTTCTTGTCCATTGCCGCGCCGACCATGTGCAGTGCCCGGATGCCGACCGAGTCGAATGCATCGAGCGCGGCATCGGTGTGTTCAGGGCTACGCGAACTGTGGCAGGCGTCGATGATGGTCGTAATGCCGGCGTCGAGCGAAGCAACCGCCGTCAGCCGTGTACTCAAATACATATCGATCGGACGATAATGCGCGCCCAGGGTCTCGGCCACGACATCGATGTACGCGAACAGATCGTCAACGTCGGGCATCATCCGGCGCATCACGCCAAGCCAGGCATGGTGGTGGGCATCGATCAGGCCGGGCAGGACGATACTGCCTCCAGCGTCGATGACTTCGGCGCCATCGGCCTGCAGGTTGGGGCCGATGGCCGCAATACGGTCGCCAACGACCAAGACATCGCCGGTTGCGAGATTGGGAACGGTGGGGTCCATCGTCACGATGGTGCCGCCCTTGAAAAGGAAAGTGTTTTCGGTGCCAGATTCGGTGCCAGACATGGTGAGCTCCATTAAGTGGGGTTGTCGGTTACGGCGGGCGGTGGCGCGTCGTTGATGGGAATATACGGCCCACGCGATTTTTGATTAAGATAGCGGTAAGCAAAAGATTTATGCTAAAAGTCAAAAGAGGGGTTCCCATGAGCTTTGACGGAAGATTGCTTGCAGGAATGAGTGTGCTGGCGGCCGTCGTCGAGACCGGCAGCTTTACGCGAGCGGGCGAAGTGCTTGGGTTATCGGCTTCAGGCGTGAGCCGGTCGATCTCGCGGCTCGAAGCGCGCATCGGTGTACGCTTGCTCGATCGCACGACACGCGCGCTGCACCTGACCGGCGAAGGCGCCCGGCTCTACGAGTTGGCCGCACCGCATCTCTCCGGCATCGAGGATGCGGCCAATGTCGTGTCGGGCGCGGCGGTGACGGTTCGTGGATCGTTGCGGGTAAGCCTCAATCCGGTGTTTGCCCGCAACGTACTGGCGCCGAGATTGGCGGAATTCACAGAGCGCTACCCGGAACTCAATCTGATCATTGCGCAAACCCAGGACGCGGGCGACCTGGTGACGGAAGGCATCGACGTGGCGATTCGGTTCGGTCCGCAACCGCCGTCGAGCATGACCTCGCGGCTGCTGCTCGAAACCCGCGTGCTGACGGTGGCGTCGCCGTCCTATCTCAAGAAACATGGGCGCCCAGCGACACCCGGAAAACTGGCCGCACACGATTGCATTCAATACCTCGATGCGCAAAATGGCAAACCGTTTCCGTGGGAGTTTCATCGCGGCAGAGAAGTCCTGGTGATCGAAACGACCGGCCGGCTGACACTAACGGACGCCGATACGTTGATTCAAGTGTGCGCGGCCGGCGCCGGGGTGGCACAGGTTCTGTCGCTCAGTGTGGCGCATCAGCTTGCCAGCGGCGCCCTGGTGGAGCTGTTCCCGGATTGGCCGGGCGAGACTTTTCCGCTCTACGCTATCAGGCCTTCGCGGCGCTTGCCGCCGGCTGCAGTCGAGGTATTTCTCGATTTTTGCTGGGAGCTCTGCAATGGGCGGCGCGCAACGCCAGCGCCTTCCTGAATGCTCGATGGGTTTCGAAACAAGGGAAATTCCTTGGAGGTATTTTGGGGCGCGCTTCACATATTTAAAACGTGAAAACCCGCTATTCATGAGGGTTTAAGGAGAAGATTCGGTCCCTCTCCAAAATAGAAAAGCCCGAGCATTCGCTTGGGGCTTTTCGTTTTGCGCCTGCTGAGAGAAGCGAGCGGATAGTTGGCAAGTCGAATCTGCCCCATATGTGCACACGCAAGCAGCCCGGTTGCGCTTGCGCAAAGAAGGGTTTGCTGGCAGCATTTGCCCATGCTTGAATCGACACGGCCAAGGCTGATCAATGCCGTCTTCTCCTGCCTCGCAGCGCTGATGGCATGTCATGCGTCGATCGCGCAGGCGGCGCAGACAGCACCGACGTCAGCAAACAGCGTCGAATCGCAAGGCACCGAGCCGGACATCGTATTCGGGATGTCGAACGACAACGCCATGCCGCTGGCGGAATTTCGCGATTACCAGCCCACCCAGGGAATCCTGAAGGACCTCGGCGACGCCATCGCTGCGGCAATGCATCGCAAGGCAAAATACATCGTCGTTCCGCGCAAGCGTCTCGACGCCGCGCTCCAGCACGGTGTGGTCGACGGCGTTTGCTACATTCGGCCGGAATGGGTAGGAACGGCGCTGAATTGGAGCGCCCCCGTCATTCCCAACGACATCCTCCTGGTCTCAAGCAGCGACATGCCCAAGCCCAAACGCCTGGAAGACGTCGCCGGAAAAACGATCGGCCTCGTGCTCGGCTACAAATACCCCGAACTCGACGCCATCAGGGACAACTATCAGCGCGAAGATGCGCCGAACATGCCGCTGAACATCAGCAAGCTGCTCGCCGGGCATGTGCAATACGCCGTCGTCGATCAAATGACCCTGGACTACCAGCAGAAACTGCATCCCGAACTCGCCAGGTTCGCCAGGCTGCCGATCACGAAAATAAGCGCCAGCTGCGGCTTTTCGCCCGCCAGCAAGATTCCAATCGACGAGATCAACCGGGCGATACAGCAATTGGCGGGCAAGAACGCCATTGAAGAGATTTTGGCGCGGTATCGTTGAGCGTTCGGGGCATTGCCTTTTCTGCTAAATACGGGCACCTTGTGCATCCTGACATTCGCGGTCAAACTTATTGCCTCCATCTCAAAGCTCGAAGAACATGAATCATATCCACAAACTCTGCCTCAGCTTCGTACTCTTGATTAGCGCTACCACCTTCGCCGCCGAATGCGGAAACAGTAAGAGCACCGACCGGCCTAAGGCGGCTGTTGGAAAAGATGCGGAGGAAAAGCTTCTTAACCGCGATTTCGCGGGCCTCGAAGTGTTAGCGAAAGCGTATCGCAATCCTTCGGTAGTTACCACGGAAGGGTTGCCGAAATTGTCGGCCTTTTACAGTTGGATGAGCGATCCCGCACCTCCTTGCGGCCACGATATACCCGAGCAGACATGGCTTGACCGCCAAAATTTGATCGATGAGTGGAACGAGGCGGTACCCGGCTCCGCAGCGGCCAGCATTGCCGCCGCCGATTTTCAGATCTCGTATGCCTGGCATGCCCGCGGCAACGGGTATGCCAATGAAGTGACCGACGAGGGCTGGCGGCTTTTTGCAGAACGCACAGCGAAGGCAAGAAGCCTGCTGGAACAGCCTGCGGTCATGGCCGATCGCAGCCCGGCGCGGTATGGACTCATGATGCAAATCGCGCTAATGCAGAGCTGGAAACCCAAGGACTACGACAAACTTTATGCGGAAGCGGCGGGCAAATATCCCCTCTACTACGATATTTATTTTCAGCGGAAAACCTATTACAGCCCGCAGTGGAATGGCACGGAAGGCGACTTCGATAAAGTCGTCGCGGATGCCGTCAAGCGGACCCATAAACATATCGGCCAAGCCATGTATGCCCGCTTGCACTCGTCCAATTCCGACTTGAATCAGTTTACCGATGGGCGGACCGACTGGAAACGCATGAAGAAGGGGTTTCAGGATTTGGTCGCCGCCTATCCGGATTCATGGAACCGCAACAACTATGCAATGTTTGCCTGTCGGGCCAACGATTGGGCGACGTTCAAAGAGCAGGCCGCATTGTTTGGCGACGACGTCAAGATGACTGTCTGGGGTGGTATCGGTGGGTATTATTGGTGCAAGGCGAATGCCAATAAGGGTGGCGCGGCCGATCCGACCAAGCCTGTGCAGTATCCGTAGTAACGGGTGCAATGAGGCAGCAAATACGGAAAAGCGCTTTTCCGCCCTGCGCGCCGCACGGTTCGCTTGTCAACACACTGAGTGACAAGCGGCGGAAGGCGCCGTGGGCGCGCGTTTGTCCCCTCACTCTGATTTCGGTTGACAGAACTGCCACCCTTGCTTATCGTTATCTTAACCATTCTGCAATTGCACATTAAAGTGGTGTGCGTTTATTTCGCCCAGGGGCCAAGCGGAGATTGCTGCCGTCTCGGTGGAAATCCAACCTGACCCCATAGCGACCCCATATGCGATGTGGCAACAAGCCATTTCTCTGGAACTCGACATGGAGCCATTCGATGAAACGCATATCCCTCTTCAGCCTCATGCTGTTAGCCTTGTGCAGCTTGTTGTTGCACAGCGTCCACGCCGAATCCAAGGCCAATACCACACCGCCCGACAAGGGCCGGCAAGCCTGGTTCCTCGACATGCTCAAGACCCTGGCCGATACTGAGGACCTGACCGACCCTGCTAAGGTCGGCGCCATCCTGGGTGTGACGTTCAACAAAAGCGTAGTGACGACCGGGCCTTCGCACATGGAAAGCTTTGCCAAGTCATTCGAACGCGACGAATACACATCCGAAGGCAAGACCTGGTTTGAGGCGGGCGAGCCAGGCTACGCCTCGACCGGGAACTGGAAGCCCAATGGTGGCAATGGTTTCGTCGCCGGTGTGGACCCGCACGCGAAGGGGACCAAGGTTAATGTCAAGTATTTTGAATCCAAGCGGTTTGGTTTGCCGGACGACGACCTCATCCTGTATGCCCATGTGGCAAAGAACGACACGCAAACCACGGTGATCTTCTACGGTATCGACAAGCTTACTTGCATCACGTTGCAAGACATTCAGTCATTCTTCCCTGGTATTCACCACATGGGCGGAACAGACGCCAGCTCGGAACGATATTTCTATTACCCGCCAGTGCGCGAAGAAGCCGGCAACGTACTCTCCTTCGAAGCGCCGGCAGGCAAATGCGTGACAGAAGCGACGGTGCACGAATTCTCCGGCTTCGGCAAACGCATCAAGCGCGCCCAACGCAAACTGGACCAATGTCTTCGAGACGCGGGCCCGGCCTTTTGCAAAAAGTACCCTGATGCAAGGCCGCAATCCGATTTCCCCACGTTTCAAAAGCTGAAGGTCTTTCTGCACGACGCGTGTGGCGGTCTGGATGCGTTTTACCAGAAGGAACCACTCACCGGGGAAGAGCCCAAAGGGGACGAGGACTTTATGGTGGTGCACCCGAGCTGTCCGTGAGCGAATGCGGACAGGCGCTGTAGGGTGGGATCTGCTTGGCTTGGAAGTCGAGTGTGAGCTCATAAGATCGCGTTCGGTTTCGTCTAACCATTTAACATCGTAATCTTTCAGTATTAAAGCATGATCCAAAGGAGATCGAGATTTGAATATGCTTTCGATTTCTCTAAGAACGAGGCTTTTTCCCGAGTTATTTGGGCCAACAAAAACAATGATGCCCCTTGTCGGAAGCATTAGTTCTTCATGTTCGGTAAATTTTAATGTAATGGAGGACAGGATTTTTCACTCGAATGGCAATCACTGACCTAACTCTTGCTCGATCATCGCAAGGTGCGCCTGCGCCGCAGCAATAATAGCGGGATCGCACGCCATGCAAATATTTATTCGCTGACCTTGAACTTTCTCGTAAGCTAGGTGCTTTTCTCCAGGCCCAATGAGGTGCTTTTCGCTAACATCGCAGGTCCTGTTTCCAACAGCCTCTTCGAACCTAATGTGGCCTAAAATATTTCTCGTTGTCGGCATTTGGGAAATCCCTCACTTTGGGATAAGAAGTTATCGAGTGCTGGCCTGTTGACTTGCAATTAACTATACATCAATGCGATTTACAATAATGTAAATTGTGAGTCAGCTTCGCATGTAACGAATTCGCATTTATGGGGCAGACCCGATCAAATAACAGTCTGCCCTCACATGAATAACCACCCCCTCACACCTCCAAAAACCTCAACCCCACCGAATCAAACCCCAACTTAACCCGTCCCTCCCACTCCCCATTCCGGTTCTTGTCGCAAATCAGCACCGCATCCGGCTCCCCCGGTGCCAGCGCTTCTCCGCGCTGCGCCTTGCGTTCCTTGGCCTTGTTGCGCCACAGGATCAGCACCTGGTCCACCAGGTCGGTGATGGAGCCGCTGCCTTTGATGTCCATGCGGGTGGGCAGGCGTTCGTCGCCTTCGCCTTTTCTCAGGTGGGCCACCAGGTGGATGTGGATGTTGTGGTCGCGGGCGGCGGCGGTTAGGGCGTCGACGAAGTCTTTTTGGCCGTTGTAGTCGTCGTCGCCCTTGACGCATTTCATGAGGCTGTCGATGACGATGTGTTGGCAACCCAGCTTTTCGGCGCAGTGACGGATGACGGCCAGCATGCGTTGCGGCTGCACGGTGCCTTGCTGGTCGTAGAGCCAGATGGCGCCATCGGTGGTGTGGAAGAATTCAAGCACTTGTTCTTCTGTCGGCTGCGCGCTGCGGAACACCTGGCGATTGATGCGGGCCAGCGTCTTGGCGGGTTTCATTTCGAAGCTGGCGATGCAGATGCGCTCACCCGCCTGGGCGATGCCTGTCAGCACCTGGCCGGTCAACATCGATTTGCCCGACCCGTTGAAGCCGGCCCAGAGGGTGACTTCGCCGGGGGCGAAGCCGACACGGGCTCCCGCGAAGGGCAGCATGGGGTGGGTGGGGCGCTCTTCCCTGGTCGCCAGGAGGCGCAGCACGTCGGGCAGGTAGTCGACGGCGCGGCGCAGTTTTTCGGCGGGCTCGGTGTCGTGCAGGTAGGCGGCGAAGTCGATGTCGTCGGCTTGCAATACGCCTGCGATGTCATGTGAGGTATGCATGCCAGGTTCCTTGGTGGTAATGGAGGATTTCGGGGCTGTAGGGGCTGGCGATGGCGATTGCCTTGGCGCCGTCGGCGGCGAGCTTTTCGCCCAGGCGGGTGAGGTCGTCGCTCCAGCGGCGGGCGTGGACCTGAACGTTGCAGCCGGTGACGAAGCGCAGGTCGCAGGTGTCCCACGCCTCGGTCTCGGTGATGACGACTCTGGCGTGCTGGTTGGTTGCAAGCGCATGTTCGGGGTCTTCGAAGACGTATCTCGGCGTGACGGCGGGGAAGCCGATTTCGAAGACGATGCACGTGGGCTTGTAGCCGGCCATGCGGGCGGCGATGATGGCGCGGTGTCCGTGCATCATTGCTCCCAGATGGGGAGGGCGCTGCCGCCTCGTCTGGACGCTGCGCCGCCGCTGCCTAGTTCGCCTGCGTATTGGGCGAACTTGGTGGCGTTGAAGAGGGTGGCGGGGCGCAGGTATTCGGCCATCTTCCGGTCGGCAGCCCACTCGGCGACCTTGTGGTCGATGACGGCTTTGCAGTCCTCCAGCGTGGCGCCTTCGGCGATGCGGGCCGAGATCAGGGTGGTGTTGGCTTTGACGGGCTGGAATTGCTTGCCGGTGCGGTCGTTGAGGTAGGCGAGGACGGCGGTGGCGTCCGGCTTGCCGGACAGGGTGGGCTCGTGGTTCGACTCCTCTCCATTCGACTCGACTCCATTCGACTCGACTCGACTCCGTACCCGAGGCGTGGCCGATTCATCGGCGAGCATTCGGGGAGAAGTCGGCGAATTCTTCGCTTTCTCTTCGCAGTTGGGCGGCGGATGGCGGTAGGTGGGCTTGTCGACTTTCTGGTGCTTTGCCCAGCCGGTGACGATCCAATAGTCGCGGTTTGCCACCGAGTATTGCTCGACGAGGCCGCTGGCCAGCAGTTCGCCGATCATGGTGTCGAGGTCGCGCTCGGTGAAATCGTCGCCGGGGAAGATCTCCATTTTCAGCCGCTTGCAGGATGCAGGGTGGATGCCATTGTCGTCGCAGAAGGTCCAGAGGCCGATGAACAGCAGCCTGGCATGCGGTGAGCATTCGACGATTTGTTCTGAAGTCCAGAATTCAGGTTTGATGCTGCGGATGCGTGCCATTGCCACGTCACCGCTACGTTATTGTTACAGGCGCTCTTTTGTCTTGCCATTCGGTGCTCCGGGTATGCGTCGTGCGACGCGATACCCTTATGATCACGTCCACAGTCCTGAACGCGCAAGCAAAAAATGATGGTTGAGCATAAAAGCCGGCATTTATTGGGCAGGACTCGATTAAACATGGTGCCATGACCCGCAATACGATGTACGCCTGCAAGCAGGAGTTGAATCTCAAGTAGCGCGGCCGGTGGTACGGGTGCGCCGCGATGGCTGTCGCGGCGCACGCCTTGCGTTTGTGACGGGCGGCGGAAAATGCTGCGATGGTGTTTTGCATGCCGCCGCGCGCCATGCCGGTTTCGCATAGGTCGCCTCATGGCAGCCCGTTGACGGCCGCAGCATCGCCAGCTCTCCACTTCCACCGCCGTCGGCTTTTCATGGTCTTTTTTCGGCTTTTCTGCCGGTATTTAACAGGAAAAGGGTGATAAAGACGATGACGCGAGCGGCCCCGTCTCCTGGTCTTCCGTTACTGTTTTCGCGTCGGCGCGAACGGATGCCTCGCCGCGATGTCGAACACAGCAGTCAACCGGAGAAAAGCGGACTATGATGAAAATGCTGGAGCAATGGCGTACGGTTTCGCCGCCACGTTATCCGGCGTTTGCAGGCGCCGGGATTGGATGGCTATCATGAATCTTGCAGGAAATAAACTTCGCAGCAGGTCGGCATTGCTGCTGGCGGCGAGTGCGCTGCTGCTCGGTGCGCTCGGTGGATGCGGCGGCGGCGGCGGAGGCGATGGCGGATCGGGCGGCGGTTCCACCACGCAGCAGCATGATTTTCAGGTGGTCTCCTTCGGCGACAGCCTGTCCGACGTCGGCACCTACGAGCCGATCGCCAGTCCGGTCAATGGCGGGCGCTTCACCACCAATCCGGGCCAGGTGTGGACGCAGGACATCGCGCAATATTACGGCGGCTCGATTAGCGCCGCCTTCACCATCAGCCTTGATCATTCCCTGAGCCCGCACGGCGGATTCGGCTATGCCGAGGGCGGCGCCACGGTGGCCACGCCGTCGGTCGATAACGATTTCCTGGTCGCGCTGCTGGGCGACGTGGAAATGCCGGTCAACCAGCAGGTGGCGAGCTATCTGCAAACCTACGGCGGCTTCAACGCCAATCAACTGGTGCTGGTGTGGGCCGGCGCCAACGACGTGCTGCGCGCCGGCACGCCGCCGACGGCGACGACGACGGTGCAGACCGCCGCCACGACGCTGGCGCAACTGGTGGCGCAGATCGTGCAGAACGGCGCAACGCACGTGGTGGTGCTCAACGTGCCCGACATCGGCAACTCGCCCAAGGGCATCGCCCAATCCGATGGCGGCGCCAACCTGGACCAGTTGTCGCAACTGTTCAACAGCACCTTCGACGCGCAACTGGCTGCAAGCGGCGTGGCCGGCCAGGTGATCGAGGTCGATACCTACACCTGGATCAACCAGATCCTGGCGAATTACCAGGCCAACGGCTTCGTCGTCTCCAACACTGCGCAAGCTTGCAACCCCAGCACCACGCCCGACGATTCGGCGCTGATGTGTTCGCCGCTGACCTACATCGTGCCGAACGCCGACCAGACCTACATGTTCGCCGACGATCTGCATTTGACCACGCGCATGCATACGCTGCTGGCGCAGTATGTGGAGCAGCAGTTGGTGGCTGCGGGGTTGGGGCAGTGAGGGTTTGAAAGCAGCAGCCTGAAACGACTACCGCAGCAGCCAAAGGTAGCAACCTGAAACGGTAGCCGGCAACGGCTGCCTCACAAATCGATCACAATCCATGAAGAAAAAAACCATCGAATACGCCCGCCCGGCGCAGCGTGCCGCAGCCCTCCGTGCCGCGCGCAATCTGAAAATGGCACAATCGACGCAGGCCTACGTGCGCGGCAGCACCGTCAAGTTCTACGAATGGCTGGACGCCGCCGAAGGCAAATTGCCCGAGGGGCCGGCGATCTGGATTTGCGGCGACTGCCATGCCGGCAATATCGGGCCGATTGCCAATGCCCGCGGCAAGATTGCGATGGAGATCCGCGATCTCGACCAGACGGTGATCGGCAATCCGACGCATGATCTGGTCCGGCTCGGCCTGTCGCTGGCGATGTCGTCGCGCGACTCCAATCTGCCCGGCGTCACCACGGCGCACATGCTTGAGGAACTGATGAAGGGGTACGAACTGGCGTTCCGGCGCTCGGGCGATCCGGCGGGCGAGGTGGCGCGGCCGAGTGCGGTGAAGATCGTGATGAAGGAAGCCGTGGCCCGTTCGTGGAAACAGCTCGCCAATGAACGCCTGGGCGGCGTCAGCCCGGAAATCCCGCTGGGGAAGCGTTTCTGGCCCTTGAAGAAAGACGAGAAGACGGCCATTGCCGCGCTGTTTGCGCACGACGATTGCATGGACCTGAAAGCGTCGCTGCGCCCGGACGGGGCCGATCTGCCGATCAAGGTGGTCGATGCGGCGTATTGGCGTAAAGGCTGCAGTTCGCTCGGTCTGCTGCGCTATGCGGTGCTGGTCAAGTTCGACGGCAAGAAGACCAGCGACGACACGATGTATCTGATCGATATCAAGGAGGCGGCGAAGACGTTCGCGCCCCGCTACGCCGACGTCAAGATGCCGCGCGATAACGCGATGCGGGTGCTGGAAGGCGCGCGCCGGCTCGCGCCGCATCTGGGCAAGCGCATGATCGCTTCGCGCATCCTGGATCGGCCGGTGTTCGTGCGCGAGTTGCTGCCGCAGGACATGAAGATCGAGATCGGGCAGTTGAGCAGCGACGACGCGATGGTCGCCGCCCGCTTCCTCGGGCAGATCGTGGGCCGGGCGCATGCCAGGCAGATGGACGCCGCCACGCGGTTGAGCTGGCGTCGCGAGCTGTTGCGCAATCACACCAAGACGCTCAAGGCGCCGTCCTGGCTCTGGTCCAGCGTGGTCGAGCTGATCGGGGCGCACGAGCGGGCTTATCTGGACCATTGCCGCCGCTTTACTTTTGATGCTTGATGGGTGGTGTGCCATCAAGCAATATGACGTTCAACAGATCGTACCGGAGACCAGGGCGCTGTTCCGAGGTTCGACCGGTTGCCGACGCCGAATGGTCGAACCTGCATGAAACGGATTGGCCTCGCCGCTCCCTCGTGTTTCAATCGCGACATAAGTGTTAATTTGTTCGGAAAGTCAGAGGTGGAGCCTCAAAAGTTGCTTAACTTGTGTCACTATCCGTCAGATTAGGTAATTTTTACTGTGCAGACAGAAAAAATCACCCTATATTCTCGAATTCATCTGACCCCGGAGCCGAACAATGACCACTGCAGCAAGCTACAGCAGCCTCGTGCAAGAACTTTATGTGGCCTATTTCGGCCGTCCCGCCGACTATTACGGCCTGCAAAACTTCGAGACTGCCCTGGCTGCCGCCAACGCGCCGACCGATCCTGCCGCTCTGGCGCTGGCTTACAGC
>FSXF01000468.1_pt1 | contig 12640 bp, 12 predicted proteins | sample 1638161 | NCBI WGS metagenome assembly FSXF01 (sample SAMEA3914788, study PRJEB12502) | metagenome | biome: forest; material: soil | place: Canada | collected 2011-07-03 | depth 0.1 m
TCACGGTCGAATATACCGACGACAAGGGCGGCGAGCAAAAGGCCGTGTTCGACAAGCTGATCGTCTCGATCGGTCGCGTGCCTAACACCATCGGCTTGAATGGCGACGCCATCGGCCTGAAGCTCGATGAGCGCGGCTTCGTCGCCGTCGACGGCGATTGCAAGACCAATTTGCCCAACGTCTGGGCGATCGGCGACGTCGTGCGCGGCCCGATGCTGGCACACAAGGCCGAAGAAGAGGGCGTCGCGGTAGCCGAGCGCATCGCCGGCCAACATGGACACGTCAACTTCAACACCATCCCCTGGGTCATCTACACCTCACCCGAAATCGCCTGGGTCGGCAAGACCGAACAGCAATTGAAGGCGGACAAGGTCGAGTACAAGGCAGGCACCTTCCCCTTCATGGCCAACGGCCGCGCGCGCGCGCTGGGCGACACGTCGGGTTTCGTGAAATTCCTGGCCGATGCCAAGACCGACGAAATCCTGGGCGTGCACATCATCGGCCCGATGGCTTCCGAGCTGATTTCCGAAGCTGTCGTGGCCATGGAATTCCGCGCCTCGTCGGAAGACATCGCCCGCATCTGCCACGCGCATCCGTCGCTTTCCGAGGCGACCAAGGAAGCGGCGCTGGCGGTGGATAAGCGGTCGCTGAATTTCTGATTGTTGTACCACATACGTTCGAACTAACACCCCTCTCCCGCGGGCGGGAGAGGGGTGGGGGTGAGGGAGGTCGCGATCTGGCTGCGAATAAGTATAGAGAGCCTGTCGAGTTGTTTTCGGTTGACCTGGGTAGCGAGCCAGATCATAACGTCCCTCACCCCTAACCCCTCTCCCGCCTGCGGGCGAGGGGAATCAAACCTATAAAAGCCGCACGCCCAATCCGTGAACGTCGAAGAATTCTACCAACAAGCCATCATCCAGCGTGGCTTTACTGCAGACCCTGCCCAACGCGAGGCGGTCTCGCGCCTGCAAGCCGTATACGACGAGTGGGTGGCTTACAAGGCGCAGCGCTCCAGTTCGTTGCGCCGCCTGATTATCCGCCCCGACGTGCCGCGCGGTATCTACATGTGGGGCGGGGTGGGGCGCGGCAAATCCTTCCTGATGGACAGCTTTTATTCGGTCGTGCCTGTGGTGCGCAAGACGCGCCTGCACTTCCATGAATTCATGCGCGGCGTGCATCGCGAACTCGACGAATTGAAGGGCATGGCCGATCCCTTGAACGAGGTCGCCAACCGCATTGCCAAAAAATACCGCCTGATCTGCTTCGACGAATTCCACGTCTCCGATGTGGCCGACGCCATGATCCTGTACAACCTGTTGAAGGCACTGTTCGACAACAAGGTGTCGTTCATCATGACCTCGAATTACGAACCGGACACGCTCTATCCGGACGGCCTGCACCGGGATCGCCTGCTGCCGACCATTGCGTTGTTGAAGGAAAAGCTCGACATCCTCAATGTCGATGCCGGCACCGATTACCGCAAAAAGGTGATGGAGCAGGTGGTGGCTTACCATACGCCCTTGGGCGCCCAGGTCGATCAGGCCCTGCGCGACGCCTTCGCCGGTGTGGCCGAGACGGCCGACCAGGACCCGAAGATCAACATCGAGGCGCGCGAAATCCGTGCCCTGCGCCGCGCCGGCGGCGTGATCTGGTTCGATTTCGCCACCTTGTGCGGCGGCCCGCGTTCGCAGAACGATTATCTCGAAATCGCCAGCCGTTTCCATACGGTCATCCTGTCTTCCGTACCGCGCATGTCGGTGTCCATGTCGTCCGAAGCGCGCCGTTTCACCTGGCTGGTCGACGTGTTATACGACCATAATGTCAAGCTCATCATGTCGGCAGAAGTCGAGCCCGACCAGTTATATACGGAAGGCGTACTGGCAAACGAGTTTCATCGCACAGTCTCGCGTATCATAGAGATGCAATCGGCCGAATACATGAGCGCGGAACGCCGCAGCGTCGTCGAAAGCATCGTCTGAACTGACCCATCGGGAATACGCATGAATTTCACAAAGCGCACGATCAGCTTGTTGGCCATCCTGATGCTTGCCTGCCACGCCACGGCTTGGGCCGATGGCGACTTGACGCCCGAAGGCCTGGCGGCCAAATATCCCGGCGGCTCGATCCAGACCCAGGAAACCGCCGAACAAGCCTTGCGCGAAGTCGATCAGCAACGCGCCGGCGTCGAGCAGAAGTTTGCGCTCAAGCAGCATGACTGCTATTCCAAGTTCTTCGCCACCAATTGCCTCGACTCGGCCAAGGAAGAGCGGCGTATCGCACTGGCGCAGATCCGCAAGGTGGAAGTCGATGCCAATTCCTACGTCCGCGCTGCCCGTGTGGTGGTGCGCGACCGCAATCTCGCGGAAAAGCAGGCTCGCGACGCCGCCAACCCGCCCAAGCCCTTGAGCGATGTGGCGCCCAAGCCCGCCATCGAAAGTGCGCCGCACGACCCGAACGAAGGTGCACGCCGTATCGCCGAGCATGATGCCAAGGTAAAGGCGGAGCAACAGGATGAGGCGGCCAAGACGCCGGAACGCGCCGCCAAGGCGGAGGCTTACAACAAAAAAGTGGCTGATGCCGAACAGCGCCAGCGCGACGTAGCGCAAAAGAAGGCAGAAAAGCAGAAGGAAGCGGAAGAAAAGGCTGCCAAGGCGCAAAAGAATGCGTCAGCCCATGGGCAGGCGTCGACGCCGCCTTCATCTGCCCCGAGCCCGGCGCCGGCTGCGGCATCTTCTGCCACGTCTGCTTCCAAGCCTTGATGTAATTCGGAAGCGCTTAGACCGCGCGGCGCATTTTCTTCGCCGTATAGTCCTTGACTTCCTCGGGTGGGGCGACGAGTTTTACAATTGCCAGCGTGCAATTGTCTGCAATCGAGCCGAAAGCGCGCTCGCGTGCCTTGGTGATCAGCATTTCCGAGGCCAGGCGCGGCGAATTCATCGCAATCGCGGCGCCCAACTCGGCATTCGTGAAGTAATGCCACAAGCCGTCGGAGCAGAGCAGGAAGGCATCGCCCGCTTTCAACCCGTCGTGGCGCTTGACCGGTACGAACAACTCATTGGTCGTATGCCCCAGGACGTTGACCAGCAGGTTGGAGAGCTTGTGCCCCTTGGCTTCTTCCTTGGTCAGCTTGCCTTCAGCCACCAGTTTTTCCACCAGCGAGTGATCGACCGTGTGCTCGGCAAAATTGGGACCGTCGAAGCGGTAAAGCCGCGAGTCGCCGACATGGGCCCAATAGGCCGAACCCAGCGGCGTCAGGACCAGGATGACCATGGTGCTGTGCGGCTGCTTTTCCGATGAAAACGCGGTCAGGTTGATCAGCGTGTGCGCCTCCTTGCCGATATTTTCGAGCATGGTCTCGATCTTGTCGGTCTGGGGCGAAAAATGTTCGAAATTCTGCTGCGCGGTGCGGATCACCTGTTCGGCGGCAAGCGAGCCGCCGCTCAAGCCGCCCATGCCGTCAGCCAGCACCGCCATCATATAGCCAGGCGCCTTGGGCGCCACGAACAGAGCCGTGCGGTCCTGCTGTTCACTACGATCGCCGATATGTTGCCCGGTACCGGCTTCGATCTTGTATTGGCTCATTTGTCGCTGTCGAGTAAACTTGAAATCAATCAAGCTGGTATAACAATTATCCTACGGATATTCTCAAATATACAATTTTAAGGCAACAGTTTGTAACTCGGGGCCCAATGTTGCCGGGATTTGCAATAGTAACCGAGTCGATGGCGCGAGGAAACACCGCCGCCGCAAAAATGCCATTGCCCAAGCATTCTGGGGGCATTCTTCGTTTCATTCGTTGGTCGACCGCAAGTGCGACTGTTTATTTCCGCCAAGCTTGTGACACAATAACGCCCATGACCTCAACCGAAGATATCAAGCGTCGCATCGTCGAGCTGGAAGTGGAGCACCGCGATCTCGACGCGGTGATCGACACTGTGTCGCGCGACGGCCGGCACGAAGAGCTGCAATTGCGCCGCCTGAAGAAGCGCAAGCTCCAGCTCAAGGACCATATCATGCTGTTGAAGATGCAATTGATTCCCGACATTCCTGCCTGATTTTGACTGAAGCACACCCCGATCCGGGTAATGCCGGCTGCCACGATTCCGATATCGAAGGGCTGTTTTCCGCTGATGGCCAACTGGGCCGGGCGGTGGCCGGCTTTCGTCCGCGCGTCTCGCAAACCGAGATGGCCAAGGCAATTGCCGACGCCATCGCCCAGCGCCAGAGCCTGATCGCCGAGGCCGGCACCGGCACCGGCAAGACCTTTGCCTACCTCGTCCCGGCGCTGCTCTGGGGCGGCAAGGTCATCGTCTCGACCGGCACCAAAAACCTGCAAGACCAGCTTTACCTGCGTGACATTCCCACCGTGCGCAAGGCCTTGAACGCGCCGGTATCGGTCGCCTTGTTGAAGGGACGCGCCAACTACGTTTGCCATTTCCACCTCGAGCGCACGCTGCAAAACGGCCGGCTGATCACGCGCGACGATGTCGGCTACCTGCGCGACATTTCGCGCTTCATCAAGACCACCAGTTCGGGCGACAAATCCGAACTCGCACGCGTGCCTGAAACCGCGCCGGTCTGGAGTCTCGTCACCTCGACGCGCGACAATTGCCTCGGGGCCGAATGCCAGTATTACCAGGACTGCTTCGTCATGAAGGCACGCAAGGAGGCGCAGCAGGCCGACGTGGTGGTGGTCAACCATCATCTGTTCTTCGCCGACGTAGCCTTGAAGGACACCGGCGTGGCCGAGCTGCTGCCTTCGGCCAATACCGTGATCTTCGACGAAGCGCATCAATTGCCCGAAACGGCGACGCTGTTTTTCGGCGATACCGTCTCGACCTCGATGGTCATCGAACTGTGCCGCGACGTGCAAGCCGAAGGTCTGGCGCACGCGCGCGACGGCGCCGACTGGGCCAAGGTCGCAGGCAGCGTCGACCGCGCCGCGCGCGACCTGCGCCTGGCCTTGCCGCAGGATTCGGTGCGGCTGGCATTGAACCAGATCGCCGAATCCTCGCCATTTTTCCCGGCCCTGGAGACCCTGAAAACCGAATTGCACGAACTGGTCGGCGTGCTGGAAAAGCAGGCCGAACGCGCCGAGACCATCGAACAATGCCGCCAGCGGGCCTTGGCTCTTGAGGCGCAGCTCACACGCTGGAATGCGCCCGGCGCCGCAAGGCAGGGCGATGACGAGCGCGTGCTATGGGTCGAAGCCTTCTCGTCGTCGCTGCAATTGCACCAGACGCCGCTATCGATTGCGCCGATCTTCAACAAGCAACGCGAGGGCTCGCCGCGCGCCTGGATCTTCACCTCGGCCACGCTCGCGGTCAAGAACGACTTCAATCATTACATGAGCCAGATGGGCTTGACCGACGTTGCCGCCAAGAGCTGGCCCAGCCCGTTCGACTACCAGAACCAGGGCTTGCTCTACGTGCCGCAAAACCTGCCGCAGCCCAACAGCATCGACTATAACGATGCCGTGGTCGACGCCGCGCTGCCGATGATCGAGGCCTCAGGCGGGCGGGCTTTCCTCTTGTGCACCACCATACGCGCGGTCAATCGTGCGGCCGAGCGGCTGCGCGAGGAATTCGAAAAGCGCGGCCTCGATTTTCCCCTGATGGTGCAAGGCGAGGCCGGGCGCACCGAACTGCTGGACCGTTTCCGCAAAGCCGGCAATGCCGTGCTGATCGGCAGCCAGAGCTTCTGGGAAGGCGTGGACGTGCGCGGCGAAGCGCTGTCGCTGGTCATCATCGACAAGCTGCCCTTTGCGCCGCCGGACGACCCGGTGCTGGCCGCCCGCATCGACGTCATGCAAAGAAACGGCTTGAACGGTTTCATGCACCACCAACTTCCTGAAGCCATCATCAACCTCAAGCAAGGGGCAGGGCGCCTGATCCGCGACGAAACCGACCGCGGCGTGTTGATGATCTGCGATCCGCGCCTGATCTCCAAACCTTATGGCAAACGCATATGGCAAAGCTTGCCGGCATTTGCCCGCACGCGCGAACTCGACGTGGCGCAGGCTTTTTTCCACAACGTTGGTAAATAGTTACACAGTGCAACATTTTGGATTCGGTGTCACAATAGCGTCACGCTGTCAGTCCCGCTGTTAGTCTACTTCTGCTGATCGATGGCACATCGTCGGTCGCAGCGAATACGATAATCAAAATACGGCCTGCACCATACACGGAAATTTAACAGGCTATGCTCAAGCGAATTGCGGTCGAGGATCTAAGATTGGGGATGTTTGTCCAGGAGCTATGCGGCTCGTGGATGGACCACCCCTTCTGGCGCTCGCGCATCAAGCTCGACGATCCGGCCGTGTTGAAGCAGATACAGGACAGCCCGGTCAGGGAAGTCATGATCGACGTGTCCAAGGGACTCGACGTCGCCATTGCCGAACCGCAGCCGGCGCTTGAGCCGGCATCGGTGCCGGCGAAGCCCGCTCCTGCCCATCTGGTCGAACCCAAAGTATCGCTTGAGGCCGAAATGGGGCGCGCTGCCAAGATATGTGCCACCGCGCGCGGCGCCGTGTCCTCGATGTTCCAGGAAGCGCGCATGGGCAAGGCCATCGACGCCAAGCATGCGCTGCCGGTGGTCGAAGAAATTTCGTCGTCCGTGGCGCGCAACCCCGGCGCCCTGATCGGACTGGCGCGGCTGAAGAACAAGGACGACTACACCTACATGCATTCGGTGGCGGTGTGCGCGCTGATGGTATCGCTGGCGCGGCAATTGAAGCTCGACGACCTGCAGGTGCGCGAAGCCGGCATGGCCGGCCTGCTGCACGACATCGGCAAGATGATGGTGCCCCTGTCCATCCTGAACAAACCCGGCAAGCTGACCGACGACGAATTCGTTTCGGTCAAGAGCCATCCCGAAGAAGGATACAAGCTGCTCAAGGCGGGCAGCGGGGTATCCGACATCACGCTTGACGTCTGCCTGCATCACCACGAAAAAATGGCCGGCAACGGGTATCCGGAAAAATTGAAGGACGAGCAGCTCAGCATATTCGCTCGCATGGGGGCGGTGTGCGACGTGTATGACGCGATCACCTCGAACCGGCCCTACAAGAGCGGCTGGGACCCATCGGAATCGATCCGGAAGATGGCCGAATGGAGCGGGCCGCATTTTGATCCGGCGGTATTCCAGGCCTTCGTCAAGAGCATCGGCATCTACCCGGTCGGCACGCTGGTCAAGCTTGAATCGGGACGTCTTGGCGTCGTGATCGAGCAGGCCGAGAAATCGCTGCTGGCACCCAAGGTGAAAGTGTTTTTCTCGACCAAATCGACCAGTTATATCCCACCGCAAATCCTCGATCTCGCCGGCCCCGGCCTGCAGGACAAGATCGTCGGCCGCGAAGACGCGGCCAAGTGGGGACTGAAAAACGTCAACGACTTCTGGGTCGGCGCGGTATAAAGTCGCTTATTCCTGCGGCCTGATCACGATCTTGCCGGTGACCTTGCGTGCCGCCATGTCTTCCAGCGCGCGCGGCGTGTCGGCCAGCTTGTAGCGACCCGAAATGCGCGGACGGATCTTGCCTTCGGCCAGCCACCCCATCAATTGGTGCATCGCCGCCAGGTTGCCCTTGGGCTCGCGGCGTGCGAATTCGCCCCAGAATACGCCGACCAGTGAGGCACCCTTCAAGAGCGTGAGGTTGAGCGGCAGCTTGGGGATTTCGCCGTTGGCAAAGCCGACCACCAGATAGCGTCCGCGCCAGGCAATCGAACGGAATGCCGGTTCGGCATAGATCCCACCCACGGGATCGTAAATCACGTCCGGCCCCTTGCCGCCGGTTGCCGCCTTGATCGCTTCGCGCAAATCTTCCGTGCTGTAATTGATCAGGGCATCGGCGCCATGTTGCTTGCAGACTTCGAGCTTTTCGGCAGACGAGGCGGCGGCGATAACCCGAGCGCCCAGTGCCTTGCCGATCTCGATGGCCGCCAAACCGACGCCGCCGGCCGCGCCCAGAACGAGCATGGTTTCGCCGGCCTTCAACTGCGCGCGATCAACCACCGCATGGTGCGAGGTGCCATAGGTCAGGGTGATGGCGGCGGCAGTGTCGAAGTCCATACCCGGCGGCATCGGCATCACGCCGGCTGCCGGTACGGCAATTTGCTGCGCAAAGCCGCCTTGCCCGGCAAAAGCGATCACCTTATCGCCGACCTTCGCATTCGTCACACCTTCACCTACCGCTGTGACGGTGCCGGCCAATTCGCTGCCCGGTGTAAAGGGCAGTTCGGGCTTGAACTGATATTTGTTCTGAATGATCAGCACGTCGGGAAAATTGACGCCCGCGGCTTCGACCTTGATGACCACTTGGCCGGCAGCAGCCTGGAAGTCGGGCAAGTCCTCGACGGTGAGCGTGTCCGGAAGTCCCCAGGTTTTGCATACGATAGCTTTCATACGGTCTCCATGACAGTGTTTTGTAAAATCGAACGGTCGTTAGTTTTTGTGATTATGCAGCAAAATAACGGGACAGTCACAAGAACGTTAACTTGCATCGGGTAAAATCGATGCATGCGTATTCTCATCAGCAACGACGACGGTTATCTCGCGCCCGGCCTCGCGGCATTGGCCGACGCCTTGGCATCGATTGCCGAAGTCACCGTCATAGCGCCCGACACCAACCGGTCGGGTTCATCGAACTCCCTGACCCTGGACCGTCCCCTGTCGCTGCAGCGGGCAGCCAACGGTTTTTATTTCGTCAACGGCACGCCCTCGGACTGCGTGCATCTTGCCTTGACCGGCTTGCTGCCCGAGCGCCCGGACCTGGTCGTGGCAGGCATCAACCAAGGCCAGAACATGGGAGACGACACGCTCTATTCCGGCACCGTCGCCGCTGCCACCGAGGGCTATCTGTTCGGCGTTCCCGCGATTGCTTTTTCCCAGGTCGAGCATGGCTGGAATCACCTCGATGCCGCCGCACGCGTGGCGCGCGATGTCGTACAACGCCGCTTCGATATGCTGCCCAAACCTTTTCTCTTGAACGTCAATATTCCCAACCGCACCTACGACGATCTCGGCAAGACCGTGGCCACGCGACTGGGCAAGCGCCACGTATCGGAACCCGTGATCAAGGCCAAGGACCCGCATGGTCGCGATATTTACTGGGTGGGCCCCATCGGCGCGGCAAAGGATGCGGGCGAGGGAACCGATTTCCATGCAACCGCCCAGGGCTGGGTTTCGGTTACGCCGCTGCAAGTCGACTTGACGCATCAGGCACAATTGGCCGGCTTGCAGGAAAGCCTGCACAAGGGCGCCGCATGACCGGCAAGGACAAGCGCTTTCCCCTGACGCTGTCGTCGGTGGTCGATAAATCCGGCCCGGCAGGGCGTGCGCAAACGCCCAAACCGGCCAAGCCGCCGGTGGCGACGCCGCAGACTGCCACCCAGAATGCGGCCCAGCATGTCGTACGGCGCGCCGCATTACCCGTCATGCCGACATCGAATGCGCCGGAGCGTTCGCATGCGCTGGTGTCGGATGCCGTGCGCCGCGCCATGGTGATGCGCGTTGCAAAACAGGGCGTCAAGGATGAAAAAGTGCTCGGCGCGATGCAGGCAGTGCCGCGCCATCTGTTCCTCGACCCCGGCCTCTCGAGCCAGGCCTACATCGACGCTTCTCTGCCCATCGGACACCATCAGACGATTTCGCAACCCTATATCGTCGCTCGCATGATCGAGGTCATGCGCAATGGCGGCGAGTTGAAGCGCGTGCTCGAAATCGGCACCGGTTGCGGCTATCAGGCGGCGGTGCTGTCGCAGGTAGTGCAGGACGTCTATTCGATCGAGCGCATCAAGCCGCTGCACGAATTGGCAAAAATCAACTTGCGACCTCTACGCATTGCAAATATCCGCTTGCATTACGGAGATGGTATGCTTGGTCTTCCGCAGGCGGCACCGTTTGACGGTATCATTCTGGCCGCCGCCGGTATGGAGGTGCCGCAGATTCTGTTGGAACAGATGACGATAGGCGGCAGGCTGGTCGCTCCGGTGGGGGCGCGCCATCAAGTGCTGCAATTGATACGCCGGCTCGGCAAATATGAATGGTCGAGCGAGACGCTGGAAGATTGCCATTTCGTGCCTCTGCGGCCCGGTACCATATAGTCCAACTTGAACTGAGCCAACCTGAACTGAAAAAGAATGAAGAATACCGTTTTACTTCGCTTTGGCCTTTTTGCCCTGCTCGCGCTCCTGGCTGCCTGCTCCACGCCGATGAATCCGGCACCCATCGTCGAGCGCAATGGTCAGCCGCAGGCGGCTGTTCCGTCGCCGCAGACTCCGCCGGTGCCGGTCGCGCCCGCCGGCCATACCGGCAATGACCCCGGTTACTACGAAGTCAGGAAAGGCGATACGCTGACGCACATCGCGCTCGACAACGGCCAGAGCCCGCGCGATATCAAGAACTGGAACAACCTCGCCGATCCGAATGACATCAAGATCGGCCAGGTGCTGCGCGTTTTGCCGCCCGACGACAACAATGCCGCCAATACTGCGGGCGGATTGCAATCCATGGCGGTGCCGCCTCAAGGTACGGTGTCGCGCACGCCGTTGCCGCCGCAAGGCGCGCAAAGCATGAACAAGAGCGGGCCGCGCGGCGAGAAGAAACCCTATACCGATGCAGCCTTCGCCGACATGCAAAAGCCCGACGCGGCGCCTGCGCCGATGCCTGCTCCAGTTGCGGCGCCGGCAGCGATCGCCACACCTACGGTGGCCGACCGGGCAGCAGACACCGCTGCGCCGGAAGAGGCGGTTGTCTGGGGCTGGCCTGCGGACGGCAAGCTGATGGGGCCGTACGACGAATCCAAGAAGGGTATCGATATCGCCGGCAAGAGCGGCCAGCAAGTCATGGCTGCCGCCAACGGCAAGGTGCTTTATGCTGGCACCATGCGCGGCTACGGCAACCTGGTGATCGTCAAACATACCAACGCGCTGCTCTCGGCCTATGCACACAACCGGGCCATTCTGGTCAAGGAAGGCCAGGCCGTGACAAAGGGGCAGCCGATTGCCGAAATGGGTGACAGCGATGCCGATGCCGTGAAACTTCATTTTGAAGTGCGCCAGCAGGGCAAGCCGGTCGATCCGACCAAATTCCTGCCACCGCGCTGACGCGATCAAGACATGACCCGAGACTCGCACAAACATAGCGACAACGAGGCCGGCACCGACGATATCGGCGACGATCTGTCGCTTGACGTCGAAGACGGAGCCGAAGACGGCGAAAGCGTGCTTGATGAAGATGACGCGACGGCCACCGGCAGCGAGAGCTCGGGAAACGAAGCGGTCGACGAACTGAAGAAGGTGCTGGCGGCGGAATTGTCGACCGACACCACCCAGCACTATCTGAATCAGATCGGCACGCGGCCCTTGCTGACGGTGCCGGAAGAAGTGCATTACGCCACGCTGGCCAAGCAGGGCGACTTCGCCTCGCGGCAAAAGATGATCGAGCACAATCTGCGGCTCGTGGTGTCGATTGCCAAGCACTACATCAACCGTGGCGTGGTCTTGCTCGACCTGATCGAGGAAGGCAATCTCGGCCTGATGCGCGCCATCGACAAGTTCGAGCCCGAGCGCGGCTTCCGTTTTTCCACCTATGCCACCTGGTGGATACGCCAGAGCATCGAGCGCGCCATCATGAACCAGGCGCGCACGGTACGCCTGCCGGTCCACATGGTGCGCGAGCTGAACCAGATCCTGCGCGCCAAGTACCATCTCGAAGCGCAGCATCACGACGGCAAGGAAGCCACGGCGGAAGACATTGCCCACCTGGTCGATCGGCCCATCGAGGACGTGCAGGACATCCTCGCCCTGTCCGAACATGCCACCTCGCTCGACGCGCCGCTCGACAACGATCCGCAAGCCAGCCTGATGGATATGCTGCCGGGCGACGCCGACGATGCGCCCGATTCGCGCGCCGAGGTCCATGAAATGACCAGCCTGGTGCGCGACTGGCTGAGCAAGCTGCCGGACAAGCAGCGTGTGGTCGTCGTGCGCCGCTTCGGTCTCGACAACGACGACCCGGCCACGCTGGAAGAATTGGCCGCCGAGATGAACGTCACGCGCGAACGCATCCGGCAAATCCAGCAGGAGGCGTTGGTCAAACTGAAGCGCGCCCTGATCGCGCGCGGCGTCGGCAAGGACGCCTTACTGTAAATCCTTTTACTGCGTCCTTTTACTACGTCCATTTACCGCGGCCGGATTGACCCCGGCCCGATTTTCCGAATCATGCAAGAAAACATCATTGAAATCGTTTCCCTCGACATGGAAGCGCGGGGCGTCGGCCATCTGCAAAACGAAGACGGCACGCCCGGCAAGGTCGTGTTCGTCGAAGGCGCCTTGCCTGGCGAACGCGTCAGCTTCCAGGTGCAAAAGAAAAAAGCCAAGTGGGAAACCGCGACGCTGACCGAAATTCATCGCGCATCGTCGCAGCGCGTGCAGCCGCAATGTCCGTCGTTCGGCATCTGCGGCGGCTGCGCCATGCAGCATTTCGAGCCTGCCGCCCAGGTCGCCGTCAAGCAGCGCGTGCTGGAAGACAATCTCAAGCACATCGGCAAGGTCAAGCCAGAAACCATGCTGCGGCCGATCTATGGGCCGACCTGGGGCTACCGCTACCGGGTGCGCATTTCGGTGCGCCACGTGGTCAAGAA
>FSXF01000386.1_pt1 | contig 12514 bp, 8 predicted proteins | sample 1638161 | NCBI WGS metagenome assembly FSXF01 (sample SAMEA3914788, study PRJEB12502) | metagenome | biome: forest; material: soil | place: Canada | collected 2011-07-03 | depth 0.1 m
CAGTCGAAGCCTATCCGCACATTCCCGTCGTGATGCACCAGGATCACGGCCAGTCGCCGGCGGTGTGCATGGCTGCAATCCGCTCGGGCTTTTCTTCGGTGATGATGGACGGTTCGCTGATGGACGACGGCAAGTCGGTGGCCAGCTATGAATACAACGTCGACGTGTCGCGTCGCACGGTCGAGTTTTCGCACGCCATCGGCGTGACGGTCGAAGCCGAACTGGGCGTGCTCGGTTCGCTCGAGACCATGAAGGGCGACAAGGAAGACGGCCACGGCGCCGAAGGCACCATGACGCGCGAGCAATTGCTGACCGACGTGGCGCAGGCCGCCGACTTCGTCAAGCTGACGCAATGCGATGCGCTGGCGATTGCCATCGGCACCTCGCACGGCGCCTACAAGTTTTCGCGCAAGCCCACCGGCGACATCCTGGCGATCGACCGCATCAAGGAAATCCATGCGCGCATTCCCAACACGCACCTGGTGATGCACGGTTCGTCTTCGGTGCCGCAGGAATTGCTGGCCGAGATCCGCGAGTTCGGCGGCGACATGAAGGAAACCTATGGCGTGCCGGTCGAAGAAATCCAGGAAGGCATCAAGCACGGCGTGCGCAAGATCAACATCGACACCGACATCCGTCTGGCGATGACCGGCGCGGTGCGGCGCTACCTGGCGGAAAACCCGTCCAAGTTCGATCCGCGCGACTTCCTGAAGCCGGCGCGCGAAGCGGCCAAGCTGATCTGCAAGGCGCGTTACCTGTCGTTCGGCTGCGAAGGGCAGGCCGGCAAGATCAAGACGCTGGCGCTGGACAAGATGGCCGAGCGCTACAAAAAAGGCGAGTTGGCGCAAATCGTCAATTAAGCACGACGTAACCATGCAGGGCGCAACAGTGCGCCCTGCGTTTTTTTTTTGACCTATGACTACGCTACTGCAATCGAATCTCCATTCCCTGCCTCTGCTCGGACGCGGCAAGGTACGCGAAAACTATGCCGTCGGCGACGACAAGATCTTGATGGTCACTTCCGACCGCTTGTCGGCATTCGACGTGATCATGTCCGAACCGATTCCCGACAAGGGGCGCGTGTTGAACCAGATGGCCAATTTCTGGTTCGACAAGCTGGGCCATATCGTGCCCAACCACTTGACCGGGATTGCGCCGGAATCGGTGGTGGCGGCGGACGAGGTCGAGCAAGTCAAGGGCCGTGCCGTGGTGGCCAAGCGTCTGAAGCCCATCATGGTGGAAGCGGTGGTGCGCGGCTACATCATCGGCTCGGGCTGGAAGGATTATCAGCAGAGCGGCGCCATCTGCGGCATCAAGCTGCCCGCCGGATTGCGCTTGGCCGACAAGCTGGCCGAGCCGATCTTCACGCCTGCGGCCAAGGCCGAGATGGGCGAGCATGACGAGAACATCAGCTTTGAGGAAGTCGAGCAGCGCATCGGCGCAGACTTGGCTGCCAAGATTCGTGACGTGTCGATTCGTTTATACAAGGAAGCGGCCGACTATGCGGCCACGCGCGGCATCATCATCGCCGACACCAAGTTCGAATTCGGCCTGGACGACAAGGGCGTGCTGTACCTGATGGATGAGGCGCTGACGGCCGATTCGTCGCGCTTCTGGCCTGCCGAATCGTATGAAGTGGGCATTTCGCCGCCCTCCTACGACAAGCAGTTCGTGCGCGATTATCTGGAAACCATCACGAGCTGGAACAAGACCGCGCCGGCGCCCAAGCTACCCGACGAAGTGGTGCAAAAGACCGCCGCCAAGTACCGCGAAGCGCTCGAGCGCCTGACCGGCGAAACGTTGAAGGCCTGACATGAAGCACAACAAAGCGGGTGCCGTGGTCGGCGTCGTGATGGGTTCTTCTTCCGATTGGGACGTGATGCAGCACGCGGTGACGGTGCTGCAGGAGTTCGGCATTGCCTTCGAAGCCCAGGTGGTGTCGGCGCATCGTATGCCCGATGAAATGTTCGAGTATGCGCAGAGTGCGCGTGAGCGCGGCTTGCGCGCCATCATTGCCGGCGCCGGCGGGGCGGCGCATCTGCCGGGCATGATCGCGGCCAAGACCATCGTGCCGGTGCTCGGTGTGCCGGTGCCGTCGAAGTATCTGCGCGGCGAGGATTCGCTGCTGTCGATCGTGCAGATGCCCAAGGGCATTCCGGTCCATACCTTTGCCATCGGCGAAGCCGGCGCGGCCAACGCGGCGCTGGCGGCGGTTGCGATGCTGGCTGCCACCGACGAGGCATTGGCGGCCAAGCTGCTGGCCTATCGCGAGAAACAAAGCCAGGTCGCGCGCGACATGACGCTGCCGGTTTGAGGTCAGGCATGACAGCACCAACGAACGAACCGCGCCACGCCCACCTGCCCAACGAGTCGGACCAGACCTGGCTCGGCATCATGGGCGGCGGCCAATTGGGCCGCATGTTTGCCCACGCGGCGCAAGCGATGGGCTACCGCGTCGCGGTATTGGAGCCGCAGGCCGATTCTCCGGCGGGCCAGGTGGCGGACCGTCAATTCGAAGCGGCCTATACCGATGAAAAGGCGCTGGCCGAGCTGGCGTCGCTGTCGGTGGCGGTGTCGACCGAATTCGAAAACGTGCCGGCGCACAGCCTGACTTTTCTTGCCGAACGCTGTTTCGTCGCACCGGGCGCCGATGCGGTCTCGATTGCGCAGGACCGTGTGCGTGAAAAGCAATTCTTCACGCGCGTGGCACTGAAAAACAGCGTGGAGCACGGCGCGCGCGGCGTGATGCCGGCACCGCACGCCGTGATCGACAACGGCGCCGGACTCGATGGCGTCGATGCCACGCTCTTGCCCGGCATTCTGAAGACTGCCCGCATGGGTTACGACGGCAAGGGCCAGGTGCGCGTCAAGACGCCTGATGAGTTGCGTGCCGCGTTTGATGCCGTCGGCGGCGTCACCTGCGTGCTGGAAAAGATGCTGCCGCTGGCCTACGAGATTTCGGTCTTGGCCGCGCGCGGCGTCGATGGCGAAGCAGTGGTGTACCCGATCGCCGAGAACGTGCATCGCGACGGCATCCTCTTTACCACCACCGTACCCAGCCCCAACGTCTCGGTGGACATCGCCGAACGGGCGCAGCAGGCGGCGCTGGCCATCATCGGCGAACTGGGTTACGTCGGTGTCCTTTGCATTGAATTCTTCGTGCTCAAGGACGGCAGCCTGGTGGTCAACGAGATGGCGCCGCGCCCGCACAATAGCGGGCATTACACGATGGATGCCTGCGTCACGAGCCAATTCCAGCAACAGGCGCGCGCCATGGCGCAGTTGCCTCTGGGCGACGTGCGCCAGCATTCGCCGGCAGTGATGTTGAATATCCTGGGCGACGTCTGGTTCGACGCCGCCGGCCATGTGCGCGAACCGGCCTGGGACAAGGTGCTGGCTTTGCGCGGCGCGCACTTGCATTTGTACGGCAAGGCCGAAGCGCGCCGGGGCCGCAAAATGGGCCACGTGAGCTTCGTTGCCGTGACGCTGCAAGAAGCGCAAGCCAATCTGCATGCCGCTTGCGCCATCCTGGGCATTCCCGCCTGAAGATGGCAACCGGGGATGCCATCAAGGCCGCCGCCCGCGTGCTCGAAGCGGGCGGCCTCGTTGCGTTTCCGACCGAGACCGTCTATGGCCTGGGGGCGGACGCAGAAAACCCGCAAGCCGTGGCGGCCATCTATGCCGCCAAGGGCCGGCCGGCCAACCATCCCGTGATCGTGCATGTGGCGCCCGAGGCTGATTTGTCGTACTGGGCGGCCGAGATTCCCGCGCATGCGCAAAAACTGATCGCGGCTTTCTGGCCCGGCCCGCTGACCCTGATCTTCAAGCGCGCCGCGCATATTCCCGACGCGGTGTCGGGCGGGCAGGACAGCATCGGCTTGCGCTGCCCTTCGCACCCGGTTGCGCAGGCGCTGTTGCGCGAATTCAAGGGTGGCCGTGGCGGTGTGGCCGCGCCTTCGGCCAACAAGTTCGGCCATGTCAGCCCGACCACGGCACAGCACGTGCGTGACGAGTTCGGGGATGAATTGTCTTGCATCCTCGATGGCGGGCAGAGCGAGGTCGGTATCGAATCGACTATCGTCGACCTGTCGCGCGGCGGCGTGGCGCTGTTGCGGCCCGGCCAGATCAGCGCGCAGCGCATCGAAGCCGTGCTGGGCATCAAGCCTGCCGCGTCCGATGCTGCCGCACCGCGCGTGTCGGGCGCGCTCGATTCGCATTATGCGCCGGCGACGCCGGTGATCTTGGTCGAGGCGGCACGCTTTGTCGAGGCGATCGCGCAATTGCGCAAGCAAGGGTGGCGCGTCGTGACCATGCAAAGGGAATGGGAAGGCATCGCCGGCGCGCTCGCCACGCGCAGGATGCCTGCGGCGCCTGACGCCTATGCGCACGATCTGTATGCCGCGCTGCGCGCCATGGACCATGCCGGCGGCGACGTGATCGTGGTCGAGGCGCCGCCGGTAACGGAAGCATGGACTGGTGTCAACGATCGCTTGCGTCGTGCCGCATTCAACGGGCAAAGTGTGGCAAATTTTCTGAATTTTGATGAATCGGCGGGTTAAAGTCTATACAAGATTTCTGAACGATGACATACTAAATTCAGAGAAATAGAACGGCTGTTCTTTTTTCAAGATCAAATAACATTTTAGGAGACAAAATGCGCTATACCCCATTCGCGCTCGCCGCGTTGGCAGCCGCTGTTCTCGCCGGCTGCGGCGGAGGTGGCTCATCGGCAGGCAACCAAAGCACCAAGATCCAATTCACTTCCCAAGTATCGTTCGGCGACAGCTTGAGCGACGTCGGCACCTATGCCGTCGGCACGGTCGCGGCCCTGGGCGGCGGCAAATACACGGTCAACTCGATTCCTGCCTCGCCGCAGAACTGGACTGAATTGATGGCAGCCACGCTCGGCCTACCCGCACCCTGCCCGGCTGAAACCGGCCTGGACGGCGAAGCCGCCGCCGGTTTTTCGGTGACCCCGACCATGCATAGCGGCTGCTACGGCTACGGCCAGGGCGGCTCGCGCGTGACCCTGCCTTACGGCCCGGGCAACGCCAATCTGCCCGCTTCGGAAGGCGGCTCGCCCGTGCTCGGCCAATTGACCGTGCCGATCGTGACGCAGATCCAGAACCACTTGACCGCCGTCGGCGGCAAGTTCAGCGGCACGGAAATCGTATTCGTGCTGGGCGGCGCCAACGATGTGTTCGTGCAATTGGCGACCTTGCAGGTCAATGCCACGGCACAAGGCCAGGCTGCCGTGACCACGCTGGTCACGAACCAGGTGACCGCCGATGTCACCGGCGGCACTTGTACGCCCGACCCGACCACCGGCGGGGCCAACTGCCAGGCGCAAGCCGAAGGCGAATTGTGGCAAGCCTCGCTGGGTAGCACTGCCGCCGTGACGGCTGCCGTGACGGCCCAGGTGCAATCCGACATCAAGGCCGGTACCTGCACGCCGACCGATGCGCAAGCCTCCAATTGCCAGGCACAAGCCGAAGCGGAACTGGTCACGGCTTATCTGACGGCGCAGGGTACCGCTGCCGGCGAAGCCTGGGTTGCCAGCACCGGCGGTCCAGCTGCAGTGGAAGCCATGGGTCAGGCCGGCGGCGAACTGGCCGGCTACATCAACAACCTGATCCTGGCCAATGGCGCGAAGTACGTGACGGTGGTTAATATTCCCGACATCACCACGACGCCTTTTGGCGATGCGCTCGATGCATCGTCGCTGTCGCTGCTTAGCACCATGGTCTCGACCTTCAACACCCAAGTGCAAAGCGGCGTCGCCGGCAACCCCAACGTGCTGTTTGTCGATGCCAACACGCAGAGCCATCTGAACACGCAGAATCCGGCGCAATACGGCCTGACCAACGTGACCACGCCGGCCTGCAACCTGGCTACCTCGGCCAACCCGCTCAGCTCTTCGCTGGTTTGCACCACGAACAACACCATCGGCGGCGACGTTTCGCATTACCTGTTTGCCGATACCGTGCATCCGACGCCTTACGGCTATTCGCTGCTGGCCAAGTACGTGGCCACGCAGATGGCCTTGCGCGGCTGGCTGTAATCGAGATAGCACGAGATTAGGAATAGGCCGCGCCCAACGTATGACGGCGCGGCCTTCAACAAACAGGTATTGGAGACATAGATGAACGCAAAGACAACACTTACTTTGAAAGCGCTGGCGATCGGCGCAGCGCTTGCTGCCAGCGCCGCGGCCAGCGCCCAGACCGCCGGCACATGGGCCGTATCGGTCGGCTACAACAACATTTCGCCGGAGGCAACCGACGCGCTGTCGGCACCGAGCATACCCAACAGCAAAACCGATCCGCATAGCGACGCCCAGCCGATCTTCAACGTGATCTACAACTTCACGGATAACATCAGCGCCCAGTTCGGCCTCGGCACGCCTTACAAGCACGATCTGTACGGCGCCGGCTCCTTGTCCGGTACCGGCAAGCTCGGCACGCTGGAACAATTGCCGCCGACCTTGTTCGTGCAATATCACTTCCTGGATGCTTCGGCGCCTTTCCGCCCCTATGTCGGCCTGGGCGCAACCTATGCCATGTTCCGCGACGAAAAGGGTTCGGGCACGTTGACTGCCATCTCGAATCCGGGCGGCCCGCCGACTACCTTCACGGTCGACAACGCCTGGGGCGCTACGCCGGAACTCGGCTTGACCTATAACATCAACAAGCGCTGGTTCGTCGATGCCTGGGTGGCCAAGACTTTCATCAGCTCGACGGTGCATCTGTCGACCGGTCAATCGGCCAGTGCGCCGCTGAATCCGGTTTCCGAAGCGATTACCGTCGGCTACCGCTTCTGATTGCGGGACACGTTCCAACAAAAAACCGCAGGCTTGCCTGCGGTTTTTTTTCGTCACTTCAGGCTACGCCCGCTTTTAGTCCGTCATCCCCGCGAAAGCGGGGATCCACATTAAACCCTGTGACCGTGGCACTGTGGATCCCCGCTTTCGCGGGGATGACGGGATAAAGTAGGGAGTCGTGGGGCAGTTTATTGGAACGCCTGAATACCCGTCTGCGCCCGCCCCAGGATCAGCGCATGGATGTCGTGCGTACCCTCGTAGGTATTGACCACTTCGAGATTCACCATGTGGCGGATGATGCCGAATTCGTCCGAGATGCCGTTGCCGCCCAGCATGTCGCGCGCCACACGGGCGATGTCGAGCGACTTGCCGCACGAGTTGCGCTTCATGATCGAGGTGATTTCCACCGCTGCCGTGCCTTCGTCCTTCATGCGGCCCAGGCGCAGGCAGCCTTGCAGACCGAGCGTGATTTCAGTTTGCATGTCGGCCAGCTTTTTTTGCACGAGCTGGTTGGCCGCGAGCGGGCGGCCGAACTGGTGGCGGTCCAGCACATATTGGCGCGCGGTGTGCCAGCACGCTTCCGCCGCACCCAGGGCGCCCCAGGCGATGCCGTAGCGCGCCGAATTGAGGCAGGTGAACGGGCCCTTCAGGCCGCGCACTTCCGGGAAGGCGTTTTCTTCGGGGCAGAACACTTCGTCCATCACGATTTCGCCGGTGATCGAGGCGCGCAGGCCGAACTTGCCGTGGATCGCCGGGGCCGACAAGCCGTCCCAGCCTTTTTCCAGCACGAAGCCGCGGATCGCGCCTTCGTCGTCCTTGGCCCAGACCACGAACACGTCGGCGATCGGGGAATTGGAAATCCACATCTTGCTGCCGGACAGCAGATAGCCGCCGTCGACCTTCTTGGCCCGCGTGACCATCGAACCCGGGTCGGAGCCGTGGTTCGGCTCGGTCAGGCCGAAGCAGCCGATGGCGGTGCCGGCAGCCAGGCGCGGCAGGTATTTCTGCTTTTGCGCTTCGGTGCCGAATTCGAAGATCGGCACCATCACCAGCGAGGATTGCACGCTCATCATCGAACGGTAACCCGAGTCGATGCGCTCGACTTCGCGCGCGATCAAGCCGTAGCTGACGTAATTCAGCCCGGGGCCGCCGTATTCCTCGGGAATCGTCGGGCCGAGCAAGCCCAGCTCGCCCATTTCGCGGAAGATCGCGGGGTCGGTCTTTTCGTGGCGGAAGGCTTCGAGGATGCGCGGCTGCAATTTGTCCTGGCAATAGGCGCGCGCGGCGTCCTTCACCATGCGTTCTTCTTCGGTCAATTGCGCGTCGAGCAGAAGGGGATCTTCCCAGTGGAACTGGGCCTTGGATTTGCTGGCGTTCATCGGGTCTCCGGGGGATGTCTTCTCACTGGTATTGTAACCTGCCCAGCGAAGGCGGGAGGCTGTTGCAAAACTACCGTGGCGTTGTTGCCGCTCCTTGCCGTACAGTCCTGTCTGCGTCGCGGCGCCTAGCCACGCTAGTTTTGCAACAGCCTCCGATCAGAACGTGGTGCTGCCGAAGCGCCCGTTGTGAAACAGCAGCGCGGCTTTCGATTGGGCGTCGCAGCGTTCCACTTCGCCGACGAAGATCACGTGGTCGCCTTCGGGGTAACGGCTGCGGTTGTGGCATTCGAACCAGGCCACGGCCCCCTTCAGGATGGGCAGGCCGGTGTGCGAGAGGTCGAATTCGACGCCCTCGAAACGGTTGGCGACACGGCGCGCGAAGCGCTCGGCCAGTTCCACCTGGTCGGCAGCCAGCACATTGATCACATAGTGCGAATTGCCGGAAAAAACCGGCAGGCTGCTGGCGTTTTGCGCCAGGCTCCACAGCACCAGCGGCGGCGTGAGCGAAACCGAATTGAACGAACTGGCCGTCAAGCCGAGAAAGCTGCCGTCTTCGAGGCGTGCGGTAATGATGGTCACGCCCGTGGCGAATTGCGACAGGGCGTGGCGGAAGTGGGTGGTGTCGAAGGCGGACATGGGGGTTATTATGCCGAAAAAACGCCCGATGGCGCGCAAAAGCCGGCATGAAACTGAATTGGCAGGTTGGTGCCGAGCATCGCAAAGCTTCGCTCAGTGCCAACCTGCAATTGGCAGCGCCTGCGTAGCTTGAACTCCGAGGAGCGTTAGCAGTCGCCCGGCATTCTGCCGCCACGTATTCCAGGCCAGCCCCGACGAGGCCGGCGCCTTGCCCGCCTTGTTCAGCGCGATCCAATCCTGTACCGCGCGCGCAAGCGCCTCGGGCGTCTGCCCACTGAAATAGTACGCATGCTCACCTGCGATTTCGCGAAACACTGCGATGTCGCGCGCGATGATGGGCTTGCCGTGGCGTGCCGCCTCGATCAGCGGCAAGCCGAATCCTTCGGCCTCGCTGGCGAACAGCAGGCAGGAGCTGGCCTGATACACCTGCTCAAGGTATTGATCGCTGATGTCGGAGAGCCAGATCAGGCGCTTGCCCGATTCTGGATGGCGGCGCAGTTTGTCCATGGTGCGTGGAATGTTGCGGCGCTGCCCGGACGGCAGAGAAGCCCATCCTTCGCGTCCCACGATCACCAGTTTGGCCTGCGATCCTTCGCGCCACAAGGCTTCGAACGCCTCGATCGCCTGCAGGTGGCCCTTGCGCGGCTCTATCGTGCCGACCATCAGGAAGCTGTCGGCGCCGCGCAGCACGCCCAGCACCTGTGCCGCATCCTCGGGCAAGCCCGTCGAGGGAAAGGAACGGTCGAGATCGGCGCCGTGATGCAGCACCGGGAACGCAGCGTCCGATTGCACGCCGTCGGCTTGCAGCCAGGCTTGCGTTTCATCGGCCACGGCTTGTGAAATGCAGATCAGGCTGTCGGCCTCGACGGCAATCGCGCGCAGCCAGTCGGCGTGCGTATCGCCGGCGTGTTCGGGGAAGAACTCGGGCCGCGTGACCGGCAGGATGTCGTGCACCAGGAAATGCACGCTTGCGCCCGCGTCGCGCCAGCGCCGGTAGATGCCGGCCGCCGCGGCTTGCAATACATCGGCGGGGCAGAAATCGGCACCGTAGAACGCATCGCCCGGCATCACATCCACGGCAGTGTCTGCGGCAATGTCGGGAATGCCGAGCAAGCCATGCGTGTAGCGCCGCGCATAGCGGTAGTGCGGCGTGCCGCCTTCGTTACAGAGCGTGACCGGCTCGACACGGAATGCCGGTGAAATGGAATCGAGCAGGGCCGACAATTGTGCCCGCACCACGCGCTCGATCCCGGTCTGCAAATCGCTGCGGCAGATTGCCGAGACGTCGATCATCAGTTGCGGTACGCGCGGCGTCGGCACGATCGATAGCGCCACCGCATTGGCCAGGCGGCGCAGTTCGGCTTCCTGTTTTGCTGCGGGAGCGCAAGCGCCAAGCCGGCTGATCAATCCCGCCGTGCCGTGCCGGGCCAGCGGATGGAAGCGCTCGATGGCGCCGGCATAGAGCCGTGCACAATGCGCGGGATCGTGCGCGGTGGTGATCTGCTTGCGCGCTTCGCGTGCGAGTCCGGCGCGCTGGTCCGTATCACGCCACAGTGTCTCCAGCGCCGCAACCAGGTCGGCATCGGCGAATTCATCGGCCAGCTTCCAGGTCGCGCCCTCGGGCAAATCTTCCATGCTGCCGTGCGCGTTGACGATGGTCGGCAAGGCGTGGTTCATGCAATCGAGCACGGCGCCCGAGGTTTCACCGCGGCTCAAGCAGCGCAATTGCACGCTGATGTCGGCGGCTTGCAGATAAAGTTCGTATTCGCGCATCTCGGTCCAGCCGGCGATGCGGATGCGCTCGCGCGCGCCGCTTTGCTCGATTCTCTTGACCAGTTGCGCGCCATAGTCGCCGCCATGGTTTTCGCCCACCAGCACCAGTTCGCAATCGCCGCTGGCATGCAGGGCCGATTGCAGCCAGGCGTCGAGCAGGCGGTGCGTCAGCTTGGTCGGTGCGATGAAGCCGAAGCTGCAGACCAGGAAGCGCTCTTGCGCCAAGCCCAGTTGTTCGCGTGCGGCACGGCGCATGGCGGCGCGATCCTCGATGGGCGTCGCTACGCGCAGGTGGGGAATATAGGCCCAATCGGCGCCGGTCTGCGCGCCATACCATTGCCCCGCCAGACGTGCTGAATGCGCCGAATGCACGATGATGCCGGCGGCATCCTGCAGCAGCGAGAGATTGCACGGAAAGCGATCCTTGGCTGCTGCAATGCCGTTTTCGCCATAGCGCACGGCCAGCGCTGGATAACCGTGCGCGTGGTACAGCGCGTCGCTCCAGGCATGCGGACGGCGCTGCTCAAGCTCGTCCGCCGCCAGCATGCTGCTGGCAAAAAAGTCGTGCAGCACCAACACGCCGGGATGGCGGCGCATCAATTCCGGCATGTGGCTGTGGAACGGGCTATTGCCGACCTGGTACAGGATGCGGTCGAAGCCGCCGGCATGTTGCGCGAACCACGCGGGCGACTGCAAGGGCAGGTCGGCCAGCGTGGACGGCAAGCCATCTTTGGCCTGGTCGGCAATCAGCGTGATGTCGTAGTGCTCGCGCAAGGCAGGCAGCAGCTCGGCGCTGTAATTGGCGATGCCGGTGCGCTCGGGCGGCAGCGGCGAGACGAAAGCCAGCGTCTTCTTTGCCGCAGGCGTGGCGCGCGCTTCGTTCGCGCGCTGCCGCTTCGCATGCAGTTCCTCGAAGGCGGCAATGGCGCGTTGCGCACTGACGTCCCAGGAAAACGTTTTGGCTTGTTCCAGCCCATGCGCTTCCAGCTCGGCGCGATAGGCGTCGTTGCTCAAGACTTCCGCGATCTTGTCGGCCATGGCGCGTTCGCTCCTGGCATCGAACAAGGCATCGGGCCGGCCCACCACTTCAGGCAGGCTGGTGGCGGTGGAGGCAATGGCGGCCCTGCCGCATGACATTGCTTCGAGTACCGGCAGGCCGAAGCCTTCGTGCCACGACGGCATGACGAACAGCGTGCACAGGTTGTATAGCTTGACCAAGTCCTCGTCGGGTGCGAAGCCGGGCAGCACCATGTCGCCCGGCAGCAGGTAGCGGGTGCCGGCCAGGGTTTCGAGGCGCGTACGCTCGCGCGGCTGCAGATGGCTCACGATCAGCAATTGATAGCGGCTGCGCAAGCTCTCGGGCAGCAATGAATACGCGCCGATCAAGCCCTCGACGTTCTTGCGGCTGTCGGTGGCGCCGGTATACATGAGGAAGGGCTTGCTGATGCCGTACTGCGCCAGCAGCGCCTGCTTTTGTTCCTCGCGGATTTGCAGCGGCTGGAAATGCGCGTCGGCAGCGGTCGATACGTTGACCACTTGCGCTTCGGGGTATTCGATCAGCTCGATCGCTTCGCGGCGCGACGAATCGGAAATCGCCAGCAGCAGATCGGCGCGACGCATGTGGTCGAGCTTGCGCAGATAGTATTGCCGGTACAGGGGATCGGGCGTGAGGTAATGGTCGCGGTAGACCAGCGGAATCAAGTCGTAAAAGCTGACCGAAACCGGCGTGCTCTCGTCGAACCGGCCCACGCTGGTGACGGCGTCGTCGACATAGCCCTCGATCAGGCTCGTCATGTGGATCAAATCGGGCCGCAGGCTGGCGAGAAACGCTTCGCGTACCAGTTCGGCGGTTTCGCGATGCGCCTGCGATTGCGGATCGCTTTCGCGCACCGGTCCCGGCGCATGC